>Ga0194112_10002191_pt1 | contig 28221 bp, 24 predicted proteins | sample TA2MahC400mmetaG_FD_146191 | JGI IMG/M metagenome (GOLD analysis project Ga0194112, IMG submission 146191) | Freshwater microbial communities from Lake Tanganyika, Tanzania - TA2015016 Mahale Deep Cast 400m | ecosystem: Environmental > Aquatic > Freshwater > Lake | place: Tanzania: Lake... | reverse complement strand
AACAGAAGATTGAGGAGTGTTATGCAGACCGTGCTTGGACTTTTTCAAAAAAGAATACTCTGTAAAAATATTTTTTCGTTGGCCAAACAATTTATTCACGAATGCCCCTTGTCTCTAATTAAGCTCCCTCTTCTAATATGCTTGCTTTTTCTTCTGATAGCCTGTGCCCCCAAACACCGCATCGTCTTTGAGAAGGAGGTTGGTCCTATTCCAGAGGTGAAGATAGAAAAGAGGGAAACCAAAGAAGTTCAATATGGAATAGCCTCTTGGTATGGAGGGGAATTTCATGGAAGGCCGACTTCGAGCGGAGAGATCTATGACATGTATCAACTTACCTGTGCTCACAATACTCTTCCTCTGGGGACCACGGTGATGGTGACGAATATGGAGAACGGACGGTCCGTTGAGTTAAGGGTAAACGATAGGGGTCCTTTTATAAAGGAGAGGATTATTGATCTCTCTTACGCCGCTGCCCAAATGATTGGGATGTGGGAGAAGGGAACGGCTTTTGTCAAAGTGGAGGTGATTGGTCCTCTGATCGAGCAGATCCAGCGGTTCACCCTCCAGGTGGGTTCTTTCATTGAGGAGTCCAAGGCACAGAAACTGGCTGATGAGTTGCGAAAAAGTTTTGAAAATGTCTATTTGACCACTGTGGAGACGCTCACACAGAAATACCATCGAGTTAGAATCGGGCATTTTGAAACCAGAGAGGCAGCCCTTGCACTGGCAGAAAGGCTCTCCAAGATGGGTTTTAAAGTATTGGTGACAAGCCGATAGATTAATTTCGGAATGTAGTTCATAGATTCTTTCATAATCAATCTGAGAATTTTCTTCTAACATTTTGCCCCCTCACCCCCTCCGTTCGGCTGAGCGTTCGACTGAGCTCACGCCGAAGTCTCACGACGAAGCCCTCTCCCCATTGGGGAGAGGGTAAGCCTGCCTGCCGGTAGGCAGGGGTGAGGGGAAATTTCAATGCCTCTATCAACGGTTCATCTCAGACGACCTTCCAACATCGCACCGTATGTTCCTGACTTACATGATATATCTCAATCTCCTTTTTTCGGCAACGATCCTCAACTAAGGGACATCTTCCCTGGAACTTGCAACCCGGGGGCGGGTTAAAAGCACTCGGGACATCACCCATCAGGGGACGCTGTTCATGCCGAAGATCTGGATCAGGGGAAGGTACGGCTGAAAGCAATGCCAGCGTATAGGGATGGAGGGGTCGGTCGTATAGTTCATCTGTTTGGGCGTACTCCATAATATGACCCAGATACATCACAGCCACTGTATCGCTGATGTAACCAACCACATTTAGGTCGTGGGATATGAAGAGATAACTCAAACCCAATATAATTTGTAATTCCTTCAGGAGATTGATGATCTGGGATTGTATTGATACGTCAAGCGCTGATACGGGTTCATCACATATAATCAACGAGGGTTCAACGCTCAGGGCACGTGCAATACCTATCCTTTGCCTCTGGCCTCCACTGAATTCATGGGGATAGAAATCAGCCGCCTCTGGCAATATTCCGACCATCTCCAGAAGCCTGCCGAGCCTCTCTCTTTTTTCCGCATTCCCTTTCACACCCAAGGTACGAAGCCCCTCTTCAATGGATTGTCCAACAGTCATCCTGGGATTGAGAGAACCAAACGGATCCTGAAAGATGATCTGCATCTCTTTCCGCAGAGGCTTCATTTCATCCTGCGCAAAGCCGCTGATATCCTGACCCTTATAAAGAATCCTTCCTTCATCCGGTTCCAGTAGTTTCAAAATGAGCCGACCAATCGTGGATTTGCCACACCCGCTCTCTCCTACCAAGCCCAAAGTCTTACCCTGATGGATCTCTAAGTCTACTCTATCAACAGCCTTAATCCATCCAATGACCCTCTGGAAGAAACCTCTTCGCACCGGAAAGTACTTTCTGAGACTTTCAACCTTAAGCAGGAGATGGTTAGAGGGGTTGATCTTTTCCATGGCTGGGCTTTTCTCGTTCATAGAGCACAGGGCACCGGCTCAAGTGTTCTTCTCCATAATCGCACATCATTGGAAATTGAATTCGGCATGTCTCGAGGGGAAACGGACATCTTGGATGAAATGGACATCCTGTCGGCTTGTAACCGGGGTCTGGTACTGTCCCCGGGATGCTATGAAGTGTACTGCCCCGTTTAGCGCGGCTTGGGAGGGATGCCAAGAGGCCCTGGGTATAGGGATGTCGAGGGGCATGGAAAATATGAGCGGTATCTCCCTGCTCTACGATAGTACCTGCATACATCACATAGATTCGATCTGCAATGTTCGCAACCACTCCAAGGTCATGGGTGATGTATAGAAGAGACATCTTCCGTTTTTGCTTCAGTTCGTGAAACAGATTGAGAATCTGAGCCTGGATAGTGACATCAAGGGCTGTGGTTGGCTCATCGGCAATGACCAAGTCGGGATTGCATGCCAGTGCCATGGCAATCATCACTCGCTGTCTCTGCCCTCCGCTGAGCTGATGAGGATAGTCTTTCAGGCGCTCCTCGGGCGACGGAATACCTACGTCCTTGAGGAGTTGTATACATCTCTGTCGCCTCTCTTCTTTGTCGACCCTTTCATGAACCATGATAACCTCTTGGATCTGGTCTTCAATGGTAAACACTGGATTTAGAGAGGTCATGGGTTCCTGAAAGACCATGGCAATATGTTTCCCGCGGATTTTCTGGATCTCTTCCTCACCAAGGTCCAATAGGTTCTTACCATTGAACAGGACTTTGCCGCCCATGATCCTGCCAGGGGGAAGGGGTAGAATCCGTAAGATGGTCAGGGCTGATACGGTCTTTCCACAACCTGACTCTCCCACAAGACAGATTGTCTCACCCTTACGGACCTCAAAACTCACTCCATCCAGGGCGCGGGCGACCCTTTCGTTACTGAAGAAATATACCCTTAAGTCCTCAACGGAAAGCATCATTATCTCTCTCTGAGCTTTGGGTTTAATATATCCCGCAATCCTTCACCAAAGAGATTAAAGGAAAGCACCACAATCAGGATAACGAGCCCAGGGATAAAGGTGAGCCAAGGGGCATCAAATATAAAACGCTTCCCATCAGACAGGATGTTTCCCCAGGTTGCGTGTGGTGGTGGAACCCCAAAACCAAGGAAACTCAACCCTGCCTCTGTCAAAATAGCTGTGGCAATGCCAATGGTGGCTGAAACGAGGACCGGTGCAATGGCATTTGGTATCATGTGGCGAAATATGATCCGCCAGTTGCTGACACCGAGGGCACGGGCAGCGGTCACAAAATCCTGTTCCCTTAAAGAGAGAAATTCGGCTCGAACAAAGCGTGTGGTGCCCATCCAGCTGGTCAGCCCAATGACGATCATGATGTTATACATGCTGGCGGGAAGGAGTGCCACTACGGTAAGGATTAAGAAAAAGCTTGGAAAGCAAAGCATAATATCCACAAATCGCATGATCAACGTATCGATGGAAATTGCACCTGTAAAAATTACCCTCATCCATTTTCTGAGGGGTCTCTTCCCCAATCCCTTTTTCAACCAGAGGGAAAGAGGTATATATACACTGCCTATAAGTAATAGGGCTGCCCCTAAGACAAAGGCTCCAACCGCAAGCAGCCCTCCGCCCAAAAGCAGAGCAACCAGAGAAAGAATTTGGTCGACCCTCATCAGGTTCTGTCCAAAATAGCCTGATATCCCCCCCATAACGATGCCTATGAATACCGCAATCCCCACAGCTACGAATCCAACCGTAAGAGATACCCAGGCTCCCTGCATCATCCTTGCAAACACATCCCTTCCCAGATCGTCTGTGCCCAATAGGTAAAGTCCTAATTTAGGAATTTCTTCGGGGCGCATCGTCTCCAGATGGGGACTGGAGAGCGGAGGCCGCAATTTCTCCTGGAGTCTTACAATGGCAGGATCAAAGATGGGCTTGGGACCAGAAGTGAGAATAAGCCCTGCAAGGGCAGTACAGAAGAATAGGACAAAAATGATAAGGCCCACAAAAGCAGGCCTGTTTCCCTTGAGAAGTCGGCGGAACTCCCGGAGACGAGACTCCTTTGGGGCAAGGGGTCTCTCCATCCCTGTATTTTGAGGTATATTTTTTTTATCTACTTTTATCATAGTCGGATCCTCGGATCCACCACCATATAGAAAATATCAGACAAAAATGTTCCAGCCAGAACAAGCACAGCGGAGATAAAATTAACCGTCAGGATAATCGGATAGTCCCGGGCCAGGATGGCCTCGTATGCCATCCTTCCCATACCCGGCCAGGAAAAAATGGATTCAATGATCACTGATCCCCCTATAAGTCCTGGTAAAATGAGGCCAAACATGGTGACGAAAGGCAGAAGGGCATTCCTTAAGGCATGTTTATAGTGAACTTGTTCTTCAGGCAAACCTTTTGCCCGAGCTGTCCGAACGTAATCCTGCCCCTCCACCTCAAGCATCTGGCTCCTGACATACCTTGAAAGGATAGCAATGCCGCCAGTTGCCCCAAGCACGGAGGGAACAAGGAGGTGCCAGATCCTGTCCATCAGCCAACGATACCAGGGCGGCTCTCCGATTCCGAAAGTCTCCATGCCGATCACCGGCACATGAAAGCTATTGACCACAAAAATGATCAGTATATAGGCGAAAAAAAAGCCAGGTATGGATATCAGTAAATATGAAAAAAAAGTGGCGCTTCGATCATATAATCCGCCTCGGACAATGGCCGAACGTATCCCGATGGGAAACGAAAGTGTCCAGGTTAGGATAGTGCCCACAATGAAGAGCCAGAGACTGTTCTTGAACCTTTCCCATATCTTTTTTAGGACTGGCTGATTGTCCTTCCAGGACACAGTCTTTCCTGTGAAGAGGTCACGATAAAAGTAAAGGTACTGGATATGAAGGGGCCTATCGAGATGGAATTCCTTACGAAACCGTTCCACCATCTCCGGAGTGAACTTGGGATTCAGGGGATCCACCAGGCTCGGCTCACCAGGGGCAAGGTGGATGATTAAAAAAGAGATCACCGAGACAAAGAACAGGGTGATAATCTTCTGTATAATACTTCGGCCAATAAATGATATCATGTTTTAGGTTCTCCCATGGGAACTTAACGTTCTTTCTCGTTTACCCCGTTAGAAAGCCCCGCTGCTTGCAGCGGGGATGAAGATAAAATTCCTTTTGGAGCGAACACGGGGTTTAAAGCCCCGTGTGAGCCCTCCCGCTGGAAGGTCGAAGACCTTCTAACGGGGTTTACCCTTCAGATGCAAAGCTGGGTATCTCCGGAAGCTTTATCCATTTGTTGAAGTAGAAGGTGTAGCTTCCTGTTTTGGTGGGCTTGATTTTTTTGTAGATCACATTCCCCTTGGAATCCGTCTCCTTTATCACAATCTTTTTATCCAGGACAGAAGTCCATTTGCCCACATATAGAAAGGTATAGGGCTGTTCCCTGGCGATGATATCGTGGAGCTGATGGCAGTAAGCCACCTGGCGCTCGTGATCGTATTCTTGCCTGATCTTGAGGATCAAATCGTCTGCTTGGGGATTTTTAAAGGCCACAAAATTAAGCTGATAGGGATTGGTCTGACTTGAATGCCATATCTGATACAGGTCAGGCTCGATCCCCATAGCCCAGCCAAGGATCAGAGCGTCAAAATCGACTTTATTTACACGTTCCTGAATGAATACAGCCCATTCTAAGAGATCGGTACGGACGTCAATGCCGATCTGTTTCCATGCATCTTGAGCAATTGTCAGGGCGGCCTTACGGATGTCATTGCCGCTATTGGTGATGAGGGTAAATTGAAATCTCTTTCCGTTCTTTTCAAGCCAGCCTTCTTTATTGCGGATCCAGCCCGCCTCTTCGAGGAGCTTCAGAGCCCCTTCGGGATCATAAGGGAGAGGTTTAATACCGTGATTGTAATAATCGGTCTGTTTGACAAAGGGGCCCGTAATCCTCTCTCCTTGGCCATAAAGGACATACTTAATGATCTTATCCACATCAATGGCCATGCTTAGGGCTCGGCGTACCTTCGGGTCATTGAATGGTTCACGCCTCATGTTATAACCGATGTAAGTATAACCAAAGGAGAGCCCCGAGAAATTCTGATACTTTGGATCGTGTTTTAACCGCTCGACCTGATGGGGCTGAACGCCGTAACTGTCTACGGTGCCTGCATAAAATTCCATCTCCTGAGTCAGAAGATCAGGAATGATCCGATAGATATACCGTTTATAATTTGGCGGGCCCTCCCAATAATCATCAAAACGATCCAAAATGATATATTGATCAGATTTCCATTCTCGAAAGACAAAGGGGCCACATCCGATGGGGTGACGATTAAAGCTGCTTTGCCGCATGGAGAATCTTTCCGGGTCCTTCCCGGATCGGATGGCCTCAGCTCTTAAGGCCTCGTCATTGAGGAGGTGCTCCGGGAGTATCCCCATGCTCCATGTGCCGATAGCCGGGGAATAGAGCCGTTTGTAAATTATACGTACGGTCAGAGAATCAACGACCTCCACCTCTTTGACCGGCTCATAGTCGGATATTCGAGGAGAAAGGTTCTTTGGATTCATGATGGCTTCGTACGTGAACTTGACATCATTGGCATCGAATATGTGACCGTCATGAAATTTGACATTGGGGCGTAGCTTAAAGACTATAATCGGATTATGTTCAGTAGCTGGCAGAATTTCTTTTGCATACTCAGCCCCTTTTTTCTCCCCAACATCTTGATCCACACGGATGTAATCCCGTCCATCGAAAGAGGCAAAATAATCTCTCCCCAGGATGACAGATAGGTTCTGGAAAAGGGCCTGGTCTACGTCTCTTAAGACAAGCTTAATCCTGGAAGGAGCTGTTACCTTAATTTTTACTTCTATTTCTTGCTGACCTTCCTTTGCCTTTTTTTCGCGCCCTGTTACGAAAAATTCTCTGGCAGGAATGATCGATATTTCCCTGACATTATCCAGAGAAGCCTTAACTTCAGGGCTGGTCGGTGCATATCCGGCTTTTGTTTTCTGGAGAAGCTCAACAACCTCACGAGCTCCCACTTTCCCTACTTTAGGGATGTCAGCCTTTGTATTGACATAGAAAAATGCCTCCTCATAGACCTCCCAGGACTTTGCCAATCGGCCCCTGAAGCGGAGCTCTTCATCCCGATCAATGAGACCATCAAATACCATGGAGTTGATATCGCTGCTGGCAGAATCTGCCGAAAGGATAGGGTTCAGAATGCTGGCATCACCTATGGACCCCGCAATGTATTCGTTAAGACGGTTGGGATTGCCGCGTGATTGCTGTTCGTAGGTGGGCACCCAGAAATACGACTGGAGTAAGAAGAGAATAACCAAAATTGGAGTAATGATGAGAATTTTACGTATGGTCATGGGTTTATTTAACGTTTAGACCATTTTGGTAATGCAGATATTTATGTTGTCGCTATAGACTTCACTACTGACATATAATAGCATAGGAGATTCGTGGAGTTGTGTCAAATCTTTTGGCCATCTCACTCAAAGCCATCCCCAAATTAGATCCTCTCAAAAGAGGAATAAAAGTTTTCATCAAAGAGGAATACCGCCCCATCCAATTATCATTTGATTTTTTTTTGAAAAATATATTATAAAAAGATTGAGATTAAAGGTCTCTCCTCTTTTTGGGAGACCGCTTAATACTACAGCGACTTTTTTCTGTCATTCCCGTGAAACTTGTCCTCGAAGTCTTTAATCGGGGAACGGGAATCCAGAATGTCTATGGGCTTTAGAAACCCAATTGGATACCCGCTTTCGCGGGTATGACGGAAGGGCGGTAGTAATTTTTTATTAATACAGTGCCGTTTTTTCTAAAAGTGTCGCTGTCGTATTAAGCATGATGGAGAATTTGAATGGATCAGAAAAAACTTTTATATTTTAAAGGACTGCTGGAGGGAAGGCTCCATGGTTTGTTAGAGGAAGCAGGAAAGACATGCAACGACATGCGCCGAGATCGCAATGGAGACTTTCCCGACCCGACGGATCGAGCCTCCTTGGAATCGGATCGGAATTTCCTTCTGAGGATTAAGGATCGTGAGAGGAAGTTGATCATGAAGGTAAAGGAGGCCTTGGATCGGATCGACAATGGAACCTTTGGCATTTGCGAATCATGTGGGAAGCCTATTTCTGAAAAGAGACTGATGGCAAGACCGGTCACCACCCTTTGCATCGAATGCAAAACCGATTTGGAGAATCTGGAACAAAGAGAGAGGTTGAGGGGAACGAAGTCAAAGGGTAGTTTTCCCTCTTAAATGATGTCATTCACTGATCCGAAGGACTTGTCATGCCTGAACTGAGAAAAGACCCCATTCATGGAAGATGGGTGATCATTTCTACTGAGCGAAGTAGGAGGCCATCCGATTTTGCGCCAGAGGAACGAAGGCCGATCGGAGGATTTTGTCCCCTCTGTGAAGGCAATGAGGACAGAACTCCTCCTGAGATCATCGCCCTTCGAGATAATGGAACCCTTCCTAACTCTCCAGGTTGGTCGCTTCGAGTCGTTCCCAATAAGTTCCCTGCCCTCCGCATAGAAGGGGAGTTGAACAGAGAAGGAGATGGGATCTATGATAAGATGAACGGAATTGGTGCTCATGAAGTAGTGATCGAAACGCCAAGCCATTATGAGACCCTGACTGCTTTGCCTTTAAAGGCCATAGAGAATGTGCTATGGGCCTACCGTTCACGGATCATCGATCTGAGGCGGGATGAGCGGCTTCGATATGTCCTCGTCTTCAAAAATTATGGTGTCGCGGCTGGGGCCTCTCTGGAACATTCTCACTCTCAAATCATCGCTCTTCCCATCGTCCCAACAAGGGTGCGCGAGGAGATCGAAGGGGCGAAAACCTATTTTCTTTATAAAGACCGGTGTGTCTTCTGTGATATCATCCGTCAAGAGCTTAGTCAGAGAAGCCGAGTCATCACTGAAAATAATTCCTTCGTCTCCATTGCCCCTTTTGCCTCCCGATTTCCATTTGAGACATGGATCCTCCCTAAAACGCATCACCCCAGTTTCGAACATGCCGAACCTTCATCCTATGCCCTGGCAGCTCAAACCCTCTCTGATACCCTCCAGAGATTGAATCAGGTGCTCGACGATCCTCCCTATAATTACATCATCCATACCTCTTCCTCTCCAGAACTGGACCAAGAGCATTACCATTGGCATTTTGAGGTTATGCCAAAGTTGACCAAGGTGGCTGGGTTCGAATGGGGAACAGGATTTTATATCAACCCCACCCCTCCTGAAGAGGCAGCAGAGTATTTGAGGGAGGCAAAGTAATCCTTTATGCCAGGACATCCTGATGCCTTTGATCTCCTGAAATCAATCATCGATCTTTCCACATCCTCCCTTTCCATGGAGACTAAACTGGACGAGATGCTTCGAACCATTTCGAGCAGTTTTCAATCCGATCGATGCCTTCTTCTTAGGCCAGACAAAATCATTAAAAATGGATTTCTTTTCCATCTATCTCAGAAGAGGAAACCCATATGGGTAGATGAGGAATCTCCTCTTCAGAGAGAGGAGGTTCTTTTAGAGGAGGAAGACCTTCTCTGTCCTACCTTTGTCTGTATTCCTCTTTATGACGAGACCTCTTTTCAGGGAATCCTCTATATCGGTTTTTTAAGGAACCGCAAGTTTGCACCTCAGGAAGTCGATCTTCTCCTCTTGATTGCAAAAGAGATGGGCGAGGCGATCCAAATTGGCCATCTCCATCGAAAGGTAGAACAGACGATCTCCGAATTGACTGCTCTCCACGAGATGGGAAAAGCGGTCACCTCTACGTTGAAGTTCGACGAGCTTCTCCAGCTCATCGTAGAGACCGGATTAAAGATCCTGAAGGCCAAGGGAGGGGTGTTAAGAGTAGAGGATAGAAGAAGCGAAGAGTTAAGGGTCAAATGCAGTATCGGAGGTTATGATCAACACCCTCTCGATGAGAAGATAGCGAAAAGAGTCTTCTTCACCCGGACTCCTTTCTCCCTCCACCATTCCAATGAAGAGGATTCATTCATCTCCATCCTTTGCGCCCCGCTTCTCTCAAAGGGAAGAAGTTTTGGAACCCTTACGTTCTATGATAAAGAGGCCGATCCCCCAAAATTCGATGAGAGGGATTTTCAATTGCTTCTGACCATGGCAAACCAGATGTCCTTTGCCATTGAAAATGCAATGAAACACTACGAAATCTTAACAATGGCCCAGGAGAATGAGAAGAGGGTGAAACAACTATCCACCCTTTGGGAACTCAACAAGGTCTTACTCACCACGGTGAACTTTGAACGGATCATCCATATGACCCTGACGGCCATCACGATTGGGGATGGGTTGGGGTTCAACCGGGCTATGCTTTTTTTAGTCAATGAAAAGGACCGTCTCTTAGAAGGGACCATGGCTGTGGGACCGGACAATGCAGAAGAGGCGGGCAGGATCTGGGACTTTCTTTCTCAAAGGAGAGGAAGCCCTTCAGAATTGATTACCCAAATCCAGCCCTCCTCTGAAGGCAACGGGGTCTTAAACTCCATCGTCAAGGGGATTCAGATCCCTCTGGAACAGGAAGAATGCATTCTTTCTCGTACGGTTCTCGAAGGAAGGTACTTCAACAGACGATTTCCACAAGCTGAAGAGGGATGGCTTCAAAACCGATGCGAAAGGGGTTGCCACCTTGGTTCGGAGGTGGGATGCTATGTGGGCGAGCATCTCGGTCGCGATCCCAAAGCCTACTCTTTTGCGACCGTCCCCCTCTGGGGGAAAGGAAAGGTCATCGGTGTCATCTTGGTAGATAACCTCTATAACCAGAACCCCATCACAGACGAAGACATCCATTTTCTGAGCATGTTTTCCAACCAGGCAGGCTTGGCTATTGAGAACGCGATCCTCTACCGAAATCTCGAAGAGGTCCATCAAAAACTCAAGGAGGCTCAGACCCTCTTGGTCCACCAGGAGAAGATGGCAGCCTTAGGTGAATTGTCTTCGAACATCGCTCACGAGATAAAAAATCCTCTTGTCTCCATCGGTGGGTTTGCACGCCGTCTCGATCGTTCCATACCGGCCGAAGCATCAGAAAAGCAATACACTCAGACGATCATGAAAGAGGTGGGCAGGCTCGAGGGGATTCTGGACGATATCCTCACCTACACCCATGATGGATCCATGACGTTTAAAGAATTGGATCTCCGTGAGATCCTGGAAGAGACCCTTTCCATGGTTTCAGGAGGATTCAATAACGGAGGGATTCAACTTATAAAAAAGTTTGCTGGGGAAGTTCCTAAGGTGAGGGGAGATTATCATCAATTAAAGCATGCCTTCTTTAACCTGATCAGCAATGCCTTTGAGGCCATGAATGGGAAAGGGACCCTCTCCATCCGTATCCATCCTATTTTGAAGGATGGGTCTTCTTTCATAAGGGTTGAGGTAGAGGATACTGGAAAGGGGATAGACCCTGAAAATCTTCACCACATCTTCAATCCCTTCTACACAACGAAGGACACCCGTTTGGGTCTGGGTTTGCCCATCATCCATAAAATTGTCACCTCCCATCAGGGCCAGATCGAAGTGGACAACCGGCCTGGAGAGGGAGTGACGTTCATCATCACTCTTCCAGCTTCAGAAGAGAGGAGAGGGGAGTAGTTCTGGAGGAAGAACGATGAAAAGGATATTGGTTGTCGATGATGAGGAGAGCATTCGACTTCTCTATAAGGAGGAATTGGAGGAGGAAGGGTTTGCGGTGGAGGTGGCGACGGATGGGGGAGAGGCTCTGAGAAAACTTCTTCTTTTCAAGCCGGACCTCATCACGCTCGATATCAAGATGCCGGGAATGAATGGGATTGAAACGCTCAAGCGAATCCGGGAGATGGAGAGGCAGCTCCCCATCATCATGTGTTCCGCCTATGGGGAGTATAAACAGGATTTCACTACTTGGGCCTCCGATGCCTATGTGGTCAAGTGTGCTGATTTGACAGAGTTAAAGTCCACGATCCGGAGACTTCTGAGGCTCTTATGAAGGTGAAGAAGGCAGTCATTCCAGCAGCTGGTTTTGGAACACGATTTCTTCCAGCCACCAAGGTTGTCCCGAAGGAGTTGCTGCCCATTGTTGATAAACCCACCATCCAATATATTATGGAAGAGGTTGCCTCTGCCGGGATCGAAGAGGTGATCCTCATTACGGGTAGGGAGAAAGGTTCTATTGAAGACCACTTCGATACATCGAGCGAGTTGGAGAACCATCTCAAAAAGAAGGGGAGAAAAGATCTACTCCGAATGGTCCAAGATATTTCTGAAATGGTGACATTGGTCTCCGTAAGGCAGAAGGAGCCCTTAGGGCTCGGACACGCCCTGCTATGTGCTAAAAAAGTAGTCGGAAATGAGCCTTTTGCCGTTTTACTTGGGGATGACCTGATCGAGGCAAAGATACCTTGCATCCGGCAGATGATCGATGTCTATCAAAAGATGGATGGTGCTCTGCTGGCTATACAGAAAGTTCCCAGGGCGGAGGCGCATCTTTATGGGATTATTCAGGGAAAGAGGGTAAAAGATCGAATCTATCGCGTTGAGGAGATGGTGGAAAAACCGGAGAAGGGAAAGGCACCTTCCAATCTTGCGATCATTGGAAGGTATATTCTTCCCCCCGAGATCTTTAATATATTGGAGAAGGTCTCACCTGACGGAAGGGGTGAGATCCAACTGACAGATGGGCTGAGGGAGCTCAATAAAAAGGCTCCAATTTTTGGATATGAATTCTTTGGTGATCGTTACGATGCCGGTGATAAATTGGGATACCTTCAGGCCAATATCGCCTTTGGCCTAAAACATCCAGAAATTGGGCCTAAATTGAAGAAGATTTTAAAGGAAGTGTCCTTAGGGAAAAAATAGTTTGCCATTGAACGATCCACCGAATATGGAAACGGTAAACGAGAAACGGATTATTGTCAAGGATCACGAGACACGGGGTTTAAAAAATTTGGGGCAGTAGCTCAGCTGGGAGAGCGGCACGTTCGCAACGTGTAGGTCGGCGGTTCGAATCCGCCCTGCTCCACAAAGTCATTTAAGGGGGTTTGACTCAATCGAACCCCTTTCTTTTTCCATTACATCTATCAAGTTTTCTTGCCAGTTCTATCCAACGAAGGATGAATCGAATCCTTGTTCGCAAGCTTGACCCACTCTTCTCTCTCTTAATCGGGGTCGTTGATCTTTTGTTGTATTTTTGATAGATTAAGTCATCCCGGCTAACTCCCAATACACTGCTCTCTCCATGCACCTGCCTGCGGTATGCAGGGGAGAGGGCGGGGGTGAGGGGTTGATTTAAGAGAGCATTTAAGAAACCATGCAAAAGATTAAGACCGATCCAGATGTAAAACGTTTTGCAAGATATCAATCAGTGATTAACATTCTGTTGGCCAAGGATTCTTTTAACAAGAGTGATATCTATGAAAGTTTAAAAGATGAGAAAACGGCTTTTTTAGGGCGAGTGATTGGCGAACTGGCGAGAGATGGCTATTTAATCACCTCAGGGCCAAAGGGTAAGCTAAAATATTTTTGGTCAGCTAAGAAACAAAAGTTCAATCCGGCTTGTTGGATTGACCATCAAGTTTTTTCCGCTACTGTCAAACGGTCACCAACTCTTGATCGTCCCAGAGAACGTCTTCTCCAATTGGGCCCATCGGAACTGAAGACCTCAGAACTCTTAGCCATCTTGATTCGCTCCGGCCTTCAGGGAGAATCTGCAACACAGGCCGGAGAAAAGCTCGGAGCCTATTTTGGAAATGATCTCGAAAAGCTTTCACTTCAGGCAAGGGGGGAATTAAAACAGATTAGCAGAGCCATAGGGGAAACTGCGTATTGCCAAATTATGGCCGGCCTCGAACTGGGCAAGAGATTGGCAAAGCAGCAGATGGCAGAACCATCGCCAGATCATAAAATTCGTAATACATCAGATGCCCTCGCATATTGCAAAGAGCATTTTTTAAGGTTGGCAAGAGAAGCCAAACAAGAAGAATTTCATATCGTCCTGCTGGATGAAAAGCATCATATCATTAAATCAGAGCAGATCACTGTCGGACTCTTAGATAAAAGCCTTGCCCATCCCCGTGAAGTCTTTAAACCAGCGGTTAAAGAATCAGCTTCTGCACTTATTCTTGTTCATAACCACCCAAGCGGAGACCCTACACCGAGTCAGGACGATAAGACAATAACCAAAGACCTCAAGAGAGCTGCTGAAACTCTCGGGCTTCAAATCCTTGACCACATCATCCTATCTAAAGATAAAGCCTTGAGCATGGCTGAGGAGAAGCTCCTGTAATTAAGGGATAACCCCTCTTTGGTAAAGAGGGGGAAGGGGAGATTTGGAAATTTCTAATGAATGATACTGACATTAGCGAGGCAAAAACCAGGAAGTTGTTTATAGACAAGGCCCTTATAAAAGCTGGGTGGGGTCCGATCGTTCCTTTCCGATTAGGCGCTAAGTATACCCAAGGTTCTGTTGAAGAATACCAAACTAAAAATGGTCCGGCTGATTACATACTTTTCTTTAAAGGAGTACCATTGGCATGTGTTGAGGGCAAGAAAGTCAGTATAGGGCCTCAAAATGTCCTTCAACAGGCTAAAAGATATGCACGAGGCTTTGAAGGAGGCCCTCAATCATTTGGCGAGTATCATCTTCCTTTCGCTTATTCCACTAATGGAAAGATATTCTGGTTTCAAGATTTACGGGACCCGCTGAATCCTTCGAGAGAGGTTGCCGAGTTTCACACTCCCCAAGCGCTGATGGAAATGTTAGACAAGAACGAAGCTCCGGCGAAAGAGTGGCTCAAAAACCATGAAATAGATAGCACACATCTCTGGCCTTTTCAGATAGAAGCAATAACCGCGATAGAACAGGCCATCCTTTCTCGCAAACGCCATATGATGGTTGCCATGGCAACAGGCACCGGTAAAACCTTTACAATCTTCAATTTAATTTACCGGTTGATGAGGTCCGGTTATGCCAAACGCATTTTATTCCTGGTAGATCGGCGTGCCCTTGCTGCTCAGGCTGTTACAACTGCTGCAAGTTTTGAAGCTGAACCAGGACTAAAGTTCGACCAATGCTATGAAGTTTATAGCCAGAAACTTAGGAGAGAGGATCTGGATGAAGATATGAAATTTGATCCAAAGCTCCTTCCGCCTGAATATTTGATTAATCCAAACATTAGAGATTCTTTTGTCTACATATCAACCATCCAACGTATGCGGATTAATCTGTTTGGGTATGAGGGCATGTTTTTTGCCTCTGGGGATCAAGATGATGATTCCGATGCCTCGAAATTGGATATTCCTATTCATGCCTTTGATGCCATCATTGCCGATGAGTGTCACCGTGGATATACAGCTCAAGAAGAAAGTAAATGGCGTGAGGTCTTGAATCATTTTGATGGGGTAAAAATTGGACTGACTGCAACACCCGCTGTCCATACCAAGGCCTTCTTTAAGGAAATTGTCTATAGCTATGATTATGAGCGGGCTGTCCGTGAAGGTTATCTGGTTGACTATGATGCTGTTGCCATCCAATCGGATATTACACTCCGAGGAGTCTTCCTCAAAGAAGGGGAAGAGGTTGGGTTGGTAAATACCCATACTGGACAGCTCAAGTTTGAAACGCTGGAAGACGAGAGGGAACTTCCAGCCCCTACCACTGAGATCGACTGGACAGCTCCCGATCGAAACAGAAAGATTGTTGAGGAGATTAAAAAGTATCTAAAAGAGCAGGAAGCCCAGCTCAGCCATTTTCCCAAAACCTTAATCTTTGCTCAGAATGATATTGAGCACATATCTCATTGCGATCAGTTGGTTGAAATTCTGAGGAGAGAATTTAATCGGGGAGATGATTTTGTTCAGAAGATAACCGGTAGCCCATCGGTTGATAGGCCCCTTCAAAGGATTCGGGAGTTCAGAAACCGCCAGAATCCGGGAATTGTGGTTACTGTGGATATGCTTTCCACAGGAGTGGACGTCCCGAGGATAGAGAATATTGTTTTCTTGCGGCCCGTTCAATCGAGAATCCTCTTTGAACAGATGATGGGCCGGGGCACCCGGCTCTGTCCAGAAATCCATAAAACCCATTTTACGGTTTTCGATTGCTTTAATGGCAGTCTGCTGGAATATTTCAGGAAGACAACCGGCATTACAGCCGAAGCCCCTGTAAAGGCAACCCGAACCATTCGTGAAATCGTCCAGGCCATCGCCAATAACGAAGATCGAGAATACAATATCGGCGTTCTTTCCAAGAGACTTCATCGGATCTCAAAAAATATCACGCAAGAAGGGAGACTTCAGTTCGAATATATCCTCGGATATGACATAGCTGAATTTTCTCAGACCTTACATGAGAGACTTGAAAAGAATTGGAACGAAACAATCAAGACCTTGCAAAGCGATGCCTTTCTTGATCTTTGTGAAAATTATCCGCGGCCCCAGAAACCATTTCTTAGGGCTGAAGATCAAGTGCTTTCAAGAATTATTTTCAGGGCCAAGGATGGGAGAGAGCTTGGACCTCAGGACTACTTGCAGGAATTTGAAAAATTCGTTAGGGAGAATCCAGAGCATATCGAGGCATTGGAGATCCTTCTCAAAAGACCAAAAGAATTTGATACGAAGCAGTTGAAGACGCTGAGGGAGAAGCTTGCCACCCACCCAGATGATTTAGTGGATAAATTTACCGAGAAAAATCTCCGGCGTGCTTATAACAAGGAACTGGCCGATATCATCTCCATAATCCGCTATGCAGCCAAAGGCGGGGAATTGCTTACGGCCGAAAGAAGAGTCAACAAGGCCTTGATGAAGATCAAATCTGGTCGCGCCTTCACAGAAGAACAGAATAAATGGCTGGATCTGATTAGAAGACATCTTATCGAAAATCTTTTGATGGAGAAAGAAGACATCGAGACACTTCCTATATTTACCAGAGAAGGGGCTTCTTTGGGTAAATTAAATAAGGTTTTTGAAGGTAAATTGGAAACCATCATCCACGAGATCAACGAGGCAATGGCCGCCTGATGCTCTTTGTTTAAAATCCCCTCTCCTATGGTAGGAGGGCAAATAATAATCCCCTCCCTTGAGAGACTGTGTCGTAATGAGGGAAATGCCATGTTTGTCATTCTGAACGAAGTGAAGAATCTCATAAAATCAATAAGTTAGAAAACAGAGATTCTTCGGCTAACGCCTCAGAATGACATTACGACACAGTCTCTGAGGGGGGAGGGTGAGGGTGAAGGATAACATCGCAGAAGAGCAAAGCATGAAAATCCATGATATTATAAAATAATAGAGGCAGGTCAAATAAAAATGTATCGTTTTCTTATTGTGATTGAAAAGGCAGATAGCAACTATTCGGCCTACTCACCCGATTTACCTGGCTGTGTGGCGACAGGGGCTACTCGTGAGGAAGCAGAGCAGAATATGTATCAAGCCATTGAAATGCATATTAAGGGGTTACTTAAAGACGGACTACCTGTACCTGAATCGACTTCATTTGCAGAGTATGTTGCTATCCGGTAGAAATTCAGAAATTGCATCCTCAACTCTATCCCTCTCCCGTGGCGAGAGAGTAAATAATAATCCCCTCCCCCTTGATGGGGGGAGGGTGGGGGTGAAGAAAAATTCCATGACCGACGTCGTAGGTAAACTTTGGGGGTTCTGTCACACCCTGCGTCATGATGGAATCGACTATGGCGATTACATCGAGCAGTTGACCTACCTCCTCTTTCTTAAGATGATTGAAGAAAAGGGAGCAGAGATACCTCCGCGATATTCTTGGTCAATCTTGAGAGAAAAATCCGGAACCGAGTTAACTGATCATTACCAAGCCACTCTCCGAGGATTGGGAGAACAGCCAGGCATGTTAGGAGCCATTTACGCTGGTGCTCTTTCCCGATTCAGCAATCCAGTTAACCTGAAACGCCTTGTCAACCTCATTGACGAGATTGAATGGACAGCTCTTAATATTGACGTAAAAGCTGCTGCCTATGAAGGTTTACTCGAAAAATCGGCTTCGGAAGGAAAGAAAGGGGCAGGGCAATATTTCACTCCTCGTATCCTGATTCAGTCCATTGTTCGATGCATGAAACCCGATCCTCGAAAAACAAAAGACTTTACCATCCATGATCCTGCCGCAGGAACAGGAGGGTTTTTAGTCTGCGCCTATGAATGGCTGATTGAACAGACTAAAGGCGGTCTCGAAAGAGAAGAAGCCAAGCGCATTCTAAACTTTACTTATTCAGGAACAGAACTTGTCCCGAGGCCAAGAAGACTCGCCTTGATGAACCTCTATCTCCACGGTATTCAAGCCAATATCTATTTAGGAGATGCCATTTATGAGCCTAAGAGAGTTCCTAAAGAGGGTGGCTATGACTGTGTAATGACTAATCCTCCCTTTGGGACCAAAGGGGCTAATCAAGCACCAAACCGCGATGATTTCACCGTTGCCACCAGTAATAAACAGCTCAATTTCGTCCAGCATGTGATGAGTATCTTAAAACCTGGTGGCCGAGCAGCTGTCGTCATGCCTGATAATGTCCTCTTTGCTGATCAGGCTGGAGATGTGTTCAAGATTCTTACAGAAGATTGTGATCTCCATACTGTGCTACGCTTGCCCAACGGGACATTTACTCCTTACAGTCCTGGCACTAAAACTAACGCTATTTTCTTCACCAAAGGCTACTCAACAGAAAATGTCTGGGTTTATGACGCCCGCACCAATATCCCACGGATCACCAAAAAAGATCGGCCCCTTACCCCACAGCATTTTGCAAAGTTCGAATCATGCTTTGGTTCTGACCCTAATGGCCACGCCAAGCGAAATCCCAAAGATTCTAAAGAAGACCGCTGGCGCTGTTTCACTATCAATGAAGTTAAAGACTGTGACTTCAAGATTGATGGCCTAAAGTGGCTTAAGGATGAATCGCTTGAGGATTCCGATGAATTACCCGAACCCGAGGAATTGGCTTCTGATGCAATCTCAGAGTTGGAGGTGGCTGTCGAGGAGCTTAACGCCATATTAGGAATGCTTGAGAATAGCAATGAAATAGATGTATCTTTATCTCCTAAGAGGACAATTTGAGTCCTGTTAATAAGACACAAATCAGTCAGTCTCATTCACCTCCTGCATACGAATTGCCACAGGGTTGGGATTTCACTTCAATAAAGACATTAGCCACTTTGAAGAAAGGGAAGAAACCAAATAAAGTGGATAAAATCCCTTGGCCCGGCGCTGTTCCATACATAGATATTGAAGCATTTGAGAAGGGGAATATCCGCCGCTATGCAGATCCAAAGTCATCAACTTTGGTCGACGAAGGTGAGATTATTATAGTGTGGGATGGTGCACGCTGTGGACACGTTGGAAAAGCCCCCGAGAAGGGTGCTCTTGGTTCAACTTTAGGAATTATTAAACCGATATTGATTCATCCAGATTATATTTTACGTTTTCTTCAATCATCCTACGATACAATCAACTCAAATCCACGGGGTATTGGTATTCCTCACGTTGAACCAGAGTTATTCTGGAATCTTGAGATGCCATTAGCTCCCTTGGCCGAACAAAAGCGGATCGTAGCTAAGGTGGAAGAATTGCTCCTCCGGGTTAACGCGACAAAAGACCGTCTGGCCAAAGTATTGATGATTCTTAAGCGCCTCCGTCAGGCCATCCTCGCTGCCGCCTGCTCCGGCCGCCTCACCGCCGACTGGCGAGAGAGTAATCAAAAGGATAAGGCAGAAGAATTGATTTCAAAAATACTCAATCGCCGCCGATCACAACAAGAAATTAAGGGAAAAGCCACCTTTCCAAATCGTTACAAAGAGCCTCTTAGGCCGACATACCAATTCGAATTTGAAATACCGGATACTTGGTGCTTGGCTACCGTAGACCAACTAACTCTTTTGGTTACAAAAGGATCTTCACCCAAATGGCAAGGGTTTGAGTACACAGATCGCGGTCTTCTGTTTGTCCGCAGTCAAAATGTCCTATGGGGCAAACTCGACCTCACCGATGTAGCTTACCTGCCGCCGGCATTTAATGAATCACACAAAAACTCCATTATCCATCAAGGAGACGTACTCTTAAATTTGGTTGGTGCCTCCGTTGGGCGGTCTTCAATTGCCACGGAAGACATCGAAGGTGCGAACTGTAATCAAGCAGTTGCCATTATTCGATTAGTGCCAGAAGGATTGATTAATAAATTTCTGATGTATTATTTCCTATCACCTCATGCGCAAGGGCACATTCATGACAGCAAGGCAGACGTTGCTCGTGCAAACTTTAATCTTGATGACATACGTCCCATGATTGTTCCTGTTCCTCCCTTGGATGAGCAATACGAAATCGTTCGCCGAGTTGAGTCAATGTTCAAATTAGCTGACGCTGTCGAGAAGCGAGTAGAGGCTGCGATTTTACGGGCCGAGAAACTTACTCAGGCCATCCTGACCAAAGCTTTTCGGGGAGAACTGGTTCCAACCGAGGCAGAACTTGCCCGCCGCGAAGGTAGGCCCTACGAACCTGCTTCCGTTCTTTTAGCCCGAATCAAATCCAACCGCGAATCAAAGGAGAACACGAAATCAGTTAACCGAATTCGGAGACCTTAGAGGAGAGTGAAGTGAAGTTTCGTTGTCCAAAAACAATTCTTGCATAAAATCTTCTATCTATGTTAATTTAATCTTGGTAAAGGAGGCCCCAATATGGATAAACTAAGATTCTTTATCCAGAATATCCAGGCTGCTTTATTTATTGAAAATTTTGCTTTTCGGAATAAAGTAGGGATAGTATCTAAAATCAATGAGGCCGTCAATAATCTTTTTGATGGAGATCCTATAATGCTGCCTCTTCCAATTGATGCACCTCCAGAAATACCCCGAATACAGCTTAGGGATAGTAAACCAATTTACAGTTTGAACTTTTCCCCAACTCGTATCGATTTTTTCTATAATGAACCCGGGAAACCCGAGAAAGTACTTGATTTTCTTAAGGATGACTATCTGAAATATTTTTTTAATATTGTTAATTTAGTTAAAGATGAATACCGCCTTAGTATCCCTAGGATAGCTGTAGTTATAAAGGCAGTGTCGGAAATTGAAGGGGGATCTAACCTTTTAATTTACGGGAATTTTTTAGGGGAGAAGCCTTTTTTCAAGAATACTTACGGATTGGAAATTCACGCATTAGAAAAGACAGCCATGAATAGCTATGATGTAAATCGTTGGTTTAGAATAAAGACTGCGAGGACGCCAACTGGGGAGGATAATATACTTTTTGTTGAAATTGATATTAACACCTTACAGGAAAAACCGAGAGATTTTAACTTAGAAGAAATTAAAGACTTTTTTAACAAGTCAATTATTTACGCAAAGAATAGTTTTTTAAATTGCTTTGGAGTATCTCTATGACACAACTGCAGGAAACTTCCAGCAATCCTTTCTATCAAGTGGAGAGAGGGGATTATTGTCGTCGTGCATTGAGAGAGAAATATGCCACATCGATAAAGCTTGAGGAGACTTTAAAAGAGACTAGCATATCAGCGGGCTACCAAGAGGCTTATAACTTAGCTATGGCTGAGGAGCAAGTATGTAATTCATTATGGTCAAATATGATTATTCGTAGTGAAGAATCGGAACCAATGGCTTCGTTGAGCTGGAAGGATATTGTCCCGACGCTTCGATCCTCCAAGGAATATTCGTTCGATCGAACCACTCCGGTCGTTAACAAGCTGAATCAGGTTTGGGTGCTTTATGCAGTTGATTTTAGGAGAATTACCGATATCAATCGGATACATCGTAACATTATCTTTGATATTACAAGTTCTGATCCCGTTGAGGATTTCATTCGAGTTGAATTTCCGATAGAATTTTTGAAAATCCCATCGAAATTTCTACCCCAAATCACTCCAGAAATAATAGAATTCTGCTCGCGGGAACGAATAACAAGTTATCTTCCAAGTGCTATAAACTCGATAGAAAGGAATTTCCCAACAATATCCGAACTAAAAATAGAAGTTGATAAAGATCCTGAAACTAACGAGGAGTGGATTGTCCTCAATGTAACAATGCGAGGAGAAGTTGATGAGGTACTCAATAATTATGACAAATATACTAATTATTGGGTGTCTACGGTTCCTTGGCCGGAGCGCCAAAAGATCCGCCTTTTGTACAATATAATCTAAATATGGACCCAAGAGAATTTCAAACCCTTGCCTCCATACTTGTCAACGGCAAGACTCCTGCTGAAATTAGAACTGCAATAAGTCGTGCTTATTACGCAACACACAATGTAGGTTCGGAGATCTTATTGCGAGGAGGTTTTAGAATATCTGAAGGGCCTAGCGGTCATGGAGATGTCTGGAATCGCCTTAGTAATAGCGGTGACACTGAAGTCATGAAGGTTGGTTCTCAGTTAAGCGACCTTTATGCTATGAGGATTCATGCCGATTATCGTCTGTCCAGGACTGACGTGGAAAACCAAAAGACGGCACAAGGACTTGTGGAACAGGCAAAGAGGATGATTAAGATCTTGGATGAAAACTTTTCTGGATCCAAAAGGCCCCAAATTATTAAAACAATCCAAGATTGGGAACAAAAGGTCTTTGGGGGAGGGTCTTAGGTCTTAACTTTATTATAAGGTTCTCGACAATACCCACCTTTCATTTCTGAATTCCATACAAAGCTAACAGAACCATGCAGATGATCGAGTGATTGTGTTTGGATCTGTTTGGGGTCTGCCCTTGACACGTGACAATCTCCCTCAAGGTTCTTGCCTCGTATGTGCGACCGGACGTTACTCGAGATACAAAAATTGAGTCATCCAATAGAAAATTGGCCCTCCTCAATTTGAATTTCGGAATGCGGAATTTGAGGAACAAGATTATGAAAGGTTTGTTGTTTTCTCACACCTTATACACTTTACACAGATAGGATTTCAGTGGTTCAGAGCCGCTTTCTGGGTCAAAGTGGTTGTCGCCGTATAGCAGATTCACATTGGACTTTTTCCAGCCGTATTCAGGTGGAGACTCCTCGGGGAACCACCAGGCATGTTGGGCATTTACCACATCCGGCATGATACCTTCGAGGAGCTTAGCTCTCATTTTCACCCGGGCGAAGGGGCTTTCGATCCAAACCCAATCCCCTTCCCGGATGCCAAGAGAAGATGCCGTATCAGGGTGGATCTCCACCAATGGGTCTGGATTATCATGTCTCAATGATTCAATCTGGCGGAGTTCAGAGTGGAAGTAATTTCTGACCTTTGTGCCGGATATCAGTATTAGAGGAAACTCCTTTGCCAATTCGGGTGTAGAGATAGGCGATAGGGGAGGTTCCCGAAATAGAGGCATTGCCGATAATCCAATGGACTCCATGAGGGTGCTCGATATCTCAAATTTACCTGTGGGCGTTTGAAAGCCTTCGGTCTCGTATTTTCGGTAGCGCATTTCACCTATCATAATGCCACGCTCACAAAACTGCTCGAAATTGAGTCCAGTTTCTTCCAACACCCAGTCCAAGTACTCAGCACTTTCCTTCCATGGAAAGGCCTCATGGAGCCCAAGGCGATGAGCCAGATCAAAGATCACGTCGCGGTCATCTCGGGCCTCACCCAACTGAGCCTACTTCTTTCTCGCCAGCACACACCAAATTTTATGAAAAAAGACTACATCATCCTGCTCAAGCCAGGTTGAAGCAGGCAACACAAGATCAGCCAGCTGGGCTGGCGGTGTCATAAACATGTCAGAGACTACTATAAATTCCAGGTGTTCTTTCAGGGCCCGCTCGATTTTCATGCCCTGTGTAGCGGTGACCAAAGGATTGGACCCTATTATCCACATGCCTCGCACCCGATAAGGTTGGCCAGTGATTACTGATTCCCAAAAAGTGGGAGAATGGGTATTAGGACAAAACGGAAACTTGCCAGCTGCAATCATACGTTTCTTCTTTTCGGTAGAGAGAAATTGTCCCCCTGCCTGGTCACGGTTAATAAAAACCGATTTGGGCTTAACCTTTGCGGGTGGCACCCATAGGACGTTCCCACCCGGTCGATCAATGTTACCGGTGATGCCCATGAGGATTAAAAGCGAACGCCCTGTATGGAAGCTACAGATGCTCATGTCCATGCCATTCCCCCATTGCAAACAGGCAGGTGAGTGGGTGGCATAGGTTCGAGCAGCCGAACGAATATCCGAAGCCTTGACACGTGTAATAGGCTCAGCCCATTCAGGGGTGAAAGCACGAACGTGCTCTACCAGCTTGTCAAAACCGATAGTGTAGTGGTCTACGAAATTGTGATTAAACAGGTCCTCGGCAATAATAGTATGGATCATGGCAAGGGCTAAAGCGCCATCTGTGCCTGGCCTCAACTGGAGCCAGTGGTTGGCTCCCTCAGCCGGACCGATGCGTCGGGGGTCTACGACGATGACCTTATGAGCCTCTTTGAGGGCCCTTTGCAACATTCCGCCACACATGCCATCAGCGGCTCCGGAGTGGGTGATATTACAGCCCCAGATCAAAATGCAGGAAGGTTTTTCCCCTCCGAAACCATAGATATCAGAGATCGGAAGGCGACCCAGTGTCAATCGGCTTGCAATGACCCGCGGAATATAACAGATATGGGCCGGGCCAATAAAATTGGGAGTCCCGAAGGCATTGGCAAAACGTGCGGTCCATTCGGTGTAAGGTCTTCCTGTGCCTTGTGCCATCGCCACAAACTCAGGACCACTCTCCTGCTTGATTAAAGTAAATTTCTCTACTATTTCACTTAATGCCTCCTCCCAAGAGACCCGCCTCCACTTATTTTCTCCCCGCTCGCCCACTCGTCTTAAGGGATAAATCAAGCGATCAGGATGATAAAGTAGTTCTGGCGAAACGCTTCCCTTGGGACACAAATAACCTCGGCTTGTAGGGCTTTCAGGGTCACCTGTGACCTTCACCACTCGATCCCCTTCAAGATGAACCAGCACCTGGCAGACCCCGTGGCAGCCACGACATGCTGAACGTACGATACGTGTTTTGTTGGACATGGCCAATTTCCTAAATATCATTTTGTTACTAAACTAACGGCAATAAATTACTTTACCCCCCACCCACCCCTCCCCCTCAAGGGGGGAGGGAGAGGGTGGGGGTGATGTCATTTTATTTATTGCTTTTGTATTAATTACTAATCAGTCCGTAATAATATAGATATCGGAAACTAAATCCCTCCTTCCCTCCCTTTACAAAAGGGAGGAATTCCCCTCTTTGGCAAAGAGGGGTTAGGGGAGATTTTTTAGAAGATATGTTTTTTAAATTATGGGCTCCTTAGTAATTATACTACAATCTACTGTGACAAATTAAGGATTTCTTGCTAAAGCCTTGGGGAGTCAGATGCCTATTTCGCCCGCCTTTTATGAGTTTTCGTTTTAAATGACTTTCCTAATACAAAAAATTTCGGCTACTGAAACTGAATGAAGAATGAGATTTTTATTGGAAGGAGCGTCGAAAAGAATTTGCCAGACAGGCTGTTTAACCCCTTCACGGAAAAAGAGAGGCCTACTTAAAAGAATTTTTGGTTGCCTTAATCCTCCTTTCTTTGTAAGATTAATAAAAAGGATGCTGCTGAACAAATCCAGATGAAATTAGACCGTTTCATAAAAAAGAGGGGTCTCGTCGAATCGACGAGTCAGTTAATTCAGATCTCAACCAAGAACCCTCCGGTGAATGAGAAGAAGATATTCCTCTTTTTAAAACCGATCCTCTTAAGGATGGGCTTTCATGTAGAAACCTTTCTCTCTCCAAAAGGGAGATGGAACATCATTGTAGAGAGAAGGGGGTGGAGGGAATTTAAAAGGAGAGCACAGAATGTTAATGAGACCCTTTTCAATGTATCTTAATTTTAAAACGGGAGAACTTACCCCACATGATCGAACCAACATAAGAAAGTTGAGTGATATGAGGGGAATGTTCCTCGACACCGAATCCACACTCCGAATCCTTGAAAAGGAGGACCCCATTATCTATTCTTTCAGCGAAAGGATCCTGCCTGAAGAGAATGGTCATCTGCAGCTTGCCACCACATCGATCAATCCTGGGAAGGTGGGTGGAGAATATTTTATGACCAAAGGTCATTACCACAGACGACCCGATACCTCAGAGGTCTATTTGGGATTGGAAGGGGAAGGATGCCTCTTGATTCAGACAGAAGAGGGAGGTTTCGAATCCATCATCATAAAACCAGGGACCGTAGCCTACATCCCTCCTTATTGGGGACATCGGATGGTCAATACCGGATCAAAACCCTTTGTCTTCTTTGCTCTCTACCCTGGAGATGCAGGCCATAATTATGGTCACATTGAGAAGACTGGTTTTGTCAAGATTCTTGTCGAAAGGGATGGAAAACCTCTTCTGATTGATAACCCGAAGTGGAAAAAAGGATGAAACTCGATCTTGAAAAAATCTTAAATGAATTGAAATCTTACCGGGAAAGGAAGGCAACGATCGATCCAAAGCATACTGCCCTCCTCGTCATCGATATGCAGAACTATTTTCATCGAATTATTCAAGCCGTCTCGGAAAATGTCCTGAAGGTGATCCGCTCCTGCCGAGAAAGAGATATTCCCATCATCTTTACCCAGCATGGACATACCGAGCCTACCTCAAATGGAGGGATACTTGGGAAGTGGTGGGGTCAGATGATTATCAGTGGGACAGAGGATTGGAAATTTATTCCCAAAATTAATATAAAATTAAATGATATCGTTCTACCCAAGAAACGTTACAGTGCCTTTTTTGAGACGGAACTGGATCGGATTCTACATTCAAGAGGGATTCAAGACTTGATCATCTCAGGGGTGATGACAAACCTTTGTTGTGAGACCACAGCCCGAGATGCTTTCATGAGAGACTATAGGGTATTCTTCTTGATCGACGGGACAGCTACCCGAAGGAGTGAACTTCATCTTGCCTCCCTAAAGAACTTGGGTTTTGGCTTTGCCTTTCTCCTCACCTGCCAAGAATTGATCAAGATGTTAACAGGGAATATCAGTTCAAAAGTCTTGGAAGAGGGCTAACCTCTCAGCCCTCTCCAGCAAGAATCATAGGCAATGGTTTTAACTCCCGTCGTAACGGATCAAGGGATAACCCAAGGGCCTCAAGGGTAAAAGTGCCAAGAAGTACACTGTCCCCTTCTTCGCCAAAAATGACATCTGCCACACCTATCCGATCCCCATATTTGAAAAGGGCTCCTCCCTTCTTCCGCACAATCTTTGTTCCATCTGCTAATCGGAATTCCTGTTCAGTTAATGGTCTGATGCCAAGTCTTTCCAGGACAGGGGCAGGAACCACAGAGTAAATGGCTCCAGAGTCAATCAGAAATTCGATCTTTTCTTTGATCTCAGGGTTAGAAGGATTTCCAACTTCAATCTCTAAAACTGTCAGTCCCATTGCACCCTCCCCTTAGAAAATACAATTTTATATAACGGTATATAGATAGAAGAAATTCAACTTAAGCAAATTTGGCTTGTGCCCCTACTGTCCATATGTTCACTCGAAACCTGGCTACAAAAACAAAAATAAAGGCGCCCCCTTTTTTGAGTATTACTCCAATTGAGTGAAAAATAATTCCTTCAATCAAATATTTCCCTGATGGTTAGGCCATTAGGGAGTTTTTTGAGTCTCATTTTAAAATCCCCCTCAATCCCCCTTTTTCAAAGGGGGATGATAATGAGTTCTCCCCTTTAGCAAAGGGGAGTTAGAGGGAAATTTTACAAAAATTATGGCTCAATTGTGGTATTATATTAAAATAGGCTCGGTTTGTAAATGGATTTGAGGGATGGGCGACATTAAAAAAGTTATCTAACAATGGTAGCTTAATGTGTTATCAAAATTTTGAAATAATGCTGGCTAATTCTACGTGTCGCTTGGACAAACCATGCCCAAGATTTTGACCTCAACGACAATATGCGCTAATAGGTAACATGTACAGCAAAAGAAATAGAAGGTTTTCAGAAACTGAAGTTGAAAAAGATGTAAAAAAGCAATTGCTGAGGTTAGGAGCCTTGCATAGAGACTTTATCACCTTCACCCCCTTTCGGTCATGACCCTTTAATATATTGATAATTATGGTTTATAACAAAGTAATTCTTGTAAAGTCCAGATGTGGTTGCTTATCCCTGCGGCCATAGCGGGAGTCCGACGCATCCAAAGACGATCCGCCCCA
>Ga0194112_10002190_pt1 | contig 28225 bp, 23 predicted proteins | sample TA2MahC400mmetaG_FD_146191 | JGI IMG/M metagenome (GOLD analysis project Ga0194112, IMG submission 146191) | Freshwater microbial communities from Lake Tanganyika, Tanzania - TA2015016 Mahale Deep Cast 400m | ecosystem: Environmental > Aquatic > Freshwater > Lake | place: Tanzania: Lake... | reverse complement strand
ACGATAAAAGATAATACCATTTCTGTTTTTTCCCAAACAATATGGCTTCCAATACGATATTTGCCGCATCAGGGCTTGCGAATATCGGTTTTCTTTTAAGAGTAACCGTTGTTACCAAATAAGGATATTCTTCTATGTTAATGTGTTTAAGCTTTGGCATCATCAATCTCATAGGCGGGGTTGGAAAACCCCGCCTATCGGGATTTAACTCACTTCCATCATTTTCTTCATTCCTCGGTAGATGGGGTTTTCCAACCCCGTGGGATGATTGATTATTATTTTTGACAACTGAAAAGTCAAGAAATAGTCTTGCCCCAAATTGACAGTCAAAAGCGCAAAGAGATATAATGGGGCAACTTTTATTCGGAGGACTCAAAATGGAAAGCACCGTAAAGAAATATGCCATTCGGATTGAAATGAACCGGGTGAATCCACACATTCGATATAATGGAAAGAGGAGCGGACTCATCCTGGACCCTCGAAAAGAAGAGGTCCCCCTCCAGATCTTAGGATTCGGGATTTATCAACTCAAATCCGATTTCGTCACAAAGAACACGAAAGAAAAGGAGATGGTTCTTGTTCCTCAGGAGGGAAGATTTGAGGTAGAGATCAACGGAAAGATATTCTCCGGTGAGAGAAAGGGCGGCCCTTTCTCCTGTGGGCCTGGTCGATCCAATGCCTCTGCACTCTATATCCCCTGCGATTCCAGGTTAAAAATGAGAGGAAAAGGGGAGATTGCTTTCTTTGAGGCCCCTGCCCTCAAAGAAAAACCTCCCTTCTACCTTCCGGCTCAGGAAGTGAAAGTCGTGTCGAGAGGAAACTGGATCTGGCGCAGGGATATCACTCCCCTGTTCAGCCCAAAAGATGCAAGCTCAAGCCTGGTTGTCGGAGAGACCTATAGCCCTCCGGGTTTGTGGTCGGGCACGCCGCTCCATCAGCACGATAAGGATCAATTCCAATCAGGTGAGTCAGATCATGAAGAGGTCTATTACCACCGTTTCAACTTGAAAAAGAATCCGAGGGACCAATTTGGACCGTATGGGGTTCAAATCTTAATGGATGGAAAAAGGATGAACAAGGCTTATCTTATTGGAGAGAAAAGCATCTTCGCCATTCCAGGAGGGTGCCACCCTGTTGTTGCTTCCCCTGTGTCCGAGCTTCTCTACTTGTGGGGCCTAGCTGGAAAGGGTGAAGAACTGGCGATGAGGGATATCCCAGAGTTCGTTCATCTTAAGTCCTTCGAAGAAATTTTTAAAACCCTGGATGAGGGCCTGACGAAAAAAACCCTTCCAAGACAGGATTTCGGCAGGATGTGCGAGCTCTACTCTTTTACAGAAGAACAGAAAGATCTCTTATTCGCAATGCTGAGAGAAAAAGGATATGACATCGACTGATTCGGGCCGGATTCCTTCCTCGGAAGAGATATTAAAAATCCTTCAAGTCTTTCCCCTGAATCTCCAAAAGATCTATCCCCAATCCTTCTGTTCAATGAACGGGTTGCTCTATGGAATGATTCGAACAGACCAGGGCAAGAAGTTGATCATCCTCGGTGAAAAGGAAACTCTTTTCAAGGATTCTTTTAACGGGAAAATCCTTCATCACGCCCCTTCGCTCAAGGTGTGCGATCTCTCCACGGAAAATACCCTCCTTCTTATGGAACTCTTCCCTTTGACCCGGCCGGTCTCCGTCCTCAATAACCCTGCGACCATCGGAACCGGAGACCGTCTCGGTCTGGCCACTTCCGGCCACATCCGTGCAGTCAGAAAATTTAAAGTTCGGCCTGTTTTTGCCCAACAGTCGATCCGCGAGAATGGCCAGACCGGCAGAAATTATAAAGAGGTCATCGCAGATGCGGCCTGGTCCGTCTTTCAGGAGAACTACCAGGAAGGCTACGGTGCGGACGGAGACCGCCTGAAGTCTCTGGATGAGGTGAAACTGGCTATTGATGCGGGCGTCTCCATGATCACGCTCGATCTCTCAGAAAAATTAAATTTCGAAGCTTTTTCACTTCCAGGCGAAGTCGTCGGGCAAAGATTCAAGGAGGAGATCGACCCAGGCGATGCAGAAGTCCTCCTCCATCTCTTCCTCGATAAGGAATTTAGATTCAGTGGCTCACGCGGCGATCTCTCCATCCGGTTTTCAGAGGAAGAAGTGAAGCGACATGTCCTTCTCTTTCATCAGGCCATTGACTTTTCAGAGGAGGTTCATCAATTTCTTATCCGGCGCACGGGTAGAAAACCTCTCATCGATTTTGAGATTTCCATCGACGAAATCCCCTTTCCCACCTCTCCGGAGACCCATCTCTTCCTGATGATCGCTCTCCGCCACAGGGGGGTCCGGATCGATTCCCTTGCGCCCCGCTTCATCGGTGAGTTTCAGAAAGGAATCGATGACCGGGGAGAGACGGCGGCTTTCAGGGAGCAGTTCTATCGCCATGTCCTCATCAGCCAGCATTACGGGAATTATAAGCTCTCCATCCACTCGGGAAGCGATAAGTTTTCAATCTTTCCGGATATCGGCGAGATCTCTCAGGGAAAAATCCATCTTAAAACAGCAGGGACAAGCTGGCTTGAAGCCGTCCGCCTCATCAGCCTGAAGGACCCTTCCCTCTACCGGGAGATGCATCAAGAGGCTTTGTCCTCATTCGGGGAGGCTTCCAAACAGTATCATGTGACGACAGACCTCTCCCGTATCCCTCCAACCAAAGATCTCATTGACTCAGAGCTTCCCGGCCTCCTCGATCAGGAAAACGCCAGGCAGCTTTTTCATATTACGTATGGCTTTTTACTGAAGAGCGAATTGAGGGGCAGGTTTTTTAAGACGTTGATCCACTGTGAGGAGGACTACGCCTCCCTCCTTGAAAACCATATTGAAAAACATTTAGAGTATCTCGGGGTTGAAAAAAGAGATTGAATATGAAGGCAACCGCCCAGGAAACCATCAATCGCATCGTAGAATTGAGCCTTCCCGAAAGCCTTTCGCTGAAGGAAAGCCCCCCCATTCCGGATGACCATGTCGCCCATCTCCTCTCCCTTGTCCGGATGGGCCAGACCACCCTGGCCTCCGACCATCTCCTCTTCCCCGAAATCAATGGAAGGTTATCCGAAATCGTAGGGGGCTTCATCAGAAGACTAAACCTCCTCTTCTCCCTTTCCAGACCTGGACTCCATGAACCCAATGAATCATTGGAGCGAAAGATCCGTCTCAGACAATACTCCTATGAGGTCATGCTGGAGATGGCGCTCAACTTTTACGGCCTTGAAAGCCGTTGGCTTGACGAGAAAGAGAAGTCAGACTCCCTTGGCTACATTCTCAATGTTCTTCAGGAGTGGGAGGATCGCGAGAGGGAAGAGGCAGAGGGATCGATTGCAGAGGCTGTGATCTCGAAATGGCTTTCGAAGATGAAGAGGGTCCAGAAGGGAAGCAGTCTGGCCGCCAAAACTGCCCTCCGGATCGAAGAGGGAATCGATTTTAAGAAGAATCTCTTCGCCCAATTTTTGAAAAGGGCTGAAAGGGAGATCAAGGAGAATATCTACTACCGGATGGTGAAAGAGGGATTCTGTAAGTTCGGCAATGACTACGCCATCGGCTTGAGATGGCTCAGGCATCTCGGCTTTGAGCAGGTCTCGACCAATCCTGTTCTGGCCGCAAGGGCTTATCAGGATGAGCCCGCCTTAACCGCGCTCTTTCAAAACGAGGTGAAGCGGCATCCTGATTTTAAGCGCTGGTCCGCCAATTCCTCCAGATATGGAGATGAGATCACGCTTTACGCAACCCTGCTCGCCCTCTGGGATAACCTCCATGTCTTCCGCCCCCTCTTCTTCAACCTCCGTGAGATCTCCGGAGGCGGGGTCGTCAGCTTCCAGCTCAATCCCAATATTGCGCACCTTATTGAGGAGAGTATACGGGATGTGTTTACAGCATTCTCTCTTGCCTCTGAAAATCTCTCCCTCTATGACCAGTACCTTCTGGCTGGTTACCGGATGGACGGATGGAAAGGAAGGCCCAACCTCGTCATCAAAGTGGCGGCTACAACCCCTGCCGCCAGAACCATCACCCGGACAATCAACTCCTTTGGCTTCGGATCAAACATCACGGTTGACTTCAGCGTCAGCCAGGAAGCCACGCTGATCCTTGAGGAGATTGAGGGAATGGCTGAGGCGATGAGAAAAGGAATACGGCCAACCCAGCTCTATATGACCAATATGGGCGGAAGGCTCGAAAGCCATCTGAGAGAGATAAAACTTGAAGAATTTTTCAAAGAATTGAAGGAGAAATTGGGTGAGCCAGAGGCTCTTAAGAGAGTCATTCAACTCTCCGAAGCCAATGGAACAAAAGATCGTGTTTCTCCGGCAAAGTCCTATGAGGAAAAGGTATGGGCTGCAACCCGGTATGGACACGGCCAGAGAACGATCAATGAACCTGTCTATGAAGCGCTAAAACCCGTTGTTTCAAGAGAAACCCTACAAAACCTTGAAGAGGCCATAGGAGGTTCCGGCACCCTCGTGGCAAGAAGAGTCTGGTCCTTTTTCTTCTGCGAAGCGAATCGGGAACGATGGATCATTCACTTAATGAAGAAAAAGGGGGTAACGCAGGATCAGGCAAGAAGGATCATGGACCGCATCCACCATCTCCCTGCTTCAAAAAGGAAACCCTTTGACACCTACTGGACCCTCTCGTCCCGCAACCTCGTCCATACCGAATTTCCAGACCATCAGGAGAATGTGAGAAAGATGGCCGAAGATCCCCGATTCTGTCTGGAGGAATATGGGGAATCCATTTTGAATGCGTTTCCAGCCGGAACGCTCGAACAACTCAATCAGATCGAAGATTTCAGGAAGGCTTATGAAATCAATTCCGAATTGTCAGAAATCTTCAAAGAGGTGGGAATCTCCGGAGACTTCGGCCTGGGAGGTCTCACTCCTTCCGATTGGCCAGGGTTCGGCCCTGTCCAAAAAACACTCTCCGAATTTAAAGGGGCCTATGATGCCTTTCAGAAAGAGATGGTCTCACTGATCAGCAAGAGGCGCAACAGCCGGAAGAAAAATTAATATCGGGTCTATTAATGAAAAGGCTTATTTCAGAAAATCTCCCCCATCCCCCTCTTTTCCAAAGAGGGGGATTCCTCCCTTTTGCAAAGGGAGGTTAGGAGGGATTAGAGGGCCGGTCCATGGACAATCCTGGATTAAACTCTAAGGCCAATAAACACCAAAAGAAATTCGGCGGGGACATTACAAAGGTCTGGAAGTGTTCCCACCCAATCCCCTTAAAACCCCCTAAGGTTTTCTCGAAGAATCGAGCTTAATTCTCTGGCCCTTCTCTGCCGAAAGATAGGCGGCATAGACGACTTCCATCGTATCCTCGGCCAGTCTCAAACCGGATACCGGCTCCTTTCCCTTGAGGATACTATCAATGAAGTCCTCCAGCTCCTGCGGAAACCCTCTCATCCAGTCTTCATCGGGGCTGGCAAAGTTCCATCCCGCCTTGGTTTCGAGCTTTTCCGCAATGTACTCGTCTCCGAGGATGTTCGGGTCCGGAGCGTAGACCTCCACCGCATTGTTGGGGTTGATATTGGCAAAGGCCACCGCATTCGAAAGATAGACCTGCATCATGTTTCGGGTTCCTCCCAGCACCCCATCCGATGCAAAAATGGACGCCTTGGAGTTGTCCTCGAAAGTGATGATGACCGCAGACCAGTCTTCCACATCCTCCCATGAAGTGACCAGCCACTTCTTCGGTTCCTTTTGAAATGAGGAAATCCGGGTATGCTGACCCACCTCAGCGGTGATGAATTTTGGCCGGATGGGTTTCCCATCCCGCAATTGACCTTCAAAATATTTCAAATGAAGGACAGCGCCGATCGGATGGCAACCTAAACGGAGCAAGGCCCCGCCGCCGGACGTCTTCCATTTTCGAGAATAAGCTGCATGGGATCCAGAGTGACTCTCTTCTGCCCGGATGTCCATGATCGTCCCGCCACTCACTTTTACGATCCTTTTGACTTTTTCGACAGAGGGCGCATAGACCCAGTCTTCTGCATAACAGAACAGAACCTTCGCCTCTTCAATTGCCTTTCTGACCCTGCTGCAGCTTTCCATGGCACCCCTGAGCATCACATCCTTCGGAACCCTGAATCCGACCTCCTCTCCCTCGATCTCTTCCCCGAAAAAGCCGGTGAGAGGTTTCTCGCAGATGATATGCTTTCCCGCCTTTGCGGTTGCAATGATCATCTCCTCGTGAAGGTTGGTAGGAATGCAGAGGTCGATGACATCAATATCTTTCCGCTCCAGAAGCTTGCGATAATCCGTATAAACGGATGGGATGTCGAACTCCTTTGCCGTCGCCTGAACATTCTTTTCAGTCTTTGAGGCGATCCCAACAATCTCCATCTTTGCCCCCCTCAACCTTGCATAATTATGAAGATGAAGGTGTGCGGCAAACTGTGAACCCACGATCCCCACTCGAACCTTTTCCATTCTCTTCCTCCTTTTGATCCTCTTTGAAGATTTAACGGTTTAGCAATTTCTGCCTGCTGCTTTATATCTTTTCTCCGTTAACCCAGGTCGCTTTGACCCTCATTTCATCCTTATACTCGAAAAGGACGATATCAGCAGGACTACCCGAAATGATCTCCCCACCAATCTCGGGAAACACTTTTTCACCGTTTTTTCTTGCCATCTCAAGTCCATCCATTAGATCGACGCCAGCAAACCGAATGATATTGTTGATCGCCCTTTCCATGCTCAATGTCGACCCTGCAAGGTAGGGCGTTCCGGCAAGGCGGACTGCCCGATCAAATCCGACCTCTACCTCCAGGTCACCCAGTGTATATTTTCCAGGAGGAGCCCCTGCCCCGGCCATGGAATCGGTCGTCAGCAGGATTCGTTCGATCCCTTTGGCGCGGACGAAGTTTTTCACCACATAATCCGGAAGATGGATTCCGTCTACGATGATGGATGCCATCAGCCCATCCATCGACAACTGTTTCTGGATGGGGTTTTGATGTCTGGGCATGAACGCGGGGGTTCCGTTGCCCAAGTGAATGGAGAGACGCGCTCCTGCGCTAAGAGCATCCTCAAAGACTGTTTCAGAAGCATTGGTATGTCCCAACCCCACGACAATGCCATTGGCCACTGCCTTTTCAATAAAAGGGATCGCTCCCTCCATTTCTGGAGCTAGGGTGAGACATTTGATTTTTCCATTGCATACTTCCTGAAATCTCTCGAACTCATTCCAATCAGGAGGCCGAACCGCCTCACGGGGGTGAGCTCCTCTTGGACCATCCTCAGGAGAAATATACGGTCCTTCGAGGTGAATCCCTGGAATCATCCTCCGAAGAAGAGAATTGCATTCCAGGGCGCTTGTAAAAATTTTTAGCTGCCGTTCTATCTTTTCATGAGGAGCAGTAATGAGCGTCGGGAGGAAACGAGTCACTCCGGAAAGGGCAAGGCATTGAGCGGCCCGTTGGATCCCTTCAGGGGTCAGACCCTTTCCATTGAAATCCACCCCTGCAAAACCATTCACCTGGGGATCGAAAAAGCCAGGACATATATAGAGATCAGGCCCTCCAAAATGATGCAAAGTTCCTTTTCGGAACGGTTCGATACGGGAGATTATTCCTCCTTCAATGGTGACATTTACAGGATTCTCAGTTACAGGTAGCTTACCTTGAATGATCATGATCGCCTTAAATCTCCAATTCGCGCTCTTAAATCCGAAATTCCTTTTGCTGAATCTTGATCCACAAAAAGAGTGGCATCTCCATGTTTCCTTAAAATGCTCGCCGGACAGACGGGAGCGATCGGCCCCTCCAATGTCTTTTTCACCGCTTCGGCCTTTTGGGAACCTGGAACGATGCAGTAAATGAATCTCGCTGAAAAAATCGTCGGAAGGGTGAGGGTCATCGCTTTCTTTGGAACTTCTTCCAGAATTTGAAAACAGCCGTCGTTCACCTGTTGTTGTCTCGAAGTCAAATCCAATTCAACGACCTTGACCAGCCTCGGATCATCAAAATCCGCAACCGGCGGGTCATTGAAAGCAAGATGACCATTCTCTCCGATCCCGATGCAGGCGATATCGATTGGATTCTGTCGGAGAAGAGCGGCATAACGATCGCACTCTGCCTCAGGATCTTCGGCCATTCCATTCAGGTAGTGAACCTTCCCGGGACGGACTTGATCGAACAATCTTTCCCGTAAAAAACGCCCGAAATTTTGTGGGGCTGTCCCGGGGAGACCGACATATTCATCAAGATGAAAGGCTGTCACCCTCTTCCAGTCCACGCCCCGGCTTTTCCTTAATTCTTCCAAAAATTCATTCTGGGATGGGGCGGCGGCAAAAACCATGACCAGTCCCTCCTTCTCTCTCATCGCCTCTCTCATCTTTTGAGCCACCGCCTGGCCCGATGCCTCTCCCATCGTTTTTCTGCTCTCGAAAATCTGCACCTTTAATTGATCTGCGATGAAACAACCTTTCTTCATCGCTTTTTCTCCTCTATCCGATCGGGGATGGTTTTATACTCTTGACAATTTTCAGGAACATTATACAATGCCGTTAACAGTTTTCAAATACTTTCAGTGAGGAGGAATTTATGAGAAGTTGGAAATTGTGCGTTGTTATTGGGTTTTTCGTCGTATTCTCGGCCACATTAGCCTCGGCCCAGTTCAAATTTGAGAGGCCAATCTCGCTCATCGTGCCTTGGGCGGCAGGAGGCGCTTCCGACCAGACTGCACGGGTTCTTGCAGGAGAAATGGAAAAGACCCTGGGCCAGAAGATCGCTGTCATCAATCAACCGGGTGGTTCCGGCTCCATTGGTCAAAAAGGCGTCTATGATGCAAAACATGACGGCTATACCTGGGCCGGTAATGCCGACGGAAGTGTTGTGACCTATCAGACCCTGGGACTTCTCGACTATCCCTCTCACAAGGATTGGCTTCACTACTACGCCATTTTTACACCCATTGTCATCACGGTTCCGGCAGACTCAAAGTTCAACACGGTTCTCGATCTGGCAGCCGAAATGAAGAAAAGGCCCGGAGAAGTGAAGGTGGCTTCTGCCGGCGTTGGAGCAGGCGGTCATGCAGCGGCTGAAACATTCAGGAAGGCCACTGGCATCGAATATAAACATATCCCATATAAAGGCGGTTATCCTGCTGTTGTGGCTACCGTTCAGGGAGAAACGGACGCCGTCATGCAGCTTTCTCTCGAAGTAGCGGATATGCTCAGGGCAAAAAAACTGAAAGCCCTGGCCGTCATGTCAAAAGACCCGCTCGTGATCTCCGGTTATGGAGAAATTCCCTCTGTCATGAAATTCATTCCGAATCACCTTCCCCTCGGTTATCTCTTTGGCCTTCAGATACCGAAAGCGATCCCTGATGCCGCCAAGAGGGTCATTGACGAAGCCTTCGATAAGGCATCCCAATCGGAATCGCTCAAACGGTTGGCCGATGAGAAAGCCTGCAAGGCCGTGAATATCCGCGGCAAGGATGCGGAGGAAGCCATTGAGCGGATCGGGTCAGTCGTTAACTGGATGTTCCAGGATATTGGCATGGCGAAGAAGTCTCCGGCTGAGTTTGGTTTTAAGAAACCCTGATCCATGAAAGAAGGAATTTTCCCGCAGGGATTTCCCCAGATCAGGGAAATCCCTGCTTTCTATTTTTACCGCCTGGAGTGAGACGATGGATGAAAAGCGTATGGCCAGGGCTGATTTCGTCACCTCGATCTTTCTCATCCTTTTTTCCCTTCTCATCATGATTTATACCGTTTTCAAGTTCCCGCGATTTCAGGAGTGGGGAGGAATCTACTCCAACCCCGGATTTGTTCCCTTTCTCCTGGGGTTCACCCTCTTTCTCATGAGCGGTTACCTCATCATCCGTTCCCTTAAAAGGCAGGGACATCTCGTTCGAATCTCGCGTGAAGGGCTGGGGATATTCTTTCGCTCTACGGTGGTCATCAAGCTTTTCGTCTGCTTTGGGCTTTTCATCCTCTATTATGCCCTCCTGGGTCGCATTCCATTTATCATCAATACAGCTCTTTATCTTTTTTCGTCTATCATGATCTTCGGCCGCGGCAAATGGTATATCGCTCTCATCATATCCGCAGCCACTTCCCTGGCCGTCTACTTTATCTTTATCAAAGTTTTCCTTGTCCCACTTCCCTGAAGGAGCGTCGTGAATGGGTCCTGTTATCCTGATGCAAGAATTGTGGAATTTGATGACCCCCTCCATTCTCTTCGAGGTCTTCTGGGCGACCCTGCTCGGGATCACAGTCGGAATGATGCCCGGCCTAACGGCCACAATGGGAATTGCTCTGCTGACCGGGCTGACTTTTCAGTGGGCTACCAAGGACGCCATTCTCATCCTCATCTGCATGTATATCGGGGCGATCTACGGAGGAAGCCGTTCAGCCATTCTTGTCAATATTCCAGGAACCCCCGCAGCGGCAGCCACGGTTTTTGATGGCTACCCGCTCGCACGGAGCGGCCGCGCAGGAGAGGCTATTGGCCTTGCCACCACAGCCTCATTTCTGGGTTCGATCATCGCCCTTTTCTTTCTGTCTTTCTTCACTCCCTGGCTGGGCCGGATCGCCCTTGAGTTCAGGTCTTTTGAATTCTTCTGGCTGAGTCTCTTCGGGGTGATCATCTGCGGCAACCTGACCGCTCCAAAAGATCCCCTCAAAGGGTGGATGTCAGGAGTCTTCGGCCTCTTTATCGCCACGATCGGGATGGATGTGATCCAGGCCTACCCAAGGTTTACTTTCGGAAGCATCCAGCTTTCCGGAGGGCTCTCTCTCATCCCCGCCCTGGTCGGACTTTATGGCGTCCCTGAGGTCCTCAATTCTCTCTCCGAAATCCAGAAGCAGGAAAAGGCGATGCAGATCAAGCGGGTCATTCCCAGGATAAGAGACCTCTGGGTGAACCGGAAAAACATCGTCCGATCCGGGATCGTTGGGGTGTTCGTGGGCGCCATCCCGGGAGTCGGTGAGAACATTGCTTCCTATGTCGCTTATGATTTCGCCCACCGGTCAAGTAAAAATCCCGAAAAGTTCGGGAAAGGATCCGAAGAGGGACTCATTGCAGCGGAGACCGCCAACAACGCCTGTGTGGGCGGGGCGATCATTCCTGTTTTGGCGCTCGCTGTCCCGGGAAGCCCTCCGGCTGCGGTTCTGATGGCAGCCATGTGGCTTCATGGAGTGAGGCCGGGGCCATTGCTCATGATCGAAACTCCCAACTATATTTACCAGGTCTCGGCCATGTTCCTGTTGGCCACCTTTGCCATGCTGATTCTCGGTCTTTCCATGGTCAGAACCATGGTGAAAATCTTAAATGTCAAGAATGCGGTGCTGATGCCGATTATCTTTATCCTTTGCGCCATCGGATCTTTTGCCATCAGCGGAAGGATCTTCGACATCCTGGTCATGCTGATTTTCGGGATCATCGGTTACGGGGTGAGAAAGATGGAGTATGCCGACGCCCCTCTGATTCTCGGTCTCATCCTTGGGGATATGCTGGACGAAAACCTCCGGAGAAGTCTCATGCTGACCTCCGGTTCTTTAACGCCTCTCTTTACCCGTCCTATCTGCATTGTTCTCATCATTTTAATCGGACTGACTATCGTTGCCCGGAGCCAGCATTTCAAAAGCATGATGAGTGAAACCAGGGAGACGGTCACGCGTGGCCTCGGCATCCGTCAAAAAAAGAAATGAAGGGAGAAGCGACTGTCCGTGAGAGAAAGAAGAATCGAAGGATTTTTATCAAAAAAAGAGATTCAGTCAATCCATGAATCGAGCCTGGAGGTCCTCTCCGGGACTGGTGTCAAGATTATCCATCCGGAAATCCGGTCTCTCCTCCTCGAAGCCGGGGCAAAAGAGGGAAACGATTTCGCTCTTCTTTTCCCTCCCGATCTGATAGAAACATCGCTCAAAAAGGCGCCCCGGTCCATTGACTTTATGGACATGAAGGGAAATAGGGTAAAGGTAAAACCCGGTGCTCCTCCCCTCTTCTGGACAGGAAACGCCATGTTCTATCTTCGTGGACCGGAGAGGAGAGAATTAACCAGGGAACTCTACACAGAGTTCTGTCGTGTGGCAGATCACCTGCCTCATCTCCACGCCATTGTGGGAACCAATCTTTCGGATTACCCTCCTTCGGCCAGAGACTTTGTGGGTTTCCGGGCAATGGCGGAATATACCCAAAAACATCTTCGCCCTGTCATCTTCACACCCAAAGGGATAGAGGTCATCCTTGAAATGGCGGACGTTCTTCTCAACGGAAAGTCTTTGAAGAACCATCCCATTTTCAGCCTCGGTTTTACTTGCGTCAGCCCTCTCCGCTGGTCAGATTCGGCCCTGGAGGTCTTCCGTGTATCTTCCGGATACGGAATTCCCCTCATGATCAATTCGGAGGTCATCTCAGGAGCAACCGGTCCGGTGACGCTCGCAGGGTCGCTTGTCCTTGCCAATGCAGAGGCATTGAGCGGAGTGGTGATTGCCCAACTCCTCGAACCCGGCCGGCCCGTTGTCTTCAATCTCGGTTTCTCTCATACCTTCGACATGAAAGTTGCGGAAACTCTGACCGGCGCGCCGGAGGGCGGACTGTTGGGGGCTGCGGGAAGCGCCATCGCCCATTTTCACCATCTCCCATCAGCCTCCTGGATGAACACCGAATCCAAGATCCCGGACGCCCAGGCTGCCTATGAAAAAACGCTTCTCGGGCTTCTGCATGGCCTCGGAGGGGTCAATCTCATATGGGGAATCGGAAATCTCGAATCCACCCTCTCCCTCTGCCCGGAACAGGCCATCATGGATAATGAAATTGCAGCAGGGATTCTCCGTGCCTTTAAGGGAATCGAAATAGATGAGGAACGGATGGCTCTCCCTCTGATCAAAGAGATGGGACAGAAGGGAGACTATCTTTCGAGTGAACATACCCTCAGGCATTTCAAAAACGAGTTGCGCCTCACCGACCTCTTGAGCCGTGAACGGTGGACGGTCTGGGAAACGGCGGGCAAAAAAGAATTGCTTGAAGTGGCAAAGGAACGTGTTAAAATGTTTTTAAGCGCTTCCCCCTCCGAGCATCTGAGCGGATCGCAGAAGGAGAAGCTTGAGCGGATTGAAAAAAAGGCATTGGAGAAAATCACATGAAGATCTCCATCTGCAATGAACTCTTCCAGGGATGGCCCATCGAAAGAGTCTTCGAATATGCGGCGAAATTGGGATACGATGGAGTGGAGATCGCACCCTTCACGCTGGCCGATTCTGTCACTGAGATATCAACGAAGAGGCGAAATGCGATCCGCCGTGCCGCAGAGGACAACGGGATTGAGATCGTTGGCCTTCACTGGCTTCTCGTCAAGCCCGAAGGGCTCTACATCAATCACCCTGACGAATATATCCGCATCCAGACCCAGGAATATATCGAGGCCCTCATCCATTTCTGCGCGGACATTGGAGGGAAAGTCCTCGTCCACGGTTCACCCCATCAGAGGACGATCAAGGAGGGATGGAACGCCAAGGATTCCTGGGATTACGCTATCGAGACGTTCAAGGTTTCCCTGAAGGCCGCCCGGCAGAGAAATGTCTTCTACTGCCTCGAACCCCTCTCTCCCGACCAGACCAATTTTATCAATACCATCAAGGATGCAACCCGATTTGTAAAAGAGGTGCGGCATCCCAATTTGAAGATGACCTTTGACTGCAAGAGCGCCTTCGCCTCTGAGAAGTCATTGACAGGCGCCCTCCTCCAGGCTCTCGACTCCGGGTATCTCCGCCATGTCCATGTCAATGACGCCAATGGATCGGGCCCCGGCTTTGGCGAGACGAAATTCGCGCCGATCCTGAAAACATTGCTCAAAAACGGTTATAAAGGCTACATCTCCGTGGAGGTCTTCAATTTCAGCCCCGACCCTCAGACCATCGCCAGCCGCTCCATCGGCTACCTCAAAGGAATTCTGGAGGGACTAGGGGGATCGAATCCTTCCGTTGTCAATATCTGAAATGACAATCTCCTAAATCACTATTTAGGGAATGGGTTTCCCCTTGACACATCATTTTTCTTTTCATATGATTGAATAACAAAACAAATTCCATAAAAGGAGGTGAGGAAGGTGAAGCGAACATGGATGAAGTATATTGCATCATATCTGGTGGTGGCCATGTTTATCATTGGCATCACACCGAGGGTCTATGCAGGATTCTCCCCCTCCGAGGCCATTTCAATGCTATCTTTCGATCGGTCTTCCGATCTTGAGAAGATTCGAAAGGTGCTCGAGATGAAGATGGTGGGAGAAAGGCTGAGGGATCTGGGTTTCACTCCTGATGAGATTGAAAAGAGATTAACCCAACTCAGCGACCATCAGATCCATCAACTGGCCCTCAACCTCGATCAACTCCAGGTGGGTGGCAGCGGTTGGGCCGTGCTTATTGTCATCTTGTTAATCGCCATCATCATCGGTGTCGTTATTTATGTTTCGGGACACCGGGTTGTCATCGAAAAAGAGAAATAGCAAGGGTACCTATCTTGTCAGAAAGTTATTTCTGGGGAGGCGCTCTCAAATGGGTGCGCCTCTCTTTCATCTTTTTGGCCTTAACTTGTGTATCTTCCTGTGCGGCCACTCCCCATTTAAACGGGGTTAAATCTCTTCATCTTATTAAAGACGTCCCGTTCTTTCCCCAGGAGACATACCAGTGCGGCCCAGCCTCGCTCGCAGGCGTGTTGAATTATTGGGGGACTCCGGTCAGCCCCGATGAAATTACCATTGAAATATTCAGCCCGTCAGCCAAAGGGACGCTCAATATTGATATGGTCCTGTATGCGCAGAAAAGAGGCCTGAAAGCCGATTCCTATCAAGGCTCTGTTAAAGACCTTAAGGAGAAGATTGATTCAGGGTTTCCTCTCATTGTCATGGTCGATTATGGTCTCGGGGTGGTCCGGCAGAACCATTTCATGGTGGTGGTGGGCCATGACGAAAACTCCATCATCGCCAATTCCGGTAAGGAGAGGTTGAAGAGCATCTCCATGGAGGGTTTTATTAATTCATGGAAGCGGGCGAAGTTCTGGACACTATGGATCACTTCCCGATCATAAGCCGCCTTGAAATGTTTAACCGGAGGATATTTCCTGCCCTTTTCCTTTGCTTTTTTACATTTCTATTCTTATTCGGTTGCTCCCTGCCAAAGGTGATCATCCCAAAGGACCCGCTTACCCCTGAAGAACATTTAAATCTGGGGGTCGCCTACGAAAAAAAAGGTCTGCTCGACTCCGCTATTAAGGAGTATGAACTGGCTGCCAAGAAACTTCCGATCGCCTATCTCTACCTCGGAAATACACATTTTTTGAAAAATGAGTTTGGCGAAGCAGAAACCTACTATAAAAAAATGATCAAGAAGGACCCCCGGAATGCCGATGCCCATAACAATCTCGCCTGGCTTTATTATATTAAGCGTGAAAAACTCGATGTGGCAGAAAGATATGCCTTGAGGGCAATCGAACTCAACCCATTAAAGGACCCCATATACAGGGACACATTAGAAAAGATCAAGGAACTAAAAAAACAGGAATTAGAAAAACTTCAATAACAATTCTTGGGGGTAGGCCCATTCTTATTTATAAGAAGTTTACGCCGATTTTAAAAACATTGCTCAAAAACGGCTATAAGGGCTAAGTCTCCGTGGAGGTCTTCAATTTCAGCCCCGACCCTCAGACCATCGCCAGCCACTCCATCGGCTATCTTAAAGGGATATTGGAAACCCTGTCCAAAGAATAACCTCCCTCCTTTTTCTTTCATCTTTTCTTTGATGGAATCGTAAAAAGTCGTCATTCCCGTGAAAACGGGAATCCAGAGAATTTTAACTAGTTGAAAACATCCCGCTAAGAGCGGGACTTGCGCAGGAATGACTGATAATGGGTTTTTCAGACTTTTGCGAGACTATCTTCTTTATTTTAATCTTTTCATAACTTTTGTGACAATTTTCAGAAATAGAATCGGCCAAAAATAATCAAATAGTTCTAATTACATAATACATTCAATATATTATACAATTTAAAATAAATTGGCATAAGACTTGCTGTAATTATCCTCAGGATTGAATCTTCTTAGAAAAACTATGATGGAGCATATTTCTGCAAAGAATAGCGAGGATTAAGAAAATGAAAAGCAGTCAGGAAAATATTAAGAATATCAGGTTTCAAGGGGACGATAAAAATAAAAACAACATATCTGATTTTTTTACCTTTCATGGCGAGCCCGAATCAACCTCGCCGAAGGATAAAAATCCTTCTCCTGAACAGGGCCCCAATTCTTTATTTCCTTTTCTCCTCGAATTGATTGACCACATCAGGGGGAGCCTCGCCGCCATGAAAACCCTGGCGTACTATTCTCAGGAGAACTTCAGGGATAGGGATTTAGGAGACTATTTTTACACGGTTGTCTCTGAAGACATTGAGAAGTCTATTTCTGTTTTGGACTGCTTTTGTGATTATCTAAATATCATCACTCCTGTCAAAAAGATAAACACCATTCATTCCCTGTTGGAAGAAATTTTAAAAGAGAACGGGAAGGAATTTGAAAATAAAAACATCCGAATCATCAAAAAACAATTTGAGCCAGACTTGCCTGAAACAACGGTAACGGACGAACAGATGAGGTTTATTTTAAACTCTCTCTTTCAATATGTTCTCTTTTCGATTTCGTTAAATGGCGGATTAGGTATCCTGACCCGATCCGTTGAGCCCCAAGGGTGGAAGGTTGAGGCAAAGGAACGATTTCAGAAAGATATGAAATATATCGAAATACTCATTATTTTAACCCATTTCGACTCTCAGGGAAAATCGTTAGACCTTTTGCCTTCCCTTCCAACCGACCATCGTGAAGAAGGAACGGATTTAATACTGCAAATGGTTAAAAAGACGGTGGAGAAAAACAGAGGGGCGATGGAAACGAAATCGTATGCCCAAAAAGGCATGAGGTTGATTTCTTTATTCTTACCCATTGAGAGGAGAAATGTGTTCCAATTCTTGTTGCCTGCGGATCGACAGAAAAAAGTGGGAAGGGGAGATTAATGGTTTGTCCTCTCCTCGACCGCCTCTCCACCTCTTTCAAAAGCCCGTAAATTTTCATCCATCGTGCGAGAGGGAAGTAAATCTCCGATGACCGATTTAAAGACCTGCCGGTCAATGGGCAGGACTTGAATGGCAGAGAGCGCTCCAAGCATGACAATATTGGCAAATATCGGATCGCCCATCTCCAGGGCAATCTCTGTGGCGTTAAGCGTCCAGACCCGTCTGCTCAGTTCCTGAATTTTTGCGATCACGCTCGACACCTCCGGATAAGCCGCATTGCCGGCGATGACATCAATGGGATGGATCGGTCTCGTATTGAGTAAGGTTATGATCTTCGGATTTCCATAGGGAGCCAGTATCCTGAGGCCCTCAACCGGTTCAAGAGCGATGAGAAGATCGCATTGTCCCTCGGGAATCAGGGGAGAAAACGGTTCCGTCTTTGAAATCCGCAGATGGCTCATGACCGAGCCTCCCCGCTGTGAGGCGCCGTAAGTCTCCCCGATCGTGATGACATGCCCCTGAGAGACAAGCATCTCGCCCAGAATCCGTGATGCCAGGACATTCCCCTGTCCTCCCACCCCGCCGATGATCACATTAAATGGATCTTTGGGAAGAAACATTTGGAATTCCTCTTTTCTAACCTGGCGTAGCCAGAACCAAACAGGTTTGGGGGGGTTAAAAATTCGAAATTCGAATGTCGAAGCACGAAATGGTTCGACTTTGCTCATCATCCTGAGCTTGTCGAAGGACAAACTCGAATTTTCAAAATTCAAATGTGATGGTCTTGAAAAAAGTCGTCTCACCGGTCCTGCGGCAGGAACCGGTGTCCAGGGGTTTGTTAATTATATGAGATTACTGGATTCCGGCTTTCGCCGGAATGACGATCTTTATTTTTTTTCGACTTTTTACGGATCCATCAAATGTATTAAATTTTTAATTATTTTTGAACATTTGAAATTGGGTCATTTGGTATTGTTTCGGACTTCGAAATTCGTGCTTTGGATTTATATCCTGAACAATCGCTAAAAACCTGTTTCGACTATGCATAACTTAATTTATAAACGACTGATCGCTGAAGCAGGACAGATTTCTGCACATACCCCGCATCCATTGCAGATTGCCTCGTCAATCTGTGCCTTTCCATCACTCTGATTCCATATCAACCCGGGACATTTGAAAACCCTCGTACAGAGCCGGTTGCAGCCACACGCCTCTCCCAAACATCGCTCCTGATCTATCTCGACCTTAAAAAGATTTTTCTGACGCTTTCCGCTCACCAGCGCGCATTCTCTCTTAAGGATGAGGGCCTTTACTCCTCTTTCCATTCGAATGAGCCTCAGGATCGTCTCAACGGTTTCCCCCGCATCGAAAGGATCAACCACCTCCACTTGGGACCCCAAAGCTTCGCAGATCGCCTTGAGATTAATAACCGGCGCCGGGCCTCCGGTTGCCGTCGAGCCGGTGCCCGGATGGGGCTGAAAGCCGGTCATGGCAGTGGCGCTGTTATCGAGAAGAAGCAATAAAAAGTTTGCTCCATTATAGTAGGCATTGGCCAGAGCGGGCATGGCTGCATGATAGAAAGTCGAATCGCCGCAAACAGCCACCACAGGCTGCTCCATCCCGAAGCGCTCAAGCTGGCCGAACCCGCTGGCCAATCCGGTTCCGGAGCCCATCGCATGAAGCGTCTTCATCTGGGAAAAACCTGAAGGCCCCATTCCCAGCGAATAACAGCCGATGTCGCCCAGGACAAAGCCATCCCGTCCATCCAATGCCAGAGCGGTCTTAATCGCCCAGTAAGTCGCCCGATGAGGACATCCGGCGCAGAAGCTGTGCGCTCTTGGCGGCACCTGTTTGGCAACCGCTTCATCGGCCCGCCGGCGATAATCTTCAGGCCTTGGCATATAGTCAACACTTAAGAGCGTCTGGAGCGCGGAAGTAACGATCTCGGGGTTGAGCTCGCCCACATCCGGAACCGTATGGTTCGCCTTTCCGGAGAACCGTTTTACTCCTAAGTCGGAACAATTCTGTGCAAAGAGCTCCTTCACATTATTCTCGAGAAATGGGTCCACCTCCTCGATGAACAATAAATTCTCAGACCTCCGGAGATGTCTCAGGACAAATTCCTCCGGCAGAGGCCAGGTCGTCCCGATCTTGAGAATGCCGATCCTTTTTTCAACTTTCAGATTGATCACCGCTTCAAGGGAATACATATATCCGCTTCCGCTCGTGATCACCATGAAATCAGGTTTCTCCGGCCCCCTGTAAAAATTGAAAGGGGACTCTTCAAACATCTTCTTCGCCCTTTCAAATTTCTCATGAAGGACCTTATGATTGGGCATGGCTGGAAAGGCGAGGCTTGGCCGGGAAAGGTCAAATCGAGGCTTCGGGCTGGACTGAGGGAGTTCGTCGAAAGTGACATTGCCCCTGGCGTGTGAAACACGGGTCACGCTCCGGATCAGCGCAGGGAGACCCAGCCTCTCCGAGAGGTTGAAAGCCTCCCGGGTCATCTCCTTGGCTTCCTGAAAATTGGCAGGCTCCAGAAGGGGCAAATCTCCGATTTTGGCGAAGAGGCGCGAATCCTCCTCGTTGCTCGAAGAGATTCCTCCAGGGTCATCCGCAACGACCACGACAAGACCTCCGCGGCATCCGGTCAGATTGAGATTGAGGAGGAAATCAGAGGCCACATTGAGTCCGTTCTGCTTCATAGCGCAAAGGCCTCTGATCCCTGACAGAGAGGCCGCCGCCGCCACCTCAAGGGCAACCTTCTCATTGATCGACCACTCCACATGGAGCCCCAACTCCTCAGCGACTCCGGCAAGGGTCCCGATGATCTCCGAGGACGGATTTCCCGGATAGGCTGCGCAGACCTTCACCCCTGCCTCAAGCGCTCCCCGGGCAATGGCCTCGTTCCCCATCAAAAGCGCCACTTTTCCGGGACTATTCTGAGCAATGGAACTCATCCGCTTACCCCTTCTATTGATGTAATGCCTTACTCTTTCGGCTCACATCCACGCTTCAGTGAAAAACTGTAAAAAGTTATGTTCCCAAAATCAGCATCCTTCCGGCCCATAGGGTTGGGGGGATTGGAGGAACTTTAGGGCGGAACCTCTCATATTAAACTCCATTGCCCAAACCTGGGTTATACCGCTATCTAACTTAAAATGAAGGTTACCCATAACATCTAATGACCCGCCTTCTAAAGTTTTTTCAATACTCCCAACCCTATGGGCCGAGGCACAGGGTGCCAATTTTTTCACGGCTTTTGAAGGATTATCTGTTGTTTTTCTCTCTCCTTGATGGCGATAAACGCTCGTTCCTTCTTGAGGAGAGAGGCTTCTCCAAGATGACCCAAATGATCCTCCGGCATAGGCTTAGATTCGACAATGCCTTCTCCTTCCGCTTTTTTAAAAAGGTCTTCACCTGTGTCAGAGCGGAGGATCACGGTGCTCCACCCCTCAATGCCCTCCACTGTGCCGACTGAGATATCCGAAAACTCAGCCGTCATATCGAAACAGACACGGCAGCCGTTGCGGATGAAGGGACGAATCTCATCAACAGGGAGGCTGTGTAATCCGTCCGCCATCTTTATCTTAAAAAGCCTTTCCGGAGGTGAAGTGATATCCATCTTTTCAATACATCCTTCTCCCACTCTCTTTTTTAAGAAGACCATCAATTTTTCATATTCGAGGGCCCAGGTGCAGAAGAGGCCGATGACGAGGTTCACTTTATCAATAGATCCTTTCTTTTCTACGGGGGTTGTCCCCATTTTTGCCAGTGCAAGTGCCTGGCAGGGCAGGCCCACCACTCCGATCTTCTCTTCTTCCTGCCACGGACCCTTATGGAGCGCTTCGAGTGTCGGACCCGAGACATAACTCGAACCGGCACAGGTCAAAATATCTTCACGATTCCTGACCACTCGACCTTTTGGAAGTAAGTCGGTGTCCCGAAGCGTCAGAATGGCCGCATCAATGGCCTTCTTTCTGAGCGCAAAGTCGATCAGTGCAGAGACTACCCCGCCGCTCTGAGCTCTCTGTCTCCAGATGGGATCTTTTGCTCTGGCCATCAAAATGGCCCGAACAGGCCCCATCACAACATCACGATCATCCTTACCATGTGCTTTTCCTTGGAGCGAGCCCCGATCAACATCTGTCCGGGGGCAATAGGCAAAGCAACGGCCTTCGTCAAGACCGCAATCGTGAAGCTTGACCACCCTCCCCTGCCATGAACGAAGATAAGGACAGAGCGAAAGACAGGCGCCGCAGACCGTGCAGAGATCCTGCGACAAAACCCCTTCCTCTAAACCTTTAAGCCCTCTGTTCATTATAGATCTCACTTCACTATGCTCATTGCCGGATTTGTCGCATGAGATGACAGCGCTCTCATTGCAACATGACAATGCCTCTATGGGGTCCTTTTTCTAAAAGAAGGCAGCATTCCTTTCTCTTTAAGGAGATGGATTACTTTCAAGGCCTCTCCTTTATTTTCAAACTTTCCGACGACCACTCGGTGCCAGGTTTCTTGTGGGGATACCTTTCGTGGGATAATTTCTATTTCCTTTCCCGCCAGTAATGGTTCACCGCGATAAATTTTTGTAATATCAGGAGTCGAAAAGGTTCCGACATAAATTTTATAAGTGCTTTCGGAAGATTGGATGATGAACAATTCTTCCGTGATCCTGGGTATCTTAATCTCTTGGTTTACTAAAATGAGATGGGTATTGGTAATCTCAGGATTGAAATCCAAAAGGATGTCAACAAGGGTCGTATGGGTCATGCGGTAATATTTTTGCAACAGGAAATAAATGGTTTCCCCCGCTTTTACGGTTACAATTTCCATTAATGGATCCTCTTTTATTTTAGCCGTAAGAGAAGCAGGAGGGGGTGAAGGAAGCTTAAGGGATTCAGGTGAGACGGGCTTGGGTTCAGGGGGGTGGGTATCAAGAGGAGGACTTTTTAATGTTTTGAAATCCCCCCATTTGACAGATCCTTGCTGAAAGCTTCCACGAATCAGAAGAAGGAGTCCTCCCAAGCAAACCAAAACCAGGATGGCAAATGAAACTATTTTGAGTGAAACTTTTAAACGAACGGGGAATGGCCATACTGTTTTAGTCTTCTTGATTGAATGAAAGGGAGCTTTTTGTGAACTTGGGCCTTCCAATTCATTGATTACCGTCTGAATGATATCACCATCAATCCTTTTTCGAGATAACGTATACCCGACCCGAAAGGCATTATCACAAAGGATATTCATGCCGAGCGGAGTTCCCTGGGTGTAGTTGTAAATCATGGAGATGGCTTTTGGAGTAAAGAGGTCAAGGATGCTCCTTCCGACCAATCTAAGCCGATGATCGATATAATCTGAAGATTCCTCTTCGGATAATGACTTCATTTGAAGTTGAATTTTTATTCTCTGTTTAAGCCATCTTAACCCTGGTGAATTGAGTTTGTCTTCAAGCCCGGTTTGTCCTACGAAAATGATTTGAACGAGTTTTGGCCCCCGATTAAAAAATATCTCTAATTCCTCAATCAGCTCTTTGGAAAGGGATTGGGCTTCATCAATAATGAGGACCAATCGTTCATCCCTGGCGCTCATCTGATTCAAATAATTCATCAATTGATCAAAAGGATCTGTCTTGCTTTCTTGCGCAGCCGCTGGGTCCAATTCCAATAGAATGTTTCTTATTAAATCTCTAAAGGTAGTAAAGGGTCGGGGAATAAAGACCCCTTTGATCTTCTTCTCAAGGGTCGTTAATAAATAGTAAAAGAGCGCGGTCTTGCCTGTGCCTGCTGCTCCTGTGATAGAGATAAACTCATTTCGCTCCTCGATTCCACGAGTCACAGAATCCAGTATGTCTTGATGATGAGATGTTAAATAGATAAATCTGGGGTCAGGGATGGCTTCAAAAGGCTTTTCTGAAAAACCATAAAATGCGTTATACATCCATTAACCTATTACGGACAGGAGAGATGAGTCCATTCCATTCAAAAAATGGAAATCATTCCTTAGAAAACACCCTTGTTCGACCACCGTCCAGAATCTACACCTTTTTCATATGATCTGTCAAATGTATGGGAATAGAAAGTTTCGGAAAGGAGTCAACAAGATGACGAGAGCATTGGAGTCCTTGATAAAACTTGGAGGCCCAATACACGATCAAATGATTTGGAGTAAAGGCTTCACCTTTGGCAATTAAAGCTGAGGGTCGGGTGCTGCGCGGCAGCTACTAATTGACTTGGGCAGTCAAATAGCATTCGGACTTCATCAACTGCTCGTTGAGTCTCCGTAGGATTTCCTTCTGCTGCCGGATCGATAAGTCGGCATATTTAGGGTCTTTTTTCCCATATAACTTATCAATGAAGGCGATGCAGTCTCTGGCGATTCGGATCTGTGCCTGGATCATCTCACACTTCTTCATCCCCCAACGTGCTTCGATCGGATCCTTCGGATGAGGGGATAGCCAGGAACAGTTCTGATAGACATCATAAAATGTGACCGAGCGGCTCTTTGAGATATCGATGGAAATGGCCTTCATCATCCCCTCCATCATCTCATTGTCGAGTTGATTCGATTCGATGATTTGGGAAAGATGGTCCATCAGGAGATTGATCATCCCGTCAAGGCCAAGGGTATTGTGAATCTCCCATAGCTCCGAACCTTCGGGACAGCCCCCATTACGACATTGCTGGTACCCTGCCAGGGCAATAGAAACCCTATCCCTGAGAAATCGGGTGATCGTTCCCATGACGTTTACAAACTTTTCCATAGGCTCATAGTTTTTTGGGTCGATCCTCTTGGCCACAGCCTCAACATAATCTTCGTACCCCTCATAAAAACCAGGGGTATATTGCTCTTCAGAATAGAAGGGATGTTCTTTGACAGGGAGATACTTCCATCCGCCATTTGCAAGAATCGGCCATCGAAACTTCACCAGACCTGTGCGGATTTTCGATTCCGGCTTGGCAGAAAAAAAATTTCTCAAAACCAGTTTCCTGGCCTTCGGTGGAAGCATCGACTCCCACGTTTGCAGAGGATGGGCTTGGCTTCCCCCTAAGGAGACATGACCCACGATGGCGCAATGTGATTTTGCCATACAAAGAACCGTTCCCGGTGTGACCGAGTCGGGAGAAATCCGGATGGGATAGCTATCAAGAGGAAGAGTCCCTGTCCAGGTCTCCGAAAGGAGGTGGAGAAGGGCGGCACGAAAACGTTGGTCCTGGCGCCAGTCTGGGTGGGTTGGAAGATGCTTCCATTTTTTGGACCAGTGGCCGATCAGTTTGCCGTCCTTTGTAGTAGCAGCGGCAGGAAGATGGGCGATCCGTGCATAGATCCATCGGATCGCATAAGGGACATCCGCGCAGTCGGTTGGGGTCCTGTAGCGAATGAAAAAGTCCTCTGTAATATTTTCCTCCACCCATTTCCCAAACCGATACTCTTCTTCAATCGTCCATCGGTTGAGGCCGACTTCCCATATTTGATCAGAGGATTCATTCAGCGTCTGGCTCAGACAAGGGGTGGAAATAAGGATTATCAGAGAAAAAATAAAAAAGTGGTACACAATCGATTTAGAGCAAATTGTTAAACGGCATCTTTGCATGGATCCATCCGATTTTATTGTATAGAAAATGCCAAAGACTAAATCTGCAAATATGAATTGAATAAGTAATGGAATTTTTAGGACAATCAAAAAATCAATAAGCGATCCGCGATCCCCTTTTCTTTTTGGATTACAATATTTGCTTCCGGATATCCCCTGTAAAATAATTTCGTGGGCGTTAAATTACCTTCAATAAAGGCGCCAAAGGATTTTGAAGTTCAATGGGAGCAGCTTGCGAAAAATCGGATAAAATGCAGGATATTCGGTTACCGGACAAGAAATAATTTAATGACCATTCCTGTTTAAAAGATAACAAAATTGTACTCGATTCTATTGAGGGATCGATACAAAGTCTCTTAACACTCAGGTAGACCAGTTTTAAGAGAAAAAAGGTTGGAAGGCTTTGAGGATCAGTGGCCCATTAAATATAGTACTCTGCCTGATCAACTAAGCGTGGAATTCACCTCAGGGTCAGCGACTCATCCACATGCTTGATGAAGGGGGAAATGAAAAACTCGATGACCCTCCTCTCCCCGGTCTTGATCTCTGCGGTGACCGCCATCCCCGGGCTGAGAGGAAGATCCTTCTCTTTGACCCGAATCTTGAATCGATTCGGTCTTAACTTGATCTTATAAACCAGCCCGATCTTCTGATCCTCCTGGGCGTCGGGGCTAACAAAGAAGAGTTCAGCCTCAATCGTCCCGTATTTTTGAAAGGGGAAGGTATCCAGTTTTAGCTCCGCCTTCTGCCCGGGATGAATGAAACCAACATCCTTATTGAGAGCCATGGCCTCCACAATCAAGGGGGTTCCCTCCGGCACAATGGTCACAATGGGTTGCGCCGAAGTGACAACCCCTCCGATGGTATGCATGGCAAGTCCGTGAACCGTCCCATTCACAGGGCTGTAAAGTTTCTCCAACTGGGATCTTTTGCTCGCCTTGGTAAATTCCCCTTCGAGAACCGTTATATTTCTCTCCTTCTCAAGAATCTCCCCTAAAATGGACCGTTCCCTCTCCTTTTTCAGAGCCTCCAGGTTTTTCTCCGCCTCTTTTAAGCTATCCCTGATCTGTTCCGACAGTTTTCTCTGTTCATTCAACTCTTTTTCAGTCCTGACCAGTTCCTTCTGTCTCTGGAGATGTTCCATCATCGAGGCATACCCCTTTTCTGCCAACTGCCTTAAAGCCTCTTCCTGTTTGGCCACCAGCTCCAGCGCCTTCTCAAGTTTGGCAATACTTTCCTCTGAAGACAGAAGAGCGGTCCTCTTCTGCGAGATGACCATCTCGAGGGAAGCCACTTTGGCCCGGTGCTCATCTTCTCTCGCTTGCTTCAGGCTTTTCTGGAGAAGTAGTAACTTATCAGGATTCTTTCCTGCTCCATCAATCTCTTCTCCTTTCAGTTCAGCCTTCAGCCTCTCCATCTCATATCGGTTGATCGCTAAAGACCTCTCCGAACTCTCAACCTCAGCCTGGCTCATGGTGGGATCAAGCTCTATCAGAAGATCTCCTTTTTTCACTTTCTGTCCCTCCACCACATGGATGGCCCTGATCACCCCTGTTTCCCTGGGTTGAATCACCTTGACCATGCCATCCGGGATCACTTTTCCCCTGGCTACAACCTCCTCATCCACTTTCCCGAAATAACTCCAGAGAAAAGCGGCGACCATCAGCAAAACGATCGTCCACAAGATAATCCTCCCAATAGGAGAAGGAGGCGTCTCTTCAATCTCCGCAGCCTCCGGCAAAAATTCATAATCCAAATGGTCTTTTTTCATAGAAGTTGTCAGTTGTTAATAGTCAGTGGCCCGTTGTTTACTATCATTAGTCTTTGATATTTTGCCTATTGAATTAACGTATGCGCTTATTTTGGGAGTCAATTCTTCAATGAATTTTCGCATAGAACTTACCTCTGTCTCGGTTAAAAGTTGTCTCTTGTATGCTCTCCGAAGCCAATGTTTCAACTCAAACAATGAGCCTCTTGCTATTCTGGCAAATCTTCTATTATCGGCAAAACTACCACGCCCGGTTCCTTCGGCAATATTCGCACCGATCGAATCTGCAGATTTTATCATCTGTTTGCCAATAGTGTCTTGTGCCAAAGAACGCCATTTAATTACAATACCCCACACAATATCAGCCAATTCCTCCGACAACTGATAAACACGGAGGTTTTCAAATCCTGTCTTTTCCATTAATTTAGTTCCTCCAATGAACAACCGACTTTATCTTTAATGTTTAACCACGGACTACTGACCACAGACAACAAACATCTTTCTTATCCACAGACCACGGACTACGGTCAACTGACAAACGTAGTTTGTTGTAATTGCAGATGATGATAAAGTCCTTTTTTACCCATCAACTCATCATGCGTCCCCAACTCAACGATCTCCCCTCTCTCCAAAACGATGATCCTTTCAGCCATCCTCAAAGTCGAGAGCCGGTGGGCAATGAGAATCACGGTTCTCCCATGGCAGATCTGTCGTAAATTTCTCTGGATGATCGACTCCGATTCGGAATCCAGGGAAGAAGTGGCTTCGTCAAAGATCAGAATTCGGGGATTGGTCAGAAGCGCTCTGGCAATGGCGATCCTCTGCCTCTGCCCTCCTGAAAGCGCAGTTCCTCTTTCGCCCACGATCGTGTCATATCCTTCAGGAAGTTCGAGGATAAACTCATGTGCCCCTGCAAGGTTTGCCACTCTGATGACCTCTTCCATTGAAGCCTGAGAATAGTGAAAAGCAATGTTATCTCTCACGCTTCCGTTAAAGAGAAAACTCTCCTGCAGGACAACCCCGATCTGTCTCCTCAACCATGCGGGATCAGCAAGGCTGAGGTCGATTCCATCGATCAGAATCCTTCCCGATTCAGGTAGATAGAGTCGCTGGATCAACTTGGCTAAGGTGCTTTTCCCGGATCCACTACGGCCAACGATTCCAAGGATCATACCCGGCTTAATATCCAGGTTGATATTCCTTATGATCTCCGGCCCGTCGAGACGATACCGGAATCTCACCCCTTCCAATCGGATGTGGCCCTGAATGGCCGGAAATCTTGTCTTGGTGACATTGAGAGAAGGCTCTGGAGTGGCGTGGAAGATATCTCCCAGTCTTCGAATGGAGAGTCCTGTCTGTTGAAAATCCTGCCAGAGTTGAACCAGCCTGAGCACCGGGCCGCTTACCCGGCCCGAAAGCATCTGGAAGGCAATTAATTGGCCAACCGTTAAATCCCCTCTCATCACCAGGTGAGCGCCCAACCAGAGGATGGCAAGAGTAGATCCCCGTTCAATCAATTGACCTATTGAACCAGCCACCCCGGAAAGCTTTGCAGTTCTAAAGGAAGCCTTCACATAATTTGCTAAGAGACTTTCCCATCTCTTCTGGACTTCAGGCTCAACAGCCATAGCCTTTATGGTTTGAGCCCCTGTCACCATCTCAACCAGAAATGCCTGTGATTCTGCGCCCCGGTTGAACCTCTCATCAAGCCTGTGCCGTAACATGGGAGTGATGATCAGGGAAAGCAGGGCAAAAACAGGGATGGCTCCAAGAACCACGAATGATAGAGTGGTGCTGTAAATGAACA
>Ga0194112_10002185_pt1 | contig 28259 bp, 18 predicted proteins | sample TA2MahC400mmetaG_FD_146191 | JGI IMG/M metagenome (GOLD analysis project Ga0194112, IMG submission 146191) | Freshwater microbial communities from Lake Tanganyika, Tanzania - TA2015016 Mahale Deep Cast 400m | ecosystem: Environmental > Aquatic > Freshwater > Lake | place: Tanzania: Lake... | reverse complement strand
GCTGGCCGATTGGCAGTGGGGCGGTCGAGTCGGTGTGTCGGCAACGACAATGTCGGTTCAAGCGACCGGGACAGTTCTGGACACCGCATGGTCTGCGACACTTGCTGGCCGTGGTCGAAGCGCAAACGAACGACCACTGGGATGAACTCTGGCAACTGAACTGACTGTGGCAGTGCCCAAATACGCCCGTCGGTCGCGGTATTTCTGGGGACACTGTCCGCCGGCGGCCTGATTCTGGTTCCCGAAGCCAGCGCCGGTTGCGCGTGCGCCCATCCGATCCAAACATCGGTCACGTTGATCCCGCGGTAATTGTTTTCAGGACTGCCAGAGTTTTCGCAACTGCATCGCGGCGAGCGCGACCATCTCTTCGCCGGTGAACGGGGTCGCGTAGGCGCTGCGCGCCAGCCGGGTCTCGTAGCCGCCGAGATCGTAGTCCACCCGCGTCGGCGTGTACCCGCTGTAGCCGTTGGCCAACTCAATGAATGCTGTCACGGGAAACGGCGAGGCGTGTTTCAAATCAAGGCCGTGCCGGCAGAACACTTCGCCGGGGAACGTGGACGCGGCAAATCCGCCGACGCGCAACGATTGGATTACCATCGGGATTTCGTCCGGCCATTTCAACAGCGCCAGTTGTTCCTTCGCGTAAAGCCGATCCACGAGCGGCAGCTTTGTGTTTTCCGATTGTGTGCGGGCTTCCTCGATCTCTGCGCCTTTCAACTTTCGCACGCGTTGCAGGTAGATGCTCTGTGTCGCGGCGATCACCGCCTCTTCCTCGAACTTCGCCTTGGCCCAGCACTGGTCCACTTGGTCGGCAATCCAGCCGGCCACTTCGCGGCTGCGCTCGCCCGGTTCGCGCGGCGCTGGTTTCTTGCTCACGTCAACGTTGTTCACGTCGCCCGACGCGCCGTGCGTCAGCAACGCCACGAACTCTTGTCCCTTCCGCTCCCGCATCAGGTTCGCGAACTTGCCAAAATAGTCGGCGGAGATCACGTCGCCGGGACGGTCGCCGATGTAGTGCAACGAATAGTTCGCGACCACGGCCAGCGGTTTGCCGTCGGCGGACTCGATCATCAACATCGGGATTTGCGGGTCGGTCGGCCCAGCGGGACGAAGCACGTTCGGGTTGGCATAGCCGGGATTCATTTTCAACGTGCCGTCTTTCATGTGATAGCGGCGGTTGAACCCCGCGCGCGGTTCCCAGCCATTTGCCCAAGCGACGCGGGCCGGTTGTAATCGTTCCGTCGCCTTCCGCACAGCCTCGCCGACGCGCGGAATCACCGTTTTCTCGATGTAAGCCGCCTCGCGCTCGGACTGGAAGAACGTGAGTGTGCATGGCGCGCTGTGCGTGTGCGTGCAGGAGACGCAGATGTTTTCGACGGGAATGTTCGCCGCCTTGCTGGCCGCTTTGCGCGCCCGCGCGGTGTCGTCGTTGTTCAGTGCAATGAGGTCGAGCAGCACAAACGCGATGCGCGTGCCGCCGGATTCGAGCACGACGGCGCGTGCGTGTAGCGGGTCAAGAATCGTCTTGGCCGAGCGCGCCGTGAGCGACCCGGCCAGCGAGATGCCGACCGCCGGCGTGATGTCCGCCACCGCCGCCCCGGCCCGGAGCGGCTGAGCTTGTGCGCTTTCCGCGCGGGGGAGTGCAACGCTGCCCGCGAGCAACGCCATGTTGCCGATAAAAGTGCGACGTGTCAGCTCAGTCATGGGAGTTTCCTTTCAACGACGAACGACGTCCCGCCAGATCCAGCGCATCGCGTCGGGGAAAATGGCCGTTCCGTGCTTGCTGTTGTGAGCGCCTTCGCCGAAGACAAACTTGTGGTCGTAGCCTTTCTCCTTGAGCGCGGCGGCCATTGCTTTGTTCGCCTCCGGCCACGAGCCGAACTGGTTGACGAGATCGTTCGCGCCGTCCTGCTGGAACATGCGGATCGGTTTCTTCGGTGAGCTGCGGACAAGCTCCGGATACTTGTTGCCGCCGCGGATGTTGGTGAAGCTGCCAACAGTAGTGAAACATTTCCGGAACGCGTCGGGCCGCTCCCAGCAGACGGTGAACGCGCAGATGCCGCCGCTGCTGCTGCCGGCGATGCAGCGTTCGTCGGGGTTCTTCGTGAGGTTATACTTCTTGCCGACTTCCGGCAAAATCTCCTCGATCAGGAACCGCGCATAAACGTTGCTGAGCGTGTCGTACTCGACGCTGCGATTGGCGCGCGGCGCGGGCCGGCCATCGGGACGCTTGCGCGGCGGTTCGCCGGGCGCGCGTGGTTTGTCGCCCGGCTGGATGAAGATGCCGATGATGACGGGTAACTGGCGATTGTGGATCAAGTTGTCGAATACCGTCGGCGCGTTGTAGAGGATGTTGTCCTGACAGACGAACACCGCTGCCGGGGTGCTGGGTTTGTATTGCGCGGGGACATAGACCCAATAGTCGCGCACGGTGCCGGGGTAAATCTTGCTGTCGTTCCACGAGTATTTTGTGATCGTCCCCTTCGGCACGCCCTTCTGTTCCAGCGAATCGCGGCCGGGGACGTATTGGTCATCGGGCGAGCTTTTCTTGTCCGCCGCGTGAAGTATTGTGGCCGCTGCGACAAGCAGCATGAGAATGACAGACGAGGAGGTTTTCATCGGTTTGTACTGCGAATACTACGGCGTGTTTGCGTTTGTTTCAACATCGCACTGAACAGACGTTGCTTGACTCGCGTAGTGGCGTCGGTAGAGTCTGAGTTGCGATGAATCTTTTTTTTACCTTGGCGGCTGCGGCGTTGGTGTCGAACGCCGCGATGATTGATGATTGCCGGTACGCGGATGACGTCGCGGCGCGGGCCAACTGGAAGCCCATGGGCGCCACGGCGCCGGTGACGGTGACGAATGTCGCGGGCCGGCCGGCGTTACGGTTGCCGTGCAATTTTGCGGGGACAAGCATCGAACGGGCGTCGTGGGACCGGAAGGTGGATCTTGACCTGACAGCCAGCCGCGGAATCCAATTCAAGCTCTGGTGCCGGGATGTGTCGCCGGTTGGACATTTCAGTTGTTATTTCGAGAGCGGCGCGGGCTGGTACAGCGCGTCGTTTTTCCCGGAAGCGACCAATAGCTGGAACGTTATCACGATAGACAAGGTCGCCACGAAGCCGGAAGGCAAGCCCGCCGGCTGGGGACAAATCAAGGCGATCCGAATCTCGGCATGGCGCGGGAAGGACGTGAACACGGAGATGTTGCTGTGCGACCTGAAGCAGGCCGACACACTGGGCGGCGATGCCGTGGTGGCGGTCGTGCGGGGCGAATCGGCGGCGCAACGCAATCCCGACGAAGCGAGGAGCGTCGCGCAATTCACCGAGACGGTCGCGCAGGAGTTGCAGGCGCTGGACATCGGTTGCGCGGTCGTCAGCGACCTCGACGTGACGGCGGAACGGTTGAAGTCGGCGAAGCTGGTGGTGTTGCCGCATAATCCGCAGATGCCGGAGAACGCGGTGGAAGAACTGGTGAAGTACGTCGGCGCCGGCGGGAAGCTGCTGGCGTTCTACTCGGTGCCGGGCAAGCTGCGCGGCGTGTTGCATGTCACCGGCGGCGATCACGTGCGGGCGGCGTACACGGGCAATTTCTCGACGATGCGGTTTGCGCCGAACGCGTTGCCGGGCGCGCCGAAGCTGGTGGGGCAGCGCTCGTGGAACATCCACGCGCTGAAACCGGTGGCGGGCGAGAGCCGGGTGTTGGCCGAGTGGCTCGATGCGAAGGGGGTGCCCACCGGACACGCCGCGGTGCTCGGCTCGGCGAACGGACTGGTGATGACGCACGTGTTGTTGACCGACGACCCGGCGAACAAGCGAAAGATGTTGCTGGCGATGGTCGGCCATCTCGTGCCGGAGGTGTGGCGCAAGGCGGTGGACGCGAGCATCGCGCGGGTCGGGACGCCGACTGATGACACGGCGCGGGCGTTGCGCGATGCGGCGTTGAAACTGGCGGCAGAACAGCGTTTCGCCGAGGCGATGGACAAAGCAGTGGAGGCACAGCGACAAGTCCAGAAGGCGTTTTGCATGGCGCAACGCCCGGAGCCGGGCGAGTTCCGCGCGTTCTGGTGCCACAGTGCGTTTGGCGTCGAGGGGATCGAATGGGACGAGGCAATCCGTCGGCTGGCGGCGAACGGCTTCACGGCGATTTTGCCGAACATGCTCTGGGGCGGCGTGGCGTATTACGACAGCCAATTGCTGCCGGTCGTTGCGGCGGACAAGGGCGACCAGATCGCGAAGTGTCTCGCGGTGTGCCGGAAATACGGCGTGCAAATTCACGTCTGGAAGGTGAACTGGAACCTCGGCCACGCCGTGCCGGCGGAGTTCGCAGAGAAGATGCGGAGCGAGAAACGCTTGCAGATGAGTTCGCGTGGCAAGGAAGAGAAATGGCTCTGTCCGTCGCATCCCGACAACCAGAAACTGGAGATTGACACGATGGTCGAAGTCGCGCGCAAGTACGACGTGGACGGGATTCATTTCGATTACATCCGCTATCCGGGCAACGACCATTGTTTCTGCGATGGGTGCCGGGACCGCTTTCAACAGGCGACCGGCGTGGCGTTGCCGAACTGGCCGAAAGAAGCGCTCGCCGCCGGCCCGTTGCGCCAGAAGTGGCTCGACTGGCGGCGCAGCAACATCAACACGGTCGTGCAGGCAGTGAGTGAACAGGCGCGCGCCATCAAACCGAAAATCAAAATCTCCGCGGCGGTCTTTCGCCAGTGGAACACCGACCGCGACAACGTCGGCCAGGACTGGAAACTCTGGTGCGACAACGGCTGGCTCGATTTCGTCTGCCCGATGGACTACACGACGAGCAACCGCAACTTCGAGAACTGGGTGGCCCAGCAAGTCCAGTGGGCCGGTCGCGTGCCCGTCCATCCCGGCATTGGCGTCAGCGCGTCGCGGTCAAAGTTCGGCGTCGAGCAGTTGATCGAGCAGATCCTGATCACCCGTAAACACAAGACGCACGGCTTTACCATCTTCAACTACGGCGTCACCGAGAGCCGCGAATTGCTCCCGCTGCTCGGACTCGGCATCACCGCGCCGCAGAAATGAACACCATTCTTGCCGCCATCGCCGTCGCAGCGGCTCTCGCCGGCCCCGCTGAGCGGCGCGATGTCGTGATGCGCGCGCAACTGGCGCGGCCATATCCGGAGACAGGCTGCTGGCATTACGAAGACCTCGCGTTGGCCGCCTACTGGCTCAACGAGCGTGCCAAGGGCGATCAGGCGATTCTCACCGAATACAAACAGGAATTCCCCGGTTCACTCAAGGAAGGCAACTTCCACTGGCACGCCTACATTTTGGAACGGATTTATTTTCTCTTCGCCCGCGACAGCAAACATTTCTCCGGCCGCATGAGCGCCGAGGCTGAGGCGGCGTTGCTCGACATGCTCTGGCAATGGGCCGGGCCGCGGTGCCGGCTGGAGATGACCTTACCGGAACGCGATTGGTGGAAATGGGGCAGCGAGAACCATCACGCGCAAGCGTGGGTGAGTTTCTGGGGCGCGGCACAAATCTTCGCGAAACATCCCGACTACAAGAATCGCCGCTACGCCGACGGCACAACCCCGGCGCAGATGGCGACGGCGTTCAGCGAATACTTCAAGCGTCACGCCCGCGAACGCGCCGTGAAGGGGCTGCTGGTCGAGTGCAACTCCGGCTACAACAAATACACGCTCGGCGGCTGGTACAACCTCGCCGACTTCGCCGAGGATCCCGTGGTTCGCCGGCGATTCGCGATGTTGCTCGATCTGTTCTGGGCCGACTGGGCCATCGAGCAGATCAACGGCGTCCGCGGCGGTAGCCGGCACCGATGTTATCCCGGCAGGGATTCGACAGACGGCTCCAGCATGGATGGGTTGGCGTGGTTTCATTTCGGCCTCGGCCCGGCGAACAGCAAACATCCGAGTCACATGTGCGGCGCTACAACGTTCTGGCGGCCATCGCCGGTTGTTTCCGCGCTCGCGCTCGATGTCGCGGGGCGCGGCGTTTACGAGTATTTCTCGCGCCGCCCCGGACTCAAGGCCAACATGCCGCCGGTCAACTACGTGTCAGATCCGCAGCATCCCTTCCATGTCCCGCAAGGGATTTATCCACTGCATCCTGACGGCGGAGGCTTGCTCCGCTACACTTACTGCACGCCCGATTTCGTGATCGGCACGAGCATGGTCGAAGCCCGTCCATTTGAAGACTGGACCGCCATCAGCAGCCAGAACCGTTGGGAAGGCGTCATCTTCGCCGGGCATCCGACCGCGCGCATCTTCACACAACCACTGACGCCCAAGCGCGGCAGCGTCTATAACGCCCACTGGTCGGTGCAGAAACGCGGCGTCCTCATCGTGCAACGGCTCAAGACCGTCAAGGCCGCCAAAGGCCAGCGCATCTGGTTCGACGCCGCGCTGCGACGGGCCGAAACCAACGGCTGGGTTTTCGCCGAAGCGCCGCAAGCGTTCGCTGCCGTGCGCGTCGTCACCGGCGGCACAGCGTGGGAGTCGGACAGCATCGAGCAACATCGAAAGAAGAAAGGCGCGACCGACACCGGCGAGTGGCTCAAGTGTGTGAACGAGTTTTCGCCGGTCATCATCGAGGTCGTGCGCAAGGCCGACTGCGCGAGCTTCGCTGAGTTTCAGCGTGCGACGTTGGCAAACCCGTTGCGCTGGGAGAAGAACCGTCTCGACTACACCAGCCGGTTGAACAAGACTACGCTGACGTTTTTCGCCGACTACTCGCGTCCGCCGTTGGTGGACGGCCAGCCGTTGAACTACGCTCCGCAACGCGTCTATGACAGCCCATTCATCCAAGCCGACTTCGGCAAAGGCGTCGTGACTGTTCAAAAAGGGAGCCAGAAACTCGTCCTGGATTTCAACCAATGAGGAAAACAACAAAGCGTCCGGGACGGACGCTGCTACACCAATTTGTAGTGTAGTGGCCGCCGTCCCGGCGGCTTCGTGACCAAAACCCCGTACTACACCCCCGCGCGCGGCGGCACCCGCGCGCGGCGGCCTTGCTTCCGTGCGTGTTTCGGAGTACAAATCAACCATGACATACCGAGGAACAATCAAGAACGGTGTGGTGGTGCTGCCGCCGGATGCGAAATTGCCGGAGGGCGCCGAAGTGGAGGTTTTCCCGTCGGAACTGCGACCCGAAGATGATTCCTTTGTGGCAGCAGTACAAAAGGTCGCCAAGCCTCGCCACCATTGGCCGCGCGATTACGCCCGCAACCTCGACCATTATCTCTACGGCGTTCCGAAGCAATCGTGAATGCGGTCTTTGCTGATACGTCGTTTTACCTCGCGTTGCTGGACGAGCGCGATCCACTGCACCGGCGCGCCTTGGCCGAGTCGAGCCGCAACCGCATCATCGTCACCACCGAGTTTGTCATTTTGGAATTGGGGAACGCTTGCAGCCGGGCCGAGGACCATGCTGACGTGCTGGCGCTGGTGGCCGGCATACGCGGCAGTTCGCGCACGACGATTGTGCCGCTCGATTCCGGTTTGCTCCAGCGCGCCCTCGATCTGCTGGCGGAGCGCCCCGACAAGAATTGGTCGCTGACGGACTGCACTTCGTTCGTCACCATGCAAGAGCATGGACTGACAGAAGCCCTGACCGCCGACCGTCATTTCGAGCAAGCCGGTTTCAAGGCGTTGTTGGCCTGAATTGCAACGCACCTATGACAGCCCGTGCGTCCAAACTGACATCGGCAGCGGCGACGTGACGACTCAGGAAGGAAGCCCAAAACGCGTACTGAATTTCAACCAATGAAACCGACAGACATTTCCGTTTTGTCCCGCCGGCAGTTTCTTGTCGCTGGCGGACTGGCGGCGTTGGCGTTCGGTATCAGGCCGGTCCGCGCCGCAGCACAGCGTTACTTCTCCGTCAGCCAGCGAAATGGCCGTTGGTGGTTCATCACGCCGGAAGGGAAACCGTTTTTCTCGATTGGCTTGAATCACATTGACCCGTCGCCGTTGCGGTTCACTTCGAACGGCGACCTGTGGGAGCGGAAGTACGGCAACTCGATGGAACGTTGGCTGAAGAAGTCGGTCGCGCCCGACTTGCGCGCGTGGGGATTCAACAGCATCGGCTGGACGCAGGAAGTCGTCACGCGCGGGCCGACGAATCACCGGCACTCGCGCGGGTTCACGTTTGAGGAATATCAATGGCTTGGCGTGCCGTATTGCCATCAATTGCCGTTCGCGGATTTCCACCAGTGGGAAACCGAGACGCGCCATCCCAGCTTTGCCAGTCCGGAATTTGCCGAGTGGTGCGACTACGTCGCGCGCGAGCATTGCGCCCGCATGAAGGACGATCCGAAACTGATCGGCTACTTCTACATTGATTGCCCGACGTGGATTCACACGACACAGTTCTCGACGTGGAAAGGCCCGCTCTTCGACCCGGAGAAGCTCAAGGCCCAATCCGGCCGGAAGGAACTCTTCGATCTCGCCACGCAGTATTATCGGGTCACGCACGACGCGATTCGCCGGTACGACAAGAACCATCTGATTCTCGGAGACCGTTACGAAGCGAACCGTCCCATCGCCGACGAAGTCATGGAAGCCGCCAAGCCGTTCGTGGACGTGTTCTGCTTCCAGCACTTCTCCAAACCGGAGGCGGTCGCTCAGAACCTCGCACGCTGGCACGAGAAGACCGTCAAGCCCGTGTTGCTTGCCGATTACGCGGTGACGGTCAAGGCGTCCGACGGTAGTCAGCGTCACAGCGGCGCGGGTTACGCCGAGATGCTGCGCCGGCTGCGCGAGTTGCCCGGCTGCATCGGCGCCCACTTGTGCGGGGCGTATCTGCGAAACGAATGTCGCAAGCGCGGGTTGCGCGATGCCGCCGAGCACCCTGATGAAGAGGCGTTGCGGGGTATTATTGAAGCAAATCGTGAAACTAACGGATGGATGAACAAACAATGAAACAACTCCTCATTCTCTTCCTTGCGCTTCTTGCGCCTCTTTGCGGCCAATCCGCTGCTGCGGACAAACCAAACATCATCTTCGTCCTCGCCGATGATCTCGGCTGGACCGACCTTGCTTGCTACGGCAGCAAGTATTATGAGACGCCGAACCTTGACCGCATGGCCGCGCAGGGCATGAAGTTCACCAGCGGTTACACGTGCGGACCGAATTGCCAGCCGACGCGCGCCGCGCTGATGAGCGGCCAGTATGCCGCGCGCACCGGTGTCTATACCGTCGGCGGCATTGACCGGTTCAACTGGCAGAGCCGCCCGCTGCGGCCGGTTGACAACGTCCAGAATCTTCCGCTGGAAAAGATCACCATTGGCCAAGCCCTCAAGAAGGCCGGTTACACCACCGGCTATTTCGGCAAATGGCACCTCGGCCAAGACGGCGATTATCATCCCGGCAAACGCGGTTTTGATGAAGCCATCACGTCCATGGGCGTGCATTTCAATTTCAATACACAACCCAGGGGCGAGTATCCAAAGGACATTTACCTGGCCGACTGGCTGGCCGACAAATCGGCTGATTTCATTCGACGACACAAAGAGAAACCGTTCTTCCTCGTTTTGGCGCACTTTGCCGTCCACACGCCGCTTCAGGCCAAGCAAAACTGGATTGACCACTTCAAACCGAAATCGCCCGTCGGCGGCCACAAAAACCCGACCTACGCCGGCATGATTGCCAGCGTGGATGAAAGCGTCGGACGCATCCTGGCGTTGCTCGACGAACTGAAACTCAGCGACAACACGCTGCTGGTTTTCTCCAGCGACAACGGCGGCGTCGGCGGTTACGAACGCGAAGGTCTCAAGAGCGGCGACATCACCGACAACGCGCCATTGCGTTCCGGCAAAGGCAGCCTCTACGAAGGCGGCGTCCGCATCCCGTACATCTTCCGTTGGCCCGGCAAGATCAAACCCGGCGCCGTTTGTGGCGAACCGATCAACAGCGTTGACCTCTACCCGACACTGGTCGAACTCGCTGGAGGCAAACCGGACACCGCTTACATGCTTGATGGCACAAGCTATCTCAGTTTGCTGACTGGCAGTCGCGCGACAAAACGCCCGCCACTCTACTGGCATTTCCCCGGCTATCTTGGGAGCGGTGCGGACACTTGGCGCACCACGCCGGTCGGCACCATACGTGACGGCGACTGGAAACTGATGGAGTTTTTCGAGACCGGCAAACGCGAACTCTACAACCTCAAGGACGACATCAGCGAGAAACACGACCTCGCCTCCACCCAGCCCGACAAACTCCGCGAGCTTCACGACAAACTTCTCGCGTGGCGCAAACAAATCAGCGCCCCAATGCCGGCACCCAACACGCCCACGACCGGCGCCACCGGCAAGGGCAAAGGAAAAGGGAAAGGCCGCAAGAAGACGGTTGACTAATAACTTGACTTACACTGGACTCACCGGTAGCGTCCCATGCCGTGAGCTACCAGCCACAATTCACCATCACGCCGGCGCTGCTGTCCCGCATCGAGGCGATCGCGGGGCTGCGCGAGAAAATCCTTTCGGCTGCCATCCAGGTGCCTTGGGTGCCATCGCTCCAGAAAGATACCCGCAGCCGTAACACGCATTCGTCCACGGCCATCGAGGGCAACCCGCTCACGCTGGAACAGGTGCGCGCGCTGGAAGCCGGCCGGGAAGTGCCGGCCGTGACGGATCGCGCGAGACGCGAGGTGTTGAACTATTTCGCGGGACTCCGCTTCATCGAGAAAAATGACGGCAAAACCATCCTTCGCCATGAGGACGTGCTGCGGCTCCACAAGATCATCACAAGTGGCGTCATGGAACAAGGAACGGCAGGACGCTACCGGACCGTTGCTGTCCGTGTCGGCCGGCATGTCGCCCCGCCGGCCAGCGAGATTTCCGGATTGATGTTTGAACTGCTGGAGTGGTGGAACCGGCAAGCCCCGGCTCTGTCGCCGGTGCTCTCTTCCGCCATTCTGCACTACTGGTTTGAGGAGATCCATCCGTTCGCCGATGGCAACGGACGGACCGGCCGCGCGCTGGCGCTCTGGGAACTTTACCGGCGCGGATTCGACACCCACCACATTTTCGCCGTGGACGAATTCTACTGGCACGACCGTTCGCGCTACTACCACGCATTCGAAGAGGTCCGTCAACGCGACGGCGACCTCACGGGCTGGCTTGCGTACACTGCCGAAGGTCTGCACCACACGATGGAAAAGGTCTGGACACGCATCCAGCATTTTGCCGCCCAATCCAGCGGCAAGAAACTCGTTCTGCGTCCGAAGCAGGAACAACTGCTCCACTTGCTCCGCGACCGCCAAAGCATGACCCCACAGGAAATCTGGGATGCCATCGGCGTCTCCAAGCAGGGCGCGCTCGACCTGCTCAACCCGCTGATGAAAGCCGGCCTCGTCCGCCGTATCGGCACCCGCAAATCAGGCCGCTACATTCTGGCCTGAAACCCGCCGCAACCTGAGCTTCACCGCGGTGTTTGACTGTGGTAAGTATGCCGGCCATGAAATCGCCTTTTGCCATCCTGCTTGCGCTTCTTGCCCCTTGTTGCGGCCAAGTGGCCACCGCGGTGGACAGGCCGAACATCGTTCTGATCTTCGCTGACGACCTCGGGTACGGCGACGTGGGGTGTTACGGCAGCAAACTGGTGCCGACACCGGCGATTGATTCACTCGCGCGCGGGGGAGTGCGCTGCACCGACGGTTATGTGACCGCGCCTGTCTGCGCGCCGAGCCGGTGCGGGATCATGACGGGCGCCTACAACCAACGGTTCGGGATGCAGTGGAACGATGACCGGCGAAAGTACTCCGTCGGCCAGCACAAACTCCTGCCACAGGCGTTGCGGGCCGCAGGCTACGTCACCGGCCACGTCGGCAAATGGAACATCCCCGTGGATCCCAAGGATTGCTTCGATGAAATCCACGACCTGATTGACTGGGAGGCGGATTTCTTCCCGGACAAGAACGGCCACTATCACGGCGTGGACAGCGACACCGAATTTGCCTCCAGCAAAGTGCAGGGCGTCTGGGGGCCGGAACGTCCCGGCGACGAGTATCTTACCGACCGCATCGGCCGGCACGCGGTCGAGTTCATCACAAAACACAAACGCAGCGCAAAACCGTTCTTCCTTTATCTCGCCTTCAACGCCGTCCACAGTCCGTGGCACGGGAAAAAACAATTCCAGGCGCGCTTCGACAAACTCATGCCGCCGCTCAGCTACTACGCCGCGATGATCGCCTCGATGGACGAGAACATCGGGCGCGTTCTGGCTGCGTTGCCGAAAAACACGCTGGTGGCGTTCACCAGCGACAACGGCCCGGCGATGGGCAGTTCGCGCATCGTCGTCTGGCCGGAGGGTTGGCCGGAAAAAATCCTCGTCGGCTCCGCCGGGCCGCTCAACGGACACAAGGCGCAATTCCTCGAAGGCGGCATCCGCGTGCCATTCCTCGTGCGCTGGCCCGGCCAACTCAAGGCCGGCAGCGTCTATCGCCAGCCGGTCAGCACGATGGATTTGTACGCGACCTTTTGCGCCGCCGCCGGCGCGGCCGTGCCTGAGGGGACCAAGCTTGACGGCGTGAATCTGCTCCCGTTCCTGACCGGCAAGAACACCGGCGCGCCGCGCGAAATTCTGTTCTGGAAAAACGGCGAGGACGGCGCGGTCCGCCACGGCGACTGGAAACTGTTCCTCAGTTCGTCGGAGCCGAAGCGCCAACTCTTCCATCTCGGCGAGGACATCGGCGAGCAACGCGACCTTGCCGGCGAAAAACCGGACATCGCCCAGCGGTTGCACAAGGCGTGGCAGGACTGGAGCGCCACAGTGCCGCCGCGCGCCAACCCGCCGCCGGCAAAAGGCAAATCCACACAAGACCGGCCCGCGATTTTCAAGACCAAGGACAAAGACCGCGACGGCAAACTTACCCGCGAAGAATTTCTCGCCAACCAACAGGATCCCAAGACTGCGAAATTGCGTTTTGATCAATGGGACACGGACAAGGACGGCTTTCTCAACCTCGAAGAGTTTGTCAACATGGGGAGCAAACGATGACAACTCAGTTGCGCAATATCATCAAGGTCGCTGTGTTCCTTGCGCTCCTTGCGCCTTTTTGCGGCCACTCTTTTGCCGCCGCTAAACCAAACGTCATCTTCATCCTCACCGACGACCAAGGCTGGGGCGACGCGCATTTTGCCGGGCATCCTTACGTCAAGACGCCGAACCTCGACCGGCTCGCCAGCCAAGGCACGTGGTTCAAACAATTCTACGTCGCGGCGACGGTTTGTTCGCCCAGCCGCGCCGCGTTCATGACCTCGCATTTCCCGGCGCGTCACCACATCCACGGCCATTTCGCCACGCATGAACAGAACGCCGCCCGATTCATGCCGGACTGGCTCGATCCGAAGACGCCGACGATTACCTCGTTGCTCAAACAGGCCGGGTACGCGACTGGGCATTTCGGCAAATGGCACCTCGGCGGCGGCGATGACGCGCCGACGGCGGACGCCTACGGCATTGACGACGTGCGCGCCACGGTCTGTCGCGACCCCGCATGGACCGAGCCGGCCACGACGTTCTGGGCCAAGTCCACGCGCTTGTTCGTGGACGAGGCGATTCGGTTTATCAAAGCCAACAAAGAACGTCCGTTCTACGCTAACGTCTGGACGCTGTTGCCGCACGCACCGTTGAACCCAACACCGGAACAGCTTGCTGTGTACGACAACCTCGTGCCGTCACCGGATGCGTTTCCGAATTGGATGCGCGACTACGCGGCGCAAGCCAAAGACTTAAAAAGTCAGATGAAAATCTTCTGCGCGTCGTTGACCGATCTCGACACGCAGATTGGCCGGCTGCTCGACACGCTCGATGAACTCAAACTTGCCGACAACACGATCATCTTCTTTTCCAGCGACAATGGTCCCGAAGACTACCGCATCGGCAACGCCGCCAATGCCGGCGTCGGTTCGCCGGGGCCGTTGCGCGCCCGCAAACGCAGCATGTACGAAGGCGGCATCCGCACGTTCGGCCTCGTCCGCTGGCCGGGCCACGTCGCGGCCGGGCGCGTGGACGAGTCAAGCGTGCTCGGCGGCGTGGACTGGTTGCCGACGATTTGCAAACTCACCGGCGTCAAGATGCCGGCGTCGGTGCAGCCTGACGGCGAGGATGTGAGCGACATCTGGCTTGGCGAATCGCGCGCACGACGCAAGCCGTTATACTGGGAATGGTTGTTCCGTGTTCAGGGTGAGGAGTACACGCCTCCGATGCTGGCCATCCGCGACGGCAACTGGAAACTGTTCGTCAACCACAACGGCAGCCGGGCCGAGTTGTACGACATCCCGAAGGACATCGCCGAGCGTCGGAACGTCGCCGCCGAGCATCCCGACGTGGTAAAGGAACTCACCGCGAAGGCGCTGGCGTGGGCAACATCGCTTCCGCCCAGCAAAGCGCGCGACAAAGTCGCCGCCGGCGAATCGCTCGACGCCCCGCGCAAACCGGCCAAGGCGGCGGCCAAAGGCAAACCCGCTCTTGACCGCGCCGCGATCTTCAAGGCGTGGGACGTCAACCGCGACGGCAAGATGACGCTGGAAGAATATCTCGCCAAGTTCCCTGACAAAGCTGAAGGCCGACGGCGCTATCCCACGTTTGACAGGAACAAAGATGGAGTGCTCAGTGAGGAAGAATTTGTTACGATGGGCAGGCCATGAAAACACACCAACTGCTGTTCAGTCTGATTCTGTCGTTTGCGTTCTCCTGTTTCGCCGCCGATGACGGCAAGCTGCGCATCATTTGTTTCGGCGCGCATCCTGACGACTGTGAGTTGCAGGCGGGCGGCTCCGCCGCGCTTTGGGCGGCGCAGGGGCACAAGGTCAAGTTTGTCGCCACGACCAATGGCGACATCGGCCACTGGCGCGACGCCGGCGGGCCGCTGGCGCAACGGCGCAAAGCCGAAGTGGAGAAGGCGCACGCGTTGCTCGGCATCAGCACCGAGGTGCTGGACATTCACGACGGCGAACTGATGCCGACGCTGGAGAACCGCCGCGCCATTCTGCGGCTCATCCGCGAGTGGAACGCCGACATCGTGATGAGCCACCGGCCTTGGGATTATCATCCCGACCACCGGTACACGGCGATTCTGGTGCAGGACGCCGCGTTTATGGTTGCCGTGCCGTTTTTCTGCCCGGATGTTCCGGCGTTGAAGAAGAACCCGGTCTTCCTCTACTACACCGACCGGTTTCAGAAACCGAATCCGTCCAAGGCCGACATCACCGTGGATATTGACTCCGTGATCGAAAAGAAACTCGATGCGCTGGCGTTCATGGAATCGCAGTTCCTCGAAGGCGGTTGCCTCGGCAATGCTTCGTTGCTGCCGAAGGACGCCGCGCAACGTCAGGCGCGGATCAAACAGGTTCGTGACGGCCAGGACAAACGGTTCCGCACCGTGGCCGACCGGTTCCGCAAAGAGTTGATTGAGTGGTACGGAGCCGAGCGCGGCGCCAAGGTGCGATACGCCGAGGCGTTTGAGCTTTGCGAGTATGGACGGCAACCGGGCAAGGAAGAACTGCGCAAACTCTTCCCGTTCACCGGCAAATAGCGCCGCACAACAAAAGTATCGCCGGGCAATCGCTGGCGTTGTACAAACAGCGGCCATGAAAACATTCCTGACCGTAATCGTTGCTTCTCTGTCCTGTCTGGCTTCGGGCGCGGAAAAGCCGAACGTCCTGATGATTTGCGTGGACGACCTCAAGCCGCTCCTGCACTGCTACGGCGCGCCGACAATCAAGTCGCCGCACATTGACCGTTTGGCCGCGCGCGGCGTGCTCTTCGAGCGCGCGTTCTGCAACCAGGCCGTCTGCGCCCCATCGCGCAACGCGCTCCTGACCGGACTTCGCCCGTCCACGATGGGCATTTACGATCTGCCAACGAATTTCCGCAAAGCCGTTCCTGATGCCGTCACGGTCGCGCAGCATTTCCGGAAACACGGCTACCGGACCGAGGCGATGGGCAAAATCATGCACGTCGGCCACGGCAACCAGGAGGACGCCGCGTCGTGGACTGTGCCGCATTGGCGGCCGAAGGGCGGAGGTTATCAACTTCCCGAGAGCGCCGAGAAAAAGCCGGCCGCCAAAGGCGCCGACGTGCGCGGCGCCGCCACCGAGTGCGCCGACGTGCCCGACAACGCCTACGGCGACGGCATGATCGCCGACGAAGCCGTGGCGCGCCTGCGCGCCGCGAAACAACAACCCGGTCAACCGTGGTTCATCGCCGTTGGGTTCCTCAAGCCGCACCTGCCATTTGTCGCGCCGAAAAAATACTGGGATTTGTACGAGCGCAGCAAGTTCCCGTTGCCCGCGCTGAAAACGCCGCCCATCGGCGCACCCGAATTCGCTCCCGGAACATGGGGCGAACTGCGCAAGTACAGCGACATCCCGGAAGTCGGCCCGCTCGACGACGCCAAGAGCCGTCTGTTGATTCACGGCTATCACGCGTCAACCAGTTTCATGGATGCCCAACTTGGCCGCGTTCTTGACGCGCTCGACCAATGCGGTTTTGCGAAGAACACCATCATCGTTTTCTGGGGCGATCACGGATGGCATCTGGGCGACCACGGGATGTGGTGCAAACACACCAACTACGAACAGGCCGCCCGCATCCCGTTCATCGTCGTCGCCCCCGGTGTCGCCAAGCCCGGCGCAAAAACCGGTGCGCTCGCCGAGACAGTGGACATTTACCCGACGCTCTGCGAACTCGCCGGGTTGCCCGTGCCGCAAGGGCTTGACGGCGCCAGCTTCGTGAAGGCATTGAAGAATCCATCGGTCACGACGAAGGAAGCTGTCTTCCACGTTTATCCACGCGGCGGGATGATGGGCCGGGCAGTGCGGACCGAACGTTACCGGCTCGTCGAATGGAAGGAGATCGGCGCGCCGTCGGACACGGCCGTGTTGGAGTTGTACGATTACCAGGCCGATCCTGACGAGACGAAGAACCTTGCCGATGACAAAAAGCAAATCGTCGCCCAACTCCGCGCCATCCTTGCCAAGCAACCTGAAGCCAAACCGCAGGTCAGCGCGGATGGCCGGCCGGCGAAGAAATCCAAAACGAGCAAATCGAAACAGGATCGCAGCGCGATGTTCGACAAGCGCGACAAGGACAAAGACGGCAAACTCACGCGCGAGGAGTTTCTCACCGGTCAGCCCGACCCTGACGAAGCCCCGAAACGATTTCCTTCGTTCGACAAGAACAAGGACGGGTTCCTGAGCCGCGAAGAATTCATCAAAGGAGGAAAACCATGAAGACAATCATCCTTGCTCTGTTTGTTGCCGTCACAATGTGCGCGGCTGCCACTGTTCCCAGCCAACCGCTCGCCGCTAAGGACAAATTATTGTTCTCCGATGATTTCGGGCGCGCCGATCTCGGCGAGTGGAAGTCGCTGATTCCGACCTTCACGGTTGGGGGAGGTGTCTTGAAGGGCGTCCAGACGCGCGACGACCACGGCGCAGTGGGACGCTTGTACCGTCCGATGAAGGACGTGGTGGTCGAGTTCCGGTTTCAGCTCGATGGCTCGTCGGGATTCAACGCGGTGTTTGACGACCAGAAATTCAAAGGCTCCCACGCCGGCCACATCTGCCGCGTGAGCTTCGCGCCGAAACAGGTCCGTCTCGGCGACGACAAGGAAGGGGCGATGCGCAATGACATCTTTGAAATGAAGAAGGACCCGGCGCGCAAGGCCGCCGCCAACAAGTTGTTGGAAGGACGGAACTCGTCCGCGCCGGCCACGATTGAGCAAAAGAAATGGTATCAAGTCGCCATCGAGATCGCCGGCGACCAGATGCGGGTTTGTCTCGATGGCAAACCGGTCGGTTATCTCAAGTCGCCGGGCATCGCCCACGAGACAAAGACCAGCTTCCATTTCACCGTGAACGGCAAAGGCGTCCTCTTCGACGATGTCCGCATCTGGACGGCCAAAGGAAACTGACCCGGAACTTTTATGCAGCGCTTTTTTACTTCGCTCGATTGGACCGTGCTGGCGTTGTACTTCCTCGGCACGATGTCCATCGGGTTTTATTTCATGCGACGGAGCCGTTCGACCGAGGCGTTCACGGCGGGAAAACGGTCGTTGCCCGGCTGGGCGTGCGGGCTTTCGATCTTCGCGACCTACCTGAGCAGCGTCACGTTTCTCGGCCTGCCCGGAAAAGCGTTTGCCTCGAACTGGAACGCGTTCGTGTTCAGTTTCTCACTGCCGATTGCCACGCTGGCGGCGATTTACTGGTTCATGCCGTACTACCGGCGGAGCGGCGAGGTCTCGGCGTATGCGGCATTGGAACAACGATTCGGCGCGTGGGCGCGCGTGTACGCGAGCTTGTTCTATCTGCTGACGCAACTGGCGCGGATGGGGGCGGTGATGTACCTGATGGCCCTGCCGTTGAGCGTGCTGCTGGGGTGGGACATCCGGGTGGTGATTCTCGTCGTGGGGATTTCCGTGACGGTGTACAGTTTCATCGGCGGCGTCCTGGCGGTGATCTGGGCGGATGCGATGCAGGCGATTGTGTTGATGGGCGGCGCGCTGCTCTGTTCGGCGTTGATGTTGTTGCGGATGCCGGAGGGGCCCGGCCAGGTCTTCCAGATGGGAATGGCCGCGGACAAATTCAGTCTGGGCAGTTTCGGCCTGTCATTGGCCGAGCCGACGTTCTGGGTCGTTCTGATTTATGGCATCGTGATCAATCTCCAGAATTTCGGGATTGACCAGAGTTTTGTGCAGCGATACATCGCCGCCGGTTCCGAGAAGGAAGCGCGCAAAACGGTCTGGATCGGCGGGTTGCTTTACTTGCCGGTGTCGTTCGTGTTCTTTTTCATCGGCGCGGAACTGTACGCGTTTTACCATGCTTATCCGTCGGAACTGGAGGAAGTCCGTCAGATTGTGGCGCGGCAGCAATTTGTCCAGAGCGGCACGGAGGCCGTGACGCTGACCAACCAGCAGATCGGCGACAAGGTGTTCCCGCATTTCATCGGCAAACACCTGCCGGCAGGTGTGACCGGGCTGGTGGTGGCCGCGATATTCGCGGCGGCCATGAGCACGCTTTCGACCAGTCTGAATTCATCCGCCACGTTGATGATGAGCGATTGGTACCGGCGATTCATCCGACCCGATGCCACGGAACGCCAATCCATGCGGGTGCTCCACGGCACCACCGTCGTTTGGGGAATCCTTGGAACGGGAATGGCGCTGCTGTTGATCAACATCAGCAGCGCGCTCGATGCGTGGTGGACGCTCTCCGGCATTTTCGGGGGCGGGATGCTGGGGCTGTTCCTGCTCGGCATGATCAGCCGGCGGGCGGACAACCCGGTGGCGGTGACGTCGGTGATTCTGGGAGTCGTGGTCATCACGTGGATGACGGTCTCGCCGTTGTTGGATTCTCCCCGGTGGGCTGCGCTGAAAAGCCCGTTTCACATGTTTCTGGTGCCGGTCATGGGGACACTGACGATCTTGCTCGCGGGTTTGCTCTTGAGCCGCGCACGACCCGTCAAATGAACCCGACACAACGATTGCTGGACACCTTCAACGGCATCGCGACCGACCGGTGTCCCGTGGTTCCCAAAATCTGGTTCGACCTCGCCGCGCGCCTGACCGGCACGGAACCGCGCGCGATGATGGAAGACAGGGGATTGGCCATTCTCAAAATGATGGACGCCGCGGAACAAACCGGCTGCGACGCCGCGCGGGTGTTCTTCCTCCCGAAACGCGCCACGCAGATCGAGGACGGGCGGCTCATCGAGGTGGACGAGAATGGCGCGCGTCTGGGAACGATTGATGTCAGCGGCGGATGGGCCACGCACTTGGAGCGGGCGGAGGATTTCTCCATCGAGAACCCATTTCATGTGGCGTACCGGACATTCCGGAAACATCCTGCGCCGCGCGTGCGGTCGCTGGACGACGCGAAACGGATTGCTGTTCCCGACAAACAGTTTTGGCGCGCGGAGTTTGGGCGCGCCGTCGAGACCGCGATCACCCGCGCCGGGGAACGCTTGGCGCTGATTGGCGACTGCGATTCCGCCACGCTGGCGTGGTACATCGAATTCCGCGGCATGGAACAGGCGATGTTCGATTTGATGGAGGAACCGTTGCTGGTTCATGCCGTGATGGAGAAGGGGGTCGAATACGCCATCGAACGCGGGAAATTCTGCATTGACTGCGGCCTGCGTGTGTTGCGCTTGAATGATTCGGTGGCCAACATGTCGGTCATCTCGCCGGTGCTCTGGCGCGAGTTCATCGGGCCGCGCCTCCGGGAGGTTTGCGAGGCGCTTCACCGTTACGATCCCGTCGTGAAAATCTACTGCCACATTTGCGGCAACACGCTGCCGGTGATTGCGGATCTGGCCGGCGCGGGGCTGGACGGGATCGGGCCGCTCGACCCGCTGGGCGGGTTCAGCGTGGCGCAGGCGCGCGAACAAGCGGGAACCGATGTCACCCTGATGGGCGGCGTGAACACGATGGATTTCATCCATGCCACGCCCGATCAGATGGTTGAAACCGCGTCGCGTTGCATCCGCGAGGGCCAAGTCAACAACAGCCGGTACATCCTGAGTTCCGGTTGCGCGCTTCCCCCGGCGGCCAAAGCCGAAACGCTGCTGGCCTTGCGCCGGGCCGCCGAGTACATTACACCAAAGACGCTATGAAACCGATCATCCGTAATTATTTGGCGTTGTTCGCCGCCACGTTCTTGCTGGCCTCGACCGGCGCGCCGGCGCAACCGGCAAAACCCAACATCCTCATTGTCATCACCGACGATCAGGGCTACGGCGAACTGTCCTGCCACGGCAACCCGGTTCTCAAGACGCCGCATCTCGACAAACTGCACGCCGAAAGCGTCCGGTTCACCGACTTTCACGCCGCGCCGATGTGCACGCCGACGCGCGGCCAGTTGATGACAGGACTCGACGCCTTCCGCAACGGCGCGATGAACGTCAGCAGCGGACGCACGTTGTTGCGGCGCGAATTGCCGACGATGCCGCAGTTCTTTTCCCGCGCCGGATACCGCGCGGGCATGTTCGGCAAATGGCATCTGGGCGACGCCTACCCGTACCGGCCGGAAGACCGCGGGTTCGACGAGGCGCTTTGGTTCGCGTCCTCGCACATCGGCGCGGTGCCGGACACTTGGGAGAACGATTATTTCGACGACACCTACATCCACAACGGCCAGCGCAAACCCTATCGCGGGTACACCACCGACGTGTTTTTCCGGGAAGCTATTCATTGGATGAAAACGCAAGCTGCGGAACGGAAACCGTTCCTCTGTTATCTGCCAACTGCCGCGCCGCACTGGCCGCATTACGTGCCGGCCCGTTACCGTGAAACGATGGAAGCCGCCGTGGCCGCTGCGGCGTTGAATGTCCCAGCGGGTGTCCGCGATCAGTTGACGCGCTATCTCGCCATGATCGCCAACATTGATGACAATATCGGCCGGTTGGAATCGTTTCTCCGCGAGTCAGGGCTGCGCGACAACACCATCGTCATTTTCCTGACCGACAACGGCAGCACGTTTGGTCCCCGCTACTTTAACGCCGGCATGAAAGGCAGCAAGGTCACGCTCTGGGAAGGCGGCCATCGCGTACCGTGTTTCGTCCGTTGGCCGGCCGGCAAATTGCGCGCGCCTTCCGATCTGCCCGGTCTCGCTCAGGTGCAGGATTTGCTGCCGACGTTGCTTGATTTATGCGGCGTGCCAACACCGAAGGATGTTCGCTTCGACGGCATCAGCCTCGCGCCCGCATTGCGCGGCAAGGCCGAGTTGCCCAAGGAACGGATGCTGGTGATCAACTACAGCCGGATGCCCCACGGCATCAATCAACCGACTCCCGACAATCCCGCCGTGCCGCGCCGCGAGGGCGCTGCCGTGTTGTGGCAGCGGTGGCGGTTGCTCGAAGACCGCGAACTGTACAATCTCGCCACCGACCCGTTGCAGGAACGCAACGTCATCGCCGCCCATCAACTCGTTGCCCAGCGGATGCGCGCTCACCTCGACAACTGGTGGGCGGGCGTCAAGGATCGGTGCGCTGAATTTCAGCCGTCGGTCATCGGCAGCGACGCGGAAAACCCGGTCATGCTCACCGCCTGCGAATGGGCGGACGTGTTTGTGGACCAGCAAGTGCAGGTGCGCCGGGGCGACCGCAAGAACGGCATCTGGCACATCGAAGTGGCCCGCGCCGGCAACTACGCTTTCGAGTTGCGCCGGTTCCCGCCCGAATCCGGCCTGAAACTGTCTGACGCGCTGACGGAGAAGAAAGTCACGGATGGCAAACTGATTCACGGGCCGGGCTGGGCGGTGGCGAAGGCGCGATTGAAAGTCGGCGACCACGTGATGGAGAAGCCGGTCGGGGCGAACGATGACGCCGCGAAGTTTGAAGCGACCCTTCGCGCCGGAAGAACAACGATGCAAACGTGGTTTTTTGGTTCCGACGGTGAAGAAATCGCCGGCGCCTATTATGTCCGGGTCCGGCGATTGCCGCCGGCGAAACCGGTCAAGATCATCCTCGACACTGACATGTCGGGCGACGCCGATGACGCGGGGGCGTTGGCCTTGTTGCACGCGCTGGCCGACAACGGCGAGTGCGAGCTGCTGGCCACGGTGGTCAATCGCAAAGACAAAACGGGCGCGTCTGCCGCCGCCGTGGACGCCATCAATACTTATTACGGACGACCCGACCTTCCCATTGGCACCGACAAGCAAGGCCCCACCGACCTTCAACGCACCAGCCTCTACGCACCGGGATTGCGCGACGAGTTTCCCAACGACATCGGCCCGGATGACCGGGCGCCCGACGCGCTCGACGTTTATCGTCGCGTGCTCTCGGCGCAACCGGACGGCAGCGTGACCATTTGCAGCGTCGGCGCTTTCTCGAATCTCGCCGAGTTGTGCCGGCGCGCGCCGGATCTCGTTCGCCGCAAGGTTCGTCGTCTGGTGGTGATGGGCGGCGAGTTTCCCGCATCGAAGAGGCCGGAGACGAATATCCGAACCCATCGCGAGGCGGCGCAGGTCGTGGCCGCCGAGTGGCCCGGCGAAATCGTCTGGCACGGCTTCGAGGTCGGCCACGCTCTCATCACCGGCGCGCGCCTGAAACAGACCCCGAAGACAAATCCCGTCCGGCGCGCCTACGAATTGCGGCGATACCAAAACCGTCCTTCCATTGAAGGCGGCCAGCCCAGCTACGATCAGGCAGCGGCCTTGTACGCGGTGCGCGGGCCGGAGCCGGAGTTTTGGAAACTCAGCCCGCGGGGCCGCGTGGCAGTGGACGCCGAAGGCGTGGTCACTTGGCATCCTGACGCCGCCGGCCAACATGCCTACGTGACAATCGCCGGCGACCCGAAACGCATTGCCGAAGCCATCGAGTTGCTGATGATCGCGTCGCCGCGTACCAGCCGCTAAGGCATGGGCACGAGGCGGACGCGGTAGAATCGCCGGCTTGCGCCGGCAGCGCCGGGATCGGGCACGGTGACGGCATTGCCGGTGCCGATGATGACGTTTGATGTCAGATTGCTCCACGGGCCGGCAACAAGATCTCCGGTGAATTCCACGCGATAGAGTTTGTTGGTCACCGTGTCGAAGGTGACGCCACTGTCGCGGATGCGAAACGCGCTGGCGGCGTTGCGCGGGTGGGTGCCGGCGAGAAACTCTTGAAGATTACTGAAACCGTCCTTGTCGGGATCGGCGGTGGCAGCGGACAGCGCGTTTGTCCGAGTGCCGAAGCCGCCGAAGTAAAGTTGTCGCCACCAGTTGGGGATGCCGTCGCCCACGCTGTCAATCGCAACCGACGTGACGAGGCGGTTGGTGTTGTTGGCGGTGTTCGGGTCGGTCTCGATGGCGGTGACGGTGAGTGTGTTGTTGTAGGTGGCGGGCGTAACACCGGGAAGCCGGACGGTGCATTGGATGGTGGCGCCGGCGCCGAGGTCGAGTGTGCCGATGTTGGCGATGACGTTGTTGACGGCGTCGGTCGCGCAACTGCCTTGCGTGGTGCTGGCCGCGAGGAAGGTGACGCCGGCGGGAAGCGCGTCGGTGACGGTGACCGAGGTGGCGGCAAACGGGCCGAGGTTGGTGACGGCGATGAAGTAAGTCAGCGGGTTGTTGGCGGTCGCCGGCAACGGGGCGGCGAACTGGCTGATGGCGAGGTTGGCGGCGGGCACAGTGGTGACGACGGTGGCGGCGTTGTTGGAGCGGGTGGCGTCGAGTTCGTTGAGCGCGACGGTGGCGGTGTTGGTGAGGTACCCGTAGTTGCTGGCGGTGGCGACGATGGTGATGGTGGCGCTGGGCGCGTTGGTGGGAAAGTCGCCGAGGTCGGCGATGACGCGCTGAAAAGCGTCGGTGGCGCAAGTGCCCTGCGACGCGGTGGCGTTGAGGAAGACGACGCCGGCGGGGAGTGTGTTGCTGACGATGACACCGGTGGCGGCGTGCGTGGCGGAGAGATTGGTGACGGTGATGGTGTAGGTGATGTTGGAGCCGAACGAAGCGGGCTCAGGCGTGGCGGTGACGCCGACAGCGAGATCGGGAACGAGTTCGGCGAGCGCACGCCAAGCGTTGATGCGACCGTGGCCGTAGAACAGGTTCGTGCCACCGTCGTAGGTGACGCCGCCGATTTTGTCGCAAGTGCGCCGCATGATCTCTCGGACTTCAAGCGCGGTGAGGTTCGGGTTGACGGAAAGCAGGAGCGCGGCGACGCCGGCGGCGTGCGGCGTCGCGGCGGAGGTGCCGGAGAAATCGAACGTGGCGTCGGTGCTGCTGTAGCCGTTGGTGCCGGTGATGTCGAGCGTGGCGACCAGGTTCCATCCGCCGCCGCCGGGCGCGACGAAATCGAGTTTACCGGCGTACTGGCTGAAGTCGCTGCGGCGGTCGCAATCAGTGGACGCGCCGACGGCGATGGCGTTGGTGGCGCTGGCGGGATAGGTGATGTTGGTATCGAGGCCGGAGACGGTGTCGTAGCCGTTGATGAGCCAGCCGATGCCGTTGTAGTCGGCATCGAAGAACATGATGTAGAAGGTCGAGCTGGCGCTGAAGGACAACGACGTGTCGAAGCCGAGCGTCTCGTTGCCGTCGAACTGGATCAACGGCGTCAGCAGCCAGGCATACTGGTTGGGGGAGAGGTTTGGCGTCACCGCGGAGACGGAACCGCCCGTGCCGAGAAACGTGTCGGTGCTGTCCGGTTGCCACGCGGCGTTGCCGGCGAGCCACCAGCCATACGGGTTGACCGGCCAACTGTTGGTCGTCGGCTGGTAGTAGAACCAGAAAAACCAGTCCTCGAAATCCTGCCGGGGAAGCTTGCTGTTGAGGTGGGTGTAGCCGTCAGAACCGATAAGCCGGATGTTGTCAATGCGGATGATCTCGTTGGTCGGCGATGACGCGGTGGTCTGGAGGCCGAAGCCGATATAATAATTGGTTGTCCAACTCATACTGGGTTGCTGCTCAATAAACTCCTTCAACGATCCAACCGACAACAACGCCGGCAGCCATGTGCCGCCGGAGTTGCCGGTGGCGAAGAACACGGGACAACCCTTGCTCGCGCGGCCGAGCGTGACGGCGTAATCAATCGCCGCGTCAATGAACGGGTTCGGCGCGCCGCCGCCCCAACTGTTGCTGAGCACATCGGCGCGCGCCGCCGCAAACAAGATGGCGTTGCCGATGATCTCGTCGGTCGTGAACGCGCCCGTGTCGTCCGCGATCTTGATGGGCAACACGCGGCAGCCGCCGGCGACGCCGGCGACGAGGCTCGTGTTGTGGATGGCGGCGGCGATGCCCGCGCAGGCGGTCCCGTGCGCGTGGTTGCCAACGGGCGACGGATCGGCATCGTCGTTGGCGAAATCCCAGCCGCCCGGCGCAATGGCGAGATCGGCGTGGTTGGTGTCAACGCCCTCGTCAATGATGGCGATGACGATCGAGTTGGTGCCGGTTGTGATGTCCCACGCCGCCGTCGCGTTGATGTCGGCACCGGCGACGGCGCCGTTCTGGCCGGTGTTGTGGAGCGATTGTTGATACGGGAAAAGCGGATCGCCCGGCGTTTTGTGCCAGCGCAGTTCGCGGACGAAATTCGGCGCCGCCCAGCGCAGTTTCGGGTGCGCCGCGAGCCGGCGCGATACCGCCAGCGGATCGTCGGTCTTCGGCTTCGTCAGCCGCGCGAGATACGTGCCGCTGTTTGGCGGTCCCGTCGGGTTGATGACAGTCACGCCGCCGGCGGCGAGGTCGGCCTGCGCGTCGGCGAGCGTCACGTTGTCCGCGAGCCGAATCAATAGTTCATCGGTCGGCAACATCCGTGTCCGCGTCCGCGGGTCAACGAGCACCGGGTAAGCGAACCGCACGCCGGGTTCGCGAGCGAGCGTTTGCTGCCCACGCACGATTTCGAACCGTCCTTTGTTACGGAAGCTGGCGTGACGTTTCGCCACGGTGCCGGCAGGACGGGCGGGCGCTTTGTCGTTGGTGTAGCGCACTGCCATCTCGTCGGGCGCGCGAAGCAGGGGAATCTTCTTGCCGTCAGCGCCGAGGAAATGATCACGGGCGTCAACGGGCCGGGCAATGGCGGGAGCGGAATTGGTCTGGACGATGCCCGCCAGCTTGAACGGCAGCGGCAGTGGTGTCACCGCCCGAAGCAACGGGAGGAAGCACATGCACAGCATTGCCACGGCCAGCCGGTTGAACGTCGTAAACATGCGTCAGGGATGAGTACGTGACGTAACAGCTCCACGCAAGGGAATTTCGGCACGGTGCATTGCAGCAAGTGCAATTCACCCTATTTTCCTACTTGCTCGCAAGTTACTGGGAGGCGTATTCTTCGCGCCGAAGGAAGGAAGTCAAACGAACGACTGAAGTAATAACCAAAACATCCCGAAAACTTTCGGGATAAAATTCGCGCAGCTTCGGCTGCTGTCCAGAACGAAACTGAGAACTTCGACTCGATGGACACCGCTCAGAAGCGCGCCCCGCAAGGGGCGCGGCTGAAAGCGTTCCATCGAGGGCATCTCAGTGCCTGTTCTGGGGCGCAAGTAAGTGCGCCCCCTTTTGTTTGGCCAGTAGCGCGTCGCCAGCGTGGAGAGGAAGAGGCGATGAGAACTATCTGGATCGTTATGTTGTTGGGAATAGTCGGCATAACCCATGCCCAAGTGCCGCAGATGATCAACTACCAAGGCCGTGTCACTATCGGCGGCACTAATTTCACCGGCACAGGTCAATTCCAGTTTGCGCTTGTCAACGACGGTGCATCACAAACCTACTGGAGTAACGGCAGTGCTGTTGTGTCCGTTCCAGTGACGAAGGGGTTGTACAGCGTGCTGCTAGGCGACACGAACTTGACCAACATGGCGGCGTTGCCAGCCACGGTGTTTACCAACAGCGACGTGCGGCTCCGAATCTGGTTCAACGATGGCGTCAGTGGCTTGCAACAACTCAGTCCCGACCAGCGCGTCGCAGCCGTCGGCTACGCGATGATGGCTGGCAATGTTCCCGACGGCGCGATCACGAGTAACAAACTCGCCGTCGGTTCAGTTACGAGTGCTGCACTCGCACCGGGGGCGGTCACCACAGTAGCGATTGCCAACGGAGCAGTCGGCAGCGTTCAACTGGCAAACAACGCCGTTACTGCTGCAAATATCGCCACCGGTGCGATTACGAGTGCCAACATTGCCAGCAATACCATCACGGCAGCTAATATGGCATCAGGGGCGGGAGTTGTTCCCACCGGTGCCATCGTGCTTTCCCAAACAGCCAACAATGACGCCTTGACAGCGGCAGGGTTCACTCCGCTAACCGAAATCGACGCTTCGTATTGGGCGCAGGTGGCCGCGGCGGCCTCGTGGTCGCCGCGATGCAACTCTGCAGTGGTAGTATTCAGTAACAAAGTGTGGGTGATGGGAGGGGCAGTAGGCAGTTCCTCTGTTACTAATGATGTTTGGTCGTCATCAGACGGAACAAATTGGACAAGGGCTACCCCCGCTGCGCCGTGGCCTCCACGGGAGCTGTCGTCGGGGGTGGTGTTCAACGGGAAAATGTGGGTGATGGGGGGGAACCGTGGTAGTACGCTGTATAATGATGTCTGGTCGTCGTCGGACGGCACCAACTGGATTCAGGTGACCGGCGCTGCACCGTGGAGTGCGAGATATTCTCACCATCCGATTGTGCACGATGGGAAGATTTGGATAATCGGGGGAGGCACTAGCCCCAATACCGATTAGATTTTTCGTTCTTTGCTGGGGATGATTTCATATTGGATTGCGCCCTGCCATTCTTGGCGACGTAACAACCGGGGCCAACTTCCCACGGGTTGGCGCACCGCTCGTGGACAACTC
>Ga0194112_10002180_pt1 | contig 28283 bp, 24 predicted proteins | sample TA2MahC400mmetaG_FD_146191 | JGI IMG/M metagenome (GOLD analysis project Ga0194112, IMG submission 146191) | Freshwater microbial communities from Lake Tanganyika, Tanzania - TA2015016 Mahale Deep Cast 400m | ecosystem: Environmental > Aquatic > Freshwater > Lake | place: Tanzania: Lake... | reverse complement strand
CTGGCCGCCGCCGACGGTGCCGGCCAGCGTGGAGAACTTCATGCCGCTGGGCGCCATCTCGGGGTACTCGCGGTTGACGATCATGATGCCCCCGGTCATGGGCAGAATCGCGGCGATGCACTCGAAGCAGCCGCAGGAGGTCATCGGATCGACGATCATGCTGTACTGGCTCATCCGCTCGACCTTGCCGCCGCTGGTGGAGACCACGAAGGCATTGACCCTGTCCCACTGACCGATCTTCGGGTCCAGGCAGGTCCCTTTCGGGATCGGCTGGTTCGGTCCCGTCGGCGTGATCTCGAAGGCCGCCCGGCAGTCGAGCCAACTGTACGCCCCGCACAACCCGGGCCGCTCGGGCGAGACCACGCACACGTGGCTCGGCGCGAAGCTCTGACACAGCAGACACGAGTAGAACGTCTCGACATCCTCATCCGTCATGCCGGCCAAGCGGGCATCGCGGTCGGCATACACCGCCTGGGCCCCCTTGCGCAGCTCGAGGACGTCGGCCTCTTTCGTGTAGAGCTTCACCTGCACCTTGTCCAGGATGTTCGAATAGTCCTCGTGGTACTTGGCATGCAGGAGCTTGCCGAGGTGTTCCAGCTTGAAGCCCGCCCCCGCGGCGCCTTTGCTGAACCGCAGCCAGTTGATGTCGCGCTGGCCCATGTGCCAGATGCCCTGGGCCTCGTTGAGGAAGGTGTGCACCTGCCGCTCCGTCGCCAGCATGGCGCCGCCCCAGCCGTCGGCGAGAGCGGTCCGGCTGGCCTGCCGCAGCACGTTGCGGTAATCCTGGTCCACGCCCATCGCGCTGCGGTGCATCGATTCGGCCACCTCGCGGTCGATCGCCCGGGGCGTGACCCCGGATTTCTGCCACAGTTCCTGGCGCGGCTTGGGGGCGCGCCGGGTCATCAACTGGGTCCCGTGCGGCTTGCCGAACTCGGCCAACGCGATCTCGCCAACCGCCATGGCGATCTCCTGGGGCGAGCGGCCGGCGGTTTCCACGCCCAGCTCTTTGGCCAGTTTACTCAGCTTGGCTGTATCCTTGATCCGGTAGTCGGGGGCTTGGCCCCTGGCCGCGGCGAGGAACACCTCCGCCACGGTGCGCCCGTGGTCGCTGTGGGCGCTGACGCCGGCAGCCACGATCCGCAGGAAGTTGCGCGCCACGATGGTATCGGCATCGGCGCCGCAGACGCCCACCGCCGCTTTCTTCGAGATCCGGCACGGCCCCATACTGCAGATGCGGCAGCAGACCCCCTGCCTGCCGAAGCCGCACTGCGGCAGTTGGGCCTCGAGCCGGTCCCAGGCATTCTGCTGGCCTAGCTCAGCCATCCGGCTGATCATTTCCTGTGCGGCTTTATCGATACTGCGTTTACTCGGCTCCATGCAGTTGGTTCTTGATGGTTGATGGTTGATGGTTGATTTCTCTTGGTTCATGGTTCAGATCCTGCCCTTACATCAAACATCCCACGTCAAACATCAAACACTACACTTTCCCTTGCACCAACTCGACCAAGCGGCGCCTCGCCTCGTCCAAAACCCGCACGGCCGCCGCATCCGCCTGGATCACCGGGGCCCGCCGCAAGTCCGCCTCCTGGATCGACTTGCTGTAAGCCAGCGAGCCCAGCAAGGGGACGTCCTCCAGTTGGGACCGGATCGCGTCAAGCTGGGCGGGCTCGGTCACTTTGTTGGCGATCGCCCCGACCGTGCCGATCCCCAAATCCCTGGCCATGACCGCAAGATTCCCGGCCGTCTCAATGCTGCGGCTGCCCGGCTCGACAACCACGACAAAGGCATCGATCCCCTGGACGCTCGCGCGTCCCAGGAATTCCACGCCCGCCGCCAAATCGACCAGAACCAGTTCGTCCCGCTGGAGAATCGTGTGGGTGAGCAGGGCTTTGAGAAACGCCCCCTCCGGACAGGCACAGCCGCCGCCGGCCCGCGTCACGGCGCCGAGCACGAGCAGCTTGACGTTGCCCACCTTGAGCCAATGTTCCTCGGGAAGGTCGCTCACGGCAGGGTTCAGCCGGAAGTAGGTCCCGACCGCATCTCGCTTCGTGCCGGTCCGCTCGGCGATCAGGTCCTTCATCTCTATCAGCGGCCTGGGATTTGCCGCCGCCGGCAGGCCGAAGGCCGCCGCGAGACTGAGACTGGGGTCCGCATCGAGGGCCAGAACGTCGTGGCCCTCCTCGGCGAAAAGCTGCGCCCACACCGAACAGACCGTCGTCTTGCCCACCCCTCCTTTGCCGCCGATTGCTATCTTCATACCCAAGATGACTGACACCCAATACGATTTCGCCCGAGTGGCTCCACAGGGACCCTCACAGCCTCAGGCGAGCCACAGGGAGCCGTTTCCCAACGAGCCGCCCAGTCAAACAATACGCCCGGGGGCATGCCTTCGCTATTGTGGAAACCACGTATACCGGCAGACTCTTTTTCATCTCTCGGTTTTGCGAAATGGCCTCAGTTCCAAGACGGTCCTAGGCCCCGCAGATGCCGCTTCCGATGCGGGCAAGAGACTTAAATCAATGTATCAACGATACTTAGAACGACTTGGATTGTCAACGCCCCTACAGCAAAAAGGACGTCCAGAGGCAGTTGCGCCGTGGAGTTCCGGTCGAAAAGAATGGAAGCTCGGGCCGGAAATTCTTCGTCCGCCCCCCAAATGACCAGGGTTACGGGTATACGGGGAAGTACTGATATTTCGATCGAGGCATCGCCAAACGTACGTGGTACGGCGTTCAGAACGCGGCCCGCTTTGTGCAACAACGGCGGGTCCGATCCGAAGGCGTCGGCGAGTTTTTCCACGGGAAGACGATGCGAGCCGCGGAAAAAGAACCCACCCGGATCGAGCTTTTCGACGCTGACCAACGCCTCCGCCGGCGGCAAGTCCCGCGCCTGGACCAGATATGCCAGGATACACAGTTGTTGGAGGTATCCGGCGGTACGCTTTTCGCCCGATGCGCCGGCGCTGCGGATCATGCGATGGGCCGGATCGACCACATACTCCGTGTTCAGCAGGGAGATTGCATAGGAATCGCATTCGGCCAGATATCGGCACCCGGCCCTCTCGGCCGTCTCCTCACGAGACAGACCGGCCAAGGGCTCCCAGAATTGCTCATGCACGACGCCATACCCCCAAGAAGGAAGCGAAAGGTCCCACGTGTGCGGACAGAACGACCAACCCTGCGCTACTATAGCGCACGGCGGCACGGCAATCTATAGGAATCTCAACGGAACTCGCTTTCTCGATGTGCCGCACTCCCCTGCAAGCGGCCCCCAAGCAGCTTGGGCAACACCGTCTGCGCCGAGCGCAACAAGAAGGGCGGGCAGCCGTTCCAAGCGGCCCTCCTACGTACTTTCCACAATAGCTGTCCCTCCACGATTATCCTACATTCGAAGCAGGTGGGAGACAGGGAGTTCATATGATGGACACGAATATTGACCGTGGCGTGGACCTGAGCGTTCTGGATCGGATTCTCGCCGCACGCGAGCGGGTCACAACGGCCGACCTGAGTCCTCTTCTCCAGGAGATCCTGGCCGGGTACGGGTATCTGCCCCCCAAGGTGCTGCTGGAACTGGGTCGTCGGACCGGCATTCCGGCCAGCCAGATCTACGGCGTGGCCACGTTCTATGAGCAGTTCCACTTGGAGCCGCACGGCCGGCACAAGATCCGCTGCTGCCGCGGCACCGCCTGCCATGTCAAAGGCGGGCACAACATGCACCAAACCATCAGTCGTGAGCTGGCCCTCGCCGACGGCCAGACCACGCCGGACATGCGGTTCACGTTTGAGACCGTCGCCTGCCTGGGCACGTGCTTTCTCGCGCCGGTGGTCATGGTGGACAACGATTACTATGGGAACATGACCCCGGCCCAAGTCCGAGAGGTCCTCGACGGGTACAAGTAGCGAGTGTGAAGTCGGAAGTTTCAAGTTTGAAGTCGGACGATCCAAGTTTGAAGTTGGAAGTCTCAAGTTTGAAGTTGGAAAGCTGTTGCTCCCACTTCGGACTTCACCCTTCACACTTCAAAGTTCCTGTCCGATCGCGGCAGGCCCTGGAGCAACGGCACGCGCAACTCCGAGAAGAGGCGTCCCGGCACGGGACGAGGGTCCTGATCTGTATGACGGGTTGCCGCGCGCTGGGGGCGGCGGACGTGGCGGCGCGGTTTCAGGAGCGGCTCGCCGCCCTGGGCCTCGCCGATGAAGTCGCCGTGGTTCGAACCGGCTGCATCGGTCTGTGCGCCAAGGCGCCGGTCGTCCTGATCGAGCCCGATAACTTCCTGTACGGCGGTGTTGCCCCGGATGATGTCGAGGAGATCGTCGAGCAGACGATCCGCCGGCATCGACCCGTCGAGCGATTGGCCATGATAGAGCAGGGGAAGCCACAGCCGCGCATCGAGGACGTCACCTTTTACCGAAAGCAGCGCAGGCTCGTCCTCGAGAACTGCGGGCGCATCGATCCGACGCAGATCGAGCACGCCCTCGAACGCGGCACGTATCTGACCGCCGTGCGGGTCCTCACCGAGCGCACCGGGCAGGAGGTCGTCGAAGAAATGATCGCCTCCGGCCTGCGGGGCCGCGGCGGCGCGGGCTTTTCGACCGGACTGAAGTGGCGATTCTGCCGCCAGGCGCCGGGCGACGAGAAGTACCTGATCTGCAACGCCGACGAGGGCGATCCCGGGGCCTTCATGGACCGCGCCCTGCTGGAAGGCGACCCGCACCGGATCGTCGAAGGAATGATCATCGCCGCCTATGCCATCGGCGCAGCCACAGGAATCATCTACGTCCGGGCGGAGTATCCCATCGCGGTCGAGCACGTGGGGATAGCCTTGGAGCAGGCCCGGGAGTACGGCCTGCTGGGCCGGGATCTCGCCGGGACCGGGTTCGATTTCGACATCCTGGTACGGATGGGGGCCGGCGCGTTCGTCTGCGGCGAGGAAACCGCGTTGATCGCCTCGCTGGAAGGCCATAGGGGCATGCCCACGCCGCGCCCGCCTTTCCCCGCCCAGAGCGGCTACCTGGGCCGGCCGACCAACATCAATAACGTCGAGACGTTTGCCAATGTGCCGCTGATCTTCCGGCACGGTGCCGCCTGGTACAGCGCCCTCGGCACGGAAAAGAGCAAAGGCACGAAGATCTTCGCCCTGGCCGGCAAGATCGAGAACACCGGCCTGGTGGAAGTTCCGATGGGCACGACGCTGCGCGAGATCGTCTACGACATCGGCGGCGGCGTCGGCCACGGCCGGCACTTCAAGGCCGCCCAACTCGGCGGCCCCTCCGGCGGCTGTGTGCCCGCCGCGTACCTGGACCATGCCATCGACTACGACAGCGTCCAGCAGATCGGTGCCATCATGGGTTCCGGCGGCCTGATCGTCATGGACGAGACCACCTGCATGGTCGATGTCGCCCGCTACTTCCTGCAGTTCGTGCAGGCGGAATCCTGCGGCAAATGCCCGCCCTGCCGTGTGGGTACCCGCAAAATGCTCGACATGCTCAAGGCGATCTGCGCCGGCACGGCAAGGATCGAGGACCTGGCCATTCTCGAACGACTGGCCGAGCACATCAGCCGGGCCTCGCTGTGCGGCTTGGGCCAGACGGCCCCCAAACCGGTCCTGAGCACGCTGAGAAACTTCCACGAGGAATACGTGCAGCACATCGTCGAACGCAAGTGCCGCGCCGGGGTCTGCACCGCTTTGCTGGGCTACGAGATCACCGACGCCTGCGTCGGCTGCGGGGCCTGTGCCCGCGTTTGCCCGGTCGGCGCCATCACCGGGGCCAAGAAAGAGAAATACCGCATTGCCCAGGAACTGTGCAGCAAGTGCGGGCAGTGTTTCGATACCTGTAAGTTCCAGGCAATTACGCGATAACGAGCCATGGGCGAACCGATCCAGATCACGATCGACGGACGAGCGATCTCCACGCGAGAAAGCCGGATGATTCTCGACGTGGCCCTGGAACACGGGATCGACATCCCGAACCTGTGCCATGATCCCCGGCTCAAGCCTGCCGGCGCGTGTCGGCTCTGTATCGTCGAGGTCGAAGGCCAGCGTGCCCCGGTGACTGCCTGCACGTTCCAGGTCGCCCCCGGCCAGGTCGTCCACACGAAGACCGACCTGATTCAGGAGCTGAGAAAGACCATCCTGGAGCTACTGTTCTACGAGCATCGGGGCGTCTGCACCCTGTGCAACAAGAACGGCGAGTGCAAGCTCCAGCAGTATGGGTACGAGTACCAGTTGAGCGAGGAGGTCTTCCAATTCTCGGCCACGGCCCCCAACGGTGACAATTACACGGCCGGCAACGAGGCGCTCGAATACCACGTCGGCAAATGCATCCGTTGCGGCCGGTGCGTCCGGATCTGCCAGGAAGTGCAGATGGACAACGCCCTCACGTTCCGGGAACGGGCCGCAAGCGTGGAGGTGTCCACCGCCTTCGGCATGCCGCTGAACCAGTCCGACTGCAAACTGTGCGGCCAATGCATCTCCACCTGCCCCACCGGGGCCCTGTATGAGCGGGGCGCCCACGGCAAGGGGCAATGCACGCGTCTGACCAAGACCCGCACAACGTGCGTCTACTGCGGCGTCGGTTGCCAGATCGACCTGAACGTCAACGGCAAGAACGAGATCGTCCGCGTGACCAGCCCGGTCGGGGTCGTTCCCAACCACGGCAATCTGTGCGTCAAGGGCCGCTTCGGGATGGAGTTCGTCCACAGCGACAAGCGACTGACGACACCCCTGATCAAACGCCACGGAACGTTCGAAACCGCTACCTGGGACGAGGCGATCGGGCTCGTTGCCGCGCGGCTCCAGGAGATCCGGTCGGCCTTCGGCCCCGACAGCATCGGCGGGCTCTCGTCGGCCAAGTGCACCAACGAGGAAAACTACCTCTTCCAGAAACTGATCCGCGCTGCGCTCGGCACGAACAACGTGGACCACTGCGCCCGCCTGTGCCATGCCTCGACCGTCGCGGGCCTGGCCCAGGCGTTCGGCTCCGGCGCCATGACCAATTCCATCGACGAGATCCGCCGCGCGAAATGCCTCTTCGTCATCGGCTCGAACACGACCGAGGCGCATCCCGTGATCGCCCTGGCCATCAAGGAGGCGGTCGTCCGTAACGGCGCGAAACTGATCGTGGCCGATCCCCGCGGCATCGAGCTGGTCCGCTTCGCCACGCTGCACCTGGCCCAGAAGCCCGGCACCGACGTGGCGTTGCTCAACGCCATGATGCCCGTGATCGTGGCGGAGGGGCTGCACGATGAGTCGTTCCTCCGCGCGCGAACGGAAAACTTCGCGGCGCTGGCGGAGGCGATTCGGGATTTCACGCCGGAACAGGCCGAGGCCATTACGACCGTGCCGGCCGAAGCCATCCGCCGGGCGGCCCGCCTCTACGCCACGGCGCCGGCCGCGAGCATCGTCTACAGCATGGGCATCACCCAGCATACGACCGGGACGGACAACGTGCTGACGTTGGCCAATCTGGCCCTGCTGACCGGCAACCTGGGCAAGGAATCGGCCGGCGTCAACCCGCTGCGGGGGCAAAACAACGTGCAGGGCGCATGCGACATGGGCGCCCTGCCGAACGTCTATCCGGGCTATCAGTCCGTGGAAGATCCCGTGATCCGGGCGAAGTTCCAGCAGGCCTGGGGCGGGGCCCTGTCCGAGCGCAAGGGACTGACCGTCGTGGAAATGATGCGCGCCGTCGAAACAGATCGTCAAGTGGTTGCGCCGCTCGTTTCGGCCGGCGGTTGCGTCGAACGCGACGTCGGACGTCCCACGTCAGACGTAACGAGGTTCGCAACCGCAACCGGTTGCCGAACATCTGACGTCCGACGTCCGACGTCACGAACGTCGCAACCGCAACCGCTGCCCGATCCTTGTCCGACGATCCGGGCCCTGTACATCATGGGCGAGAACCCCGCTCTGTCCGACCCGAACCTGAATCGCACGCGAAAGCCGTTGGCGGAGGTCGAGTTTCTGGTCGTGCAGGATATCTTCCTGACCGAGACCGCAGAGTACGCGGACGTCGTGCTGCCCTCGACGTGCTTTGCGGAGAAAGACGGCACGTTCACCAACACCGAGCGCCGGGTGCAGCGGGTGCGCCGGGCCGTGGCCGCCCCCGGGCAGGCCCGCCACGACTGGGAGATCCTCTGCGAGGTCGCCACGAAGCTCGGGTATCCGATGGCCTACCCCTCGCCCGCGCGAATTCTGGAGGAAATCGCGTCGCTGACGCCCATCTACGGCGGCATCTCATTCGAGCGAATCGAGACGGTGGGCTTGCAGTGGCCCTGCCCCGACCGGCAGCATCCCGGCACCAAGTATCTCCACGCCGACCGCTTCCCGCGCGGGAAGGGCAAGTTCCACGCGGTCGCGTTCCGGGACCCCGCGGAAATGCCCGGGGAAGAATACCCGTTTGTGCTCTCGACCGGCCGGCAGCTCTACCAGTTCCACACCGGCACCATGACCCGCAAGTCCCGCGCCATTGGGCAGGTCTCCCCGACCGGCTACGTGGAGGTCCATGTCGAGGACGCCCGGCGTCTGGGCATCGCCGACGGCCAGACGGTCGAAGTGGCCACCACGCGGGGCACGGTCACCACGCCGGCCCGGGTGACGACGCAGATCGAGAAAGGCTGGCTGTTCATGCCGTTCCATTTTCACGAAGGTCCGGCCAACCTGCTCACGCAGGACGCCCTGGACCCGGTCGCCAAGATTCCCGAATACAAAGTGTGCGCAGCGCGGATAAGGGCGGTGTTATGAGAGACCAGAGGGCCGACAGACCCGCGACGTGTGGCCCGGGGCCCGTGACCCGTGACCCGCAAGAAGTGGCCCGGGGCCCGGGGCCCGGAGCGCGGGTCACGGCGCCCGGAGCACGGAGCACGGAGCCCGTGGACCTCTGTCGCGTGGGCGCGGCGGCGGGGCCCGAGGCGGTGGCCGACCGCGTCATCGTGGAAGAACCCCTGACGATCCTGGTCGACCGCGTCGGCAGCTTCACGATCCTGTGCACCCCCTCCGACCTCCCGGCCTTGGCGGCGGGATTTGTCTTCTCCGAAGGGATGATCCGCAGTGCGGAAGACATCCTCGCCGTTTTCACCAAAGACCATCTGCCCAACACCATCGGGATCGAGATTCGCGAGCCCGCGCGGCAGGGCATCGCGCGGAATCTCGTGGTCGCCAGTTCCTGCGGCATGTGCGGCGTTCGCAACCTGCAAAACCTGCTGGCCACCGTCGCGGCATGCCCGCAGTCGCTGCATGTGCCCCAACGGCTGGTCCTCGAGGTCGTGGAAAACCTTCGGCCGATGCAGACCGATTTCGCGTTGACGGGCAGTGCTCACGCGGCGGCCCTGTTCGACCGCGCGGGAACCGTTCTCGCCTTCGCCGAGGATATCGGCCGACATAATGCACTCGACAAGGCCATCGGCAAATGCCTGCTGGAGAAACGTCTGCCGCGCGGCTGCGGTGCGGCGTTGTCCGGGCGGATCAGTCTGGAGATGGTCGCCAAGGCCGCCCGCGCGGGGATCGAGTTGATCGTCGTGGTCTCCGGGGTGTCGTCCTACGCGATCACCGCCGCACGCCAATGGAATATCACGCTCTGCGGCTTCGTCCGCCACGGCCGAATCAACATCTACACAAATCCCACGAGGATTCAGCTCGACCCTGACGGGAGGAAGGCACATGACGGATAAGAGTCTGGCCGGAAGTCTCACGAATCGATCGGCGTTTGTGGTGGTGGCAGAGTTGGCGGCCGGACCCGGCTTCAGCTTCGCTCCCATCGAGAAGTTCCTCAAAGCCCATCGGGAGGCAGGACCGGACCGCGTCCCGCCCGCCTTCGAGTTCGTCGGGATCACCGCGCCGCAGAGCCCGGGCGGAGTGGCCAACCTGGAGCCGGCGGACGTCCTGGCGCGCCTGCGGGCGGCGGACCTTCTGGGGCCGTTGGATTTCATTCCGCACGTGACCTGCAAGGACCACAACGGCGACGCGCTCACCAGCTCGCTAATGACATTCCGGGCCCGGGGCGTCGAGTCGGTCCTCTGTCTGACCGGCGACAAGCCGGTCCGGTCCCAGGGCGTCTTCGAAGTCGAGTCCGTCGGCCTGCTCCAGCTCATCCAGCGGATGAATGACGCCGCGTACCTGAAGGCGGGTGCCGGGCAGTGGGACGGCCTCGCCCAGTTCTTCCCCGCCGCCGCCGTATCGCCCTTCAAATACAGCGAAGCCTCCCAGATGCAGCAGTATTACAAGATGGAGAAGAAGATCGCCGCCGGCGCCCGTTGCCTGATCACGCAGCTTGGCTGCGATTGGCGCAAATCCATGGAGTTGATGCGCTACCTCCAGGAGAACGGGATCGACCTTCCCGTCCTGGGCAACGTCTATCTGCTGACGACGACGAACCCGGCCCCGCGTCTCATGCACGAGGGCAAGCTGCCCGGCTGCTTCGTCAGCGACGAGTTGCTTGCCAAGCTGCACAGTGAGACGCTCGAGGACCACGTCGAACGGGCCGCCCAGCAGGTGGCGATGTACAAGGCGATCGGGGCGGCGGGCGTCGATGTCGGCGGGCTGCCCGACTATGACACCTTCGTCAAGATCCTGGGCCGCGCCGCGCAGATCGGCGCCCACTGGGAGCAGTACAAGGACAATCTCTGCTGGCCCGGCGCGGATCGTTTCTACCTCTACGACGAGACCGGCCGGCGGACCACTCCCGGTAAACGCAAGAAGAGGCTGGCCCAGAGGACGTTCAACCTGACGCACCACCTGATCCTCGATCCCGAGTATCCGGGCTTCAAGCTGGCCCGCGGCCTGCTACGCGGCGCGGGGGCCGAAAAAGGGACCGGCTTCGCCTACCGATCGTTTGCCACGCTGGAGAAGGCGATCAAGTTCGCCGCCTTCGACTGCCAGGACTGCGGCGATTGCTACCTGCCGGAGAACTTCGGCTGCTGCACGATGGGCGGCTGTGAGAAGGGATTGAGCAATGCCCCCTGCGGCGACGCCACCGTGGACGGGCGCTGCGGCAACAACCTGGACCGCGTCTGCGTCGGCGAAGGGATCTATGACGCCGCCGCGGCGGAACGCAACGGCGTGCAGCGGTTGCGCCGGACGATCAACCGGCCGCGCCATCCCGACTTGCGGCACACCTCCTCGATTCTCAATTACCTGTTCGGCCGGGATCACACGAAGAAGAGCCCGCTGATCTCGATCGGCGACCAGATCAACGCATCCAATCCCAAGACGGGTAAGGTGATGAAGGAAATCCTCGAGGGCAGATTGATAATGGATGATCGATTATCGATTATGGAAGAGGAGTCCGGACCCGCCCGTGAGATCAGCGACCATCGATTGGCAATCATCAATGGGCCGGTCGGTTATATCCGGGCGTTGATCCAGAGCCAGGTCGACGAGGGCGCCGACTACCTCGCGGTCAACGTCGATGCTCTCAGCGACCAAGAAGGGCAACGGGCCGCCCGGATGATGACCCAATACGTCCGGCTGGTCCGGCAATGGGGCCGCGGTGTGCCGGTGTGCATCGACAGTCGCTTTGACGATGTCCTGCGCGCGGGCCTCGAGGAGTGGTACAACACGGATCAGCCGGTCAGGGCGCCGTTATTGAGCTCCCTGCGACCGACTACGGCCGAGAAACTGATGTCCCTCAAGAAGGAGCATGATTTCAGCTTCGTGGCCCTGCTGGGCGATCCTGTCGCAGGCTGCCCCGGCGCGGACGAAGCCTGCCGTCTCGCCCGACACCTTCTCGATCAAGCAGTCCATCAATACGCCTTCGGCCCCGGGCAGATCTTCTTCGACCCGGTCGCCGTGCCACTGATAAAAGACGAGCCGGGGTCCTCGGTCCCCATCGCAGAAGTTCGCGATGGGGGCCCCTCTCCAATGCAGAAATCCGCAGCGGGGAGCCCTATGACGCTCGCCGGCGGTCGCGCAGGGTTCCCGAACGCGAGGCATCGCGTTTGGGAGGGGTCCCCCAACGCCAAATGCTGCGTGGGAGCCCCCGAGCCCGGACACACCTTCAGCGCGTTCGAGACAATCCGCAGACTCAGAACCGACTCGCACACACAACGGTCCCACAGTCTCCTCCGGATTGACACGGCCGCCGGCGAGCTCCCCGGCCGGGCGCTCGGGGTTTGCCGGGCCTACGCGGCCAAGGCGATGGAGTACGGCCTGGACGCCGCCTTTGTCAATCCGGCCCTCCACTACGGCCAAGAGCCGGCCGACGCAGGACTATTGGCCCTCGTGGACGCCTACGTCAAGATGGACGGCTCCCCGGAACGGGCCCGCGTCGTCAGGGAGTCGATGGCCAAATTCTGTGCTCAGACCCAGAAACCCCGCCGGCCCGCCCCCGCACCGGTATCATCAAAATCCTGAGGGAATCTGCCGCTTGACCTGAACCGGCAAGGAGCACAGAATAGTCACATCCGTAGTTTCGAGAAATGCAGATCAGAGTCCTGGAAATGCAGGGGTGCACCCGTATGGACAATCCGACAGGACGAAGGACCGAAGGGATGAGAGGATATGCTGTACAAGTTCCTCAATGCCCCGTTCTTCGCCTGTCATCTCCTTGGCATCCTCCTGATGGGGATGTGCTACGATGGGTTCTTCAACATCTTGCGAATGAGAGCCGCTTGGCTGGCCGCGATCCTGACGACCTACGCCAACAACGCCGCCTTCGCGCTGCTGATCACCTATGTCGCCCGCTATGAACACTGGGTCCAGGGAGGGTTCGGCAGGATCATCGAGCATATCGCGATTACCGGCAGTCTGGCGGCGGCCGCTTGTGCCGTCTTCGTGTCGGCAAGCCTGCGGCTCCGCGCGGCCTTCCCAGCGCCCGGGCGGGGCTCGTTGATCCCGCGAACCGCCACACGTCTCACCGCTGGACTGTGGGTAATCGGCATCGTCCTGGGCTTCCTCCACCTTGTTCCGCGTTTGTGACGGGAGTATGCGAATGATGAACTTCTGGGATTCGATATCGTCGATCTGCAGAACGACAAGCGGGCGCCTCTGGCACGGCGCGAGACCGGCGCCCGTCTGGAACGAAGATCCCGCTTCACGGCCGAGGGTCTAGCCCTCGGCCATGAGGCGCTGGGCCCGAGCGCGACACGGGAGGCCGACCTCGTTGTTGTCGATGAATACGGGCCCCGCGAGCGGCAAGACGATGCGGAACGTCGTGCCAAAGCCGAGACGGCTCCAGAAGCGGATGGTGCCGCCATGCATTTCCACCACGCGCTTCACCAGAGACAGGCCCAGGCCGTCGCCATCCGGCTCCCAGCGCCGCGCGTTGCTGGCCCGGTAGAACTCCTCGAAGATCCGGACCTGTTCCTCCTCGGGCACGCCAATCCCGGTATCGCAGACGTCAACGACCACCGAACGATCCACCGATTCGGTCCGCACGGAAACCGTACCGTCTTGGGGTGTGTACTTGACGGCATTGAGCAGCAGATTCGTGACCGCTTCTTTGAAGGACAGGGCATTTCCGAGGACGGACGCGGTGGCGCCGGCCTCCCGACACTCGAGTCGCAGGGACTTCTCCCGCGCCCCGGGCCCGACCGCCTCCACGGCCTCGCGGACCGCCTCGTAGACACAGAACGGCTCCTTCTCCACGCTCCCGTTGAGTTTCAGCTTCGTAAGCCGGAGCAGCATGCGCACGAAGGTCGTCAGCTTCTTCGTCCGCAGGTAGGCGCGCGCGACGAATTCGGCGGCCGCGCCGGTCAGCGGCTCCGTGGCCGCGACCCCGAGGCAACTCTGAATGGCGGCCAGATGTCCTTTGATATCGTGCGTCAGATGGGCCACGTACTCGTCTTTGATCCGGTCCTTCTCCCGCAACAACCGGTTCGCTTGCCGCTGGGCCTCCTCGGCCTGCCGCAGGCGCAGGGCGACATACCGGGCCAGGTATACCACCGCATAGACGGTCACCGTGAACGTGGCAAACAGGGCCGCCAAATAGCCCCCCTCCTCGTAGCGACAATGGCGGACCAACCCCTGGAGGCAGGAATGCGGCGCCAGTCCCGTCGCTTCCAGCACCAAGAGAAGGCCGAACAGGAAGATGGCCCAGGTGGCCTGCAGGAAGCTCTCCCAGACCGACAGGAGAATGCTCGCGATGATGACGTGAAAGAGGAAGAACAGCACGAGAGGGTTCTCCGGCCCGCCCGAGAAATGGAGCAAGACGGTAAGGATCATCAGGTCGGCACAGATCTGCAGATCGATCACGACCTTCGTCCCCTGCCGGGCCCGCTCGGATACCGCGTTCGTCAAGCGATGCAGCAAGGCAAAGACGGCCGCATTGTACGCGAACAGCAGCCCGCCGAGGGCATACAGCGCCTCTTCCCGCACCGACAGGCCCAGAACCCGCGCGCACACGAAGGTGCCCAACACCACCGCCGTGGCGGCCAGCCAGCGGAGGCGTACCAACCAGTAGGCTCGCGCCCTCAGATCGTTCTCCTGCATTCGTCGCGGCATCGTCACGTCGCCTCCCACTTGTTGGGTGCAGGAAAAATACTACCTTTTCACTATTGTATCCACTTCCGGCGAGCAGTTCAACCGATTCAGGTCCCCGTCGCTCTGGATGCGCTCGGTTAGAATAGTCCGCAGGTGTCGGAATGGAGCCGGCGGTCGGTCGGCCGGATGCAGCAGGCCGGGCGGCTTTGCACACGAGCGCCGGCGCTTCATCGAGGGTCAACATCATCTGCCCGGCCGAGGTATCGGCGGTACTCATCCATCGTATTGAGGTTCCGGATCCGGTCCGGGGCGACCGGCACGTACTTGACCCGGCAGCGGTTCAAGGCCTCGGTCATCCGGTACCGGCCCGACGCCAGGCATTGCTCAAAGACCGGCAGCACACGGCGGCGGTACACCGCATGCAGCGGCTCCGGCCGCCCGCTGTACGGCACCACCGCATCGGGGCCCCCATCGCGATCTTGTGCGATGGGCACCCCGTCGTAGTCGCCCGCCTGACGGATCAGCGACCGGACCAGATCGATATCCACGACCGGTACATCACAAGCTGTCACGAAGCACAACTCCTCCGGCACGGCTTTCAGCGCCGAGACAATCCCCCGCAACGGCCCCTGGTCCGGGACCTCATCCGGAAGGACGGGGGCTCCGAGAGCGCCATGTGCTGCGGCGTTGTTGGAACTGACGACGATCCGCCGGAACCAGGGTCGGACCTGCTCATAGATCTGCCCCAGCATGGGTTTGCCGTCGAGGGGCAGCAGGGCCTTGTCCGTTCCCATGCGGGTGCTGCCGCCGCCGGCCAGCAGGATCGCCGCCGCCGGCATCCGCACGGTCCAGCGCCCGCCGAGAAGTTGCACATCCTTCCAATCCATGTCGCACGCGGCCCCCCGGCATGACACGATCCTGTCGGCATACGGTGCCAACGCGTCGGCCCAGGGCTTGCGCCGCCCGCCCGGCGGGGCTTCGACCATGAGAAAGACCCCGGGCTCGACAAACCGCGCCGCCCGGGTCGATTCCTAGACCGAGATGGTTTGGGGCCCGAGCCGTTCGAGCAAGGCGGCGATCCCTTCCTGCAGATGAGCCTCCGGGACTTGCAGCCACAAGGCCCGCGCGGCCCCGCAGGCCAGCATTCGCGCCGTGTCTTTGTCGCCACCGCAGTCGATTTCTTCGGTGATACGGTAGGGAGTTGGGCACGCATCTCCCGGCGCTCCGGCGGGCGTCTCCGCCGGTCCGGGGTGATGGGTCCGGTTGACCTGGTCGATCGCCGTGACCTTCACCGCCGTGATCTCATGCTGCACGGCGAATCGGCCGAGCAGAGCACAGGTGAGAGCCGTCTTGCCGATGCCGCGGCGGCCTCCGCCGATCATCAGTACGGTGGGAGCTTTGATCATACTATGGCGACGACCTCGAGATCTCCAGGCGGATCGTCTGCACCTCCTCAACGCCGCGCAGGGATTGGACCATCCCGATCACCGCTTGTCCGAGAAAACGCTGCACAAAGTCGTTCAGGTCGACCTTCCGGCCATTGACCTGCAATTCGGTCCTGATCGTCGGTTCCCGATTTGTTCCTTCATCCGTCATTCACGTCACCTGCATGCCTCAGAACTTCACGGCCCACTTCAGAAGATCGGGAATGGTCCCGGCTGAAGGATGTCCCCCACTGGTGGGAACTGTCGGATCGGCTCTTTGATACAGGGATTCATGTAGTTGTCCATAGTCGTTCCACCGTACCCGTTATGCGCCCGGCGGGCGGCGCCTCCCGCGTCAGGCGATCCAGGATGCTCTTGACCATATCGGCCACGGACGCGAGGTCCGCCTCGCACAGATCCCGGGCCCATCGGGGGTGCCTTCCCATCCGGCCGCCGACAAGGATTCGCAGTTTCACCGGGCCGGATTCCAGCGCCCGGCTCGGGCAGTGGCCGAGACACTGGCCGCAGCCCACGCATCGGTCCGTGTGCAACTCGGCCCGTCCCGCCTGCATGGCGATCGCCCCCTCGCGACACGCCTGCGTGCAGCCGCCGCACCCGTCGCATTCCGGCCGGACGGCCTGCGGCGTCCGGGTGGCGATGATCCCGATGTCGCGAATTTGGGGCATTGTGCAGGCGTTGGGACAGGCGGCCAACGCCACGCGCAGACGCAAGTGGTGCGGCAAGGTCTTGCCGTTATGCTGGTGGCAATGTTACCACCACGCAGAGGCTCGAACGGCCAGATCCATTCGACAGACCAGGGACGGATCCTTCACCAGCGAAAAAGGGCAGGCTCCTTGAAATCCCCGGCAAGGGTGGAACTGATAGCCATCCCAATGGCCCCTTTTCGAGGTCGCCAGAGCCTCGATCCGTTCGGCGTCCGGGGCCTCGCCCTCGACCTGCAGTTGCCACAGCGCGCCCTGTGGATCAGGACAGCGCGTCAGGACTCTCCCCTGCGTGGCCCAAGGCAACGTCCCACCGTAGCGCATCGTCTGGGCGTCCCGCGCGAGCACGGCGTACGCACTGGCGCACAGACCGGCCGGGGTGAATCCCCCCAACGGGAAACGCTGACCTTTGCGAAAGTAGCGGCACTGGCCCGGCTCGACGACTTCCGCGATGACTCTGGGGCGCTTCATGACTGCTCCCCCGTGGCCCCGGGTTCGTTCAACGCAAACAGTTCCAGGGCCAGTTGCCGGCCTTTGCCGGTTCGAAACGCCTTCTCGATCATCGCCTTGCGGTGCTGTTCACTGACCCCGGCGAACTCCTCCTGCAGGTTCACCAGCCAATCGGCATCCCACAGGACCCGAAATTCCCGTGTATCGATATCCCGGGCGCTGTGATGGTTCGCGATGATGGCACAGATATGCTGGATCCGGACCGGGTCCACGTTGTTGTCCTTCAGGATCGGCTCGGCGATGGGCGGTCCTTCGATCTCCTGGTACTTGCCGGCCGCGGAACCATACCGGCGTTGGGCCTCCGGAATCCCGATGTCATGCAAAATGGCGGCGGCCCTAATCACCAGCGGATCGCCGCCCTCCGCCGCCCCGATCTGTTCGGCGTAATCCAACACGCGCAGCGCATGATCGATACGTTTCTCATCCGATCCGAAGATCCCTTTCATCCGTGCCACCAGCTTATCTCGAACGGTCTTGATGTTTCGCATGGTGTCGGCGCCCAGGCATTGCTCGGCATGCTGGCACCATTCGGCGCAACCCATATCCAGCCGGGAATTCACGATCGTCCGCTCGCAGCCGCGACACTTCAGGATAGGCTCATCCCGGAAGAATTCCACCGCCCGCCCACATTCCGGGCACGCTACCTCGAATATGTCTTTCGGCTTCCAAAATCGCTGGTCTTGTCCCGGGCATCTGACCATAAAGACCTCATCTTCTCGTCGCGCGCTGTACACACAGCCGATCAAACAGGTGCCGCCCTCGTCCGTGACTCCATGCTCGAGAGCTGCCCTTATAGGACTGTATCAGTCCTATACAAGGCTCAGTATAGCGTTGTTTCCGAACATGTCAAGCACAAATCGTTTTTTGTTTTCTGGAAGAGCAGAGCTAACACTGGCCGGGAGAAATGCTTGTCAGAAACCTTCCTAGGACCCCATCGCGGCGGCCGTTATAGACCTCGGACTGATCGACGAATATCAATCAGTCAATGAATGACTTCATCGCGTGCGTGGGCGATATCGACGTGCAGGAGGTTCGATACGAGCACGGCGAGCGGTTCATCCAGTACTGCTTGGACCGCAAGCTCTCGGCCGGGACTGCCACCAAGAAGATCAAGCACCTCAAGAGGGTATTCCAACTGGCAGAAGGCCGTGGCCAACTCGATCGGCACCCGCCTCGCAAACTCAAGCCCCCCAAAGTGGGCAAGCGAAAGGTCCTTGTGTTCACAGACCAGGAATGTGACGACCTATGCAAAGCCGCCCGGCAGTACGAGGAGAGAGGCCGTCCCGTCCAATGGGAGCTTCTCATTCGCATGTGCCTGGCCACCGGCATGCGCCGTGGTGAATTGATGAACACCACATGGCGGGACATCGACTTTGCGAATATGACCGTCGAGGTCTCCTCAAAGAAGAACGGCGCCGATACCTGGGAGTGGCACATCAAGGACAATGACCATCGGATACTCCCGTTGACGGCCGACCTGGTGAAGCTCCTGGTGGAACATCAGATGGCTCAGCCAGAAGGAAACCCGTACGTCTTCGTTCCGACGGGTCGATATGAGCTTATCCAGGAACTGCGGCGAAACGGTCAGTGGACGGTGGAAAGAGGGCGATCGCCGCTCTCGAAGTTCTGCCACCACGTCAACAAGATCCGGGTGCGGGCCGGTATCGAGTCCGGCACGTTCCATGATCTGCGACGCACATGTCTGAGCAACTGGGTCGTCCAGGGACTCAGTCTCCACGAGGTCAAGGAACTGGCCGGACATGCCGGGATTGATACCACCGAACGCTTCTACCCGGCGATCCGAAAGGACGTGGTGGACCGTGCCCGGGCGGCTTCCGAGGCGTCACGCAAGGGCCATTCTGTGGCGCGCTTGTTGCGCGCTCCTGCCGAATCGGACAAGAACGAGGAACTACCGTGCGCAAATGCCTTATCGGTAAAGCCTTAGGAGGCCACGTCCGAGAAGCAGGCGTAGAGCGGTAGAGTTCAACCAGTATGAATACCCCGTCCGCGACACCATGAATTCCCATTGCGCTTGACCCTTTGACCCTATTCCTGGGCCGACTCCCCCTGCTCCTGCCGACCATCCTCCGACCCTGCTCCCTCAAAGAACACAGCCTCTGGCTGTCTGTTCTCGGTCGGGCCCGGCACAGGCCGATCCCACTCGACGCCGGTGGGATTCTTCGGGTCCATCTCCGGCGGCCACTGGTAGGTGCCTTCACCGGTCTCTTGGGCTCGCTGTTGGGCCTCCTCCAGGGTGGGGGTGCCCAGGAGCATCGCATTCAGGTCCAGCCACAGCATGATGCGGCGCAGGTCTTCCGTGGCCACTCGCTCGGCGTGCGTGGCCAGAAGGGCCTTGCCCAAGCGGGAATGAGCAAAGCCGAACTGCAGTGGAGTCGACCGATAGCCGCCGTACGGTCCGAGGCCATCGTTGTTGTTGCTGGCATCGAACCAGTAGCAGTAGTCGGAGAGCTTCGTCTTGCCTTGCGGATCGGGAAAGGTGGGCGCAGGCAGATTGTACTCGAAACTGAACGGCGGCTGCCCCTTCTCCTGGTGGCAGGGCATGCAGGACCTCTGGAAGATAGGCCGCACCTGTCCGAAGGTCACGGGAGCCGGCCCACCGGCCTCCGGCTCCAGCGGGGAGGGAGGACGGCGCGCCGCCAGAGGCACGGCCGCCGGCGACCGCACCGCTTCCCATTTGTCCTCGTGGCAGCCGACACAGGAAAGGTGCTCGCCGGGATGGACATAGGTCAGCGACCGCATGGTCTGTACGGCCATGCCCTTTTCGTCCAGCAGTTGAAACAGCAGGGCCTTATTGACCGGTGCTTCGCAATAGACGCTGCCATCGGCCTCGACGGGGACGGTGCCCAGGGACGCGCGGCAGATTCCCCCCTCGCTCCAGCCCGTGAAGGGCTTCTCGATGTTCGGCGAAGACCACGGCCGCGGAAAGATCTGCACCAGGCGCATCCGTTTGATCTTCACGTCCGGTGGCCACGGACGATCGGTACGATAGACATCCGCCACCAGGATCGTGGCCCGCTTGTGCTCCGGCAAGCCGGCCCGTTCTCCCTGGAAGGTGGCGGTGGGGATGACCGGGGGCAAAGGGCGCGGCCGCAGGGGACGGGCTACCAGATAGTAACCCCCGCCGGCCAGATGGCAGTCCGTCAGCAACTCGCGATGGCCGAAGGCATCGAGCAGGTAGAGCTTCATCGGCACCTGGGTGTACTGCTCCTGCAGGCCACCGCGGCCGGCTCCGATCGGTCCCCACGGGACCAGGTAGAACATCTCGCTCAGCGGCCAGGGATCGAAATAGGCACAATCATCCTTGATGCGTACGAAGGAGATTCCCTGGTAAAGGCCGCGCTTGGTATAGCGGCCGCATTCGCTGGGAAAAGGCAGACCCTGGGGCACAATGACCTTCACCTGCGAGACCTTGCCGTCATCCGGCACCAGGGGGTCGATCAGGATGGGGATCCCGTAGGGCGGTGCATGGTGCGTGGAGGCGATGGCGATGTATTTCGGGGAGCCGGGCACGGCCCGCATGAAGTATTCCGCAAACGGCCGGTCCCCTCGTCCATCCCGGGGCCGGTCGCCCGGGGCGCTCGGGTGGGGATAATTGCCGTGGAACGAGCGCGGGTCGCGACCATCGGGGTTGCAGATCCACAAATGGTGTGCGGCGGAAAAATCGCGGTCGATGTAGTCCCAGCGCATATAGATGAGCCGCCCATCGTTGTCCACGCTCGGATACCGCTCGTTGGTCTCATGGAAGCTGATCTGCACCTGGTCGGTGCCATCGGCGTTCATGGAATGCATGACGGCCTGCGGGGTGGCAGGGCCGAAATTGCAGCGGACCGTCAGCTTCACGCGGGTCGAAACGAACACGATCCGGCCGTTGGGCAGCCAGACGGGATCCAGGTCATCAAAATCCCCGTCCGTCAGTTGGCGCAGATCGGAGCCATCGACGTTGACGCTCACGATCTTCAAGGCCCGCGGCGAGGGTTGGAGCCAGGCAAAGACCACCTTCCTGCCGTCATGCGCGAGGTCAAAGGAGCGAACGACCTTGCTGACGTCCAGGATCCTCTGGCCTTGAAACGGGCCGTTCTCGAAACGCGCGTCTTCCAGCAGGCTGCGCACGGTGACGCGGCCCGTCTTGAGCCCCGACAGGATGTAGAGGCCACCGTCCCGCAGCACAGAGCTCGCCCAGGCCTCCTGGACGTGCCCGTAGCGGCTCGACCAGCGATTGAAGATCAACTCGTCGAAATCCAGCAGCGGATTGGCCAAGGCTGTGGCCCGGCCGATCGCGCGCACGGCCAGGTAGATCTCCTTGTCGTCCGCAGCCCCATCATTCCTGGATTCGGCGGCAGCCAATTGCTCTTCCAAGGCCCCGAGATCGGGCGCCTCAGGCATGTTCTGCAGGTACTGCAGCAAGGCCGCCGTGCGACGCAGAGCGACATCCGCCGCCGTGCGGTCGCTCTCCCACAGGAGGGACTGGATGTGGGCGACATCCCTGCGTTCCTCGCCCGTTCTGAGCAGGGCGTGGGGGTTGTCCCGCTTGCTCAGGGCCGCCTTCAGGCTCGCATAGTCGTCCTCCCAACTCTGGCGGACATCGGGGGATACCTCCATAGCCGGCGTCGAAGAGTTGGGGCCGATCTCGGCGGGTGCTGCCAATCCAGCACATGAAAGCAAGCAGGCCGCGATGGCGATCCAGAACGTCATCAGGTTCGCTGGCCTCCCGAGGCGGCAGGCGAATGAAGCAGTCTCAGTCATGTGCCTCTACTTTCTGATCCCTTCGTTTCTCCATATCTCACTGGAATAGGAGTGTCGCCGCCTGGTCGAGACGCCAGTTCTCGGCCAAGGTGCCTTCCAAGCATCGCTGGATCTCGTCTTCCGCGCGAAAGATGCCGAGATTGAACGCGACCTTCAGGCCCGGTACCGGCTTGGGACCCAACGCATCCCAGGGGATGGCCCACTCCCCGCGCCAGCCACTCTTGCGACCGCCTCTGGCCGGGGGCGCCTCCATCGGTGACGCTCTGAACCGTCCCGTCCGCAAATCCGCGGAGGACAAACACGGCCTTGTCGCCGGCGATGCAGATTTCCGCACCGTCATCTTGGCCCCAGGTGGAGCCTTGGCGGAGTTTGGTCCCATCGAACAGCACAACGTTCACCGCGACGTAGAGGCATGCGCTCGTTGACTACCAGGGCCCGGAAATCCCACGCGCCTTCTTTCACGCCCGGCACGTCCGCACACCAGAATCTCTCCCCATCCGGCCGCCATCCTTCCACCAGCCTGCCGCCGTACAGCGTAGCCTTGCCGGCGCCCGCCGTCTCGATCGTCAAGCCATTGTCGCGCGCGTCGAGTTCCAGTGTCCTGGCCAAGAAGTAATCCCCGGGCATCACCAGAATCCGATGCGGCCCCGTGCCCACGGTGCGGGCGGCATCCCGCGCCGCCCCCAGTGTGGCCAGTGGCTGGTCCTTGGTGCCCAGATCGTCATCGCGGCCGGTGGGCGCAACGTAAGAATCAGCAGCCCTGGCAACTTGGGCACTCAGTGCGAGCACGGTGGTGATGAGCGCGGTTATGAGCTTGTTCATCGGTCTGATTCCCTCACGGTTCAATTCCAGGTCGTCATCAACTCCTGCCACTCTGTCACTGCTTCCCACCGGCGAGCGGCTCCAGAAACCTGTAGAGTTCCTGCGTCGCCGGATCATCGGGTTTGCCGAGGTCGTTGTTCAAACGGCTGTGATTGCTGTCGCCCTTGCCATACGCCTTGGCCGGGATTTCCGCTGCCTTCAGAACGTTCTCAAGACGTTGCGCCTGGGCTCGTGTATCGGGATTCCCGGGAAAATACAGGATGAGGAACGGCGGTATCCCTTTGTCCTTCGCCACATGCGTCACGGCCGAAAAATCGACGTGCTTCTCCGGGTCGTTTCCGAATTTCTGGCGATGACCAAAGCTGAACATCTTGCCGCCGTAGAGCGCTTGTCGGTGCTCCGCGGTCATGATAATTTTGGGGATATCGTAGGTGTCCCCGTCCACCGGGACACAGCCTCGGAGGACAGGGAAAGACACGCCTTCTTTCTTCAGGTAACGGTCGTCGATGCAGATCAACGCCGCCAACTGAGCGCCGGCAGAGTGTCCGCCCACGAAGATACGCTTGGGATCGCCGCCATACTTGGCGATGTTCTGGTGCACCCAGCCGAGCGACCTGGCCACGTCGCCGATCAGATCTTCCATTTTCACTTCCGGCAGAAGTCGATAATTCGTCGAGACGAAGACAAAACCGCGCTCCGTCAGCGCCTTGGGCTTCAGTGCGACATCCCCTTTGTCGCCGGCCTGCCATCCGCCGCCGTGGATCCAAAATATCACGGGCAGACTCGTCGCAGCCGGTTCCGCCGGCGCGTAGATATCGAGGACGTGGCGTTTATGACCCGTCTCCGCGTAGGGTATGTCCGACGTCAGCTTCTGGGCGATGGCGCGGCTGCCAAGCAAGGACAACGGCAGAATGAAGGCGAACACGATCTTGGCGTTCATGGTGCAGACTCCTTTTGAATGAACACAACTGGTACTGATCGAAGATCTGATTTCCTGATTTCACATCCATACAGCCCCGGGCTCCGACAACGATGGATGCCCGCAGAAGCTATCCCTTCGCCCTGTCCAGCATCTGACGGACCGCCCCGTTCGGGGAGAGGATCTCCTTGGCCGAACGGATGGTTACCGTCGGGATGGCGCCATGCTCCAGATGCATCCGCATGCGCAATTCCTGGTCGGCGTCCCGTCCGCCCAGGTTGGCGTAACCGAACGTCCGGCACAGCCCCTCGAAGAGAAAGGCGTTGAGATCACAGCCACCCGTGCGTTCGAGGCCATTTATGGATTGATGCCAGCTCTTGAACAGATGCGCCTGCGCGAACGATTGTCCCTGCATGGTGATCTCGTTGAGCCCTTCCCCTGCGACCACCAGGCCCGGGCCGAGCGTGGCCACGTGATGGATCAGTTTGTGCATGCCCTCGGTGGGGGTGACAGCCTCCACGAAGCAGTTGTGCAGGTTGTGCGTCACGAGGGTAACGTCGATGAACGCCGCATCGACGGCGACGTCCCGGGTGGCGTCCAGGATGGCCCGGCCCAGGATCGAGCGCCACATGCTCAGGCCGGGATGCACTTTGATCATGACCTTCTTGTCCCGATTGGCGGCGCGAGCGGCGTTGGATTCCGGCACGCCCAGCCCCCGGCCCTGGTACCAGCTCCAGCCGCGCAGATCATGGCGTTCGATGCCCCGGTACTGAAAATCACGGACATAGGCGTAGGCGGGATGTGACGGGTCCATGTCGATCGCATTGAAGTGTGGCATCATGCGGAAGCCCATGGCCCGGCCCTTCTGGAGGAAGGCCTTGGCCTTGTCGCTTGCGACATAGGCGGGGTAGTTCTCGTCGTAGGGATCGGTGCGCCAGTTCGGGATGTGCAGCAGTACGGTTTTGGGATCCAGCTCCTGGGCAAGTGCCTCCAGGATCGTCTCGTCGGTCGGGCACCAACTCACAGCGAAACGCACTTCGCTGATCCATCGAGCACGCCGCCTCTGCTCGGTCTGGAGATCATAGGCCCGCCACAGCCATTGGCGGTAGCGTTCCGCCGGCTCATGCCAGTCCTTGGCGAAGACATTGATACGCCAGGCAATGCCCCCGGCGCTGAGATTGTTGTCGATGGGCCCATAGGCCTGGGTATCGAATCCCAGCCGCAGGGCGTCCTTGGCCGTTCCTACATGCAGCGCTTTGTACCGGTAGCGATGGTCCTCGGTATGTACCCAGAAGCCTCCCCGGTCGGCCTGCAAAATCGCCAGAGGGGCCTCCCAGGAGGACGGCCACTCCCAGTGGCTGTCTTTGATCAAGGGATCATCCAGTGACAGTCGGACGCCCTGGAAGAATGGGGCGACCAGCTTCAGATCCGAGCGCAGGCCGGCGAGATTCCAGCGGCAGGCCAGGACACCGCTGCGGGATGAATACGCGGCCGGTTCGACGAGGATATCCCCGGTTTCCGGCTCAACCGCCACGCTCAACACGCCCTCTGCATCCCAACTGTGAAAGATGACTTCCGCCCGATGATCAGACAGGGCGTGGGCCTGAATGGTGCCGAACTTGCGCTCATCCACGGAGACGGCTTCTCCGCCACGGTAGATCAACTGCAGGGCCGCAATGGAGGCAAGATCGACTCCGCGAACGAATACCTCGCCCGTTTGTTTGCTCCGGAGCGAGGTCAGGATGCCTTTTTCCATGACCGCCGTCTGGGTGGGCGTATCGATGTAGAGGATGCCGTCACGGACCTGGATGGAGGCCTCCCGGCTTCGGGGTCTTTCGCCCCCTGACACGTCGACGGGTGATGGTCTGTCCGAGGCCGAAACCATGCCACTCAGGGCCGCACTGCTGCCGGCTACCTTCAGGAAATCGCGACGGTTCATGGATCAACTCCTTGTCGTTGGTCATGTACGCCGCCGAACAGGACGGCGCATCTTGTTTGTGTGGTCAACATAACCCCTTACCCGCAGGGCTGCAATGAAGAAGCTTGGGTGGCTCATTCCCTCTTCGTCTCACTGCCTCGTAGTTCTTACCGGAAGCGTGACTTTCGCACCTTGTACCATGATTTCTATCGCGCTGTCGGGCAGGAACTCCTCCGGGGTTGCAGGGTACCGAGAGAACCGAGTCTGGGACAGCGCCCTGCGTGGCCAAAATCGTGAGGCCTTGCCTCAGGCTACAGTCGCCGGGTGTAGAACAAATGCCCTCCGCGCGCACAATCCGAGGCGCCGAAGCCGGGCACGGCCAGTTCATATATGTGGCGTAACTCCCCTGCCAACTCGCACTCCCGTTCCCGAGGGCCGGGCACCATCATCGCCCCAACCAGAAGCGGCCCGGCCTGCCCACCGGAATCCGGCATCCTTCGGATAGAGCAAAGACCACGATGTAGGTGCCGCTTTCGAGCATACGGCGTCATCTTACGAGGGGGGAGCCATCCCATCCAACCGGCACTTGCCCGCCCTACCGCTTTCCGGTACACTCGCCCGGCGTAGTGACCGATATTGGCCGTCCCAACTGAGGAGCCCTGCCATGGCAACCAAAGAAGACCTGATCGACCGCATCGCCGAAAGCACTGGTACGAGACAGAAGCTCGTAAAGGCCGTGGTCCGGGAATTTTTCGCTCAGATCACCTCAGAGCTTGCCAAGGGCAATCGCCTGGAGCTTCGTAACTTCGGCGTCTTTGACACGAAGACCACCCCGGCCAGGATGGCCCAGAATCCCCGCACGCTGAAGAAGGTCGAGGTGCCAGCGAAGCGGAGAGCCGTGTTCAAGCCCGGTAGGCTGATGAGGGAAGGGTCGAACGGCAGCGGACAACAGACGCAAGGATACCCGCACGGGAACAGCAAGATCAAGGAACCGGACGCGACAAGCCATGGATTGCAGCGATCGACTCAAGCTCGGCAAGTCATCGGCCTTCGTCAAGACGGCTCTGCGCCGCCTGCCCTTGACGGAGACAATCTTCGAAGCCGATTTCTTCCTCAATCCTGCCGCCGGTAGACACGGCGAACGTTGGGTAGGCATGGTCATTGAGAGCCCGTTCGGTGCCTTGCCCGCCCTGGAAGAGGTGTGCTTGGGGCCACCTACCGTCAACGACCTTGCAGCCCTCCTGGCTCACGCCATGCTCCGACCCTTGCATGGAGGAGATCGTCAGCGGCCAGGCATCCTCTATCTTCGGAATCGGCCCGAGTGGCAGGAATTGCTGCCCCATCTACGGCAACTGGGGATCGAAGTCGTCCTGTCCGAGGACTTGCCCGGATTCGATGAGGCCGTTCTGGACTGGAGGCCGCAGACTGAAGCGAAGAAGGGACACTCCGTAGACGAGATCAGAGCCGCCTTGCGTCTACCCTTTCCCCAGAGAGAGGCAAGCCGGTCCACGGAAGTCATGGACCCCAGGGCAAGAACAAGGGCGGAATCAACGAGAACCGATCCGTCTGGCAAGGGTACTATTGCAGGTAATGACCCGAAGATCGCTGCGTCCAATGCCGAGGAACCCACCTTTCCCCTCCATTTGACCGAGGCCCAGCGGCGTATCATCGCAAGGCTCTTGCCGGATCTCGGGCCCCACCTCCGCCTCGACCAAGCCGACGGCCGAACCCTCCGACTGACACTGACAGAACTGAGGGAGATCGCCCGGGCGTGTCGGGCTGCCAAAGCGTCCAACGGCATGGAACGCAACTCGTTACGTCATGTGACCGCTGCCGTTGAGGCGGCGGCGACCAAGTTCCGCGCGGGCAGGATCTATCGGATTCCACCTGGCGAACGGCTCTACCAGTTCAAGATTACCCTGAAAGGCATCCGGCCGCCTATCTGGCGCCGCATCCAGGTGAAGGACGGCTCCCTCGACAAGCTCCACGAACATATTCAGACGGCGATGGGATGGACGAACTCCCACCTGCACCAGTTCATGATCGACGGCGTTCGGCACGGCGATCCCGATCTGCTCTGCGAGGGCTGGGAGGACGAGATACCGCCCGTCGATTCCTTGTGCACCAGGATCAGCGGGGTCGTTCCCAAAGATGGCAAGCCGTTCCGCTTCGAGTACGAGTATGACTTCGGCGATGACTGGCAGCATGAGATTCGCTTCGAAGGATGCACGCGGGCGCCAAGAGGAGCGAGATATCCCCTTTGTGTGGACGGTGCCCGGGCCTGCCCGCCCGAGGATGTCGGCGGAGTATCCGGCTATGCGGAATATCTGGAAGTACTGGCCGATCCGAAGCATGAGCAGCACGAGTCCTTCGTACGCTGGCGCGGACCGTTCGATCCGGAGAAGTTCGACGCGGGCAAAGCCACCAAGAGAATGCGGCGGGGCTTACCGGATTGGAGACGCCCGGAGTGGCATGAAGAGCAGAACTTCTGAGGAGTTGGTTCGAGATGGGACCCGTCGGTGAGAAACTCGCTCGTCGTTTCGACAAGTGGAGCAGGCGCTTCCGGCGGGCGGCAAAGACCATCCCCATCCCCAAAGACGTGCGGGACGTGGAGACGCTCGTCCGGGACGGGTACGATCCTCTGCATGCACTCTATATCTCGCTCCAGAACATCACCTCGGTGTTCGCGGAAGCGGTCTCGGTGCTTCCCGAACTGAAGCCCTATTATGACGTGGCCGCCGCGGCTGAGGACGAGTACATGCCTTCGGGGCCGCCGTGACGGCTTCCTTCT
>Ga0194112_10002173_pt1 | contig 28328 bp, 26 predicted proteins | sample TA2MahC400mmetaG_FD_146191 | JGI IMG/M metagenome (GOLD analysis project Ga0194112, IMG submission 146191) | Freshwater microbial communities from Lake Tanganyika, Tanzania - TA2015016 Mahale Deep Cast 400m | ecosystem: Environmental > Aquatic > Freshwater > Lake | place: Tanzania: Lake... | reverse complement strand
TCCCCGCTTGCACCTTAGCCCCGATTAAGCAAGGTTAGGGCTCTGTTGAGACCCTCGAATCACCAGGGTTGGGCAAGACGCTTTTCCTTTAAGAGAATTGCTCTATAAGAGCTAACAAAACACTTGATTCGTATCAGTAGTAGTATTAAGGGGTTCATGAGTTATCCACATTCTGCCGGAGTTATGAGTCTCCCCCCAGACCCCCCTCATTACTACTACGACGGCGAATAATTTACTTGACAAAAATAAACCAGGGTTAGGGTGGGGGTGATGTCATTTTAATTAATGCGTTTGTATTAATAGGAGATAACATTGGTTGAAGAGAAAATCAAAGATGCCACAAAGATTTTAAATCTTTTAAGATCAATGTCCGGTTACAAACCTCACTTCGAAGTCATTGGCAATTATAGATTAATTGACGATGGCGTTAGACCAGAGGCGACCATCATGCTCCGAGCGAACAATAAAGAGATGCATGAGGCAGATACAGGAGTGGGACCGGTGGACGCACTGGCAAAGGTATTGAAGAAGTCACTCAAATCGATCTTCCCTGAGATCGATCAAGTTAAATTGATCGATTTCAGCTCCAGAATCTTTGATCCAGGTGCAGGTACCGCAGCAGGTGTAGAGGTGGAGATTCTTTTTAGCAATGGCAAAGATGCATGGAGGGTTAAGGCGTTCTCAGAGAATATTTGCAAAGCATCTTTTCTGGCTTTGGTTGATGGGTTTGAATATGGGATTTATATTTCAAGGCCCCCTACCTCAACCCTCCCTCTCGAGGGGGGAGGGAAAGGGAGGGGGTGAAGGAGTTTACTATGGATCGAAAAAAATTGGAGAAAGCTATCTTGGAAAAGTCAAAGGATGGAAGACTTCCCTGTGCAGTCTGTTTCAAAATCGCTGATGATTTTGGAATACCGAAGAAGGAGTTGACAAAGATACTGAATGAGATGAAGATAAAGATCAGCCAATGCCAACTCGGTTGTTTTGAATAATAGATTTGACATAAAAGTTTATTTGCATATAATAATAGTGAGTAGCAAAAGGGGTTTTCCATTAATGATCTGTGAAATCAATATATTACGGACACTATCATATTATTTTGTAAATAAGGGAGGTGAGAGAGCGTCACGAAAAGGGATTGGGTTGGAGGAAGGAATCTTGGAGGTTTGGACGAATTCTTTTATAACCAAAAGGAGGTGAAAGCATGAATTCAGTAATTGTTGTAATAATAGGCTTAATTGTTGCTTTTATTGGTTACCGTGTCTATGCGAAGTACATAGATACGAAAATTATGAAATCTGATCCAAAGAAGGCCACCCCAGCTAAGATGTATATGGATGGGGTGGACTTCATGCCCACCAGTAAAAATGTTCTATTTGGATACCAATTCAAATCGATTGCAGGCGCAGCACCGATCATCGGCCCGATAATTGCTATTCAATGGGGATGGCTTCCTGCAATGCTTTGGATCTTAGCCGGAGCATTCTTCATTGGTTGGGTTCAAGACTATTCGAGCGCTATGATTGCGATGCGGCACGAAGGAGCTTCCTTTGGTGGCTTGAGTCACAAACTAATCTCACCGAGGGCAAGGATCATCCTTCTTTCTTTTATCTATTTTTACCTACTTCTCATTGCTGGTGCTTTTGGAAATGTCGTGGTCAGCACAGCCATAGGGCTTAAGGCCGCTCCCATGGCATGGCTTTTCCTAACTATCAGTGGGATTCTTGCTGGTCAGATGATCTATCGTTGGAAAAAGGATATTATACTGACTACCGTTGTCACAGTGGTAATTGCCTTGATTGGAATATGGCTTGGTACCATTGCACCCTCAAATAAAATTATCGGGGATTCACTTGCTAATAGTCGACTCTTATGGGCAATCGCCGCATTTGTCTTCTGTTACTTTGGTGCCGTTTTGCCCATCTGGAGGTTTGCGCTCCCCATTAACTATGTGGGCGCTTACATCGTTTTCCTGGGACTATTCTTTGGGATCATTGGGGTATTTGTGCTCCATCCTGATTTTACACTTCCCGCTTATACCGGTTTCTCCATCAAGATTGGCCCTATCTGGCCCATCATGTTTGTGACTATTGCCTGCGGGGCTATTTCTGGGTGGCACAGCATCGTTTCGAGTTCAGGTACAGCCCGGCAATTAGAGTATGAAACCGATGCTCGTCCAGTTGGAGGAGGGGTGATGTTCGTGGAGATGATGCTTGCCGTATTCGCTTTGGTCATCGCTGGAGCGATTTATGCTTCTCCAGCTGAATATGGGGCAGCATTGGGTAAGGGAGCTGGAGTTGTTTTTTCAGCTGGGGTTTCAAAATTCCTTGGGGCATTAGGACTCCCAGCTGATGTAGGTCGATCTTATGGAAGTGTGATGATGATCGTCTTAGCCGTCACCATTTTGCAACTGGTCATCAGGTTTATGAGGGTGGCCGCTTCGGAGTTGATGGGTGATATTAGCCCCATCTTTAAAAATGCTCATATTGGGACGTTTATTGCCAGTATCCTTGCGATTATTCTGGTCTTGACAGGTTGGTTTCAATACTTGTGGGTGCTATTCGGAGGGGCGAACCAATTGATGGCATCCTTGGCGTTGATGTTAGTGACAGCTTATTTGATGTCAGAGGGAAGGCCAGCGGCTTACGCCTTTTATCCAATGATCTTTATGTTCATTACGACCGTGGCTGCCCTTCTTTACACCTCTTATGGACTCCTCAGCAGAGTCTTTACAGGGGTTGTGAAGGGAGTTGAGGCCATAATCGGAAATACGCTCATGGGATTTGTTGGATTCTTCCTTGTTATTGCTGCGATTATCTTAGCAGTAGAAGGAGTGAAGGCCTTTAATCGATATCGAGCTATAAGAGCACAGGCCGCACCCGCAAAAGCTTAAATCCTATATATCACTGTAGGGAACGGTTTGAAACCGTTCCCTACAAAGGGGATGAAGGGGATTAAATTTTTTCAAAGGAGTAAATTTTTATGACAGAAGAGAAAAAGAAAGGTGGTTTTTTTCAGGCAATTAAAGAGTTTGTTTACGGTGTTGCAGCACATGACTCAGCCCGCTTTGCCCTGAAGACAAGGGCAAGTATGGAGCATCTCTTCATTCTCATTACCATGGGAGACATGCTTGGTGTTCCAATTCTACCTCCATACTATTCTTTAAGACTATTGCCTTATGTCGTCCCCCAAATCTCCACTTGGAAACGAAGGATGTTGAGGGAAAAAGATTTAACAGACGCTCTTGCCTAAGAAATCCAATGGTCAATTATCAATGACCATCGAACATTGAACAATGAGCATTGATCATTGATTTTTAGAGGGAGGTGATTTTCATTCCATTAGCAGATATTTTTGATAAATTTCCGGACCGGCGATACATCATGTTTGGGGGAAAAGGTGGATTAGGAAAAACTACTTTTTCTGCGGCCACTGCTTATTATTTGGCAAAAAAAGGCAAGAGAGTATTGGTCTTTTCTGTTGACCCTCAGGCCTCTCTGACGGACATATTTGAAAGGGATATTTTCGGCAAGGGACCGACAGAGATCATTCCGAATCTCTATGCACAGGAGATCGATGCTGATCATCGGGTAAAGGAATATCAACAGGAGATTCGGCAAAAGATCTTGGATATGTATGGAATGGATAAGATTCCAGAAGAGATAGAGAGCTATATCGCCGCTGCAGCGGCAGAGCCTGCGATGGAAGAAAGTGCCATTTTTGACGAAGTGGTCGATATCGTTGTCAAGGGCGGTTATGACTACTATATTTACGATTTAGTCCCATTAGGACATGCCCTCTACTATCTGAGCATGGCATCGGTCTATGATGCATGGATTGGTAAGATCACAGGTCTTCGGGAACAGATGAGGGAATATGACCAGGTGGCTGCTGTGATCCGCCGGCAGAAGGAGCTGGATGAAGATGCCATCCTCAATGAACTCCTTTATATCAAAGACCGTATCAACAAATCCTCGAGCATTCTAACCGATAAACAAAAAACTGCATTCTTTTTCGTCTTGACTGCTGAGGAAATGGTGATCAAGGATACCTTAAAGGCGGCAGAACTCTTTGCTAAATTTGATGTGCCACTCAGTGGTTATATCATCAACCGAGTGCTACCGTCCGAATTGAAGGGTCAGAATATTCCCGAATATTTGAAAAATCGTCTCGATATGCAGGATCATTACCTAAAGGTGATCGACACAACCTTTGGGAAACAGATTTTGGCATCCGTTCCTGAGATGGAGCGAGATGTCACCGGCCTTCCAATGATTGAAAAGATGGCCAAAGCGATGTTTGGATGAATTGGCTGATAGCCCCTCACCCTTCCCCTCTCCACTGGTGGGAGAGGGAGGGGGTGAGGGAGAGGAGTTTACCGTGAATCAAATTGCAATCAATATGGAAAAATTTATGAGGGATCACCCCCGATTGAAATATATCTTTTTTGGAGGGAAAGGAGGCGTAGGAAAGACGGTGATGGCTGGGGCTGCGGCCCTTTGGTCCGCCAAGGAAGGAAAGAAAACTCTACTTGCCTCCACCAATCCAGTCCACAGCCTTTCCAATCTTTTGGAAAAGAATGTCTTTGGAAAGGCAGCTGTCGTATGTGATGAAGAGAAATGTTATGCATTTGAGATCGATACACGGGATACCATTGAACGTTCTAAACGAGAAATCCGTGAGAAGATTAACTGGTTCCTCAAATTTGCAGATATCACGACAAAAGCGGAGGATTTCATTGAATCGGCAACAATGAATCCTGCCTTCGAAGAGTCTGCCATGTTTGAGAATATGATGGATCTTATGTTCAAGGATGAATATGATTTTTATGTTTTCGATACTGCGCCAACTGCGAACGCCAGGCGGCTCTTGGGTATGTCAAAAGTTTATTCCCTCTGGGTGGAGAAGATGTTGAAGAGCAGAGAGGAGGCAAAATCCCTGCGGGAGATGCTCTCCTTCTCGAAGAAAGAAGAGAAAGATCCTCTTTTAGATTATCTGTTAAGCTTTAAGGATAGAATGGCCCATGCCAAAGAACTCTTAACCAACGATTCCCTCACCGCTTTCTTTTTTGTGACACTTCCTGAAAGTCTTCCCATAGCTGTCATTACTCGTTTCATCAACTGGTTCCACGAATTTGGAATTCCAGTGGGTGGCGTTATTGTGAATGGAGTCATTCAAAAAGATCAAGTAGGAAAAGATGCCGTGGAGTTCGTCCTCAACCGAATTCAGATGCAAGACGAACATATGGAGGAGATCTGGAAGATATTTGGGGATAGAGTGAGGGCGATTGTGCCCTTATTTGAGACAGAGGTAAAGGGAGCAAAGATGTTGAACCGGACAATCGAATATCTTTTTACCCGGTAGTCTTACCCATTTAAAGAAGTCAAGGCCTACCGATAAAAAATATTTGTAACGCTCTACTGATACAAACGCATTTTATAAATTGACATTCGGCCCCTCACCCTTCCCCTCTCCCCCATTATGGGGAGAGGGTGGGGTGAGGGGGAAATTAGGGGCGAAGGAAAAAGAATTACTGCGTTTGTATTAGATTCACCCCGTCAGAAAACCCCGCCATTTACCCCGTTAGGATGTGGGAAAGAGCTTTTGATTTTCTTCCCTATCCTTTATAATACGAAGTATGAAAGTGAGGGAGATCTTTTCTAAAACGATTTTGACCAAAACAGCCATCTCCAGTTTTGACTACTGCATCAATCCATATGTTGGATGTGGACATGGTTGCCGATATTGTTATGCCAGTTTTATGAAGCGATTTACTGGCCACAAAGAACCCTGGGGGGATTTTGTCGATGTCAAGATAAACGGTCCCCAATTATTGAAAAGACAATTGAAGAGGGCAAAAAGGGGAATCGTTTCCCTCAGTACAGTCACTGACCCATACCAACCCTTGGAAAGAAATTACCAGTTGACCCGAAAGTGTCTGGAGATTCTTTTAGATCATCAATTTTCAATCAATATATTGACTCGTTCACCTCTTTGCTTGAGAGACATCGATCTATTTAAACAGTTTATGAGGATCGAAGTGGGGCTTTCGATCACGACCCATGACGAGCATATCAAAAAGATTTTTGAACCTTACTCCCCTTCCATTCGCTCGCGGGTCCAGACATTGAAAACACTCCATAAGGAGAATATTAGCACATATGCATTCATCGGCCCTACACTTCCCTTAGACCCAATACTTTTGGTGAGGATGCTGGAGGGATTGATCAATGAGGTGCTCATCGATCGAATGAATTACACGAATAAAGTAAAAGCAATTTACCGTAAAGCTAAGTTAGAGCAATATTTAGGAGATGACTATTTTCATCTGATTGGAATGGAACTGAAGGAAGGCTTTGAAAAAAAAGGTATTCCAGTATCGATGTGCTATTGATAAAGTGACTAAAGTGAACTAAAATGTCTAAAGTATTTAAAATCCTTAAACAAAACTTAAAATGAAAATATTTTCAAAATTTTTAACTTTAGTCACTTCGCACTGAGGTTCTTATGACGATTGGAAGATTTGGGCTGAGGAGAAGAAATTACGACTTTCCGCCCTTCAGGCCGCCCAGTGAAGCGGGGAGCCTCCTTTTAAGAGTCACCAGAGGATGTCCTTGGAACAGATGTACCTTCTGCTCAATGTATAAGACGATAAAATTTGAGACGAGAAGTGTCGAAGAAATTTTGGGCGATATCGAATTGGCAAAAGGGCTTTATGGAGATAGGGTTCAAACTGTTTTTATCGGTGATTCCAATAGTCTCTTAGTCAAAACTGAAACCCTGGTCAAAGTTCTTAATTCCCTCTATTCCTCTTTACCTCATCTCGAAAGGGTGACCAGTTATGCGAGGGCAAAGACATTGTTTAAGAAACCGATCGAGGATTTAGAAAGGATCTACAAAGCAGGCTTAAATAGGCTCCATGTAGGGCTCGAGACAGGTGATAGGGATTTATTACAGGAGATTGAGAAAGGAGCCACTCCTGAAGAGATGGTCGAAGCCGGAAGGAAAGCTAAGAAAGCTGGATTTGAATATTCTCTCTATGTGGTATTGGGGATAGGGGGTGAAGAAAAATGGGAACCACATGCAAAGGGAACAGCGGAGGTATTAAACCAAATTGATCCTCATTTTATTCGTGTCCGCACATTCATCCCTCAACCTCATTCTCCATTATACGAGGCCATGAAAGAGGGGCGTTTCCAATTAGCCTCGTCGGAAACGATATTGAAGGAGACCAAACTTCTATTAAAAGCACTCCAAGTGACCTCTCAATTCTTAAGTGACCATATTTCCAATTTACTTCCCCTCCATGGAAAACTTCCCGAGGAAAAGGAGAGGATGATCAAAATGATCGATGAGGCTTTAAAGGGGCTCAGAGAAGATGATGCGTTTAAGGAAGAGATGGAGTTGAGAAGACATCTCACAAACCTCTAATTGGAATAGTGGAATAATGGAACGATTGGTTAAATCCCATTATTCCAATCATCCAACATTCCATCATTCCATTATTTCGTGCCACAGGTGGAGCAACTCGTGGCGGAGCAGGTGCCACAGGATGAACTGGCAGTGCTCTTAAACTTTCCACCGCTCGAAAAGGCAAAGGCAGACATCATCCGGTTCACTTTTTTACTCTTACATTTAGGACATACAATCTTTTCAGAGGTATTGAAAACCAATTTTTCAAATTCATAGTCACACTGTCCGCAATGATATTCAAAGATAGGCATTTTGAAAACTCCTTTTTATAAATATAACATTTTTTTCATTTGATCGGCAAGGGAATGTGCCCTTTTTGAAATCTTTAGCTTTTTTTCTTCTTTTAATTCAATATAGATTTTTTGACAGACCTCTTCCATTTTTTTAGCATAATCTTTTTTCAGTTTTCCATTCAATTTGTGGTGAACTAATTTGGCAAAAATGGTCAATGCTTTTGAGTAAGCATTTTTATAATACGAATTCATCCCGAGGCTGAAATAGCGAAGGAATCGAAGTTCTTTATCCAAGGGATCTATTCTAAAGGCTTTCGAGAAATAGAGAGATGAGAGGTCGTAGTGTTCGCTATCGAGATAACTACAGCCAACCAAATAATAGGCGTCCCTAAATCCTCTTCGGAACATGATATTGAAGATATCTTTTGTCCTTTTGAAACCGTAAACCTTTCGCAACAGCGTTTGATGTTCTATGAGAAATCGAGCCAGAAATTGATTTTTAGCATTTTCTTTAAAAAAGTCAATCAATTGTGCTATTGCATCATGGAAAAGAGACCGAGTCTCCGACATTCCATCTAACACACCCTGTTCAGCTTTTGAAATGATCCGTTCAAATTGATGAAGATAACTCTGTTCATAATGGGACTTACCAGCCTTTAATTTATATTGTAAATACCTGGGTTTGTAGATTTCCATTTGATAAATATTTTCTCTTAATTTCATGGCTTCGTGGAAAATAGATCCGATGACCAGGTCAAGGAGCCACTCCTTTTTGTAAACAGACCCCTTGTCCTTATATCGGAAAAGGGAGTGGGACTGCTCCTTCAAGTTGTAAAGTAGGCTTTGCCCTTTGTCATCCACCCAATTTCCAATGTGGGAGAAATGAAGATTGCCTCCTCTATATTTTTTGAAGATCTCTTGAAAAGCAATCTCTGAAAGAAGCAATCCCCTGATGATCTCTGATATCTTTCTATCTCGAATCCTCTTAAATTCCCTTCTCATTTAATCTACCCAGGTATACCTAATATAGCAGGTTCTATCCTTTTTGTGAAGAGTTAGAGGAAGTTGGGGAGATGAAAATATTTCTAAGGTGAAATTTCTCTCTTTTTTGGAAACATGAAAAATATTGACGCCAAAGATTAAAAAAAGTTATATAATTAATTTAATTTTGGAAAGGAGGGGATTCTCTTATGGCAATCAGAGTAGGGATTAATGGTTTTGGACGAATTGGTCGAAATGTCCTTCGAGCGGGCCTCAGTAAGAAAGAATTAGAATTTGTAGCGGTCAATGACCTCACCGATGCACAAACATTGGCCCATCTCTTAAAGTACGATTCTGTTCATGGTAAATTTAATGCGGGGATAGAGACGAAAAAAGATGCCATCTCAATCGATGGGAAAGAGATCAAGGTGTTTGCCTTGAGAGACCCTGGTCAACTACCATGGAAGGATTTGGGGGTCGATGTAGTGCTGGAAAGTACGGGTCGGTTTACGGATCGCCCAGGAGGTTCTAAACATATAGAGGCCGGCGCAAAGAAGGTTGTAATCTCAGCTCCAGCCAAAGACCCGGATATATCGCTGGTTCTGGGGGTGAACGAGAAGGATTACGATCCTTCAAAACATCACATCATTTCTATGGGCTCTTGTACCACGAACTGTCTCGCTCCAATCGCTAAAATATTAGTAGATGAATTTGGCGTGGAGTATGGTCTGATGACGACCATCCATTCCTACACCAATGACCAAGTGATTCTCGATTTTCCGCACCGTGACCTTCGTCGGGCGAGGGCGGCTGCGATGTCGATGATCCCAACAACAACGGGTGCAGCCACCGCCCTTTCTCTCGTCATTCCAGCATTGAAGGGGAAGATGGATGGGATGGCCATCAGGGTGCCTACCCCCAATGTCTCAGTTGTAGATCTGGTGGCGGAGTTAAAAAAAGAGGTGACGGCAGAAGAGGTGAACCGAATTTTCAAATCTTATGCTGAAGGAAAATTGAAAGGGATATTGAGTTTTTGTGATGACCCCCTGGTCTCCATTGATTTTAACGGGAACCCTCATTCCTCCATTGTGGATGGGCCATCCACGAAAGTGATTGGAGGTAGATTGGTGAAGGTGATTTCCTGGTACGATAACGAATGGGGCTTCTCCAATCGCATGGTGGAATTGTTCTTATTTCTGTTTGGGAAGAAGTAACTTGCTTAGAAAATAAACGCCTCGTCACACGGTTAAGGTAACGATGCCCGTATCGTCATCCGGTTACGTTCTTCGTCTTAAGAAGTTGACGTAACCCTTTACCCTTAAACCAAACGGGCTTCGTAACCGTAACCGATTTTTCGTTCGAGTCAGTTTGTAAGCAAGCGCTGGCAAGGCTTGCAGCATGGCAGGAAGTGAAAATATGGTTATTCGCAGGGTTGACCAGATTGATTTTAAGGGTAAAAGAGTATTCATTCGAGTCGATTTTAATGTGCCTTTAAACGAGAGGAACGAAGTTGACGATGATACCAGGATTGTCCTCTCCCTTCCTACAATCCGGTTTGTGATTGAAGCAGGTGGGAAGGCCATTCTTGCATCCCATTTGGGAAGACCTAAAGGAAAGAGGGATCCAAAGTTTAGTCTTACTCCGGTAGGGGTAAGGTTGTCTCAAGTCTTGGGAAAAAAAGTAACTCTCGCAAGCGATTGCATCGGAGACGAAGTTCTAAAGCAGGTCGAAGGAATGGAGGAGGGAGGGGTGCTCCTCCTCGAGAACCTTAGGTTTCATCCAGAGGAAGAGAAGAACGATGAAACCTTTTCAAAAGCCTTAGCCTCTCTCTGCGAAATATATGTTAATGATGCCTTTGGTGCTGCCCACAGAGCTCATGCCTCTACCGAAGGGATGACTCGATATGTGAGGACCGTGGTAGCAGGCCTCTTGATGATGAAAGAGATCGAAAGTTTGGAGAAGGCCTTAGTTAATCCACAGAAGCCTTATGTGGCGATAATTGGTGGAGCAAAGGTGTCTGATAAGATAGGAGTAATCCAAAATCTTCTGGATAAAGTTTCCACTCTCCTCATCGGAGGAGGGATGGCCTATACCTTTCTCCGGGCGAAAGGTTTTGGGGTGGGGAAGTCACTGGTAGAGGAGGACCAAATTGGCTTCTCACTTAACCTCCTGGAGAAAGCCAAAGGGAAGATAAGATTTATTCTTCCATCCGATCACATCGCTGCAGAACGTATGGATATCCAGGCTAAGAGGGAGATTGTAAGGAATGAGGAGATTCCTTCTGATTGGGTCTGTCTCGATATCGGTCCGGAAACTGTAAAGATATTTACAGAGGAGATCAAAGGGGCCAAAACGATTGTCTGGAACGGACCGATGGGAGTCTTTGAGATGGAACCTTTCAGCCAAGGGACTTTTGCCATTGCTAAGTCAGTGGCCGATTCCTCAGCTTTTAGCATCGTAGGAGGGGGAGATTCTGTGTCAGCAGTAAATAAAGCCGGGGTGGCTGAAAAAATTAGTCACATCTCGACAGGAGGCGGAGCATCTCTCGAATTTCTCGAAGGTAAGAAATTGCCAGGGATTGAGGCCCTGAGGCAAAGATAGTGGGGAGATGGGGTGATAGGGGGATTGGGAGAAATTGAAGTCTGAGAGATTTCTGAAAAAGTCAATAAATCTCGAATGGAGATAGAAATAATGACAAGATTACCCTTTATCGCAGGAAATTGGAAGATGAATAAAACGATTGTAGAAGCCCTGGACCTCGTCAGACAACTGAAAGCCTCAATTTCAGGAGTCGAGGGTGTGGAAGTGGCCATCGCACCTCCTTTTACGGCCCTGTATGCGATCCATCAGGAGCTCAAGGATTCTTTGATTTATCTTGCTGCACAGAACCTCTTCTGGGAGGAGAAGGGGGCCTTCACGGGTGAAATCGCTCCTTTCATGCTCAAAGAGTTGGGTTGTAAATATGTGATCATCGGACATTCTGAAAGGCGCCAATTTTTTGAGGAGACCGACGAGACAGCCAATCGAAGGGTAAAGGCAGCCTTAGGCCAAGGGTTGAAGCCGATTTTCTGTATTGGTGAGACTTTAAATGAGAGGGAAGAAGGGAAGACCTTTTCAGTCGTTGAGAGACAGGTGGTAGTTGGACTGAGAGATCTGGAGGAGAATGAGATCAAGAACATTGTTATTGCTTACGAACCTGTCTGGGCCATTGGGACCGGAAAGACAGCGATACCTGAAGAGGCTGAAGAGGTACATTTATTCATCCGACAAAAATTAGAGAAACTCTTTTCACGAGAGATTGCGGATGGAGTTCGGATTCAATACGGTGGGAGCGTCACTCCAGATAATATAAAAGGACTGATGAGCCAGGAGAATATCGATGGAGCCCTGGTGGGAGGAGCGAGCCTGAAGGCCGAGACCTTTTCAAAGATTGTAAGATTTAAAGAAATATGATATAAATAAAATTAAATATTCAATAACCAAATCTCAATCATCAATTTTCCCAAACCTATTTGGTTATTGATTATTTGATTCCTACATGGCTAATTTGAGAATTTTCTTCTAACATTTTGTGTGTCCCTCACCCCCTCCCTCTCCCCCGTTGGGGAGAGGGGAAGGTCGCTTCGACTCGCAACCGAGGTGAGGGGAAATTTCAAATATTTTTGGTTGGAGCTTATTTGGTGATTGGAATTTAACTTTTTGCAGTGCAGAAATAAAAAAGTGGAGTATTGATTTTATGACGATCATCATCATATTACATGTTATGGTCTGTTTTGCACTTATTTTGATCGTTCTTCTTCAGGCTGGGAAAGGGGCAGAGATGGGGGCTGCCTTTGGAGGAGCGAGTCAAACGATATTTGGGAGTTCCGGGGCAATGGGATTTCTTTCTAAATTGACAACCGTCGCTGCTGTCATCTTTATGATTACATCGCTTCTCCTGACCTTCACCACAACAAAACGAGCATCGACGGTGATGAAGGAAAGACCCGTTCCGACGGCTCCTGCTGAATCCCAGAAGATTCCAGGTCAGCCTCAAGTACCCTTACCTGGGGAGAAGAAGTAGGGAGCTTAGTAACGAAATAACTGTAGCGCCCTCATTTATTGAGGGCGACCGAATGTCGTCAGCATTTAATGCCGACGCTACAGAATATGAGGCCGAAGTGGTGGAATTGGTAGACACGCCATCTTGAGGGGGTGGTGGGTAATCCCCGTGGGGGTTCAAATCCCCCCTTCGGCACCATTAGAAGATTCATGAGAGGAGAGGTGAGGATGCCCCTCCTCTTGTCGTTTTCACACAATACACCCTCCTCTCCCTTGACGGGAGAGGATTGAGGTGAGGGTGGTCATGAGGTTTCCCCCTCCCCATCATCCCCTCCCGCCAGGGGAGGGGAAAGTTCTCAAGGTATTTTCTAAATGAGGGGAATGATTTTCCATGGATGAAAATTCACTTGAATTTATGACAGCACTTGAGGCCATGGTCATGGCATCGGCACTCTGTCAAAAAGTAAAAAGAGAGAAAGTTGAAAATGGATCCATTCTAAAGAGCGACAGAAGCCCCGTCACTATTGCTGATTATGGATCTCAGGCGATCATTTGTAAATTGATCAAAGAGAAGTTTCCTAATGATGTTATGGTAGCGGAGGAGGATTCAACAGAACTAAGGAGACCGGAGAATTCAAGGATCCTTGAACAGGTTACGGGTTATGTGAATGAGTTCATTCCTGTTTCCTCTTCGGAGGAGATATGCTCTTGGATTGACCCGTTCGGCGGCCCTCAAGTCCGGCCTTTTAGTGCGGGGAAGAAAGCACCTCTCAGGGTCAACCCTGAGCAAACCCCAGCCGCTTGTCCTGAGCGCAGTCGAAGGATCAGGCCGGGGAGTCGAAGGGTTGATCTCGGGTCCCATTCTATCAAAGATAGGTTTTGGGTTTTAGACCCGATCGATGGAACAAAAGGATTTCTTAGAGGGGATCAATATGCGATCGCCTTAGCCATCATCGAGAATGGGTCAGTTCAATTAGGGCTCTTGGCCTGCCCAAACCTCTATGTGGGTAAAGATAAGCCAAATGGGGAAAAAGGTTGTCTCTTTTTCGCCTTGAGGAAGAAGGGTTCGTTCCAAGTGGAGATGGATGGGAGAAACAAACAGGCCATTTCAGTTTCGAAAGTGGATAATCCACAAGAAGCCTCTTTTACAGAAAGCGTTGAACCTGATCATTCCGATCATCTTTTTCATCAACAAATTGCTCAAAAATTGAATATTTCGATCCCCCCTCTTAAGATGGATAGCCAGGCAAAATATGGGATTGTAGCCAGGGGAGAGGTAACCTTCTATTTACGAGTTCCCTCACCCTCGGAGCCCAGTTATAAGGAGAAGATCTGGGACCATGCAGCAGGAGCGATCATCGCCGAAGAAGCTGGGGGAAGGGTAACAGACCTATTAGGAAATCCCTTAGACTTTACTTGTGGGATCAAACTGGCAAAAAATCATGGCATCTTGGTAACCAATGGAATTTTACATGAGATGGTTCTAAAAGCCATTAATGTGTGATAAAATTATTTTAAAAACGGGCATGGACAACGGACACGAAGCACGGATATAAGGAGGTTTCAAATGGAGAGAGCTTTTTCAGAGGTGATCGAATCCGAAGTCCCAAAGGACTGTATCCTCATTTCTGTAGGGCTTCCTGGCAGTTGGAAAAGCCCAGTGACTGAGGAGATTGCAAAGATGAAAGGGTTTCAGATTCTCCGATCCGATATGATCCGATTAGAGGTCCTCAAAGGTGAAGATATTTTCGACAATAAAGTGGCATCCGACCCTGAGAGGAGGAAAAGAGTCTATGAGGAGATGTTCAGACGTGCAGAGAGTTCGTTGAATACAAGTAGGGTGGGATTGATCCTGGATGCGACTTTTTTTACCCAAGAGTTGAGATCACAAGCTGCTGAATTGGCAGAGAAGTTCAGTCAAACCTTTGTGATTGCAGAATGTGTTTGTACTGAGGAGAAATCCATCGAGCGAATTTTAAAAAGGACAAAAGAGAATTATGAATCAAATGCCTTGACAAGGGAGGCCTATTTAAACAATAAAGCTATTTTTGAACCTGTCAATATTGAAGATTTAAAGAAAAGGTTTAAGACCCTTTCGATGATCCACCTCACCATAGATACGGAGTATGATACGCCACACGATTGGAAGATCAGGAAAATTGAAAAAAGATGAATATGGATCTGCCGTTCCTTCAGAATGCGCTTCTCAATCCTGAGATTTATCCCGACCACCCCAAAACGATAAAATTTATTGAAACCCATATCTCCCTTCTTTTTTTAACAGGAAACCATGTTTACAAGGTCAAAAAACCTGTGGACTTTGGCTTCTTGGATTTCACCACACTTGAGAAAAGAATATTTTTTTGTGAACAGGAGGTGATGTTGAACAGACGGCTCTCTCCAGATATCTATCTGGGTGTGGTAAAGATTATCTATGATCAAGACCGAATTTTATTGGAGGGAAATGGTGAGGTGGTCGAGTATGCCGTTAAAATGAAACAGATCCCGGAAGAACTTCTGATGGATAAACTGCTTGAGAAGAATAAAGTGACTTCCAAAATGATGGAGGCGATCTCAGAAAAGTTAGTTCGTTTTTACTCCACTGCAGAGACCAGTGATTACATTAAAACTTTTGCAAAACCAGGACGGGTCAAACAGGATACGGATGAGAACTTTGAGCAGACAGAGAAATACATTGGCCTGACAATTCCCAGAGATGTTTATGAAGAGGTAAAAAATAGAACGAATGATTTTTTTAAGGCGAGAGAAGAAATTTTTCTTCGGAGGATTGCTGCTGACAGGATTAGAGATTGTCATGGTGACCTTCGGCTGGAACACATCTTCTGGGGAGATGAAATCTCCATCTTTGACTGTATCGAATTCAATGAGAGGTTCAGATATACCGATGTGGCTGCTGACATCGCCTTTCTGGCGATGGATATTGATTACCACGAAAGAGAAGATCTCAACAGGCCTCTTATCAACACCTATATCGAAAAATCTGGAGATAGGGAATTATTGGAAGTATTGGATTTTTATAAATGCTATCGAGCCTATGTTCGTGGAAAGGTGGAGAGCTTTCGATTAGATGATCCGAATATCCCAGAGGGGGAGAAAAAAGAAGCTTTAAAAAGGGCCCAGAAATATTTTAACCTCGCCCAACGTTACGCCCAGAGATTTTAAGTTATTCCCCTTACCTCCACCTCCTCCAAGGCCACGAGCCAAGACATGGCTCTCCGACCATTATCATGGTAAGGTATTGACATCAGAACATGCTCTTGCCTTTATCACCCTCAACAAAGCATTCCTTTGCGTGATCTCGAACAAATCATCCCTTATCCTATGGCATGAAGGCAGTTGGTGATATTAAATTTCACATTGACATGCGAGAATTTCTCCAAAATAGATGCGGTGAAAATCGCCCTTCGAATATAAAGAAGGGATGATAGACTTTTCTAATTCTGAAGGTATTAAATCATTTTTATAAATGACCTGGCATTCAAAATGGAGAACCCCTTCTTTGATGATGGGTGGTTTCACCTTCATCGAAGGAATTGTTGTTAACTGTTTCTCTTTAAATTTGTTATAATCTCGGCCTGATACAGATCCACAGTATTGTACCACCTCTTTTAATTGAGGAGGTACAATATTTACTGTAAATTCTCCACCCTCCTCGATAAATTGGTAAGTATATCGAGAAGGACGAACGAGTATAATAAAGATGGGTTTTCTCCAGACGATGCCTATCGTTCCCCATCCGATTGCCATGACATTTGGAAGGTCTTCTTTCCCTTGACTGACGAGGAGCACACGACTCTCATTAAAGGCGTTTATCGCCTCCCCTATATGGTCTCTATATTCAACGGTTTTCTTTGCCATGACACAACCCCCCTCTCAAAACGCATATGACTTTGGCTCACGATTTTAACATAACAAAAAAATCCTTGCGAAACAAGGCAGAATCAGAGAATATTATATTATAAATCCAGCACCTTCCTGCAGGGTATTAAATCCCGCACTTTTAGAAAGTGCTGGATAAACCCCGCAGGAAGATTATTGTCTACCATTCACCCCGCACTACTTTATAGTGCGAGGGTTCATCCCCGCAGCAGAGCTGCGGGGTTTTCTGGAAGGTGCTGGATAAAAACTTATCAAGGAGGATAAGCCATGAATATGGAAGCATTAGAAAAATTGATTATGGGCAGGCGGTCCATTCGGCATGGAAAAAAGAGGAGGTTTCAGATGAATTATTAAGGAAAGCAGTTGAGTTGGCCACCTGGGCCCCCAATGGAGGGAATTTTCAGGGATGGCATTTTGTTATTGTGAAGAATAAAGAGGTAATTAGGAAAATGGCCGATGCAGTTCAGTCTGTTGCTGATAAAATTGCAGCTTGGCCAGAAGCAGGGGCATGGCAAGAGGATGTGAAACGTTATCAGAAGAACGCTTCATATTTCAGAAATGCCCCGGCCTGTATCGGGGTATTCGTCAGTCAATATGAAAGCGTGGCAGATAAGGTATTAACTGCTCGTGATTCCTTTGACCCTGAAGCAAGGGAGATTTTGATGTGTCGAAGGTCAGCACCAACAGCGATCCAGAGTGCAGCCGCTGCTGTTACGACGATGTTATTGGTATTCCATCACATAGGATTAGGAGCGGTCTGGCTTGTAGCACCTCTTCAGGCCAAAAAAGAGATTGAAACCATATTAAACGTATCGCCGAATATGTCTCTCATATGCCTTGTTGCAGTCGGATATCCTGATGAGTCTCCCCAAAAGGATAGAAAGCCCGTGGATCAGGTGTTAGAGTTTGTTCGTTAAAGATGCCTTCAAAAAACTAAAAGGGCGAGCCAAAGCTCGCCCTTAAATCTTTTTATATTTTTGTTTATTACCCTCTTAACCCAAAACTCCTAACTCCGAGCTCTAAACTTCTTTCTCAAGCCTGCCAGGCCGATGAATCCACTCCCTATAAGGAGCCATGTCCCTACCCAGCCCTCCCATCCAATTTCCATTGACACCCTGTTCATCATTAAACTACAATTAATATTTAACATTGAAGCCATCTTATAGGAGGTAATAAAATGGGAAGGTTCAGATTTGTCGATCTTAGTGTATCCTTGGCTAACACTCCTCCCGAGTCTTACTTAACTACTGAAATAACGTATATTAATCATGAGCAAGGGGCTGAGCACCGTAGCAAGGTGTCGGGATTGCCAAAGGGTTTCTTTCCTGATAATAAGTTTTTGGCCCACGAAAAGGTTACTCTTAGTACCCATTCAGGGACTCACTTAGACGCCCCTTGGCATTATGGGCCAACGAGTGAAGGTAAACCAGCAAGAACCATCGAAGAAATTCCTTTAGAATGGTGTTTTTCAGATGGCGTGGTATTGGATTTTACGCATAAGAGAGCAGGAGAGCTCATCAAGGTAGAAGACCTTAAAGAAGCTTTAAAGAAGATTAGATACACCATTAAACCTTATGATATCGTCCTAATTAGAACAGATGCATCTAAGCATTATAATGAGTTGAGCTATGGAAATATTCACGCTGGTATGGGCAGAGATTCAACCTTATGGCTAATAGAGCAAGGGGTGAAGGTCATGGGAATAGATGCCTGGACATGGGATAGGCCTGTTGATATTATGTTGAATGAATGCCGGGATCAAGGAAAAGCGGGTGATATATTCTTTTCCGCTCATTTTACAGGGAGAAAAAAGGAGTTTTGGCATTTGGAAAATTTAGCTAATCTTGATAGGCTCCCAAAGCCTTATGGTTTTAAAATTTCAGTTTTCCCTGTGAAAATTTCAAAGGCTAGTTCTGGTTGGGTTCGGGCAGTGGCTATTCTTGAAGAATAACTCAACTCAAATTGGAGCGGGGAAAAGTCTATCTTTACCTGATCAGGTGCATGGGATGAATAGACAAAACGTGGTACCAAAAAATTGTGTGCGAGGAGATTGTTTGATGAAAATAGATACATTTCTTCAAGTACCCTGATAAATTTACAGCCAATGAAAGGGAAAAAAATTGGACCGCTAAAAACCGTGATTGTAGTAACATAGTTGAGCTCACCCGAAACATCCCCCGCCGGGTGACGATAGTATTAGCCCCGAAAGCTGCGGCAGAAATTAGTCCTAATATCATTCCGAGCATAGCCCGATTGTGGCATATCTATAAGGAAAATGAAATAAGAAAAAAGTAATTTAGAAAACCCTGTTTTTGCTGCTTGACAATAGTGAGGGTTTAAATATAAGCTCAACTCTGCTACAAATGGCTAATGAGACAAAAGGGGGTGAGATAAAACAAAAGTAAAATTGATGGATTCGTAAAAAGTCCCAATTTGTCATCCTGAATCCTTCGCCATTTGTCACCCTGAGTGAAACGAAGGGTCTCGATTTTGGGCTCAGGGTAAACTCCATAAAGGATCTGAAAGACATTGATATGATTATATTCTTCGCTTTGCTCCGAATGACAGAGTGCCACTGCTCGACTTTTTACGAGGCAATCAAAAGTAAATTTTATTTTTTAGAAAAAGAAAGGAGAGAAACATATGAAAAAGTCAATGGTTTGGTTGTTGGTAGTTATGATAACCGGTTTATTCTTATTTAGACAAGAAGGGTTATCTTCAGCCACAGAGCCTCTACCTAAGGCACTTAATATTGGCACACATCCAGTAGGGACTTTAGCAAATGTTTTTGGCACAGCGGTAGCCACAGTTTGTAGTAAATATACACCTATCCCGCTAAAGGTCAAAGCGGTGGCCGGACCCACCACTTGGATGCCCATGATTGTGACGAAAGAGGTGGACCTTGGTGTATTGACCTCTGCAGACGCATTTCCAGCCTACCTTGGTATAGAGACGTATGAAAAGCTATCGGGAGGCAAGGGATTTCCCATAAGGCTTGCTACCATTGGACCAATCTTTTCTCTCGGCACCATTGTTCGAGGCGATAGCCCAGCCAAGACGATCCCAGAATTGAAAGGTTTGAGAGTTTGCGGTGAGTATGCCAACGTTCCAAGCGCAGCCATTGCCCAGGAAGCCGCCTTAGCCAATGGCGGGTTGAGCTGGAACGATGTAAAGATAGTGCCTGTTCCCGATCCTGGCGCAAGTGTTAAATTGGTTATGGAAGGCCGAGCAGATGCCGGATGGGCATCGGTAGGAATGCCTGTGGTGAGAGAGTTGGCTGCCAAGAGAGGAGCCCGCTTCCTGTCCCTTGACACCTCACCTGAAGCTCTTGCCAAAAAAGATAAAATCCATCCCTATAGTTTCCCTTACCTGATCAAAGCCGGAAGTACCCCTGGGGTAGATGTGGATACCTGGTTTATGGGTACTGAGTATTACATGGTATGCTACTCTGACTTGCCTGACAAAATAATATTCGAGATAAATAAGGTTCTATGGGACCACTTCGATGAGTTGTGGTCTTTCCACCCTACATTCAAATCGTGGGACCAAAAAAACTTTGCCTCCAGAAAGCTGTTTACCCCTTATCATCCTGGGGCCATTAAGTTTCTTAAGGAGAAGGGCCTTTGGACTGAGAAGCTGGATGCGCAGCAACAAGAACTTCTAAAGATTAAGAAGTGAAAGACTAAGTGGGGCCTTAGGGAGACCATTTAGATCACTAAAGCTCCACTCGCAAGTCTTACCCCGTAGATCTCTAAATTTAAGAAACAAAATATTATAGGGCCGAATATGATCGAGGAACGAGGTGTACAGGTACGTTTTAGAAGACATTCAGGCCTGTTGGGCCTGATAGAGAAGATTTTACTCATTTGCATTCCTATCACCGGGGTCATCTCGATTCTCAACATTTTCCTTTACTTTGGGAAGTCAGTTTGGATCGAGCAATATATGGCTGTATTTCTTGGTCTTATCATGACGTTGGTCCCCCTTCTTATCCCTGCGACCAAGGCAAGTCCAAGAGATAAGCTACCGTGGTATGATGCCATCCTCTCTGCTATCGGCTTCGCGATAGGCCTTTATGTAGTAATTTTCTATCCTGATATCGTAGCGACTTCAGGCCTCACACCACTGGATAGGACAATAATGGGGGCAATTGCCATCCTATTTATACTTGAAAGCTGCCGGCGTTTACTTGGCTGGGCATTGCTGGTAATTGTTGTTCTATTCATTCTGTATGCCCATTTCTCTTATCTCTTTCCCGGTCCTTTATATAGCAGTGGAGTTCCCTGGGTTCGGCTGGCAAATTACCTTTACCTCGATCCTGGTGCCTTATTTGGTGTACCAATCAGGATTGCCGGCACAATCGTGCTTGCTTTTATCTTTTTTGGTCAAGTCTTTTTTAATACTGGTGGAGGAAATGTCCTTACGGATGGTGCTATGTCGCTCATGGGAAAATACAGGGGAGGACCTGCTAAGGTGGCAGTTCTGTCCAGCATGGCCTTTGGAACCATATCAGGGAGTGCAGTTGGGAATGTGGTAACCACTGGCACTTTTACCATCCCGCTTATGAAAAGAATTGGCTACGCACCTTACTTCGCTGGGGCAGTAGAAGCAACTGCCTCTACTGGTGGGCAGATTATGCCCCCGGTGATGGGAGTAACTGCTTTCCTCATGGCTGAACTCCTAAACATACCCTATGCTGAGGTAGCCTTGGCAGCCATGCTGCCAGCCATTCTTTACTATCTTGGTTTATTTGTGCAAGTTGACTTAGAGGCAGCCAAAAGAGGGCTTAAGGGTCTTCCCTCTAAAATGCTCCCATCATTTAGAAAAGTCCTGTTTGATGGTTGGATATTCATCATCCCAGTAATAGTACTTGTTTATACCCTGTTCATCTTATACTTCGAACCTGATAAAGCAGGGTTGTACTCCGTGGCCTCAGCATTCGTAGTATGTACATTTAGGAAAGCGTCACGAATCAATCTAAAGAAGCTATTGATCATCTTAGAGAGTGTGGGAGGGGCATTAATAGAAATAGGCATCATTGTCGGTGCGGCAGGGTTGATTATAGGGGTAATGTCTGTATCCGGTCTTGGTTTTTCTTTGTCCTTGGCCCTCACTGAATTAGCAGGAGGAAATTATTTCGTATTACTCTTGGCATCAGCTATCGGCGCAAGTATATTGGGTATGGGAATGCCTGTGCTGGCTTCCTATATTTTGATCGTTCCACTTGTAGCCCCGTCCCTCACCCATTTAGGGATGTCCCCCATTTCTGCTCATATGTTTGTATTCTACTATGCTGTCTTATCATTCCTTACTCCACCGGTATGCCTCTCTGTTTATGCTGCGGCCTCCATAGCCAACTCAAAGCTTATGCCAACAGCCTTGCAAGCATTACGTTTGGGCATCGCGGCTTATATTGTGCCTTTTATTTTTGCATATCATCCCGCATTGCTCCTTCAGGGCACCTTCCTCGAAATCTTAGTGGCCGTAGTAACTGCTTTGATTGGGATCGGACTGATTGCTATTGCTGTGGAAGGCTATCTATTTCGACCCTTGAGCTGGCCTTGGAGGATCCTTCTTTGCGGGGGAGGACTTCTCTCCCTAATCCCAGGCTGGAAAACAGATTTTTTAGGACTGGCCATTGCCTTGCCCATTGTTTTCTGGGAGTGGAGAATACATCGGGCAAATAAAAGATTGGTGTCTCTTTCAATGGGAGATTCGGCTAATCGATGAAATGAGAATTCGGAAACCAGGGAGAGTAAAAGAACAGCTATGGTTTTTGGACCGGAAGGAATCCGGGGGTTACCTTCTGGAAGGAAATCAAGTTAACGGAAAGGCCTACTGATAAGGGCTTCGCTATGGTTGCTGAGAAAGTTTCTTGCCAAAGATGTGGAGATTCTTTCATCTCTCTACAAGATCAGGGAAAGATTTTAAAGATCGCGAAAGACAAGGGTTTGGATAAGTGGCAAGTCTATTTTACTCTCTGCCAGAATTGTCGAGCCCAAGTCTTTGACGAACAGATGATAGAAAATAATCTGGAAAGGGCAGAGCGAGTCAAACATGTAGCCAAGCGTAGGCACGAAAGATTTTATACGATAAAGGTGGACACCAGGCTTAGGACGACTGTTTATAAGAGCGAATGTTATATTTGCAATCAAGGTTGTGATGCTCTCGTCCATGTGAAGGATGGAAAGGTGGTTTTGATCGAGGGTGATCCCAGCTCTACCGTTACCAAAGGGACATTGTGCTGCAAAGGTTTAGCTTCAAAGGAAATGCTTTATCACCCTGACCGCCTCCTCTACCCTATGAAGCGTGTTGGGGAGAGAGGAGAGGGAAAGTGGCAGCGGATAACCTGGGATGAGGCTCTGGATACCATAGCCATGAAGTTTAACGAAATTGAACAGAAATATGGTAAAGATAGCATCGTCTTGGCTACAGGCACCAACAGAGGTTGGGTTCGACATTTTCTGAGGTTTGCCAATGCTTATGGCAAGCAGTGGATAGGGCCTGGAATTGCCCAATGCTTTTATCCCAGGATGACAGGTCAGATACTGGTCATCGGGAGCAATGCCTTAGAAAACCCTCACTATGATCAAGCAGAATGCATGTTGATCTGGGGATGCAATCCAACCAATACATGGCCAGTGAAGGGTTTGGGCATGATGGAGGCGTGGCAACGGGGAGCTAAGATGATTGTCGTTGACCCTGTGTTTTCCGAGGCAGCTTCAAAAGCGGATATGTGGCTCCAGCTCCGGCCAGGTACTGATGCGGCCTTAGCCCTTGGAATGTTAAATGTGATCATCAATGAAGGACTCTACGACAAGGAGTTTGTAGACCAGTGGTGCTTTGGCTTTAAAGAGCTTAAAGAACGAGTGCAGCAGTATCCTCCCGAAAAGGTGGAAGAGGTAACCTGGGTTCCCAAGGGCAAGATCTGGGAAGCAGTAAGGATGTATGCCACGACAAAACCAGCTTCGATCACCCAATGCTTATCCATTGACCAGAACGCTGACACCATTTCAACATGCCGTTCTATCGCTATGTTGGCAGCCATTACGAGTAATATTGACATACCTGGTGGCAATTTGATTAGCATGCCCAAGAAGGTACACGATAGGGCAACCGATACGCTATCTAAATATTTGACTAAAGAACAACATGAGAAACGGTTGGGAAGCAAGGAGTATCCATTCTTAGCTGGGGAAGCCTGTATATTACAGCCTTCAGCTCATAACTACACTGCCTGGCAGGCTATATTAACAGGTAAACCTTACCCAGTAAGGGCCATCTACTGCCAAGGCAATAACATGCTTGCTGGCTATGCGAATACCAAGATGGTCATGGATGCACTGATGAGTCTCGATTTTTTTGTGGTGACAGACCTTTTTATGACCGAAACAGCTAAGATTGCGGATATTGTTCTTCCTGTGGCAAGCTGGATGGAGAGAAGTGCTGTCACACAGAATGATCAGACCTCTATTAATCTCATTCATTTGCAGCAGAAGGCTGTACAGCTCGGTGAATGCTGGACGGATTTCAAAATTCTAAATGAGCTGGCTAAAAGGCTTGGATTTCCTGAACGCATGTTCCCCACTGACGAAGCCTATTTTGATTTTCTGCTGGAACCATACGGAATGACCTTTGAAGAGTTCAAAAAGGCGGGGTTTATTTCAGTCCCCTACTCTTTCAAGAAGTATGAAGCGAACGGGTTTCACACCCCCTCCGGTAAAATTCAGCTCTATGATCCTAGGCTCAAAGACCTCGGCTTTGACCCCCTGCCCAGCTATCGTGAGCCAACCGAGAGTTTCGTGAGTACTCCTGAACTGGCAAAGGAGTATCCTCTTATCATCACTACAGGTGGTAGGGTTCCTGTTTTTCGACATTCTGAACTCCGTAATATTCCGATGCTGCGTGAGATAGTGCCCGAGGTCCTGGTGAGCCTCAATCCTAAAACAGCAAGGGAGCTCGGCATTCATAACGGTGATGCGGTCATCATAGAATCATGCAGAGGAAGCATGGAAGCCAAGGCTTACCTTACAGAAGGTATTGACCCAAAGGTGGTCCAGGTGCCAAGCCACTGGCCGGGTAAGAACAATGTGAACCTAATCATGGACAACCAGAGTTGTGCACCAATGATCGGAAGTGCTCAGCTTCGATGCCAGCTCTGCAGGGTGAGGAGGAAAGAACAGGAATGATGTCGCAGAAAGTTCTCTTGATAGACTTAGATAACTGTATTCGCTGTCATGCCTGTGAGATAGCCTGCCGGCAGGAACATGGCCTCACTTACGAAACAAAGTCCAGATGGTGCCGGGTGATCACCATTGAGCCGAGATGGATAAATCAAGAACTCCACATGGATTTCATTCCAATGATTTGTTTCCAATGTGATAATCCCATCTGCGCCTATTTTTGCCCTGTAAACGCCATATCAAAAAAGGAAGAGGGTGTTGTGGTGATCGATGAGGAGGTGTGTAATGGCTGTAAGCTCTGTATATATGGCTGCCCCTTTGGTGCCATGTTTTCCAATGAAACCAAGAATGTCACTGGGAAATGCGACCTATGCACCAGTCGTATTCATAGTGACATCGAACCTGCTTGTGTGCAACACTGCATAGGCGGAGCACTCCAATTTGAAAGTCAAAAAGAGTTAACAGATATAGCTGCAGGTGAACACATCCTTAGGATGGGTATGGTCTACTACACCTCAAGTAAGTGGAGGTTGAGAGGCGAAAAAATAGGGTGAAGAGCATGACCGCTAACGATAGAATCGTAAGAACCATGTGCGATCTCTGCCATTGCGAATGCGGTGTGTTAGTGCATGTGCAGGACGGGAAAGTTATAAAAATCGAAGGCGACCCGAACTGTCCTATAAATGAGGGACACCTATGTCCAAAAGGGTTGGCCGCCATACAGCTGCTCTATCACCCTGACCGCATCCGATATCCTCTCAAGCGAAAAGGCGAAAGAGGGGAAGGGAAATGGCAGCGTATCTCATGGGATGAAGCCTTGGACACAGTGGTAATAAAATTTAGGGAAGTTATAGAAAAGTATGGGCCGGAATCGGTTACCTATTCGTGGGGGGATGCGGCCTATCGCAATTCTCGATTTACAAAAGATGCTCTTCTCTTCACCCTGAATGCCCCAACACACCTTCATTCGGATGCGCACTACTGCTTTCATCCGGTGTTGATAGCCAACCGCCTCACTTTCGGCCATCTTCTAACAAGCGAAGGTTCTCCTGACTATAGAAATAGCAAGTGTATTATGCTCTGGGGTGGTAACCCCGTCATGACCCATCCCACACAAGGGAGAGACATTATTCTTGGCAAGACGAACGGGGCAAAGCTTGTGGTGATCGACCCAAGGTTTACCGAGATTGCTTCAAAGGCAGATATTTTCCTACAGGTCAGACCAGGAACGGATGATGCCTTAGCACTGGGCATGTTAAATGTCATCATCAATGAGGGGTTGTATGATAAAGAGTTCGTAGAGAAGTGGTGCATAGGCTTTGATCAGCTAAAAGAAAGAGTGCAGGCCTATCCTCCTCAATGGGTTTCGAAGATCACGTGGTTAGCTGAAGAAGAAATCATTCGGACAGCAAGATTATTTGCAACGAGCAAGCCTGCAGCCACTCACACTCGTATGGGAGTGTGCATGTCAACCAATACCATTCAGACAGTCCGTGCCATCTCTATTCTGGCAGCGATTTGTGGCAATCTGGACATCAAAGGTGGCAATCTCATACCCAACAGACCTGCAGGGTTCAAAACGAGAGCCGAGATCGTATGGAAAGAATTGACCCTGCCTCCAGAGCTGGAAAATAAGAAAGTTGGCGCCCATGAATTCCCACTGCTCTGTAGCTCTGAGTCCCTCGGGGGTAATTTTTGTCATCCACCCTCCGTGATCCATGCCATGATGACTGGTAAACCATATCCCATCAAGGCATTATGGGTACTCAATGATCTTCTCGTATGCCTGGAAGGGGCTAAAGAGACTAAAGAAGCGCTTGGGAATGTAGATTTCATAGCGGGTTCGGATTTTTTTATGACTTCAACTATGGAGCTTTGTGACATTATCCTTCCGCCATGTACCTATTTAGAAAGGGAAGAGGTGGTGGATTCTATTTGTACTAACAATGTGATCGGGGCGCGTCAAAAGGTAATCCAACCACTGGATGAGACCCGGGATGAGAAAGAGATAGATCTTGAGATCGTTAGGAGAATGGGGTTGAAGCTTCCACCCCATTGGCAAACGCTTAAAGACTTCAATGAATATCGCGTAAAAGGGATGGGTATTACTTTTGAGGATCTTAAAGAAAAGGGCTATATTGGCGGACCTGTATCCTATAAGAAATATGAGGGAACTGGATTCCCAACACCCTCTGGCAAGGTTGAACTTTATTCCTCCATCCTTGAAAAATATGGTTATGATCCACTACCCTACTATCAAGAGAATCCTGAAACCCCAGTTTCCACCCCAAAACTGGCTAAGGAATATCCTCTTATTCTCATCACCGGTGGCAGGCATGTGGTTTATTACCACTCCCTGGGCAGACAGATCCCTTGGCTTCGGGAAATCATGCCAGATCCCAATCTTGAGATTCATCCTGAGACAGCAGAACGACTTGGTATTAAAAATGGCGATTGGGTATGGATCGAGGCCCCTCGAGGTAGAGGACGCATAAAAATGAGGGCTGAACTTACTGAGTCTGTTCACCCAGAGGTCGTCCATGCTCCCTCACATTGGTGGTTCCCAGAGGTGAAAGAATCCCATCATGGAGCCTGGGAATCCAATATCAACGCTATCATGTCGAATGATCCCCCTTATGATCCGATATGTGGTGCTACACCACTGCGAGGAAACTTATGTAGGGTATATAAAGCAGATGAGAGATAAAAATATCAAAAAATCATTGCTCCTTAATATCGATCTATGTGTTGGCTGTTTTGCTTGCGAAGTGGCTTGCAAACAGGAACACAATCTACCAGTGGGCATCCGGTGGATAAAGGTAGTTAAAGTAGGTCCAAAGAAAGTCAGTGGCAAATTATTCATGCATTTTGTCCCTGTCCATTGCAGGCACTGCGGAAAACCTCCTTGTCTGGGGGTATGCCCAGTTGGGGCAATTTCGAAACGTTCTGATGGCGTCGTTCTTTTCAATGAGGAGTTATGTATTGGGTGTAAAATGTGCATGGAAGCTTGTCCCTTCGGAGCCCTGCAGTACAATCCAGAGAAAGAGGTTGCAGAGGCATGTAACCTTTGTGTGGGGCGAGTGGATAAGGGTCTCGAACCCATCTGTGTCCAAAATTGCCCTACAGGTGCACTTCGCTTTGGAGACACTACTGACTATGTGTTACAGAAACAAAAAAGAGGGGTAAAAAACTTCATTGAACATGATGAGTTTATAAAAGAGAAGGAGGTCTGAGGAATGGGTTCATTGGATGGGATAAGAGTATTAGACCTCTCCCGTTTTCAAGCTTGTCCTCTCTGTGGCATGTTATTGGCAGACATGGGGGCAGAGGTCATTAGAATTGACCCACCGGAGGGAGCTCCCGACAGAAAATGGGGACAACTTGGGCCTGATGGTGAGACCCTTTTGTATAAAATCGTTTCACGAAATAAAAAAGGTATAACACTAAATCTAAGTACGTCAGATGGAAAGGAGATCTTCTATGAATTAGTCAGGCATTCAGACGTTGTTCTTCACAA
>Ga0194112_10002172_pt1 | contig 28339 bp, 23 predicted proteins | sample TA2MahC400mmetaG_FD_146191 | JGI IMG/M metagenome (GOLD analysis project Ga0194112, IMG submission 146191) | Freshwater microbial communities from Lake Tanganyika, Tanzania - TA2015016 Mahale Deep Cast 400m | ecosystem: Environmental > Aquatic > Freshwater > Lake | place: Tanzania: Lake... | reverse complement strand
TTAGTTGAGCTTGCAGCCAGGCTGGGTTCAGATGTCCCTTTTTTCATCTATAAGGGCACAGCATTAGTAGAAGGCAGAGGGGAAAAAGTGACACCTTTAGCAGCCTCGATGCCTAGCTGGTTTGTTTTGTTAATACCACTGTTGCCAAAAATACCGCAAAAAACGCAACAGCTTTATTCTCGTTTAAATGCACGGCATTTCACCGACGGGCAGTTCGTTGACAAAGCAATGAAAAATTGGTCTCAACGCAAGCAAATTGACAGCTTCTTGCTGTTCAACGTTTTCGACAAGTTAGCCTTTAATGCATTTGCTGGACTTGAAATCTATTGGAAGTGTTTCGAACAGGCTGGTGCTACGGACATTCATCTGGTTGGTTCAGGCCCAGCTTTATTTACTCCGGTGGCTAATGAGGCTAAAGCCGAAGAGATATGTCGCCGACTTCGACAGCAGGGATTAGAGGCTTATTCTGTATCTACCTTCGTGGAAAATGCAAGAATTAAAAACCAAATATCAAAATGACAGCTAAAAATGCAAAAATATTACGTGAGTGTACCATTGGAGGAGCTAAATGTCTGAATGGCTTCAATTAGGAAGTGTGAGGTTTTAAAAATCAGGTTTCAAAAATGGGGTTACTACCATTATTATCGTAATCACCGCAAGCCCACCTGCTCCAAAACCAATCAATAATGAAGCAGCCCGCCGAATCTCTTTGGATAATCTAAATTTCCTATTATCTACCGTTGCTTCTAGTTTTAAGGCCATGCTTTGAAAAAACATTGGTATGCTAGACATTATGAGGCCTACAAACAAAACATAAAGTGTAGTAATTAATGGGTTCATAACTCACCTCCTACAATCAATTGTACTCATTTGATGGGGAGGGGTGTCAAGGGATAATTAAGAATCAAAAATTCAGGGTTACAGTTCTATGGGCTAATTCAACCCGTATTCTGTAAAAACTAACTGATAGTATGATTACCCTTATATGACATCCCGATTGATAGTCAATCTGGCACTTACTAGATAAAGATTTTCCGTTGGGGTATTCCGTTTTGGCTTGGCTGGATGTATAATTGCAGCTAGGAGACACCTACTTTTAGGTGAAAAGGGGTTGTGATGCCACGGTATAGGTCTGCTAGAAGCCGATTTTCTTGGTCTAAACTTGTGTTAGCTATTCTAACTGTTGTTTGTGCTTTGGCCGTTATTTGGACTGGTTACTTACTTTACACTCAAAAACTTAGTCAAGTCACAGCTATTATCATACTTGCGGTGGTCATAGCAGTCTTAATCTGGGATGCATTCCTTCTGAGTAGACACAAGGTTGGCCCTGGCGTTGCGTTTGCTGCTTTTGTGGTTACCTCCCTAGTTGGCAGCACAGTATGTGCTTTCTCATGTATTGAGCCATTTGTGGCAGCTAAGAGGCAAGTAGCTTACTATGCTCAGAGCTTTAGCAGTCCATTTACCCAGAAACTACCTTTAGGTACAGTGGAGTTGTCAAAAGGTCAAATTCCATCTGCCTCGCAATACCCAGCAGACATAAGCGGACGTGTAATAATCCCAGAGAGAGTGATTGCAAAATGGAGTGCCGACGCACCAGACCCACTTGAGTTAACCCACGAAGAGGGCAAGGTATGGTGGATAATCGAAGTCTCAGTTAGAAATAAGGCTTACAAAGAACCAATTACAAGCAGGTATCAGGACTGGCCACTGAAGGTTAGTGATGGAGTTTATTATGCCAAGAGTTATCAAGACCAGATACGTGCAGCATATCCTTTAAGCGTCCCCTCTGGCGGGACAGGTCAAACGACATTTCGCTTCCTTGTTCCAGACACACTTAAGGTAGGGGAGGCCCAGTTGGCCTATAGAGGAAGCGAAGGTGTTTCCTATGGAGCCTTGAGTGGCGGAGAGAGGGTGCCCCTATATGATTGGGATTCGAAGACCGTGATTAATGAACCATTTGAGACTTTTTGGGTTTATGGGAAGAAGATGCGACTCAGAACTGTTGCCAGTTGGAGCGGAAACGAGACTGCCCATATTAGATATGTGGCCGGTAAGTCACCGTGGGTAGTCAACTGGAGCTATGACCAGACTAGTAAGATAGCCTCTAATTTTTATGCTTTTGTTATCACTGAAGTGGGATACCAACGGTTAGATGTGAGCACTGTGCCAGTTCAAGGTGGTTTGGGTGCGTTGGTGGGCATTGCTTGGACGTCTGACAAAGATGGGTCTATTGTCGTGCCTCAGGCAGGAAGTTTTGTAATTGTGGTTGAAGCTTCTGGCGTACATTGGCGCGTGAAAGTTGGCATGGAATAACCAGAGCATTGTCAGAGATACTGCCTAATTGGATAAATGCAATTGTCTTATGGGCTGCTTCTTTCCTGATTTGTATTGTTATTACTTTGATATGGGATGTTAAAGGTATGATTATGAAATATTATGGCTTGCTTGTCAAAGTCAGAATTATAGGAATATGCCCTTTTTAGCTTTTGACTTGTCATTTTGCATTTTTATGTTTGACTTTTTATCTGGCAATGATGGAGAAGCAGAAGCTTGGCGCCAGCTATGAACCAGTCTTTCCTCGTCTTTTCTTGTCCGCACTTCTCCATTAAGCTTCGCCCTATGTAAGGCGTTCAAAATCTCTCCTAGCCGAGGGCCCTCAGACACTCCCATTCTCTTCAAGTCTTCCCCATTCAGCAGCGGCTTAACATAGCGTAATTTAGTCAGGCACAATCGAAGGTTCTGGCTTACTATTGGCGATTCCGATGCCAGCGCATTGGATTGAATGGCTGGTGCTGCATAACCGTGAAGCATTTGATAAATATCGCTGGGCTTTAGCTTAGGATTGGCCAGGTTGTGGAGTTGTGCCTTAAGTTGCAAAGTGTGGCGCATGGCTTGAGCTAGCCTTTTTTGAAAGTTGAGACGAGAAATAAGCTCCTCGTTTTCCTTTTCAGTCAGGTTGTAAATAAGCAAGCACAGGTAAAGCGAAAGTAGTGATGTTCGTTTATCAACTTGACGAGCCTTAGCAAACATTTTGCCGAGCTGGCTGTTGCTCTTGAGAGCCGGGTGTATTTTGCTGAGGACTCCTAGTTCCTCAGCTCGCCTTAATACTTTCTCCGGCTGGGCTTCCTTCAGTATTAGCTCTAGCTCATGTCTGATGCGGTCACCACTTATGGTGTCAAGCATGGCCACATCACGTCGCAGTAACCTCTCTGTCTCTGTCTCCAGCTTGAATCCTAACCTCTGCTCGTAGCGTAATGCCCTCAGGATTCTGGTAGCATCGTCAGTGAAGCTATTTTGGTGCAGGATGCGGATGAGGCCACGTTTGAGGTCATCTTTGCCGTGATATAGGTCAATAAGCTCGCCGAAGCGTTGGGGATTGAGGCACAGTGCCATAGCGTTTATTGAGAAGTCTCGGCGGATGAAGTCATCTTTGAGGCTGCCCGGCTTAACGGTGGGCAAGGCTCCAGGTCGGCTGTATATTTCGCTGCGGGCAGTGGCTAAATCGAGGCTGAAGCCGGGGTATTTAAGTTTGGCAGTGCCGAAATGAGAATGAATTGTTAGCTTTGCCTGGCTGCCCTTTGCTATCTTCCGAGCCAGTTGAATGGCATCGCCTTCGACCACCAGGTCGTAGTCAAAATTGGCACGGCCCAGAAACAAATCGCGCACTACCCCGCCGACGAGGTAGAGCCCGAGCCCCAGCTCGCTGGCCTCTCTGCCAGCAATCTTTGCCAGAGCCAGAACTGGAGGTGGGAGGTATTTTTCAAGTTTCGGTGCAAGATTTTCAGGCATGAGCATTTTAATTTCAGGCTTAATTCAATGGGCCCTGATGTCTCAAACTTCATCCGTATCGATAGAAACTTAGGTCTGAGTTAATTCAGTTGAATCTAAAATCCAGCCGAATGCTTCGAAACGGAGAAACTCTTGTGCTGTATCATGTATGATATAAAACCACTACTTTACATGCTGTCGCGCACAACGAAAACGAGTTTATCCTGCATTTTTCTAGTCTTCTGGCGTTTTGCTGGAGTTTCATTCTTATGGAGCAAGCAGATTTCCTTTTTCTCTAATTCTAATGGGTCTTTTGGGATAATAAATGCGTCTCTGATGTTGTCCCAATCTTTGCTTCTTACAGTTATAATGTTGCCGAGGAAAACACTGACATGACATCCATCTACCATTGTAGGCTCTACAGTTTCTAACTTTCTGTTTGTTATTTCAACGTACTTGGGATCGATATCAATCCCTATGAATTTTCTTCCCAATTTTTTAGCAGCGATTGCAGTTGTTCCGGTACCAATAAATGGATCCAGTACAATATCTCCCTCATCGCTGCTCATAAGCAACAACCTTTCAAGCAGATGTACTGGAAGTTGACAAGGATGTTCGTCTCTCCTTATTTTGTGCCTGATTCTGTGAATATCCGTCCATACATCAGATACAAGTGGTCCAAACTGGTGCAGTTGACTCTTTTTACCACCGTAGTCTTGTAAGATATAGTGGCAAACCCTACAACGCTTGTGCAGCATCCTGATGTCGTGAAATTTAAACCCCTCTGACTTTACATAGTATAGAATCCCGTAATGATTTGGTAATAGGGTCTTACCTAATGGAGACCCCATTGCATCCCAAGCGATCCAATGGCGGAAGATAGCAATTTCATTTAGATAATAGCCGAAATAAATCAGCCACTTTGGAATGTTGTGAACAAAAATTGAGCCAGTTGGCTTGGTGATGCGGACCATTTCGGTCAGCCATTCTTTGCACCACGCAAGGTATCCTTCGACTTCGTGTTTATCATAATAACTGTTGTATTTCTTCTTAAGGTTAAAAGGAGGGTCAGCAAAGGTAATGTCAACGCTGTCATCCGGGATTTTGCCTAACACTTCTAGGCAATCCCCTTGCACGATCTTGTCTATCAGCTTCTCGAACAACTCTTTATTATCCATGAAAAATCCCAGTCAATAAATTCTCAAACCGTTCAAGCTCGTCATTGTTAAATGTGAAGACAAAGTCGTAAGCCTCGACCATACGTTTTAGGTCGCCTCTTCTTACATACCAGCCAATTCCGTCTACAAAGCCAACGAAAACTACATTCGGGTAGTTCCTTTTCAAGAATTCAGCAACTGTCTTTTCTGTTTTGGCTTTATCGCCCATTCCCGAAGCTGTAGTCACTGAGTATGAACATTCGATTATTAACTTTGGCAATTGCTTGTTGGGAATTATAAAGTCCATTGTTCTCGGAATATTGTCAGCTTCTGGGATGCTGAATTTCCCCTTCTCGAAGGTCAATTTGTGAGATGCTAGAATTTGGTCGATTACAATTTCAGGATTTCCTTTTCTGATACCGCTATACGAGCCTTTTGTTTTATACCGTATCATGGTATCTATCATAGATTCTACGGAGAAACTGAACTTGTTTATATCGAGCTTCTTAAATTCGAATAGTGGAAGGACTCGTCTTATCTCTGGGATTGTAGATCCTCTGAAAAATAGGTTTACAATGCCCTGAGCAAACTTTCTGTTTGTTTTTATGACAGCCTTTATCTTACCCAGTCCCCATTCGGTCTCGAAATTACCAACTGCCCAAGAGTCTTTATTAGCTAGGCTGGATAGGGTCTTGTCATCAGTAGCTCTGATGAAAGTTATTAATCTTTGTAGGCTTTCTTTCGAGAAACCAGTTATAGCCAGAACCGCGTCAAGCCCGTCTTCAACTTCTGTGATATGTTCAAGTAGGGCAGACTCTGTTAACCCTTTTCTTTCTAGCCGGTTCCTGAGTAGAAAAATATTCTGAGCAATGGAGGCGATACGGCTTTCATATCCTTCCTCAAATTCCATATTGTAGAAGTAGAAAGTGTTCCTCGCGATTACAGTGTTGAGTTTTTCTTCTAATGACGGGTAGTTCATTATTTCAGCTTCCTTAGAAATAGTATGTACTCATCCTTCATCGTATTCTGAATTCCTTTTATTGGCTTCGCAATTTTCTGATCGAGTGCAAATGAGTGTGTCGCTGCTATTTCTGCAACTTTTGTTTCTAGTCTTATTCCACCTGTTTGAATGTCATTTGAACCAATTATGATTACTGCGTACTTACCTACTTTCAGTACCCGTGACATCTCGGATAAGACTTTGTTCATGTCATCAAAGTAATTACTGAGTTTTTCTTTTCTGTTTTTCCCTTTGAGCCCTATCATTTCTTCTTTCAAAGACGAGACGTTGTATCCTAAGTACTCCAATTGTGGTCGGTCATTTTCTGCGTAATCTATGGCAAATGAGTACGGAGGGGAAGTGATAATAGCATCAATTGAATTGTTTTCTAAACGAAGATTTCTTGCGTCACCAATTTCAAATCTTGCTTTACCGATCTTCAAGCTGAGTTCTTCTCTCGCCTGGATAAATGAATTTATCTGTCCTACATATCTTTTAAGTACTGAGGGAAAAAGGACATCTATACTTTTCGAGCATCTTCTGGCATAGCCCATAGCATCTAGAAAGGCAAGCAAGGTTATTGCCTTATCTCCTTCAAAGGCGTCATGGTAGAAGAAATCCTTGGGCAGCCTATTATTACCGATTAGAGTTTTATAATGCTTGTGCATGTTGCTGAGCGCTGACGATAATTTTTGTCTATCGACTTTCAATGCTTCATATTTAACTTTGCTCATCAATTCACAGAATGGACTTTTTTCAATTCCAACGGAGTCGATTCCTATAATGCTGGCTTCGACATTTAATGTTCCACTTCCACACATGGGGTCAAGAGCAAGTTGTCCCGGTTTAATGCCCAGCATATTTAGAAGCCCTTTGATAAGTTGCGGGTGAAATTTCCCACGATATGGGAAAAGACCGTGAGTAGCATACCCCGTGGAGAAATTTCCTTCCTTGAAATATGCTTTCGTGATTTCTGATCTTCCCTGCCAGATCAAAGGTGAGTTTTTTGAGCAAATCACGTAGTGATTAGTGGGTATCCCGTCAACACTTTTGAAGAAAGCACCTCGCCTGATGCTTTCTGCCTTTGCAAGAAATTTTTGTTCGTAGAAGGCGAATTCTAACTCGAACACCTCGGAGGTGTTGGGTAGTAGTTCATATTCTTTCGGTAATAGAAAAGAGGCTATTCGGGGCAAATTCAATAACACATTTGGGTCTAGGTCTTCCTCAGTTTGCATGCTTGCTTTTGTTGCTTCTTTTGTCTGGGTCACACGTTTTTCCTTAGTTTGGGTCACTTGATATGGCGGTCAGACGGCAAACCCTGTATTTGTTCTGTTCACTGCTGCTTGGGTGAATTCTACTCTCTGCTGTGAGGATGGTCAAGAGTTCGAGGAAATGAGCGGGCTTTGTGTTGTAATCAATCACCTTTGGCTTTGAATATAGAATATGTGCCGATGGCTTTGGCGATGATGCGTCCGTTGCCTTCTATTTCCGATTCCAGTACAGCGATTCTTTTGCCTTTGTGAATGACTTTTGTCTTGCAGGTGAGCAGGCCAGATGCCAGCGCTGCGAAATAGGCCACTTTGATTTCCACGGTGGCGCAAATCTCACCTCTATCTAAATGGGGATAAAGCGCTGCTCCCATGCCGGTATCCGCCATCGAATAGACAACTCCTCCATGCACCACTTTGTGCGGGTTCAGCAGTTTTTCATTTATCTCTAAGACACATTTGCTGTATCCCTTTTTGCATGCGGTGAACTTTAGACCTATTAATTGAGCGAACGGGTGGAAGCCTTCTGCATTCAGTGGGAATTTTCTCGGCATAAGAATTACCTCCGTATGTCCAACCTTTTACTTATCACAGCTTGTGGAATTCTACTGCTTGTTGTGAGGGTGGTCAAGGCTGTTTTTGTTCAGTTATTTCTGATGATGTAGTGCGAGGCTTCAGCCTCGCTGGCCTCGACCCTTCAGGGTCGGGGCTACATGTGGATAGTCATGGGCGACCCTGAAGGGTCGCACTACATTGTTTGGATAATTACTATACTCGCGATGACGATGAACATTCTCGGATTTGACTACGCGTCTTAGAAGGTGATATAAATAGAAGCAGAAAGCTCTCACTGAGCAAGAAAGGAGCTTGTGGCTATGTGTAAGACCTGTGCTGCTCATGCCAAAAAGGCTGACAAGCCGAAAAAGAAAACCACCAAAAAGAAGTAGGCACATAATTTAGAGCTTTCAGTTTCTCTGGTGTGCATCGTGTGGAAGGTCGGGGCGTTTGTCTTCGGTACATATTGTGATGCTTAAGAGCTCAAACCATTGCCCCGATAGTTTTAGTGTGGCTTTTTTAATCCTATCTGTAATATCCTTCGCTAGCCCTTTTTTAAGCTTATACTTTGCTGCGTTAATAAGCAGCTGTAGTGTTCCCAAAGTAACTATTGTCCTATCTCATCACATTAGGAAATGAAGTAGTGGATGCGGTTTTGTTGTATAGTGTGGGAAGATATAATTAACAATGCAATAATTACACAGGAGAGAGCGAATTGAGCTGGGCAAAAGAAGATTTGCACGAGCTAGTTAGAACCAAACTAACAGGCCGACTATTCATAGTTGTATCTAACAGAGAGCCTTACATTCATATTTCGTCTGGTGGTGACGAAATCCAATGTATCGTTCCAGCCAGTGGTCTCACAGTAGCTCTGGACCCGGTGATGCGTTCTTGTGGTGGCGTCTGGGTTGCCCATGGCAGCGGCAATGCCGATAGGGAGGTGGTTGATGATAAAAACCGCGTGTTAGTTCCTCCGGATGAGCCTTGTTATACCTTGAAACGGGTGTGGTTAACCAAACAGGAGGAAGAAGGCTATTATCTTGGTTTTTCAAATGAGGCACTATGGCCACTATGCCACATTGCCTATACGCCCCCTAATTTTGACGAATCGCATTGGAGTACTTACAAGAAAGTAAACCAGATTTTCGCCGATGCTGTTCTGGATGAAGTTGGTGATAGGCAGGCGTTTGTTTTTATTCAGGATTATCACTTGGCGCTTCTATCTCGATTGATAAAAGCTAGGAATCCTCAAGTAATTACCGCACAGTTCTGGCATATTCCCTGGCCTAACTCTGAAGCCTTTCGAATTTGTCCCTGGGGAGAGGAGATATTGGATGGGTTGTTGGGCAATGATATTCTTGGTTTTCACATAGGTTATCATTGTGACAATTTTATGGAGACGGTGAGACGGCTGCTGGAGGTGAGGATTGACCGTGAAAGGTCGGCAATTAGTCGGGGTGGCAGAACGACTCTAGTGCGTCCTTTTCCAATCAGTGTTGACTTTGACCGGATAGCAGGCGATGCTGCCAAAGCAGAGGTGGGTGAAGAAATGGAGAATATCCAGCGCAGGTGGAGTCTGGCCGATGAGTTTATCGGTATTGGTATTGACAGATTAGATTACACTAAGGGAATCCCGCATAGATTCAGGGCTTTGGATAAACTCCTCACCAAATACCCTGAATACCGAAAACGGATTGTCTTCTTTCAATTAGGGGAACCAAGCCGGATTCATATTAAGAAATATAAGGAACTGAATGCTGAGATTGATGACGTGGTTGAGGAGGTAAACTGGAAGTATCAATCTGGGGACTGGAAACCGATAATATATGTCCGGGAGCATTTATCGCCGACGACTCTGCTGGCTTTTAATCGGTTAGCGCATTTTTGCATTGTCAGCTCTCTCCATGATGGCATGAATCTGGTGGCCAAGGAGTTTGTTTCCTCCAGAGTGGACGGAGATGGTGTGCTGATTCTCAGCCGTTTTACCGGCGCTGCCAGAGAGCTGACTGAAGCTCTTCTCATAAATCCTTATGCCACAGATGACTTTGCTGGGGCTATCAAAGATGATATTGAGATGCCGAAAGAACAAAGGCAAGCGAGGATGAGAAAGCTGCGCCAGACAGTGGAGCAAAACAATATTTATCGGTGGGCTGGTAATATTATCAACGAATTAGCTAATTTTATGACGTAAAGTCCCTTGATGCTATGCAGTATCTTTTTGATGTTTGGGACAGAATTAGCCATCGCATTAAATCAGCTAATCATATCTTACTCCTCTCCGATTATGATGGCACTTTGACACCTATCGTGGATAAGCCGGAGTTGGCCACACTTCCACAAGAGACAAGAAAATTGTTACGGACATTAGCTAAGAACCGTCGCTACACAGTCGGCATCGTTAGCGGCAGGGCTTTGCCTGACCTGAAAAGCAATGTTGGTTTGGAGGGCATCATCTATGCTGGAAACCATGGGTTAGAGATAGAGGGTCTCGGGTCAACTTTCTTAGAGCCGATTGCTGAGGAAATGAGACCCTTCCTTCAGATAATGAAGCAGGCGCTCTTGGCTACATTTAAAGGCATTAAAGGGGTTTTTGTCGAGGACAAGGGTTTGACGATAAGTGTCCACTATCGTTCAGTTAAAGATGATGAGGAGAGATATGTGATGGATGCATTCAGCAGGGTGACTGACCCTTTGCATCTCACTGGTAGAGTTAAGATTACTCAAGGGAAGAAGGTTTACGAAATAAGGCCACCTGTTGATTGGGACAAGGGTAAGGCTATAGCTTGGCTCATCGCCAAGTGTAAGGTGGTTAGGGGTAGTGGTGGAGAACTGCCGATATATTTGGGCGATGACTTGACTGATGAAGATGGCTTTAAGGTGATTGAGAGAAATAATGGCATTTCTATTTTTATTGGTGAGGAAGATGTTCAATCAGTCGCGCGTTATTTCTTGAAATCACCAGAAGAAGTAACTGATTTCTTGAAGATGTTATAATGTGTGGAGACGCTCAATGTTTGATTGGTTAACCAACTTTTGGCTTTGGCTGACTCAGAACTGGCTTCACGTTGTTATTCCCTTGGTTGTTTTTCTGGCTACCTATGTGGTTGGTTTGTGGGTTAGGAGGGTTGTCTATAGAGCCTTTGGCCGTTGGGCAGTAGTGGCGAAATGGGAGGGAAGGCAGGTAATCATTCAGACGACGCGGGCGCCGTTTTTGCACTGGTTCCTGATTTTAAGTGCTTTCATGGCCATCGAAGTCTCAAAGTTAGACTTTTCCAGTAAGGCATTAGCCGGCAAGATATTGGCAAGCCTTCTCACCATTTCATTAACCTGGGTAGTTGCCACCTTATGTGCAAGTATACTGAAGCTTTATATTGGTAAGATGAAGCGACTGCAACCCTCAGAGCCTTTAATAGTGAATGTTATTAGAATTACCATTGCTGTGGTCGGTGCCTTGATATTGCTTGACATTTGGGGAGTACCGACTACACCTATCATTTTGGTCCTGGCTGCAGGTATTCTGATTGCAGCCTTAGCTTTTAGAGATGTAATAGCTAATCTCTTTTCGGGTTTCCAGCTTGCTCAAGGAGAGCAGGTTAGAGTCGGTGACTTTGTAAAGTTGGAGTCTGGAGAAAGTGGTTATGTGACTGACGTGACCTGGAGAAATACACAGATTAGAAGTCTCGAGGGCAATCTTATCCTCGTGCCCAACAGTCGGTTACTTCAGGGCACTATTATAAATTATGGGCGTCCGCTGAAGAAAGCCTCCGAGCCTTTTCACTTTTATGCCCGATTGCACTTAAAGGAATTGACTGGTCTGAAAGCTCGAAATTTGTCTGAGCTGGTCAACCTGTTGAGAGAAGTCCCTGACTCGGTTATTTATTATCACACGCATCATTTTTTGGAAGAGCACCATTATCTGACCCCTGAACCAGCCAGCGATTTTGCTTTATGGGTGAGTGATGAGCTTGGTGATGAGGTTTTGGGTGAAAAATTGGCTAGTATTGACACCTTTGATTTTCCGACTATTGGTGCCTTGCGGACGAGGATTGAGGGGGTTATCAGGGACTATCTGTCCAAGAATCCAGATGGACGGACTGCACGTGAGGGTGCGGAGTTCCATTTCGTTAAGTCAATAAGCTTCGTATTGCCAACACCGTATACTGCTAATGACTTGAGGGAATTTGTTGAGGTGCTCAGACAAATCAGCCTGGATTCCCTTAGTTACCACATTTTTGAGGCAAGGTTAAGGTTAAAGAAGGGCGTCAACGACTTTTCAACCTGGATTGAAGAGTGCGTGGGGGACAAGGATTTAGCTGATAGGCTGGCTTATCTTGACCCTTATAATTACACTCTGGAGAGCTTGAGGTCAACCATAATTCAGCTTATTGAGAAACGCATAAAGTGAGGCGGTAATTAGTTGCAGAACGAAGTTCACCTACAATCCAGAAGCCGGTTGCAGGATTATGAACTCATAGTCGGCAGAAGCTGCATTGAAGAACTAAGGATACTGGCTTGGGAATTGTCAGGCAAAGTTATTCAGATTGTGAACTCTACGTTTGTTGGTGGTGGGGTGGCGGAGATACTGGAGCACCTGATACCACTGCTCAATCAGCTAGGCGTTGATGCTAGATGGGACGTGATTCAGGGTGGTGAGGAATTCTTTGAAGTGACTAAGAAATTTCACAATGCTCTTCATGGTAGGAGAGAAAAGATATTGCCGGAAGATTTTGCTTTGTTCACAGAGATAACTGAACGGAACTTAGAGGAATTGAGATTTTATGGGGACATTTTTTTCATTCATGACCCTCAGCCAGTAGCTTTGATAGCAAAGAAGAAAGAGATAGGCAGGAATTGGGTCTGGCGATGCCACATTGATGTCTCTAATCCAAATAGGAAAGTGTGGGAGTTCCTGCGAGGCTTTGTTGTCAATTACGACGCCGCCGTTTTCTCAGCGCCTAATTTTGCCCAAAAGTTGCCTATCCGTCAGTTCATGGTCACACCATCCATAGACCCCCTGAGTGATAAAAACAGAGAACTTGACCAAGGAACAATTTATTCTGTACTGGCGAAGTACGGTTTGACTTCAGATAAGCCTATGATTGTCCAAATCTCTCGTTTTGATCGCCTGAAGGACCCGCTGGGTGTGATAGAGGCTTTTGAGATGGTGAGGAAGGGGATAGATTGCCAGCTAGTTCTGGCGGGAGGGACGGCTACTGACGACCCTGAATCTGAGCAAGTGCTTGAGGAGGTTAGAAAGCGTGCGGAAGGTAATCCCGATATTCATGTCTTATTAGTGCCACCTGAAAGTGACCTTGAGATTAACGCTTTGCAACAGGCAGCCACGGTTATCATCCAGAAGTCATTGAAGGAAGGCTTTGGACTGACTATAAGCGAGGCTTTATGGAAGGGCAAACCTGTGGTGGCTTCAGCAGTCGGCGGTATACCGTTGCAGATAAAGAACAAATTTACCGGGCTTCTGTGCTATAGTGTTGAAGGGGCGGCTTATGACCTCAAACAATTGCTAAGCAATCCAGAGTATGCCAACTGGCTAGGGCATAATGGAAGAGAGCACGTCAAGCAGAATTTCTTGATAACCAATCAGCTCAAGGACTATCTGCTAACGTTTTTGGCGATAGGTCCCTTGGGCAAATCTTCAGACATTATTTATCTCTGAATGCTGAAGATAGGTTATGCTATTTAGGGCTGGGTGCTCACGGCTTGTGCAGCGGATTGAAGGTGTCTTTAGCGCCTATACAAGGATGTCCTTCCTATCTTCAGGAAATGACCTTCTCTCTGAGTCTTTTTATTATCCCCTCGGCTTCAGTGACAGTTCGTTCAATTACTTCCTGGGCGGTCGGCACATCGTTTATTCTCCCGGTGACCTGCCCAAGAGGCATAATAACAGAATTTATATCCTCGGCGGGCTCATAGAGGTGCTGCCTGAGAAAGTCAATTGAGACCGCTTGGCGAGCTAAATCCTGAACTCCCTTTTGTTGTCTTAACCCGCTTACGAAAAGCTTGAAGAATGGAACATCCAGCATTTTCTTTATCTTCCACGCGCTGGATGCAGCCTGTGTTACTGACACCTTTCCTTGTGCCATCTCTAAAGCGCCTTTGCTTGCCCAGAATCTGCCGGGCAAGCCATCGATTTTATCGGAGCGGAAAGTATCCTCGGCGGTAGCGTTGAGTCCAATCTCTTTGATTTTCATATGTACCTGGCTCTCCTGTGTAAGCATGAACCTGGTGCCCATAGATATACCGTCAGCACCCAGAGCCAAAGCTGCTGCCAGCCCCTTGCCATCACAAAAACCGCCAGCGGCTATGATAGGTATGTTTACCTTGCTGGCTATTAGTGGTACTAGCACCAGCGTGGTGGGCTCGCCGCCATGTGCTGCGGCATCTAGACCAGTGACGGCAAGAGCATCGGCACCGTCCAGCTCAGCTCGGCGTGCATGCCGCTCTGTGGCTACGGTAGCTATGACTTTACCACCGTACTCGTGCACGGCTTTGATAAGCCAATCACCTTTTCCCAGTGCATAATTTATAATCGGAACTTTTTCTTCCATGGCTACTTCTGCGTTCTCCCTGGCGTTGGGGAACAGTAATGTAACATTTATGCCAAATGGTTTATCGGTGAGCGACTTAATCTCTTTGATAATATCTTTCATCTGGTCGGGTGTGTTGGCAACGCTGTTGAACATACCTAAGCCTCCAGCATTGCAGACAGCAGCTACTAGCTTGGGCAGGCTCACAAAAGCCATGCCGGCTAGCATAATGGGATGCTTTATTCCGAATACCTCAGTCATTCTTGTTTTCATTGAGAGCCCTCCTCTATTATAAGTGTGGTCACTTGGTAAATGGCCGTAGGAAGTATAGCAGAGGCAAAGAGGTGGAATCAACGGCAATGTCACGTAATACTCTCTCTATTGTCCCACTGCTCTCACTGGGCTATAATTACGCCCTAAATAGAGATAAGTATCTTTCACGTCTGGAGGGAAACCATGAAAACTAGAATGACGGAACTTCTTGGTATTAAGCACCCTATTATGTGTGGTGGCATGATGTGGTTGGCTAAGCCTGAGCTCTGTGCCGCGATTTCGAACGCTGGCGGGCTTGGGAATTTGACATCGGGCAACTACGACTCTGGAGATGATTTTCGTAAAGCTATTGGTGAGACCCGACGGTTGACGAGTAAGCCATTCTGCGTGAACATTACGTTTATGCCATCGGTTCGGATTACAAAGGAGATGCACCAAGAGTATTTTCGGGTTTGCTGTGAAGAAAAAGTGGCTGCTATTGAGGTCTCAGGTGCACCTTTGGATAGGTACCTGGGCATTGATGCTGTTAATCGGGCGAAGAAGGCGGATGTCAAATTGATGCATAAACTCGGTTCGGTGAGACATGCCAGGCATGCTGAAGAAGCTGGCTATGATGCTGTTATTGCTGCCGGTTTTGAGGAGGGGGGACACCCTTTGAACGATGATGTGACTACAATGTTGCTCACCCCTCGGCTTTCTGAGTCGGTCAAGATACCAGTTATTACTGCTGGGGGTATTGCTGATGGCAGAAGCCTGGCCGCTGCCCTGGTTCTTGGGGCAGAAGGGGTTATGATGGCTTCACGATTTATAGCTACAAAAGAGTGCCTAGCACATCCCAAAATCAAGGAGGAACTTATCCGCCGTCAGGAAAATGATACCACTCTCCTATGCGGGACAATTGATTTGCAGATGCGAGCTTTGAAGAATGAATTAGTACGCCAGGTGCTAGAGATAGAGGCGCGGCATGGCAGCCTCGAAGAAATTATCCCTCTAATCGGCGGTGAACGGTCTCGAAAGGCCTGGGAAAGCGGAGATGTGGACGGAGCTCCGCTTGCTGTGGGTCAATCTATAGGCCTAATCAGGGATATCGTGAGTTGCCGGGAACTGCTGGAGAGAATGGTGCGAGATGCTGAGAAAATCCTTGCCAGTGTTCAGAGGCGACTAAAAGGGCTAGACGATTAGGGGCCCTCAAGTATTGGTATTCTTTTTATTCAAGCTTTTACAAGACCAATGTAGTTACGACCCTTTAGGGTCGAGTTCAGCGGGGCTATCCCGCAAAGCGGGATGCAACTATATTAGAAAACAATATCTTGAGCAATTAGACTAGCTTTTTTCTAGTTGTTTCTAGTGCCTCTTCAGCCTCGGCTACTACCCGGTCGATAATCTCTTTAACACTGGGCAAGTCGCTGATACCACCACAGCACTCCCCAGCAAACAGAATCCCTTCCTTCTCGTCACCCTCATATATTGCCTTCATATGTCTTCTGGCACCAGCAGCTTGGCGAGCTTGGACCCACAGAGGTGAACCCTCGTCAGCTCTCATCATTTGGAAGCTGAGGCCGATGAATTGCCCGAATGAAAGTCCAAGCAATTGCTTTACTTCGCTAGCCCCCTTGAATGCTTCTATCAAAGGGAACCCGCCTTTCATCATTGCCTCAGTTACTTTAGTTTTTAACGCTCTTCCAGGCATTCCATCGAAACGGTCGCTGTATAGCGTATCCTGCTCGGTAGCTTGCAGGCAGAGCCGCTTGAAATTATCATGAACCCTGCTCTCTTTAGTAAGCATAAACCTGGAGCCCATTGATATACCGTCAGCTCCTAATGCCAAAGCTGCGGCGAGCCCCCTGCCATTATAAAAGCCGCCCGCTGCTATAACAGGGACATTTACCTGGCTGGAGACAATAGGTATTAACACTACGGAGGTAGCATTGGCTCCATGGGCTGCTGCTTCTTGTCCGGTGATTACGATGGCATCACAACCTAATTCGGCTGCTCGAACTGCATGCCTGGCGATTGCTGTTGTTCCTAAAACTTTCCCGCCATACCCATGGACTTGCTCGATGAACCAGGGTTTTCCCAACGAGTAGTTTATGACAGGAACTTTCTCCTCTATAGCCACATCTATATTTTCCTTAGCCCCGGGACCTATTAGAATTTGGTTTACACCAAATGGCTTATCGGTGAGTTCCCTAATCTGTTTGATGTTTTTTCGCGTTTCCTCAGGTGTGGAGGCGGCGGTAGCAAAGATACCCAAACCTCCAGCATTACAGACGGCGGCTACTAGCTTGGGCTCGGTAATCCAGTTCATCCCGGCAAGCATGATAGGGTGTTTTATTCCAAATAGCTCGGTCATGCGTGTCTTAAACATCCTGTTTCCTCCTTTGTCGCCGCCTTAGTTAGCTGAAATTTGAGTCACTGGCCTTATGTGCTAGAATTGGGGTAATTCTGTGGGTTGCAGGCGATTATGACAGGATTTGACCCTATTGTCAACATAGCCATTGTTTTAGCAGCAGCCTTGATTGGTGGCATGATAGCCCATCGGCTGAGGCAGCCGGTGATTTTAGGCTATTTAGTGGTGGGTGTTGCCGTTGGCCCTTATGGCTTTGGTGTGGTTAGTGATATAGAGCTGATTGAGGCTTTAGCTACCATAGGCGTGGCTTTGCTGATGTTTACAGTGGGGTTAGAGATATCCTATAGCCAGCTCTGGCAGGTGGGTAAGGTGGGGATTTGGGGTGGCATAGCTCAGATTCTGGCCACCTTTGTTCTAGGTATGGTAGCTGGGGGAATCCTGTTTCGCTGGCCTTTAGCTGATGCTGCTTTTTTTGGACTTATTATATCATTGAGCAGCACCATGATTGGCCTCAAGCTGTTAATGGAGCGCGGTGAACTGGATTCAGTGCATGGGCGGATTATGATAGCCATACTCATTGTTCAAGATTTAAGTGTCGTACTGATGATGGTTGGGGTGCCTGTATTTGGTGCATCGCTAGAGAACTTATTGCCTATTTTTGCTATAGCTGTGGGCAAAGCAGTCCTTTTTTTAGGCGTAGCGATAGTTTTGGGGATTTGGGTGCTCCCCTGGTTGTTGGGAACAGTGGCGGGGGTAAGGTCTCGGGAACTTTTCTTACTAACTGTGCTCATCCTCTGCTTTGGAGCCGCTTTCGCTACCTATATTTTTGAATTATCTATTGCCTTTGGGGCTTTCATCGTCGGCTTGCTGATTAGAGAATCAAGATTTGCTCATCAAGCTCTGGCTGAGGTTACTCCCTTGCGGGATGTGTTCGCTACTCTTTTCTTCGTATCACTTGGCATGCTTCTCAGTCCTCAGTTTGTGATTGAAAATTGGCCTGTGCTGATTTTAGCTGTAGTGGTCATTGTTGCTATTAAATTTGCGGTCTGTTTTGGCATTACTAGGCTTTTTGGCTATGGTGGACGGACAGCTTTATTCGTCGGTGTCGGTCTTTTTCAAATCGGAGAATTCAGCTTTATTTTGGCTCAGGCTGGGATGAATTCTGGTGTAATCAGCGGCTACTTCTATTCGTTAATCATCGCCAGTACAGTTGTCACAATGTTGTTAACTCCTGTGTTCCTAGGTTTAACTTCGGTACTGTATCCCAAATTGGCTAGAGCTCCGGCTGGGGGGAAATTAGTGGTAAAAGGCTCTCTTCCTTGTGGAGGAGAGGAATTACGTCAGTCCCTAAATGAGGTAGTGGTCTGTGGTTATGGTCGGGTGGGGCGAAATATTGCTCAAAGTTTGCGTGACCTAGAAATCCCATATCTGGTGATTGAAATGGACCCTGAAGTTGTTGCCGAATTACACCATAGAGATGAACCCTGTATATATGGGGATGCTAGCAATGTGCATGTCCTTTCTCTGGCTGGGTTAGATAAAGCCAAGGTTTTGGTGGTTACATATCCTGACCCTTTAGCAGTGGTGGCAACAGTAAAAACTGCCTTGAGGATTAACCCGAAGCTTGAAATTGTTGCCCGTGTCCATAGAAAGAGAGAATCAGAACTGCTTGAAGGTCTGGGAGTTTCGGATTTGATAAGTCCGGAATATGAGGCCAGTTTTGAATTTCTCCGTCGCACTCTGGTGCATATCGGCTGGAGCAGAGCTAAAACCCAACAGACAATAGGCAGATTGAGACGCAATGAAGAGATTGTCGAAGTCAGTGGTAGTGAGGACTGAGCAAGAGGACTTGAACCGGCTTGTCCACCTGGAAAAGCATTGAAAGCGATTTTGCTTAACTGGAGTGTGTCTTCTCAACAGGAATTCAAGAAGGGCAAGCCTTCGATAAGCTTGTAACCGGTGATGTCGGCAAACATGATGAGGAGCAGAATGCCTGCTCCTCTAACCAAATTCTGAGCAGGCCGAAGAATCTCATTTCCGTGTATGGAAGCAGGCAAGAGTAACTTACTAGGCTTTCACTTCAGAGAATTGAGCAGACTCTCTATTTCTTCAGGGCTTTTGAAAGCATCATCCTTTATCGCCCTTATAATGCCTTCTTCATCTATAAGGAAGGTTGTGGGGCAACCACGTCCATAGGTTGTGCACACCTCGCCATCGGTGTCCAGCGATACAGGGAAGGACAGTCTCAGGCTGTCAACAGTGGTCAGCACAGTCATGTTATTTTCCCCACAATTGACGGCAAGAATCACCAGTTCGTTGCCTGACCGCTTATTGGCGATTGTCTGAAAGTACGGTAGTTCATCTATGCAGGCAGGACACGTGCTTGTCCAAAAATTTAGCAACACGGTTTTGCCTCGAAGGGTACTTAGAGTAACGATTTGGCCGTAAATGGTTTGCAGGGTGAAATCAGGGGCGATGCTGCCTATTTCAGGAGCGACTTTGGGTTTAGGAGTAAGTGTTAGGGATGGGAATACCTGTGCTAATGCCTCTTCTATCTGTTTTCGGCTCTGGAAAGCTCCGATTTTGTATGCCTTCAATATACCTTCGGCGTCGATGAGGAAAGTCATTGGCACGCCGGGAATTCCGTAGGCTGCGGCGACTCTACCTCCTGGGTCAAGTAGAACGGGGAAATCTAGCCCGTTTCTGGTGATGAAGTCAAGTACAGCCGCGGCGCTATCTTTGACGTTAATAGTTAACATTTCTACCTTTTCGTTTGCCCACTCGTTATAGAACGCCTGGAGATAAGGCATTTGAAACTGGCAAGCGGCGCAGTTAATGCTCCAGAAGGTGAGCATCACTGGCTTGCCACGAAGGTCACTCAGAGTTGCATTGCTGCCATCAAGCATCGGCAGGGTGAAATCGGGAGCGTAGGGAACCTCTTTATTTTCTTTGGTGCAAGCCATAAACAAACTGCTCAGCATAACAGCCAGTCCTGTGATTACAATCAAACACAATTTACGTCTATTCATGGTTAACCTGGTTCCTTTCTTGTCTTGGTCGAAGGCGGTGATGGGGTTTGGCTATAGAGAGTTGATAATGCTTTCTATCTGTATCGCGTTTTTAAAAGATGCCTCTCGTCTTTCCTTGATAATCCCGTCACTGCTAATGAAGAAGGTTGTGGGATATGTGCTGGGACTGACCCTGTATTTGGCAGCTATCTCTCCTTTTTCATCAAGCAATACGGTGAAAGTCAACCCTCTGTCTGTAACGAATTTCTGCACATCTTCAGGTGTCTGTTTCCAGTTGATGGCGAGCAGTATGAGTTCTGCGTCCGTCCATTTCTCATAGAATGCCTGTATGACAGGCATTTCGTTTCGAGCCGATTGGCTGTCTACCCAAAACTTGAGCATTACGATTTTGCCTCGGAAATCGCTTAATTTCACAGTCTTTCCGTTAATGTCTGGCAGTGTGAAATCGGGAGCACGTTTGCCCACCTCCGGGCCTTCTTCAGCGGCGACCGACACTGTGCCTCGGGTGGTGAATGTTTGGTCTTGAGACGTTGCTTCGCTTCCGCTGGCATCTTTCGATTTCACTCTGAAATGATAAGTTGTGGTGGGTTTCAGACCGGTTATGGTGACGCTATGACTGGTGGTCAACTGCACATCCAGCAGTGTGGTTGAGCCATAGGCAACTGTTGTCCCGTATTCCACCTGGCTGGTAGCAGGTTTGTCAGTTTTCCAGTTTATGGTGATGCTTACGTCAGTGGGGTTTGAGGTGGTGACTCCCGAAATCAGCGGTTGGGTGGCAGCAGCTCCAGACAGGGTTGTGAATTCGCCCTCATATATAGCTTGGTTTTCTTTGGCATCTGTTGATGTTGCTGTGAATTTGTAGGCTATATTGGGTTTGAGGTTACTTAGGCTAACAGAATGGGTGGTAACCAGAGTCTCATCGGGCTCTGTCCAGGTACAGCCACCTTCAGGGTCGCATACCATCACTTGGCTGGTAGCCGGCTCGTCAGTTTCCCAAGTAACAACAGCACTTGTCTCAGTTATGTTTGAAACCGAGACGTTTTGAATGATGGGAGGGATGGTGTCGGCATGACCAATCGGCAGCCACTTGGGCAGCTCAATCCCGCTGATAAATCCTTGAACAGCGTTGAGCGGACTCTCAAGCCAGCCGAAATTGACAGCAGCAAAGCCGAGAAGGCCAAGGCTAATGATGATGAGGATGAGAACAACCGCAGCCATGGGGAATCGTCTTGCTGGTATTGGGCCACTTGGCATCCTGGGTCCAGCAGCCAGCGGTGGCTGCATTCCACTATAAGGAGATGGTATCGGAGTACTGGGTGGGCCGTAATCTTGAGGATATGCAGATACCGAGGGAACTGGGGTACCAGGGGTACTATAGTCTGGAGGGTGTGGTACAGATGGGACGGGAGCAGCCTGCTGGGGATATGTGTCCTGTCGCCCGGTGATATAACCTCCTGCTGTCTGCCATCTTGGAGGCTGTTCTTCGTCTCCTGTCAGCCGTGGAGACAGCCTTGGTACAGTACCTGGCGATGGGAATGATGGTGTTGTTGGTGGTTGTTCTGCCCTGCCGGGTAAAGCTGGACCAACCCCAAAACCACATTGTGGACAGTACTTTACTCCTGATGGGAGAACTGCGCGGCAGTTGGGGCACATGCCCGTACCGCAATTTGTGCAGGTTATACGGAACCGTGTCTCCTCGGTGATTCCGATATCGCGACCGCAATTAGGACACTTGATTATTCCCGGCATCGTGCTCCTATTTTTCTCATATACCTGTCTCTATTATACATTGTGACGCAAATGACGCAAAGTCAGTATTTAATTGCATAAATCAACGTTAAAATATATTCCTTCTCCCTTGATGGGAGAGGCAAGGGTGAGAGTGAAAAGACTCTGTGACCCCTCACCGTAATCCTCTCCCGCAAGGGGCGAGGAGATACTCGAATTTATGCAAGTTGGTACTAATATCACTGAGACAAGTATGGAGTAACTACAGAGACTCGAGTATTTTTTCTATTTCCTCCTGGCTCTGGAAGGGGCCGGGCTTTTTATATTTGATAACTCCTTCTGTGTCTATGATAAAGTTTGTTGGAGGAAAACCTGTAGCACCGTAGGCAGTGGCAACTTTGTTTTTTGGGTCGGGAAGAGCAGGGAAAGCAGTAAACTGTTTCTTTGTCACGTAATCTCGGACGATTCTGGCATCGTAGACCATGTGGTAGATGTTCAAGACCGCTAGATTCTCATTTGCCTGCTGATATGCTTCAATCAGGTAAGGCATTTGCCTTTCGCAATCCGCACAATTGACACTGGTGAACACAATTAGCACTGTTTTGCCTCTAAAATCGCTCAGGCTCAGTCTTTTACCGTCAATAGTTTCCAGGGTGAAGTTAGGGGCTTTATCACCTACCTGCGGGATAGCAGATGTTCCGCCACAGTTTACCATTGTCAGAGATAGAGACACTATGATTACTGCTATTAGTAAAAGTATTGGTTTCATGACGACGAATACTCCTTTGTCGTGAGATTTTACGCTGGGACGAATTGACCGAGCCATGCTAGATTGCCTGTGAGTATAAGTATACCGACAACTATAAGCAGTACGCCACTGGCTATGGAAATCACCACCAGATAGCGGTTTATACTTTTCCACAGCGGCATGATTGCTCCCCAGATTAGCCCTATTAGAACGAAAGGAATACCCAGCCCCAGAGAATAGACGCTTAACAGTAAGGCGCCTTGCCCCACTGTCTGTGAGCTCCAGGCTAAGGCTAAAATGGCGCCCAGTATCGGCCCGATGCAGGGTGTCCAGCCCAGGGCGAAGGCAGCTCCTATGCCAATAGACCGGAGGTAGCCCGGATTGCTGCTGACTGCTGGGTTGAGGCGTTTTTCGTAGTTCAACCATGGCACTTTGAAGGCAACTATAAGAAATACACCGAAAGCGATGATTAAGCCGCCAGCTATCTGGCGGAGCAGAAGCGAATGAGCGGTTATAGTTGTGCCTATTAGCCCCACTGAGGCACCTAATGCGATAAAAATGATAGAAAAGCCGAGGACAAAGCTGAGGCTGTGGAACAAGGCTGGCATGTAGCTTGTCCTGGTCTTGGGGTCAATAGCAGTAACGCCAGCCAGATTGGCTAGATATGCTGGCACCAGGGGCAAGATGCACGGAGAGAAAAAGGAAAGCAGCCCGCCGGTAAAAGCAACTATATAAGGAACCTCTGTCATTTGCTGTCCTATTTTGCCAGCACTCTGTCTAGCATTTTCTTTAACTGTTCCTTCGGCTGTAAGCCAACCGCGTGCTGCATGGGCTTTCCGCCTTTGAATAACATGAGAGTGGGGATGCTCATGACCCCGTACTTGGAAGCCACGAAAGGTGATTCATCCACGTTTAACTTGGCGAATTCTACTTTCCCTTTGTATTCTTTAGCCAGCTCCTCCACAATCGGAGCAACGGCGCGGCAGGGTCCACACCAGGGTGCCCAGAAATCAACCAGCACTGGCGTTTGTGATTCTAAAACAGCCTTCTCAAAGCTATCCTGGTCTACGGTTGTTATATTTTCAGACAAGTTCTAACCTCCTGATTTTGTTCTTTGCTTACTACGACTGCCTCTTAGCAAGTTCTTTGTTGATGGCAGCGCATTCAATACAGGCATTATTATCAATGTGGCTATTATCAGCCACAATACAATCTTTTAGGCGGGCTTGTTCTCCTACCGTAACATTTTGCCATAAAATTGAGTTTTCTATTATAGCACCATCATGTATATGGCAGCCGGCGCCGATAACCACCGGCCCTTTAAGATGGACCCCCTTGCCGATGGTGCAATCTCTGTCAGCCAGAATTGGGCCGGTTAGTTTAGCTTGAGGATGAACAGAGCTTTGTTTGTCTATGCGGATATCCTGGGGCTTGAAAGCAACCCGGGTGCTTCTACCAAACATTAAATCGCGGGTCAATTCCAAATATTGCTCTGGAGTTCCTGTATCTATCCAGTAGACATCTGTTGCGTAGCCGAAAACAGGCTCCCCGTCAGCCAGGAGTGCAGGAAAGACATCTCGTTCAAACATGAAACGTTTGCCTTGGGGAATACGTTTGAGCACTTGACTTTCGATAATGTAAACGCCAGCATTTATCATATTGGTGGTGACCTGGTCTCGGCTTGGTTTTTCCACGAATCGCTTTACCCGTTGCTGGTTGTCAGTTTCCACAACACCGAATCGGGTCGGGTCTTCTACAGGCGTTAAGGCAATGGTTACTTTAGCCCCTTTATTTCTGTGGAACTGTAACATGTCGGTCAGGTTAATGTCAGTAAAGATGTCGCCGTTCAAGACAAAAAAGGTATCCTCTATGTATTCCTCAGCGTTTTTCACAGCCCCGGCAGTGCCTAACGGCTCTGATTCAACACTGTAAACCAGTTTGGTACCGAGTTGACTGGCATCGCCGAAATAATCTGTAATGCAGTCGGGTTTATAGCCGAGGGCTAAAATGATTTCTTTTATGTTGTGATTGCTGAGGTAACGGATGACATATTCGATGAAGGGTTTGTTCAGGACGGGCACCATGGCTTTCACTGTAGAGTAGGTAAGTGGTCGTAGCCTGGTACCCTCGCCACCAACTAGAATGACTGCTTTCACTGAGTCTTGAGCTCTCTCCAATATATCGTTCTCTTGTTATTTTACCCCATTCACTTTTTATGGGCAAACATGCATATGTCTGTGAACTACAATCGTATACGCCGAACGTTGACATCTATTTCTGCGTGTGATATACTGTGTTATATGTTGTTTAGCTGGTGGCTGCGGATTCCGGGGTATGTTCACGCAGCCACTAATTTTTTTATTGGGGGTACTTATGAGTCCGATAGCCGGTATTATCAGCCAAAATGATGGTGGCGTCACTACTCAGGTTGTTTCTATGCTTGACGTGATGCAGCCTGATACGTCGGCGGTTTGGGTGATAACTGATAGTCACCCGGCAAAATCATCTCGAGGGACAAGAAAAAGGCAGGTATTGGCTCAACTTTCCTTACCCCTGGGAGTGAGACCATTAGAGCAGCCTTACTTTGGCGTTTCGGAAGGGACGGTCTTGCTGTACGAGGGAGAGCTTTATAATTCGGAAGAACTGTCCACTAAGCTTGACATGAAGTATAGCTTGTCGAGGAATAGCGAGCTGGTGGCTTGCCTGCTAAGGAGGGAGCAGGGGACTTTAACGACCAGAGCGAAGTCAGTTCTCGATGTTCTGGATGGTAGCTATGTCTTGGTAATAGAAGAATCAGGGGAGACGGTTATAGCCCGTGACCCCATGGGGACAAAGCCGGTTTATCTTGCCTCTGATGCTGGCGTCTTGGCCTTCGCTTCCAACAAGAGACCATTATGGCAGATTGGAATGAGCAATGTAGTACCCTTGAGGGCTGGCACAATGGCGATTGTTGATGAGACTGGGGTTAAGATTGAGAACGTGTTTTCATTGGTTGACGAGCAGTCGAAGATAAATGACCTTTCAATGGCCGTGGATTGTTATCAGAAGGCACTTGTTTTGTCTGTCGAGAAGAGGTTAGTGGATGTTAGCGAGGTAGGTCTGTTACTGTCAGGGGGTGTAGATAGCTGCCTGCTGGCCAAGTTACTCGCTGATTTGGCTATTGAGAGGGGAATAAACGTGGTTGCTTATACTGTGGGCGTGCGAGGTTCTGAGGATGTGGACAATGCGCGTGCTTTTGCTCAAGAGATAGGCGTGGATTGTAGAGTAAGGGAACTGGACATTTCTGAGGTCGAAGACTACATACCTGATGTCATTGAGACTGTTGAAGAAAGAGATTTTGTGCAAGTTGAAGCGGGCATTGGTATCTACGCGGCGACTGAGATGGCTGGTCAGGATGGCATTGAGGTCATGTTTTCAGGACAGGGTCCTGACGAGCTGTGGGGTGGCTACGAATGGTATCCCAAGATTTTAGAGGCAGAAGGCTATTCTGGACTGTGCCAGAGGATGAGAGACGACTTGAATCGCGCTGATGTAGAGACTCTGGACAGGGAGAATAAAATAGCAATGGTTCATGGTATGGAAATGCGATTTCCCTACGTTGACCCGGCTGTAGTTGATTTGGCTATAAATGTGGCTCCAGAGCTGAAGGTTGACTCACCTGATAGTCTGGGGAAAATTGTCCACCGTGCTCTGGCCTGTGAAATCGGATTACCTGAAGGCTATGCCTACAGGCCTAAAAATGCTGCTCAGCATGGCATCGGAGTCCATAGTGTATTGAAGCACGTGGCGGCAAAGAATGGCTTTGACGATGAATTGGTAGCCAGTTTGGGATACTCAAGCGATAAAATCACTTTGGAGAAGTTGGGCAGCTCCTCTCGGTATGGCTACAAATACGCCGACGAGAGTATGTGGCAAGTATCTCAACCTGTCCAGTTTTTCCTTGATGTCACGGCTTATGAACATGGCCTATTGAATGAGGCTGAGAGAACCAGAATAGAGAAATTCGTGGAGAGGCTGGAAGCCTAACCTTCGTATAAGGCAGAGTAAATCTCAAGGCAAGGCTCCATGTTTTTAGTGAATTCTCGAATATTGATTTCACTAGGTGGCCGATTAATGTGTGGTTTCGGAGGCTGTTGCCTAGGCTTTAGGGCTTTCTGGATTGTGAGCTGAGATAGAATAAGTCGCTTGGTCTCCTGGTCACAAAGAGGAGAATGATAGATGGTGCTTAGTCCAACGAGCAACATGCCGCCCAGGTGTTCGGTGCCCTTATCTTCATGGAGATGTGGGTTTCTGGTTTCTATTTGGAAGAGGTCTAAACCGTGTTTCACCACAGCTGCAGGACCGGCTGGTAGAGTACCGCCAAATTGTTCAAAAATAGATACTAGCTCCTCGGGCTCCACTGCATAGCCCGAGGCATAGGGTAATAGTTCTGCAAGCTTTAGGCTCATAGCATGCTCTCCAGCATTACCTGTTTTAATGATATTGGTTTCAAATCCAGTTCTGGATGAGATAAGCGAGTTGAAACACCTGTTTGTGATTTCCGACACTCTGCCCCATTTTCTAAAGTGTGTGCCCCCCGAAAGCTTGGGCTTATAATGCCACAGTATCCTCACCATGGTGTAAGGTGACTTGGCCATGCTAAAGCCAGCAGCATATATCCTTACGTATTCCAGTATTGACCCTGGAGAGTAGTTATCGGCATCAACAAAGCCCACATATTCCTTTCCGGCCAGCTTAGCCATAAGCAGGCCGATTACCATTCCCTCCGCTTTGCCATTTCTAACCACGCCGTTTTCGTCTAAAAGCTCATCATAGCCCGCGTTCTTCACTGCCTGTGCCACCCTGGCATCTTTTTGATGGACGATGTAAGCCAGACGGTTTGTATAGCGGCACATCTGGTTTAAAGTATCTCTTTCCATCCTGAACCTGTCCACTGGCTCTCTCTGGCTATTGGAGACTACGATTATCAAGCAATCGTGGGGTATGCCACTGATGACACCCTCAAACAACTTGAGTCTCTCATCCTTAACTGGAACTACGATGGCCATCCTATCTTCGAAATCTTTGATAGTTTCTTCGGAAATCTTTACCACCCCCATAGCACCGTGGGGTGGTATTTCGCTTTTTAGCCCAGAATCAAGAGCTACCACCTTCTGGATATCATTTATCCTGACAGAACCGAAGCGTTCAGTGTACCTTGGGCTTTCAACGTACATATCCCACCTCCGCTACGGCTATGTTATCAGGATATTTGGGTGGACGCAAGACCAAAGAAGCGTGTGGCATTATGTGTGGTCTGCTCGGCAATAGCAACTTCGCCGCTTCCTTTTATGGCAGCGACAGCTCTCAGACTTCTCAAGATGTCAGCGGGCTCAGAGCGATACTTGACTTCCCTCCCGTATGTTACCGGGCAGTCTGTTTCTAGCAGCAGTCGGTCCAGGGGTGTTTCCTTGATAGCTCGTCTGTGCTCTTCATGATATTCGGCGGCTGGAGTGGCTGAGATGAAGTATCCGGCATCAAGTATATCTTTGAGCACACTGGAAAACCCGGTGAACCAGTGAAAAACGGCTTTCTTAATGCCAGCCGCCTTCACAAGCTCAAAGCTGTCTCTCCAGGCATAGCGACTGTGGATTATAGCCGGCTTTTTGTATTCTCTGGCCAAAGCTAGCAGGCGTTTCATGACCTCCTTTTGCAGTTCTTTCGGGGCCATTTTGACTACCCGCTTATCGTAGTCCAGTCCTATCTCGCCTATGGCTGTAATGTCTGTGGTTCTTCCTTCAATGAATTTGATGGTGCGGTCGATTTGGTTCGACTCTACATTACCTAATCCCCAGGGGTGTAAGCCGAGGGCAGGATAAACAAAAGAAGGATACTTCAAGCAGATTTCCATTGTTTTTTGGTTCGATTCGTGATTTGAA
>Ga0194112_10002171_pt1 | contig 28342 bp, 20 predicted proteins | sample TA2MahC400mmetaG_FD_146191 | JGI IMG/M metagenome (GOLD analysis project Ga0194112, IMG submission 146191) | Freshwater microbial communities from Lake Tanganyika, Tanzania - TA2015016 Mahale Deep Cast 400m | ecosystem: Environmental > Aquatic > Freshwater > Lake | place: Tanzania: Lake... | reverse complement strand
CGCCGGGAGCCACGCAACCCCCTCTTTCCGGAGCCCTCACCCCGGCCCTCTCCCAGGGGGAGAGGGGGCAGTGCCTTCTCCCCGCGGAGGAGGGGGAGCGCCGGGAAATGATCCACTTCGCAGTGGCCGACACCGGGATCGGCATCCCGGCGGACAAGCTCGACGCGGTCTTCGAGGCATTCGTGCAGGCCGACGGCTCGATCTCGCGCAAGTACGGCGGCACGGGCCTCGGGCTCGCCATCTCCAAGCGCCTCGTCGGACTCCTCGGCGGCCGCATCTGGGTCGAGAGCGCCCCCGGGCGCGGCAGCACCTTCCACTTCACCATCAAGAACCATCTCGCGCCGCGGCCCCAACGCGAGGCCCCCGCGCAGCCATCTGAGGTCCGAAATCCGAAACCCGAAATCCGAAACCTGCCGGACGATGCGCTGGTGCTGGTAGTCGAGGACGACCCGACGACGGCGCACCTGACGAGCGCCCTCCTGCGGAAGGCGGGCTACCACCCTGTGGTGGCGCGCGACGGCGCCGCCGCCATCGAGCTGGCCCGACGCCAGCCCCCCCTCGCCATCCTCCTCGACCTCGTGCTCCCCGTGATGGACGGCTTCCAGGTCCTCAAGGCCCTCAAGGCCGACCCCGCGCTCGCCTGCGTCCCCGTCATCGTTTGCTCCGTGCTGCCCGACCGGCGCAAGGCGTACAGCCTGGGCGCCCTGGACTACATCGAGAAGCCGATGGACGGCGACCTGCTGGTTCGGAAGCTCGAGCGGCTGCGCCACCGCTTCGCAGCCGGCGGCAACGTGCTGGTGGTTGACGACGAGCGGGCGACCCTGCGCATCATCGAGCGCGCCCTCACAAGGGCCGGCTACCGCGCCGCCACCGCCGCCAGCGGCGCCGAATGCCTGGCCATGCTCGACGCCCGCCAGCCGGTGGACCTCGTGGTCCTCGACCTCGTCATGCCCGACGTTGACGGCTTCGAGGTCCTCGACGCCCTCCGGCAGCGGGAGGCGACCAGGCGGGTGCCTGTCATCGTCAACACCGCGCGCGACCTCTCCCCCGCCGACCTCGCCCGCCTCAACGGCCGCTACGACGCCATCCTGCGCAAGTCGGCGGCCGACATTCCCGACATGGTCTCGCGCGTGGCCGAACTGCTCGACGCCGCCCGGGCCACCGCCACCTCAGCCGGGCCCGAGACGGGTCTCACGCAGAGCCAGCAGAGAGAGGAGAGAAGACCGGGGCCTCTGAAGCAATCAGAAATCAGAAATCAGAAATCAGAAATGGTCCCTGAGCCCCCCTCCCGCCCCGCCACCATCCTCGTGGCCGAGGACAGGCCGGCCACCCAGGCCCTCCTCCGCTCCGTCCTCGAACGCGAAGGCCACCGCATGCTCCTCGCCGAGGACGGCCTCAGCGCCGTTGAGGCCGTTCAGCGCGAGCCCGTGGACCTCGTGCTCATGGACGTGCAGATGCCCAACCTCGACGGCTTGGAGGCCACTCGCCGCATCCGCCGCGACGCCAGGGGGCCAGAGCCTCCCCATCCTGGCACTCACCGCGCACGCCATGGCAGGCGACCAGGAGAGGTGCCTCCAAGCCGGCTGCACCGCCTACGTCACCAAGCCGGTTGACCCCGACGACCTCTTGCGCGCCATCGCCGAACACCTGCCGGGCGCCCAGCAGCCGCCAGTTGCCTCGAACGCCCCCACACCTCAGCTATCGGAGCAACCCTGTGCCTGACACTGCCCTAGACAGCCCCCCCGCCCCGACGCAGGAGACGATCCTGGTCGTGGACGACCACCCCGAGGCCCGCCGCCTCCTCGGCCTCCTGCTCGCCTGCGAGCAGCACCGCATCCTCTATGCGGCCGACGGCCCGACGGCGCTCGCCATCGCCGAGGCCGAGGCGGACCTGTCCCTCATCATCCTGGACATCATGATGCCTGGCATGGACGGCCTGGAGGTCTGCCGCCGCATCCGCGCCGCCCAGCGCGAGCGCCACGTCCCCATCATCCTGGCCACGGCCCTCACGGAGGAGGAACAGCTCGCCGAAGGGCTCGCCGCGGGCGCCGACGACTACGTCACCAAGCCCATCCGCCACACGGAGCTCCTCGCCCGCGTGCGCGCCGCCCTGCGGCTCAGGCAGGCACATGAACAGCTCGCCGACGCCAAGGAGCTCGCCGCCATCGCCGCCATGCAGGTCACGCTCGCCCACGAGATCAACAACCCCCTCACCATCGCCCTGGGCAACCTCGAGCTCGCCCTCAGGGGCCTCGGCGACGTCAATGGACAGCTCCATGCACGCCTCCAGGCCGCCTTCGACGCCTGCGCGCGCATCCGCAGAATCGTCCAGCAGCTTGCCGAGCTGAAGACCGTGGCCACCACCACCTACCTCGGCCCCATCCGCATGCTCGACCTAGGCCACCCCCCGACCGAATGAACCCCACCGAGACCAGACGAACGGCCTTTCCCCTATCCCTTTGGGAGAGGGAACTGGCCCTGAGTCATTGGCGGTTGGCGGCGCCCATCAGCGCTGGATGGCATAGAGGCGGGTGAGGGTGGCGATGTAGAGGGTGCCGTTGGCGACCACGGGGCTGCCGCAGATGGCGCCATCGAGCTGAACGCTGCTCAGGAGCTTCTTCTCTCGGCCCGCGGCCAGGATGGCGAAGTCGCCGCGCCTGCTGCCGATGAACACCTTGCCGTCGGCCACGAGGGGGGAGGCCCAGACGTCCCCCTTCATCTCGTGGGTCCAGACGCCGCGCCCGGTGGCGGCCTCGACGCAGTGAACGAGCCGCCCGCAATCCGCCACGTAGACCAACCCGTCCGCGATGGCGGGCGTGGAGCAGCAGTGGCTCCTCAGGTCGTAGGACCATACCTCAGAGACAGGTGGCACAGGCATCTTGCCTGTGTCCCCGGCGCTCACAGGCGGGACGCCTGTGCCACCGAGACCGATGCACTTGAGCCAGGCCTTGTTCTTCCCCCACCAGATGTCGCCCCCGACGGTGATGTAGACGCGTCCCTGGTGGAAGACTGGCATGCTCTTGACGTTGCTTGGCCCTATCTCGCGGTTATGCTTGTACTTATGGATGTCCTCCTTCGGCGATGTTGGGTCGGGGTCGAAGCGCCAGGCCCGCTTGAGCTTGAGCACCTGGCCGGGCGGGGGCGCGGTGGTGAGGGCATCGAAGGCGTAGACCACGCCATCTCCCCCGCAAAAGACGACCAGGGGCTTTCCGCCGACCTCGCCGAGCGCGGGGGACGACCAGGTGCAGTGGTACACTTTCCCGCCGATCCGCTCGTCGTCCTGGGCCACAAGCCGCCCCGTCGCCTTCTCCAGCACGATCAGGCTGGGGGCGTCGGGCGCGGGATTCCGACGGTGCGAGCCGTCCACGCCGTTCGACGTGTTGATGTAGAGGAAATCGCCGTGGAGGAGGATCGAGCAGTGGGTGGCGTCGTTCTGGTAGACGCCGCACTCCTTGCGGAGGTCGAAGAGCCAGAGGATGTCGGCATCGGTCTTGCCAGGGGCCATCGGCTCGCGGTCGGCGGGGGTCATGTGGCGCCCCTCGTCCTGGTAAGGCCCGTCGTTGCCGTTGGCCAGGCCGTGGAGGTCGAGGCAGACGGCCTCGCAGCGGTTGGTCATGGCGTAGACGCGGTCGCCCTCGACCGTTGGGGGCGAGCAGATGCCGGCGTTCGGCCAGTCGAGGTAGGGGTCTGGTGGGGTGGCCGTGATCTTGGGCACCACGAGCTGCCAGACCAGTTCCCCCGTCTTCTCGTCGAGGCATAGGAGCACCCCGCGGTCGCCCTGGTGGCGCGGGTCGCGCGGGCGGTTGTTGTTCGTCCCCATCAACACGCGCCCCCCCGCCACGATGGGCGTGGCGTACGACTCCGTGCCCAGGGGCGCCACCCACTTGATGTTCTTCCCCGTCTTTGGATCGAACTCCTCCGGCAGGCCGCGTTCGGGCGAGACCATGTTCCTCGAGAACCGCTCGCCCCACTGCGGCTGGTCGCCAGCGGCAACGGCCTGCGCAGCCAGCGCCAGCAAGGCCGTGAAACATCTCAGCATGGTGTTTGCCCTAACCAAAGTCAGACCCGTAAGGCGGCAAGTGCCCGGTGCAGTGCGACAGCCAGTTGGAGTGCGGCGGCTTGACGCCGCTTTTCAACCGGCCCGCACCGAAGGAGTGAGCTTTGCGAAGTATCCCAGGGCGCATCGAAAGCGGCGTCAAGCCGCCGCACTCCAACAGGCTCACGCACTTTCCGCGGGCGGGTCCCAATTCTCACCACTCCATGGTTACTGTCAGCGCCCGGGCACCTGCGGCGGGGCCGTTGGACTCGACGACGCACCTGGCGTCCAGGGTGATGGTGAGCTGGCCGTCCTTGAGGGCGTGGATAGCCTTGAGCGGCTGGGCGTCAATTGCGACGGCGATCCTGGAGGGCTTGGCGTCCTTCGGGAGCTCGAAGACGAGGGTCCTGGCGGCGAGCTTGCCGTGGCGGACCTCGATGCGCTCGGTCTGGCGGGTCGCCTCGCGCTTCTGGGTGAAGAGGCCCCAGCCCTGGGCGCCGCTCCAGAAGCTGACGTGGTCGTCGGGCCGCCAGAGGGGCTTGAAGCCGATGGTGCCGGCGGGACCGTCGTAGATGAAGCCCTGGCAGGCGAGGAGCATTGACCAGATGCTCATGGGGCGGGCGTAGAACTTCCCGCACTCGTCGTCGCAGAACGGGTTGCCGCTGTAGCCCCAGGAGGAAGTTCCGCCGCCCGTGAGGCCGGTGCGGAGGCGGCCGTCGTAGCGGTCGGCCACGGCGCGGACCACCCCGAAGCCCTCCTTCATGAGGCCGGCGTAGACCATCATGGCGGCGGCGGAGTATTCGAAGCCGGTCATCGCCTCGTCGGCGTAGATGGTGTGGTTGGGCGGGCGGTTCTCCTTGGGCCAGCAGATCATCTGGAGGCCGTCGTCGTCGTCGGCCACGAACTTCCTTGGGGCCTGGGGCACGCCGCGGAAGTTGGTGCGGAAGTTGTGGAGGAAGAGGGCGCCCATCGCTTTCGCGCAGCGGTCAGGCGGGTAGAGCCAGCCGAGGTCGAGCTGGTGCGCCCACCACTGGCCGAGGAGCATGTCTATGTGGCAGCCGTCGTGGTAGTCCCGGTGGGCCTGCTTGTCGGGGATCTGGATGTAGTATTCGCCGTTGAAGAGCGATTCGTCCTGCTTCTTCGAGCCGCTCTCGCGGATTTTGCGGTAGCGGGCCGCAGCCGCCTCGTCCTTCTGGAGCAGTGCCATCTTCTCGCTTGCGGCGAGGGCGGCGAGGTAGAGGGTGCCCAACCACGAGGTGTTGCCGCCCGTGTTGCAGTCGAGGGTGTTCCACTGAGGACCCGTCAGCACGCCATCCTCATCCTTGTCGTGGGTGGCGATGAGGAACTCCATCGCCTTCTTCGCCGCGGGCCACTGCTTGGCGAGCCAGGCGGCGTCGGCGGAGCAGAGGTGCTCGCGCCAGGCGCCCAGGATTCCGCCGCACTGGCCGTCGAAGGCGGGGTGGCTGGCGGGCTGGCGGTGCGGGATTGCGCCGTTGGGGGCCATGAAGCGGAACTCCTGCTCGCGCATGGTGCGGGCGATTTCGGGGAAGAGGCGTCCGTGGCTCTGGGCGTACTGCCACACGTGGTTGCAGTTTCCGTGGCAGCAGCCGCTCCCTGGCGAGCAGCCCTCCCAGCCGCCGAAGTAGCCGGCCTTCGTCCAGAACGTCGTCGGGCTCCGCAGCACGACAAGCTGCGAGCTCAGGCGGTCGAGGAGCCAGTAGGGCAGGTTGGTCGCGTAGAGCGTGTCGTGGAAGAGGCGGGTGCGCTTCGTCAGCTCGTCGAGGCGGGCAGCCACGTCGTCGGCCACGGCCCCGGCGTTGGGCCACCAGTTCTCATACATATTCCCCTCGCCGCCCCACGCCCCGCCGCCGTGTCGGCCGGCGGCGAAATGCCAGGCCAGAACGAAGGGCACGGTCCGGCTCGCACCCGGATCGAGCTTGATGGTTGCGGAGAGGGCGCCATCGGCCCCTTCACCGGCACCGAGGACCGCGAGGGCCATGCTCCCCGGCTTGGCGCCGGTCATGTCGAGGATCGTCGCGCGCTCGGTGCGCCGCATGCTGGTCTTGTGGCCCTCCGTGCCCACGGCGTTCCGCTGATGGGCGAGCAGGGCGACCTCGACCGGCTTGCCGGTGGGGTTCTTCACGGTGACGTTGTAGATCGCGCAGGGGATGGCGGAGTCCTTGGTGTTCAGCGGGATGAGAGGATTGAACGTCTCCAGGCTCACCTTGACGGGCAGGTCGGGGTCGTCGAAGTCGTACCAACCGAAGGGGTATTCGCCCCGGAAGGTGAGGGACTTCATAGCTGCGTAAGTGCCAACGGGTTCGGTTTGGAGAGTCTTGAGGATCGGCTTGTCGCCGCTGACGCGGATGGCGAAGAAGCTGTCGGGCACGGCGGCTTGATTCATGTTGTTGAAGATCTGCCAGACGGGGCGGGTGGCCTTGCCGTCAATCTGGATTGAGCCGGCGCCGATGCCGCCGACGGGGAGGCGGATGGCGCCGAGGGATTCGCCCTTGTAGACGCGGCTCTCGCCGCGGGCGAAGAGGCGCTCGTAGGTCATCAGCGTGGCGAGCTCCTTCTTGCGGGTCTCTTCGCGGGCCAGGCGCTCCTTCTCGGCGAGGGCCGCTATCTCCTCGCGGCTCACCCGCCTCTTCGCGCCCATCGCGTCCATGTGCCGCTCGAGCTCCACGGGCGAGAGGACGCGCGAGTAGATGGCGAGTTCGTCAATCGCGCCCTCGTAGTGCTCGAAGCCGTTGAAATCAGCCGCGCCCAGGATGAGGGGCAGGCCCTTCTTCTCGTGGCTGATCGTGGCGGCGCCAGCCAATGGGCGGCAGAGGTTGCCGTCGAGGTAGAGCTTCAGGTCGTTGCCCGCGCACGTGAGGACCAGGTAGTGCCATTCGCCCCGCTTGAGCGGCCCGGCGGCGGGCGCGAAGCGGACAACCGCCTTGCCGTTCCAGAACGCCAGGCCCGTGTAGTCGTTCCAGACGTGGAGGCTGAAGCGGGTGTCGGGACTCGTCTTTCGCTTGGCGATGAGGCAGGGGTTGCCCTGGCCGCCGAGGCCGAAGGTGGGCTTGAACCATAGCTCGACGGTCGTCGGGTCGAGGTCGAGCGATGGCGCCTCGCCCATCGTCACCACCCGCTTGGCCCCGAACACGAGCGCCTTGCCGCCGTTCGCGCCCTCGGCGAACTCGGCCTGGCCGCCGCGGACCTCGCCCTTGAGCGCGCCCCGGGCATCGGCCAGGCTCCCCTCGAAGCGCCACTGGCCCACAAGCCCCGGCTCCTTCGCCACGAGGCCGGCGAAGCCATCGGCGCCGGTCTCCGCCGCAAATGCCGTTCCCCAGCCAATCAGCCACGTGCACAGAAGTATCTGCCGCATCGCGTTGTCCTCCAGCCATCCCGAGCGGGGTACCACTAACCTGTCATGCTGAGCTTGTCGAAGCACCTTTCAAGGGCTTGACGCACGTGACGAAAGCAAACTTCGCTTGTGCCAGTCTACTCCCCTGAAAGGTTGCTCGGCAAGCTCGCAATGACAAGGGCGGAGGTGCTGCCTCCTGCTAACTGCCGACTGCCGACTACATCATCGCGTCACAAGAGCCCGAGGAGGTCGCCGGGCCTCTCGATGAGCACCCGCGCCCCCGCCTCGCGCAGCTCCTCGGCGGAGCGGAAGCCCCAGAGGGCGCCGACGGCGAACATGGCCGCCGCGTTTGCCGTCGCCATGTCCGTGTTCGTGTCGCCGAGGTAGATGAACTGCCCGGCAGGGACGCCGAGCTGAGCGATGATGGTGCGGACGCCCGCGAGGTCGGGCTTGGGCGGGATGTCGGGGCCTGCGCCCACCACAGCGTCGAAGCGCCAGAGGGGCAGGAGCCTGGCCACGCAGAGCCGCGTCGTGTCGTCGGGCTTGTTGGAGAGCACGGCCATCTTCACGCCGCGGGCGGCCAGGGCGTCGAGGAGCTCGGGGATGCCGGGGTAGGGGCGGGTCCTGTCGGCCCAGTGCTCTGCGTAGGTGTGGCGCATCAGTTCCACCGCCTTCGCCACGGTCGCCGCGTCGCGGTGGCCCTCGGGCAGCGCCCGCCTCACCAGGTTCACCACCCCGTCGCCCACGAAATACTTGTAGGGCGCGAGCGGGTGCGGCGGCAAGCCGAGCTGCCGGAGGACGGCGTTCATCGAGTCCGCCAGGTCCTCGAGCGTGTCCAGCAGCGTCCCGTCCAGGTCGAACAGCACGGCCAGGTATCTCAAAGCATGGCCCTTTCCTGCGGCGACGATAGTGTAGCAGATAGTTCCCTGGCCGGCCACTGCCCTTTCCTCCCCCACGCGGGGCTTCTGCTATAATGGGAAAGAGGACACTACCCCGATGTCTGAAGTCACGGCTCGCTATCGCGTCCACGTCCGCGGCACGGTTCAGGGCGTGGGCTTTCGGCCCTACATCTACCGCCTGGCCCGCAGCCTGGCCCTCGCGGGCTGGGTGCGCAACGACTCGTCGGGCGTCCTCATCGAGGTCGAGGGGCCGCGGGAGCGGTGCGAGCGGTTCGTGGAGCGGCTGGTGCCTGAGGCGCCGCCCGTGGCTGACATTGCAGAGGTCCGCCACGAGGCCATCCCCCCCGTGGGCGATGCGGGCTTCGTCATCGTCAAGAGCGAGCGGCTGGCCGATGCTCTCGCGGAAATCCCGCCCGACATGGGCCTCTGCGACGACTGCCGCCGCGAACTCCTGGACCCCGCCGACCGCCGCCACCTCTACCCCTTCATCAACTGCACGAATTGCGGCCCGCGCTTCACCATCGCCGAATCCCTCCCCTACGACCGCCCGTTCACCTCGATGAAGCGCTTCACGATGTGCCCCGACTGCCAGCGCGAGTACGACGACCCCGCCGACCGCCGCTTCCACGCCCAGCCGAACGCCTGCTGGGCCTGCGGCCCGCGGCTCGCGCTCCTCGACCCCGAAGGCCACAGGCTGGAAGCCTGTGCCACCAACCCTCCTCCTTGCCAGAGAGATGGTGGCACAGGCATCTTGCCTGTGTCGCCAGACCCCATAGCCATCGTCGCCGCTGCGTTGCGCGAGGGCAAGATTGCGGCGGTGAAGGGCCTCGGCGGCTTCCACCTCGTCTGCGACGCCACGAACCAGGCCGCGGTGCAAACCCTCCGCGAGCGCAAGTGGCGCGAGAAGAAGCCCTTCGCCGTCATGGTGCCCGACCTCGCCGCCGCCCGCCGCCTGTGCGAGCTCACCGAGGCCGAGGAGCGGCTGCTCCTCAGTTGGCGCAAGCCCATCGTCCTCGCCCCCAAGCGGCCCGGCAACCCCCTGGCCGACGCCATCGCCCCCGCCAGCCAATACTTCGGCCTCATGCTCCCCTACACACCCGTCCACGTCCTCTTGTTCAATCCCCCTCTCCCTCGGGGAGAGGGCGGGGGTGAGGGTGCTTCTCTTCCCCCTCTCCCTCGGGGAGAGGGCAGGGGTGAGGGTGCTTCTCTTCCCCCTCTCCCTCGGGGAGAGGGCGGGGGTGAGGGTGCTTGCCTTCCCCCTCTCCCTCGGGGAGAGGGTGGGGGTGAGGGTGCTTGCCTTCCCCCTCTCCCTCGGGGAGAGGGTGGGGGTGAGGGTGCTTGCCTTCCCCCTCTCCCTCGGGGAGAGGGTGGGGGTGAGGGTGCTTCGGGCGCAGCGCACGCAACGGGAGGCACCCTCACCCGCCCGCCTTGGGCGGGCGACCTCTCCCCAAGGGAGAGGTCCAAAGGCACCCTCACCCGCCCGCCAAAGGCGGGCGACCTCTCCCCAAGGGAGAGGTCCAAAGGCACCCTCACCCGCCCGCCTTGGGCGGGCGACCTCTCCCCAGGGGAGAGGGAGAGGCGGGGGTTTCTGGCCCTCGTGATGACGAGTGCGAACCGCACGGACGAGCCGATCGCCATCGACAACGACGAGGCGCTGGAACGCCTCGGCTCGGTGGCCGACCTGTTCCTCGTCCACGACCGCGACATCATCCGCCGCTCGGACGACTCGGTCACGCGCGTCTTCCGCGGCCAGCCCATCGTCCAGCGCCGCGCCCGCGGCGAGGTCCCCCGAGCCATCCCTCTTCGGCCCCCCAGCACCGAACACCTAACGCCTAACACCTCCGTCCTTGCCCTGGGCGGCGACCTCAAGAACACGATCTGCATCATCCGAAAGGGCAGGGCCTATCTCAGCCAGCACATCGGCGACCTCGACCACGCCGACGCCCTGGCCTTCTTCGAGGAGACCATCGAGCACTTCCAGTCCATCCTCGAAACCCGCCCCACCCTCATCGCCCACGACCTCCACCCCGGCTACCACTCCACCGCCTTCGCGAGCAAGCTTGCGAAGGCGGCATCCCACATTCCAGATTCCACATTCCAGATTCCAACCCCCAACCCCCAACACCTAACACCTGACACCGTTGTCCTCTCCGGCGTTCAGCACCACCACGCCCACGCCGCCTCGGTCATGGCCGAGCACGGCCTCGAAGGCCCTGTGATTGGCGTGTCGCTGGACGGCACGGGCTATGGCACCGACGGCAGGGTGTGGGGCGGGGAGTTCCTCGTCGCAACGCTGGCCGACTTCGAGCGCCTTGCGCATCTCGCTTACGTGCCGATGCCTGGCGCCGAGGCGGCCATCCGGGAGCCGTGGCGCATGGCCCTCGCCTACCTCGGCCCCACGGTCTTCCCCGAGCTCGAGCGCGCGGGCGTCCCTCCCGCCGACCTGGCCGCCGTCCAGCAGCTTCTCGACAAAGGCGTGGCCTGCCCCGAGACCTCCTCGATGGGCCGCCTCTTCGACGGCGTCTCCGCCCTCCTCGGCATCTGCACCCGCACCAGCTACGAGGGCCAGGCCGCCATAGAGCTCGAAGCGAGCATTTCCGATTTCCGATTTCCGATTTGCGATTTCAACCCCCAACACCCAACACCTGACACCCAACACCGCGATCGTGTGTTCTATCCCTTCAACCTCGATGTTAGCGCGACGCCGTGGACGATTGATCCGCGGGAGACCATGAGGGCGGTGCTCGACGACCTGCGGCGGGGCGCGCCCCGCGGGTTGATCGCCGCCCGTTTCCACAATACGATAGTCGAGGTCGTTCGAGCGGTCTGCACCGACATTCGCGGCGCACGTGGCTTGAGCACAGTCACCCTCAGCGGCGGCTGCTTCCAGAACATGCGCCTGCTGGAGGGCGTGTGCCAAGTGCTGGAGCGCGACGGCTTCGATGTCCGCTACCATCGCCTGGTGCCGACGAATGACGGCGGAGTGTCGCTTGGCCAGGCGGTGGTGGCTTTGGCGAGGATGCGTGACGCGTGACCCGTGACGCGTGAGAAAGCACGGCAATGAAGCTCCATCCCTTGGCTTCGTTCCTGGTTCCCCTATTCGTTGCGCCAATGGCCTCGATAGGCCGCGGCGCAGAGCCAGCGCCCGAGCCGGCTGCGGAGATCGCCACCGCAACGGTCCGCTCGTCCACCGGGGGAACCGACACCCGACAGTTCGTGCCAGGCGAGTGGGTCCATTGTGGCGACGGAGCCTTTGTGCCTTATGAGCGCGGGGCCGATCTGCTGTTTCAGAAGGAGGGGCCTCGGACCTTCCTCAGCGTGGATGGTGGGCAGCGACGCCTCGCGCACGTGAGGGTTCCGCAAAAGGAACCCGAAGGGTTCGAAGCCTTGCGGCAGGCTATCGCCGAGGGGGTCAGCCCGTTGACCATCTGGTGCAATGGGGAGGCCCTTGCTGCGCTCCCGCCCGTGCCGCCGAATGTCAGGGTCGCGCTGCACGTCTCAGAAGGCCCATTGGCGCACCTCAACGCTTTCATCGGCAGGTGTCCCGGAATCTATGCATTGAGGATAAGCAGCCATCGTGAGGCCCCCATAATCCCCACGCTCAACGCCGCGAAGGGCCTCACGTCGCTTATGGTCTGTGCGGTGGGCTCGCGGGGCGATGCGCCGCTTCTTGAGGATATGGGCTCGCTCGCACAGATGACCAATCTGCGGGCCCTATACATCTCGGCTGACTACCCCTTCGACCTGCGGGCGATGGAAAGGCTAACGGAGCTTAGGTCCCTTTGGCTACACGCGCTCTGGCCGCCAGGGCCTATGGACCTCAGGCCGCTGCGCGGCCTGACGAAGCTCCGCAGGCTTCACCTGCCCTACTGCGAGGCGGCAGACCTCTCTCCTTTGAGTGGCATGGCAAACCTGGTGGAACTCTACGTCAGGCTGAGTTCGGAGGCGCGGGACATTGAGCCGCTTGGACAAATGACTGGCCTGTCGCGCCTTGGCCTCCACTTCAGCGGCAAGACCCAGGTGAAAGACTTCACGGCGCTGGGGCGCCTTGCGGAACTCAAGTACCTCAAGCTCTGGTTCAGTGAGAAGACGAAAGGCGGCAAAGACCTAGCGCCACTGGGGCGCCTCACAAAGCTCGAGGAGGCCTACGTCGGCGGCCTTGACGACTTGAGCTTTCTCAGCAGCCTCATGGCACTGAAGAAGCTCTGGCTAAGCCATATCGAGGACGTATCGAGCATCCCTCCGCACGCGAAGGCGGAGAACCTGGAGTCGCTTCGGATTGAGCGGTGCACGGGCCTCTCCGACCTAGGCGGCATCGCCCGCCTTCGAGCCCTGCGCGAGGTACGCATCGAGAGTTGTCCCGCTGTCCGCGACCTGACCCCCCTTAGGTCGCTAACAGCTCTGGAGGATCTGTTCCTCGACAACTGTCAAGGGCTAGGCGGCCTCGCCTCTGTCGGGAGGCTGAGCCAACTCAGACGGCTCCATATCTACAAGTGCGGACAAGTCAACGACCTGGCGCCCCTCGGCGCCATCGTCAATCTCCAGGAACTCCTCATCACCCCTTGTCCGCGTCTGGCTGACCTCAAGCCACTCGCGCAGCTCAGGTCTTTGAAGAGCGTCTCGCTGGGTTTCCTCAGCGACTTGCCCGAGCTGACCGACCTCGCTCCGCTTGCGAGCCTGACCGCCCTTGAGTTCCTCAGCCTGAACGGCTGCAAGAAGGCGACTGACGTCGGGCCACTGGCGAAGCTTCCTGCCCTGAGATCACTCGCTCTCACAGGTTCAGAGGGGCTTGCCGATCTCCGCCCCCTCGCCGGGTCAAGGCGCCTGAAGTCCCTCGATCTGTCGCTGAGCCGGAAGCTGGCCGACCTGACCCCGCTGGCCTCCCTGCCAGAACTTGAGAAGGTTGATGTTGGCGGATGCCCGGAGCTCAGGGATCTCTCGCCACTGCGCGCCATGCTCAAGCGCGGCGGGACGATCATCGCCGACCCGCGACTGGTGCCACAAGTCGAGCGGCTGAGGAGGGAGACGGATTTCTGATGACGCGTGATCCGTGACGCGTGCGAAGACAAGAATCGGAGGAGACGACACCCTTGTGCCTTTCAGTGCCCGCAAAGATCGTCGAACTCCAAGGTCGCCTGGCGACGGTGGACGTGATGGGCAATCGCCGCGAGGCAGACGTGAGCCTGGTGGACGAGCCGCAGCTCGGCGACTATGTGCTCGTCCACGCCGGCTTCGCCATCGAAAAGATGTCCGCCGAGGACGCCGCCGAGAGCCTGCGGCTCTGGGAGGAGATGGCCAGGCTGGAAAGCTTCGAGCCACGAGCGGCGAGCGGCGAGCCTCAAGAGGAGGAGAAGCCTTGAACCCCGATCTTCAGGCTCGCGGCTCGCGGCTCGCGGCTCGTGGCTCTGTGCCTGACCTCCTCAAGCTCATCGCCGAGCGCGCGGCCCGTCTCGCCCCGCGCACTATTCGCTTCATGGAGGTCTGCGGCACCCACACGATGGCGCTCTTCCGCAGCGGCATCCGCGCGCTACTCCCGCCGAACGTCAAGCTCCTCAGCGGCCCAGGCTGCCCCGTGTGCGTGACGCCGATGGGCATGGTGGACGCCGCGCTCGAGATCGCCGACAGGCCAGGCGTGCGCCTGGCAACGTTCGGCGACATGGTGCGCGTGCCGGGCAGCCGCACGAGCCTGGAGCGCGCGAAGGCCGAAGGGGCGGACGTGCGGATGGTCTACTCGCCGCTCGACGCCCTCAAGCTCGCCGAGGCGGAGCCGCGCCACACCGTGGTCTTCTTCGCAATCGGCTTCGAGACCACCACCCCCACCATCGCCGCCACCGCCGCCTACGCCCGCGAACGCGGCCTGCGGAACATGCTCTTTCTCGCCGCCAACAAGGTCATCCCCCCCGCCATGGAGGCCATCCTGGCCGGCGGCGAGGTGAAGCTCGACGGCTTCATCTGCCCAGGCCACGTCAGCGTCATCACAGGCTCTGCCGTCTACGAGCCGCTGGCCGAGAGGTATCGCGTGCCCTGCGTCGTCACAGGCTTCGAGGCCGAAGATGTCCTCGAAGGCATCGCCATGCTCCTCCTTCAGCTTGTCGAGGGCCAGCCGAAGGTGGAGATTCAGTACAAGCGCTGGGTGACGCGCGAGGGGAACGCCAAGGCCCGCGAGCGGGTGGCGGACGCGTTCCAGCCCTGTGACGCCGCCTGGCGCGGCCTCGGCACCATCCCGATGAGCGGCTTGAAGCTCCGGCCCGAGCTTGCCGGCCACGACGCGCTGGCCGTCCTGGGCGTCGAGGTCCCCCCCGAGCTGGAGAATCCCGGCTGTTCCTGTGGCGCGGTGCTTCGCGGCCTCATCGAGCCGCCCCAATGCCCCCTCTTCGCCGTCCGCTGCACCCCGGCCACGCCCGTCGGCCCCTGCATGGTCTCCACCGAGGGCAGTTGCGCCGCCTTCTATAAGTATGGAGAGCGGTAGGGGAGGCGTGATGCGTGATACGTGATGCGTGAGAAGAGCGAAGAGGCTTCCGCACGGCAGTCAGCGCTGACGGACCATGCGTTGGCTCACCCCTGCCAAGGAGAGCACGAATGTCTTACGAGGACTGGGAGAAGACGGTGCCCAAGGCGATCACAGGCGACTACCTGTGGAAGGTGGAAGCCTATCGCCTGGCGCTCTTCGTGTGCGACCTTGCCTGGAGCGATGTGACGAAGCTGATGGGTGACAGCAGGACGCGCGGGCTGTCGGACCAACTCTACAGGTCTGTGGGGTCAGTGAGCGCGAACATCGCTGAGGGTTACTCCCGCAGCTCCAACAAGGAGCGCGCTCGTTTCTATGAGTACAGCCTCGGCTCCGCACGCGAGACGAGGGACTGGTACTACAAGGGCCGCCACATCCTGGGAGAGGAAGTGACCAGCCATCGCCTGGACCTGATGACACAAGTGGTGCGCCTTCTCCTCACCATGATCCCTGACCAGCGCACCTACACCGTTCATGAAGGCGAGGTGAGCTATGGCGATACGCCTGACTGATCGTGCCCGGCTTCTCTTCTCACGCATCACGTATCACGCATCACGCGCTCGTTTGCAGGGGACCCATCATGGCTGAAGATCGAGTGCTGTTGGCCCACGGCGGCGGGGGCTGGCTGACCAAACAGCTCATCGGCCAGATGGTGGTTTCGCGCTTCGGCAACCCTGCGCTGGCGCCCCTATCGGACAGCGCGCTTGTCGATCTCCCGCCCGGGCACGTGGCATTTACAACCGACAGCTACGTGGTGAAGCCGCTGCGGTTCCGGGGAGGCGACATCGGGCTGCTGGCGGTGAGCGGCACGGTGAACGACCTGGCGATGGCGGGAGCCAAGCCGCTTTACATCTCGATGGGCCTCATCCTCGAAGAGGGGCTGCCACTGAACGACCTTGCGGCCATCCTCGATTCGGCCAAGGCCGCGGCGGAGGAGGCAAGGGTGACGGTGGCCTGCGGCGACACGAAGGTGGTCGAGCGCGGCGCCGCCGACAGACTCTTCATCAACACCTCGGGCATCGGGGTCGTTCCCGAAGGCGTCGAGATCGCGATGGAGCGCGCCCGGCCGGGCGATGCGGTGCTCATCAACGGCACCATCGGCGACCACGGCGTGGCCATCATGAGCGAACGCCAGGGACTGAGCTTCGAGACGCCCGTGTCGAGCGACGTTGCGCCCCTCGCGGGCCTCGTGGCGGCCATCCTCGCCGCGGGCGGTCAAGCGGTCCACTCGCTCCGCGACCCCACCCGCGGCGGGCTGGGCATGGTGGTCTGCGAAATCGCCGAGGCCTGCCGCCACGACATCGAGCTCGACGAAGCCGCCATCCCGGTCCGCCCCGAAGTCCGGGGCGCGTGCGACCTCCTCGGCCTCGACCCGCTCTACGTGGCGAACGAGGGCAAGGTGGTCGTGACTTGCGCCGAAGCCGTGGTGCCGGAGGTGCTCGCGGCGATGCGGGCGCACCCGCTCGGCCGCTCCGCCGCTCTCATCGGCCGCGTGCTCGAGGCCACGAAGGGGCGCGTGAGCCTCCGCACCCTCATCGGCGGCAGGCGTGTGGTGGATGCGCCCTATGGCGAGCAATTGCCGAGAATCTGCTGACTCGTGACCCGTGCCGCGTCCCGCGTGCCAAGAAGCAGATAGGAAGTACGCACTGGCGGGCATTCCTTCTCTTCTCACGCGGCACGCGGGACGCGGCACGGATACCTCGTTCGCCGGAGCCACCCTTTGCGTGTAGAAGACTTCGATTACGACCTGCCCCGCGACCTGATCGCGCAACACCCCTTGCCCAAGAGGGACGAATCGCGCCTCCTCGTCCTCCGCCGCCACTCGGGCGAAACCGAGCACCGCGTCTTCCGCGAAATCGCGGACTTGCTCGACCCAGGCGACCTGTTGGTGCTGAACGACACGAGGGTCATCCCGGCCCGGCTCATCGGGCGGAGGCCCACGGGCGGACGAATCGAGGTGCTCCTCATCTCCCCAGTTGTGGGCGGGACGTCCCCGTCCCGCGAGATTTGGCGGGCCATGCTCAAGGGCCTCGCACGCATCAAGGTCGGCGAGAAGCTCTCGCTCGAAGGCGGCGCACTCACCTGCACCCTCCACGCCCGCCTGCCCGACGGCCAGGTCCACCTGGCCTTCCCCATCAGCCACGACGAGGTGCTGGCGACGCTCGGGCGGGTGGGCCGCGCGCCGCTCCCGCCCTACATCAAGCGGCCACCGCGCGGCGACCCCGACCGCGCGGCGGACCGCGAGCGCTACCAGACCGTCTACGCCGAGCGCCCCGGCGCCATCGCGGCGCCGACCGCCGGGCTGCACTTCACCCCAGAGGTCTTCGCCGCGCTCGACGCCAGAGGCGTCCGCCGAACCACCCTCACCCTCCACGTCGGCCTCGGCACGTTCAAGCCTGTGAAAGTCGAGCGGGTAGAAGACCACGTGATGCACGCCGAATGGTTCGAACTTCCCGCCGCCGCTGCCGAGGCGATTGCCGCCACGCGCGCCGCAGGCCGCCGCGTCGTCGCCATCGGAACCACCGCCACCCGCGTCCTCGAAACCGTCGCCCGCCAGCCCCGCTGGGGGCCGGCCAGCGGCACCACCGGCCTCTTCATCACCCCAGGCTTCGAGTTCCGCGCGACCGACGCCCTCGTGACCAACTTCCACCTCCCGCGCTCCACCCTCCTGATGCTCGTGGCCGCATTCGCGGGGCGCGAGCGCCTCCTCGCCGCCTACGCGGAGGCCACGCGCCTCGGCTACCGCTTCTACAGCTTCGGCGACGCGATGCTCATCTTGTGAAACAGGGTTGACGCCAGCAGGATTGTGGCTACAATCTGAGGAGGATGAATGGATGAATGGATGAATGGATGGGTGGATGAATGTCAGACAATGATCCATTCATCCATCCATCCAATCATCCTCTTTGGTTGCGGCCAGGGACCGCCTTAGGAGGAGACGGCATTGAGCCGGCTGGAGGAGCTGCTTAAGGCGAAGTCGCGTCCGCCCGCGGCGCCGCAGGCGTCCGACGCGCCCCAGCCGCAGGCGCCCACTGGTCCGCGCGTGGAGCTCCTCTGGCCCCAGGGCGCCCCAGGCGCACTCGGCAACCGCGACGCCGACAAGCCCTCGCTCACCCTCTACCTGCCCCCCGCCGAGATGGCCAATGGAGCGGCCGCCGTCATCTGCCCGGGGGGCGACTACTGGGACCTCTCGGGCGACCACGAGGGCCGCGACGTCGCACTCTGGCTCAACTCCCTCGGCGTCGCGGGGCTCGTCCTCAAGTACCGCCTGGCCCCGAGCTACCACCACCCAAGCCAGCTCCAGGACGCCCGCCGCGCGGTCCGCCTCGCCCGCAAGCGCGCCCACGAGTGGGGCCTCGATTTCGACCGCGTGGGCATCATCGGCTTCGCCGCAGGCGGACACCTCGCCGCAACAGTCGGCACCCACTTCAGCGACGGCAACCCCGAGGCGGAGGACCCCATTGACCGTGTGGGCTGCCGCCCCGACTTCATGGTCCTCGCCTACCCCGCCATCTCGCTCGCCTCCAAGTACACCCACACACCCACCCGCGACAACCTGCTGGGGGCCGACAGCCACAAGCAGCGCTTCCTGGAGAGCCTCTCCAACGAGCGCCAGGTCAACACCGCCACGCCCCCAACCTTCCTGGTCCACACCGGCGACGACAAGGTGGTGCCGCCCGAGAACAGCGTGCTCTTCTACATCGCCATGCGCCGCATGGGCGTCCCAGGCGAGCTCCACATCTACGAGAAGGGCGGCCACGGCTACGGCCTCGCCCCCAACGACATCATCCTGTCGAGCTGGACCCAGCGCTGCGCCGACTGGCTCCGACGGCGTGGCCTCCTCGAAAGGCGCTCTTAGCCACCGGAGGGGATGAATGGATGGGTGGATGGGTGTCAGACAGTCATCCATTCATCCAACCATCCAACCATCCCCTTCACTTCCGGGGCCAGCCCCATCCGCGAAAACATGCGTTTGACTCAATCCCCCGGCATCGCTAAAATATGTGTTTTGCTGTTGGAGTCTAGCTCGCGCCCCCCGGAGTGTTGAGATGCCGACGAAGTCGTATATGGCCAGGCCGGGCGAGGTGGCCCAGGGCTGGCGCGTCGTGGATGCGAACGGGCAGGTGCTGGGCCGCCTGGCCACCCGCGTGGCCACCGTGCTCTGCGGCAAGCACCGCCCGACCTTCACCCCCCACGTGGACACGGGCGAGTTCGTGGTGGTGGTGAACGCGGCCAGGGTGCGCGTGACCGGCCGCAAGCTCGACCAGAAGCTCTATTGGACCCTCTCGCGCCGCCCCGGCCACATCCGCAGCAAGACGCTGCGCGAGATGATGGCCACGCGCCCCGACCAGGTGGTGCGCGAGGCCGTGCGCCGCATGCTCCCCCACAGCAACCTCGGCCGCCACATGCTCCGCAAGCTCAAGGTCTACAAAGGCCCCGACCACCCGCACGCGGCCCAGAGCCCGCAGCCGCTGGCGCCTTGATTTGTCCCGTCGTCACATGTGCGCGCTTTGCGCGCATGTTGGGGGATGAATGGATGAATGGATGGGTGGATGGGTGTCAGACAATCATCCATACATCCACCCATCCAATCATCCCCTTTGGTTGCGGCCGCAGGCCGCCTTAAGGAGAAAACGCTTGTCTACGCCCGCCGTTCCCCCCGCGGCCGCAGTTGCCCCCACCGACTTCTGCTGGGGCACCGGCCGCCGCAAGACCGCCGTCGCACGCGTCCGCCTCCGACGCGGCACGGGGCGCATGCTCGTCAACGGCCGCGAAGCCAACGAGTACTTCCCCATCGAGCGCCTCCAGCAGGCCATCCGCGCCCCGCTGCGCACCACCAAGGCCATCAACAAGTACGACGTCCTCGCCAGCATCGCCGGCGGCGGCGTGGCCGCCCAGGCCGACGCCCTCCTCCTCGGCATCGCACGCGCCCTCATCAAGATGGACAGGGAGAACCAGCCGAAGCTCAAGGAAGAGGGCTTCCTCACCCGCGACTCGCGCGAGAAGGAGCGCAAGAAGTACGGCCGCAAGCGCGCCCGCGCCCGCTTCCAGTTCTCCAAGCGCTAAACCGCCCATCCCTTTGCACCCCCCAAACCCGCCGCCGGACCGCCTGGCCCGCGGCGGGTTTCTCATGGCACTCCCCAATCGTCCTCGTCCTCGTCCCTCGTCCGCGTCCTCGATTCTCCTGTTGAAGCTACACGATGGGGAATGGTAGAATGTGGAGCGGGGAGTGAACGAGAGGCTGCGATGAAGCGCTTAATCCTTTGGTTGCCGATCGTGTGCTCCTGCCAGCCGAGCCGACACTGACGGCTCAAGAAGGAGGATAGCGTGATGGACCTCTCCCCGATCCTGCGGGAACGCCACCAGCAGATGATGCGGACGAGCCGCATCAAGCTCGTGGTCATGGTGGTGCTCCTGGTCGTCGTCGTGCTCGTGATGATCGAGCTGGCCCGCTGGGGGAACAAGGCGCTCGAACGCTCCGCCACGCAGGGCGAGGACGCGGATGAGGCGAAGCGGAGCTCGCAGGTAGACCCGAAGAAGACGATGGGGGTGGAGGAGAGCCACCTGGACATATCGCCGGTGCCAGTGGGCAAGGAGCCGCCCGAGCTCGCCGTCGTCAAGAAGGAGGTTGACGAAAAGTTCCCCTCGATGGCCGACCCCAAGACGCTCGACAAGGTGGAGGACCAGAGCACGGAGCTTGAGCCCGGGCCGCTGTTCTACCTCGTCTATCAGGTGTTCCAGGAGAAGGCGGAGAAGCTCAAGGCGGAGGCGGAGGCCGCGCCGCCCTGGGACACGCTGTGGGAGAAGGCGGTGGGCTTCCGCGGCAGGCCCCTGCGCGTGGCCGGCGAGCTCGTGCAGATGTGGGAGCAGCCGCTCGGCCAGAACCCGATGGGGCTGGAGAAGCTCTACGCCTACCGCCTCCGCGCGCCCAAGGCCCCGGCCAACGCCAAGGGCTACCTCTACGACGTCTACAGCATCGAGCGGCTCAAGGGCGCGCTCCGCTACGACCAGGTGGCCGCCTGCGGCAGGTTCCTCAAGGCGCAGGTCAGCCTCGGCGAGCGCCTGCGCGACCCCGAGTTCCACGTCGCCGTCCTCATCGCCCAGGAGCTCGAGCCGCCGACCTATCTCGACGCGGCGAAGCTGCCCGGGCCAATAGTGGACGGCAACCGCGCCGAGGCCCGCTCGCTCTACTGGCTCCTCAAGCGCGCGCGAGAGGTGTCTTTCGACGAACTGAAGGCCAAGGCGAACCGCGACCTCACGCACGCGAACCTCAGGCTAGAGCCCGAGCAGTACCGCGCCAAACCCGTCGCAATCAGCGGCCAGCTCCGCCGCCTCATCCGCATGGTCCTGCCCGAGAACAGGCTCGACATGACCACCGTCTTCTACGGACAGGTAGCGGACCGCGACCGCGGCTTCCACACCTTCTACTGCCTCGACATCCCTGACGGCATCCGCGACGACGACCCGGTGATCCTCTACGGCTACTTCCTGAAGAAGTGGACCTACGCCGACGGGGAGGGCCGGCAGCACGACAGCCCCGTCCTCGTCGCCAAGCGCATGCTCATCCTCGACTACGGCGACGCGGGGTCTGGGCACAGCCTCGAGATCGCCCTGGCCGTGGTGGTGGGGATAACGGCTGCGGCACTCGGCGTGGCCATCACCATCAGCCGGCGGCGCGACCGCGAGGCCGAGGAGGCCCGACGCCAGCGCCAGACCGAGCGCGCCCGCGCCGTCCTCCACCACACCCACGAAAAGCCCCCCGAGACGCCTCAGGAGCCACCCAAGCCTGAGGCGACTTGAGCAGTTCATCCCGCGGAGCGGCCCCTTCCACATCCGCCCCCATCCCGCCCAGACTCCCCTGGTCTTTGACCACAACTTCGCAAGTAGCGCCCCTCTGCCCGCTTCGCGGGAATCCAAAGCGGCAACTCCGTTGCCGCACTCCATAGTCCTCCCCTGACTGAAACAGCAGGAGTATGGAGTGCGGCATCGCAGATGCCGCTTTGCGTCCCAGCGGAGCGGTCGGACAGGCAGCGCGCCTCTGCCCGCTTCGCGGGAATCCAAAGCGGCAACTCCGTTGCCGCACTCCATAGTCCTCCCCTGACTGAAACAGCAGGAGTATGGAGTGCGGCATCGCAGATGCCGCTTTGCGTCCCAGCGGAGCGGTCGGACAGGCAGCGCGCCTCTGCGCGCTTCGCGGGAATCCAAAGCGGCAACTCCGTTGCCGCACTCCATAGTCCTCCCCTGACTGAAACAGGAGGAGTATGGAGTGCGGCATCGCAGATGCCGCTTTGCGTCCCAGCGGAGCGGTCGGACAGGCAGCGCGCCTCTGCGCGCTTCGCGGGAATCCAAAGCGGCAACTCCGTTGCCGCACTCCATAGTCCTCCCCTCGCCGCGAACCTGACGCTCCCGCCACTTCCCCCACGCCCCTCTGGCGTCCCCGTGGCGCCTTGGGGATAGGAGCTCAGGGGCACCCGGCCTGGCTTGACATCCCGCGAGTACCGAGTCGGCGCTATAATCCAGTGGTGACGTCCGTGCAGGTTCCTCAGGGCGGGCTGAGGCGAAGGGCTGCTGGATGAAGGTCCTCATCGTGAACCCCAACCGCTGCCGGCAGCCGATGCCGGTGGTTCCGCTGGGCGCGTGCATGGCGGCCGAGGCCGCGGAACGCGCCGGCCACGCGGTCCGGCTGCTCGACCTCATGTTCTCGCGGAACCCCGCCAGAGCGCTCGAGGCGGAGCTGCACCGCCATCCTCCCGACGCCGTGGCCGTCACGGCGGAGAGCGCGGCCGACGCCACGCTTGCGGGCCTGCGGAAGGGCTACGATGCGGCCACCGTGCGCCGCGTGGCCGGCGTCGTGGCCCGCCACCGCATCCCGTGCATGTGGATTTTTCTCCTGGGCGGCCCGGGCGAGACCAGGGCGACCGTGCGAGAGACCCTTGGGTTCGCACGGACGGCGGTCCGGCCGACCGATGTGGCGTTCTTCAACTTCGGCCTCCGCATCTACCCAGGGGCGGGCATCGAGGCCATCGCTCGCCAGGAGGGCCTCCTGTCCCTCCCACCCGCGGACATGCTCAAGCCGGTCTTCTACTTCTCGCCGGAGCTGGACATCGAGTGGCTGAGGGCGGAGTTCGCCAGGGCGGCGGCCAGCCAGCCGAACCTCCTGGGCCCCACCGCCCTGCGCGTGCCCTTCCTGCCGGCGGCGTACCGCATCCTCTACCGGCTGGGCGTGCGGCCGCCGATGTGGCGCTTCACGCGCCACGCGCGACGGCTGAAGCGGTGGCGCTCTCGGCCCGGGCGAGCCGGCAGGCCCTCCAGCGGGCCGGCCTGGCGGCGGCCGACCTCGCGGCCGTCGTGGTCAACACCTGCACGGGCTACGTCTGCCCAGGCATCTCGACCTACCTGTTCGAGGAACTGGGCCTCGCGCGCGACGTGCGGGCCTACGACCTCGTGGGGGCCGGCTGCGGCGGCGCCATGCCCAACCTCGAGATGTGCCGCGACATCCTCAGGGGCGCGCCCGACCGCATCGCCCTCAGCATCGCAGTGGAGATTTGCTCCGCGACGTTTCAGATGGGGGACGACCTGAGCCTGATCCTCTCGAACGCCCTGTTCGCCGACGGCGCCGCGGCGGCCGTCCTCTGGACGCGTCCGCGCGGCCCGGCGCTGGTGGACGCCGCCCGGGCCTATGCCCCCGAGCACCGCGAGGCCATCCGCTACGTTCACAAGGGCGGCCAGCTCCACAACCAGCTCTCGCTCGGCCTCGCCGAGGAGCAGGTGTCGCTCGCACGCGGCGTCCTGGCCGAGTTCGGCAACATGTCCTCGCCCACCATCTGGTTCGAGGTGGAGCGGGTGCTGGCCAACGGCGCTGCCGCTGGCGACTGGTGCGTCATGATCGGGGCCGGCGCCGGCCTGTCTGCACACGCCGCCCTCCTCCGACTCTGACGCTCGTGCGCGCTTTGCGCACATGCTCCGGCTCGCCCAAAGTCCAATACTCAATACCCAACACTCAATCTTCCATGACCAAGTGAAAGGGAAAACACTGCGCCAATCGTCCTACCACGACAACGCTACTTTCCCCGGCGCAAGCCCCAAAGAGTTGTCATTCTGAGCGAAGGCCGCCTCTTGGCGGCCGAAGTCGAAGAATCTCTCTTTGGCCTGTGTCCGGCTACGGAGTCTGCCCCTCAACCACGGGCTCAGCGCGCAGAGAGATTCTTCGCTCCGCCCGCCGGGAGGCTGGCTCCGCTCAGAATGACATGCTACTGTAGCGTATCCCCTGTATTGACAAGTGGTTACCGCCTGTGGAGCCACCGAAACTAGCGTTGTCGTGCTACCTGGATATTGAGTATTGAGAGTTGGGTATTGAGTATTGGACTTCTCGATGGTGGGCAGCCCCTGATGGCCGCGCGGGGACCGCGGGCAACACCGGCCGCGACGAGGCAAACCGTCGGGCTCAGTCTTCCAGGTTGTGCCGGTTGCGATACCACCAGGCGAGCCAGGCGCGCTTGTCGTGGCTGAAGTCCTGCCCGGTCAGCGTGCGGAGGGCGTTGTAGGCGGCTTCGTTGAAGAAGAACGGGTCCTCGGCCTCGCGTTCCAGGGACGCATCGAGGCCCCAGTTGGAGTTCTCGGTGATGGGCACGGCGACCTGGCGTCCGAAGGCGTCCCTGACGATGGCCATGTCGGCCAGCGCGGTGTTGCCGAAGCTGATGTTGAGGGGGGGCATCTCGTCGGCCTTCTCGGGGAAGGCGAAGTAGACGGAGATGGCGCCTGCGAGCGCGGGGATGGCCTTGGGGTCGCGGAGGCCGGCGAGGGCTTCGGAGGCTCGGCGGAGCACTCGGCGGGCGGTGGCTCGGCCGGCCTTGTCGCTCCCGAGGCGCACCCTGGGGCTGGTGAAGCGCTGGATGAGGCCGACGAAGTAGGCTGTGTTCTCGGGGTCCTTCTGGGCGGCGAGGGCCTTGATGGCGGCGGCGCGGACCCTTCCGTCAATGTCGCGCACGGCGGCCTTGCGGAGGATGTCGGCGGCGTCGGGGCCGCGGGAGTCGGCCAGGACGCCCACGAGGGCGAGCCGCGCGTCCCCCGTCCGGTCGCGCGACGCCTCGATGGACTCCTTGATGAGCTCTTCGAGGACGATGTGGAGAGCGGCGTGGGGGATGTCGCGGGGGCGCTCGCCGATGGCGTCGAGCACCCGCTTTGCTACGGCCTGCTCGGAGGTTGGCCTTGCGGCGACGAGTTGGCGGAAGCGGCGCGCCCAGGCGGCCACGGCCTCGCGCTGCTCGCCGCGGACGCGCTCGTCCTCAGTGACCCATTTCTCGCCGACGCGGACGAGGCCCTCGGCCTTCTTCGCCTCGGCGTCGGTCAGCCACTTGCCGTCGCGGAGCACGTAGCCGAGCTTGGCCCGCGCCCCCTTGTGGTTGGGGTCGAGGGCGATGGTCTTCTCGAACTCGCCCCGCCCCTCGCGGAAGAGCTTCTGGTCCTGGCACCAGAGGCCGAGGTTGTAGTGGCCGTCCGCGTCGTCGTCCTTCACCTTCGCCGCCATCTCGCGGTAGACGTCGAGCGGGGAGGCCTTCACCTCGATGCGGTCAACCTCGGCCATCTTGAGGACCACCTTGCCCGCGGAGGTCTGGACGACCAGCTCGGCATCGGTGCGGGAGAGAATGGCCCCCTCCACGCGGCCGCCGGACTTCATGTGCACGACGTCGGCCGCCGCGGGCGCGAGGCCGAGCGCTAGCAAAGCCGTGAGAAGAAGGTGCTTCCACGCCATGCTCATGGCCTCCTGGCAGCCCTGGACTCTTCCGTTGTCAGTTGTGCGCGGTTTGCGCGCGTGTTCGCGGGGGATGAATGGATGAGTGGATGGGTGGATGGATGTCAGACAATCATCCATTCATCCACCCATCCAATCATCCCCCTTGACAGAGACCGGCGACCGCGTTGATTTCCATTATAGGCCACCTCCCCACGGCAAATCAACAGGTCAGGTGGCGCACGCACTCCATCAGCATGCGGATGCCGGAGCGGAACATCGCGCGCGAGTCGTAGAGCTCGCGGAGCGTGGCCAGGACGAACTGCTTGAACTCCTCGATGGACTGGAATCTGTCGAGGTCCATCGTCTGGAAGTGCTGCCTGGCATTGTGGACGTCGCGCGCCTGCCGCTCGAAGAGGGCCACGTTCTCGAGCGTCACGTACGTGAAGTCGCCGTGCCGCTCCTTGTAGAGCGCCTCGGAGAGGCGGATTTCGTCCTCCAGCACCGCCATGTGGTCCACCAGCAGGTCGCGGAACCGCCCAATCGTCTCGCGCATCAGCAAGCCCTTCAAGCCGGGGGAACCAGCCCTTCACCAAGATTGTAGCCCACCTTCGCCGGGAGATCAACCGGCCCAATCGTCCTCGTCCTCGTCCCTCGTCCTCGTCCTCGACTCTTCTTTGCCACCGATGCAGGAGAATCGAGGACGAGGGACGAGGACGAGGACGATTCAAGCCGCATTGACAGCGCCCCGCCCCGGCAGCTATCATGCGGCCATGATTGCCTGAGCCACACAAGGCAACCTGAAGGGGACACAGAGTGATGCGACGCATCGGTCTGGCATTGGGCATCGCCGCAGTCCTGGCCGGCAACGCCTGGGCGGCAACTGGCCCGGCTTCCGCGGTCCCACGGGCACGGGCACAACCAACGAGAAGGACCTGCCGCTGAAGTGGGACGGCAAGACCGGCGAAGGCATCCTCTGGAAGGCACCCCTCAAGGGCACCACGGGCCACTCCAGCCCCATCGTGTGGGAGGACCGCGTCTTCATCACCACCGCCGCCAAGCAGAACCGCGAGCAGGAGGCCGCGAAAGAGGTCCCCGAGCACCACCTCGCCTGCTACCAGGCGGCCGACGGCAAGCTCCTCTGGCGCACGCAAATCACCCAGGGCAAGGAGCCGATGGGCTACGCCATCTACGCCGTGCCAACGCCCGTGACCGATGGCAAAGCGGTCTACTGCTGGTTCGGCTCGGCCGTGTTCGCGGCGGTGGACTTCGAGGGCAAGCTCCTCTGGCGCCACGAGCGGCCCGGCCCATTCGTCCTCAACCCCGGCATCTGCCAAAGCCCCATCCTCTTCGGCGACACCGTCATCCTCTCCGTGGACCAGAGCCGCGGCCAGGGCTACATCCAGGCACTCGACAAGAGGACCGGCGAGGTGAAGTGGGAGCAGAAGCGCCCCAAGACCGGCTCGTGCAACACCACGCCGCTCCTCCTCGATGTGAAGGGCAAGACCCAACTGATCGCCGCCTGCGAGAACAACCTCCAGGGCGCCGACCCCGCGACGGGCGAGGTGCTCTGGACGTGTAAGGCCCGCGGCTTCGGCGAGTCGCCCGTCGCTGCCGGCGGCCTCGTCGTCGTGGACAAGGGCGGCAACGAGTGGGCGCTCGCCGTTGACCCCACGGGCCAAGGCGACGTGGAGAAGACCCACGTGAAGTGGCGCGCGGATAAGAGCCCCGGTGACTACTCTTCGCCCGTCATCTGCGGCGAGCACATCTACAAGGCCGCGAAGGAGGGCGAGGTCCTCTGCCGAAAGCTCGACACCGGCGAGGAGGTCTTCCGCGACAAGCTCGACAAGGTCTCCAAGCTCGCCAGCCCCATCGCCACGGCTGATGGCCGCATCTACTTCGTCAGCACTGGCACCAGCTACGTCTTGAAGGCCGGGCCGAAGCTCGAGATCATCGGCGGCGGCACCCTCGGCGGCTGGGGCAACGGCTCCTCCCCCGCCATCTCCAGCGGCCGCATCTTCGTCCGCGACCACGAGTTCCTCTGGTGCATCGGCAAGAAGTAGCGCCAGGTGCGAATGGCGTGAAGATGAGCCCGAAAGGGCGTCAGAGGGTAGCCACGGGCGTAAGCCCGTGGATCGGGGGCGCCCCCACGGCCCAGCCCCCGCAGGGGGCGGCAGAAGCTCTGGGGGCGCAGACGTAACTCAAGGTTCTGCCGCCCCTTACGGGGCTACGATGAGGGGGGCCTGCCTCCCACGGGCTTACGCCCGTGGCTACCCTCTGCCGCCCGCCGTGCGGCGGGCTGAGAAGCCCTCGGCGCCGTAACTTCACGCCATTCGCGCCAGTTGCGCCAAGTGCCTCGACGGGAGGGCGCCGCCCCGCCGCGCAGCCGCCGCACCCGCTCGTGCTCCACCAGCAACTGGGCGTACACCCGCAGCGCCTCCTCCGCCTTCCGCCGCCGAATCCCCTCGTGCAACCGTCCGCCCATCGCATCCCCCCAACAACTCCCCCGCCCCGACCTCAGATTGTAGCCCCCCGTCCCGACTTCTCAACAACGAAGCTGGTATCAGGAATAACTCAAGGACTGAAGACCTGACACCCACCCCCACTCGGGCGGCGAGATGACCAACTTCGGCGCACACTACTTCGACGTCGCCCAGTGGGGCATCGGCGCCGACGCCTCCGGACCCATCGAGGTCGAGGGCAAGGGCGAGTTCTTCGATGGACTCTGGAACACCTTCTCCAAGGTGGATGTGACCTACAAGTATGCGAGCGGGGTCGTCGTCCACGGCACCCACAAGTTCGCCGGCTGCAAGTT
>Ga0194112_10002169_pt1 | contig 28347 bp, 26 predicted proteins | sample TA2MahC400mmetaG_FD_146191 | JGI IMG/M metagenome (GOLD analysis project Ga0194112, IMG submission 146191) | Freshwater microbial communities from Lake Tanganyika, Tanzania - TA2015016 Mahale Deep Cast 400m | ecosystem: Environmental > Aquatic > Freshwater > Lake | place: Tanzania: Lake... | reverse complement strand
GCATGTTTTAACACTTTTTGCAAGCTGGTTTCGCTGTACTGTGTACCAGGCTCCTGACCCTCAAACAACCAAATCCTGGGGCGATATAGTTTATAATATTCCCGCAACATTACAATCACTTTATCCGATATGGGAATAACTCTGTCTTTCTTTCCTTTTGCATTGACTATTATCAGTAAATGCCTTTTCGCATCTACATTCTCAGGTTTGAGATTCAACAACTCTCCCCGTCGAAGACCACAGGCATAAATCAAGCTCAACATCGTACGGTGTTTGAGGTTCTGCGATGCATGAAGTATGGCTGCAACGTCCTCCTTGCTCAGCACGTTGGGCAGCTTATGTTCTGGTCTTGGCCGATCGATCTGTTCTGTTATGAACTTTGAACCTTGAACTGTCCTGAAAAACAATTTTGCTGCATTAACAGCCTGATTTTGATATGATTGACTTAGCTTCTTCGGTAGCATATACTGGTGAACGAACCGCACCATATCATCATTGGTCGCTTCAGAACTCCTTTTGGGTTTAATAAACCTCAAAAAAGTTGTAATGGCTTGTGTATAGGTCTTTATCGTAGATTCGCTGTATCGCTTGTGCTCCATCCATTGTTTGAAGGTGGCAATCTCATCATTGTTGGCTTCGTCCAACAACGGCAAATCGGTAATAACTTCGGTTGCCGCGTAGCGCAATGTCGAATTTGGCGGTAGCGCAATTATGGTTTTTATATTTGTGATCCGTTGACCAAAGTAATTTTTTAACAAATCTATGTTTTTGCCGTAGTTTGGTATGGTCCAGCAAAATTTATTGCTGTTCCACCTCACATATTTGAAGGTACGGATGAACTGTATATCCGTCTCATTCTTAGGCATTATAACGGTAATTTGTTTCGGGGATATTTCGATAGCGATTCCGTTGTGTTGCGTTACATTTTGCAGATCTGTTTTTGCTGGAATTTTCCCTTCAGGAAGTGGCATTGCTGAAGGTGGAGGCACCGGTGGTTCATTGGTAGCTTTCGTTAGCTCTTCGGAACCTGACATGGGTTCTGAACCTGCAGGGTGAGGTACGACTATATCCGGAAACAGCTTCTTGAATTCGCCCAGAGCTTCCGCAGTAAAGGGGATATGCCATGCTCTGAGTGTCTGGCTCCAGACTGCACCTTCAATATGCCTTATCTTATTTATAATAAAATCATTATAGGCAAACTCCAATTTCAGCCTATCCTCGCCTCGGTACTTTATTTTGCTGGTCTGAATCATAGTTTTACAACTCCTTCCAACGAAAAAGAACCCTTCAAAACAGCGTCGCTTCGTCAGTCACAGTACAGGGTAAACGGCACCAACTGTTAAAACTGAAAAATACTGATATATTTCAGAATATTTATCCCAATATCTTACTTATGTGCACCATATCCCCTCTTTCATCTCCTCAAATACTTGATTGCACCGGCAACACCAGCCGGAATCCCCGGAAATCGTTGACCGCTTTGGAAACCACGAATGAGCGCTGCGAGGCTCTGAAGGCGAATTTGTCGGGGTAGCGCCAGAGAGCCTTCCAGCTCACCGCCCACCTCTTCTGCTCCTGACTACCGACTTCTCTACTTATTACTGTCTCCTGACCCCCGGTTCGGCATTCATGATGCTTCTGGCAATACTCTTGCAGTAGTGGTGCATTTCCTCGAAAGCATGCAGCATGTCCATGTGAATATCATGCGTCATGGCAGATTCAGGAAGCGTGCGCAATCGCCTCAGATGGCGGTTTTCGGCAGCTTCCGCAAGCACGATAAAATCGCTGTCGCCGTGAATGATTCCCGAAGCTTTCCCTGCGTTCATCTCCTGCACCGCACCGGTAAGCACCGCAATGTCACGACAGAGGCTGTCATGCAGGGCGGCAAGATCGGCCCGGCCCTCCTCGGTCAGGCCAGACGGCCTGTCCGTAGTACTTTCAGGCAGTTTCTGCAGAAGCGACTCGATGCTGTCGCCTATCGACTCCTGGTCCTTGACGATAGTCATGAGGGCGAACACCTCACGGGACTCCCGTTCTCCGAGCTCCTGACGGCTGATGGCGATGAGATAGTCCGACACTTTCGATTCGAGAAAGTCGATTTTGTCCTCACGCATTCGGATTCCCCCGACAACGGAAAGTTCAGGAAAGAAGGTATCCCTTGCAGCCCGACTGCCGGTAAACGCCGGAAGCAAAGCTCCTGACATCCGTTCAAGAATGCGGTTCATGCGAACGGTCTCGGCCCTTGCGTAGCTCAGGGCAAGCGATGGCGTCGAAAGCGCCGTGCCGGTGATGTACCAGGTCGCCGGCTGAAGACGGGATTCCTCGGGACTGTCGGGAATCAGACGGATCAGCAGTTTCGCCCAGAACGGAATCAGGGGCAGGAACAGGAGGGCCATGAACACATTGTAGAGCGTATGGGCATTGGCAATCTGCCGGGGAATGACCGCTCCGGCAACGCCCGCAGAAGGCGAAAGCATGCGAACGAAATCGGCATACCAGGGAATGAGAAACAGAAAAAGGGCAACACCGCTGACATTGAACAGCACCTGCGCAAGAGCGACGCGGCGGGCAGGACGCATGGTCCCGATACTGGCCAGCGTCGCGGTTATGCAGGTACCGATATTTGCGCCGAGCAACAGAGGAATACCGGCTTCCAGCGTCAGCGACCCCTGCTGTGCAAGCGTGATGACAATCCCTATAAAAGCTCCGCTGCTGTGAATAAGTGCGGTAAAGAGCATTCCCGCCAGCACGCTGTAGAGCGGGTTCTCCATAAAGCGCAGCAACTCAAGAAAGGGGCCGTAGGAACGGAGCGGTGCTACGGCTCCCGACATCAGGCTCATGCCGAAAAGAAAAAGCCCGAATCCGTAAAGCACCTCGCCGACGTTGCGAAGCCCCTCCCTCCTGCTCATGAGGTTCAGGGCAAATCCTGCGGCAAAAACCGGCAATCCATATTCATGGATTCTGAAGGCGATCAGCTGCGCCATGGCCGTCGTGCCGATTTCAGCACCCAGAATGATGGCGAGTGCCTGATGAGAGGTCAGAAGCTGAGACTGCACCAGACCCACCAGCATCACCATGATGGTGCTGCTCGACTGCACCATCATGGAGGCAAACGCTCCCGCAAGCAGGCCTGAAAGCCGGTTATCGGTAATCCGCGCGATAAAATCGCGCATGCGGCTGCCCGCAGCTTTCTTGAGCCCTCCGCTCATGACCCTGATGCCGTAAAGAAACAGCGCAAGCCCCCCGGCAAAGGAAAGCGCTATGGACAGAAAGGAAAATTCATTCTGCATCGCGGTGCAACGCTACGGAATTCATGATGCCAAGAAATTCGCATGTCTTTCTTTTTCTGTATGCAAACACCTCCTCAAGGCGACGGTTCACGATCAGCGCATTGACCAGATCTCCGAATACCCCGAAAGGCATGGTGTACTCAATCAGGTCGGTCATTTCCACTCCTCCGGGTATTTCACGGAACTTGTGGCGGTGAACCCAGCTTTCATAGGGTCCCGATTGCTGCCGGTCCTCGAAAAAGAACGGCCTCTCTACCTTCGTTATTTCGGTCTCCCACTGCACCGGCAGCATCATGAAGGGATAGAGCGTATAGGTGATCAGCATCCCCTCGTAAATCGGCTGACCGGCCGCACCGTTGAGTATCCTGAACATCATTTCAGGAGGAGTTATCCTTGCAAGATTCGACGGAGCCGAGAAAAAATCCCAGGCTTCCCCTATCGAAACCGGTATGCACTGCCTGAAGGTCAGGGTGTTGAGCCCCATGATAGTTACGCGGATTCTGTTGCCTTTTTCAGCTATAACGGTTTGAAGAGCCAAAAAGTAGCGGTTAACCTGAATAATTCATTAGGCTGCAGGTATTCCATCATTGCGCAAGATCATGCCTTGATCATCATGAGAAGTCGAAAGATGGGAGGCAAGCGTTTCAAATTTTCAGCGTTTTCCCCGAGTCACTGTTCTTTGAGAGACAAAATATCGATCAACAGGCGATGCTCCATGAGTACAGCAGCGATCATTCGAGTCAGTTCCTGCAAAGAGTGGCGGTATTTCGTCCGGAATTTGATGTACGATACCAGCAAGTAATAACACATGGCGATCCGGATCTGCGTCAATACGGCGTTCTGGCTGGTGCCGAGGAATGACTTGATTTTCAGGTTTTGTTTGATCCACCTGAAAAATGTTTCGGTCTGCCAGCGTGACTTGTAAATGGCTGCTATCGTTGCGGCTGCGAGTTTCATGTTGTTGGTGATGAACTCATATGCCTTGCCGGTTTCCGGATCAGTATAGCAGACCAGTCGAAGCGGTTTTGGATCGTTTGCTCTCGATTTCTCGATGATCAGTTCGATTCTTTCGTCTCGTGTTCCCTGCTTGTTTTTGATCGGTTGATGCTGTCCGATGATTCGGTACTGAATGTTTGTTTTTGAGCGGGTCACGAACCAGACCTTGCGCTGATCAAGGGTGTACAGCCATTTGAAGTCGATATATGCCCGGTCAAAGGAAACGATGCTGTCCGGCAGCAGGTGAAAATCAAGTTTTTCCTGGCTTCTTGCCACCCGGATATCGCTCTGCTTGCCATCAGTCATGACCATGAAACAGTCCCTCACAAATTTGATGCGGACGGTTTTTCATGGCGTCAGACAAGGTGCTTCGTTTTATGTCTGTAAGTCCGCGAGGTGGTACCATTTCTGCGCATGGACGCCAAGGCTTGTCTGAATGCCTCGGAGACTGTCATGTCCGCCAATCTGCGCATCGAACAAGGTTATCAACTGTTGCCAGCCCGTGCAATACTTCGTGTAGTGGTTGCTTTGGTGCTGCTTTTCGAGTTTCTCGAATTCGTATCTCGGAAAAATCTTCAGTAACTCTCCCAGAATCGTTGTAACTTGCTTCATGGTCTGGAACTCCTTGTGAATACGGCTGATATCAATTGTTTTTCTCACTTTTAATATCGCCGTTTCTCAAGTGTTTTCAGACCTTTTTTATTTTTTCCCGGACACTACTGATTCCGGATACATTTTGTCGTAATTCCGGAGACGACGCCCGCAACTGAAACCCTGCACGCCGAAATTCGCTTTCCCGTAAAGTGAATCAAAAAGGGGTGTATATTGAAAAAAGCGGGGCTGCGGAAAACCGCAGGCAGGCGAGTGAGGAAACCGTTACCGGAAAAGGGGAACGCCATGAAGAAATACACGGGAATATGGCTCGACCACATGGATGCGCTGCTTGTACATGTCGAAGGCAAAAACATCTCGGTCGAGCATCTGGAATCGGGGGCCGAAAGCCGTTACAAGCCATCCGGCGGCTGGAAAGCCGGAGGAACAAGCGTGGCGCAGTCGGTCGTGAGGGAAAAAAGCGCAGAGGAAAGCCGGATGCATCAGTACCGAGCGTTCTACCGGCAGATCATCGAACTGCTTGCCGGTTCGGATGCAATCGCCGTTTTCGGTCCTGGCGAGGCGAAAACCGAGCTTGCAAAAGAGATCGGGGCCGTTCATGGCATGCAGGAGAAAATCCGCTCGGTCGAACCCTCGGACCGGATGACGGAAAACCGCTTCGTCGCAAAAGTGAAGGATTACTTCGCGGTCTGAGTCACAGGAACCGGAAACCTATATCCTTGCAAGCAGCATGCGCATCCTGCTCTCCAGCGGCAGATCGACAGGATTGCTCTTGCTGCGGGTGACGGCAGCAAGCCGTTCGGCATCCTGAGGCCTGATGCCGTAAGCCCCGAGACGAGGAAAACCGAGGGTATCCTGCCATGCTTCAAGCCTTTCCACCAGCAGGCTGCACCCTGTCGCCGTATCTGCTTCCGGCCTTCCCGTCAGCAGTCGTCCGGCTTCGGCATACTTCCTCAGGGCGGGAGCTTCAGCGCCCGAACGATGCAGCTGCAGGATATTTTCCCTTGTCGCTTCCGCAAGCAGGGTCGCGCAGAGCACTCCGTGAGGAATGGCAAACGAGCCGCCCACCGACGAAGCGAATCCGTGCACGATGCCGAGACCGGCATTGCAGAGCACGACTCCCGACAGATACGATGCATAGGCGATATCGGCGCGGACGGCTGTATCGGCGGCTCCGCAGGAGCAGGCATTCAGAAACGAACGACTGAAATACTCCATGCCGCTGAAAGCCAGGCGGTCGGTAAAGGGGGATGCGAACGGAGAAACCCAGGCTTCCAGCAACTGGGTAAAGGCATCCATACCGGTAGAGACGGTGAGATCCCGTGGCGTCGAACACATCAGAAGAGGATCGATCAGCGCAACGTCCGGAACGAATGCCGGATGGCGCAGGGAACGCTTGAACCCATCAGATCCGATCCGGCTGATTACGGCATTGTTGGTTGCCTCACTGCCGGTTCCGGAAGTCGTTGGCACGGCAACAAACGGCACCTTGCGGCCGTCGTGCTCCTGAAAATCCGGACGACCCTCGATGAACCGCTCCACCTGATGCTCCTGCAGCAGCATGGCCGAAACAGCCTTCCCGGCATCGATCACGCTCCCCCCGCCGATCGCCAGAACCATATCGGTACCGGCGTTCTTTCCCGCCGTGGTTGCAATATCGACCACTTCGGGAGAAGGCTCGCCATCAACTCGGAAGTGCAGGTATGCGCCGGCAGTTTTCCGCAATTCGGCAAGCAGCCATCCGAGTCGCCCTGATGCATCGAGAAAACGGCTTCCGGTTACAACCATGGGCAGCTTCCCGAAGTTTGCTGCAAGCTGTGGTAAAAGAGAAAAACTGCCGACTCCGAAATGGAGCGCCGGCAGCTTGTGAATTGAAAACGAAGGAAGAAATTCAGGCCACACTGCTGCACCTCCCCTTTCGGATCAGCGGCTTGCCGCACTCAGGACACTGCTCCATGCGGCAGGGAATGCCTTCGAGATGGGGCTTTTCAAATCCGCAGTAGAGGCAGACACAGGTATTTTCGCCTGCGATTTCCGCATGACCGCACACCTGTTCGATGTTTCCTCCCTCGACGCAGATCGATTTGCCGTCGATAATGGCTTCGGCAACTTTTCTGCGCGCCGATTCGATGATACGTCCGAATGTCTGGCGGGAAACCTTCATTCTCGAGGCTGCCTCCGACTGATACAGGCCAAGCTTGTCGGCAAGCCGGAGCGCCTCGACCTCGTCAACGGTCAGCACGACACTCTCGAGGCGTGATGGAGCAATGCCTTCAGGCTTGAAACAGGTGAATTTCGGTATATCCTCGATACAGCGGCAACTCACCGGCCTGCCAACCCTGTTCTGCTTCATTTGCTTATCCGTTACGTTACCCGAAGTCAGTCCTCAACGCAAATCTCCCCTTTGGCAATCGCCATCGTCGTCCGTACAATCAGGACTGCGATAATGAGGAACAGAAAACCCAACTCGAAAAATGCAAGGTTTTTATAGAACGGATCCTTTGTCAGGTTCAGCATCAGAAGGGTTGCAAGCACCTTTGCGGCAACAGGGAAAGAGTATGCCCACCATGAAAGGTAGTAGTTGATCTTTGCAAGCATCGGAAGCCGGAACAGTACCAGCACGAACATGAAAAGCGAGAAGAAATAGAGAATACGGGCAAACGCATCGAGTTCACCTCCGGCAAGCTTGTTGTAGGCGATGAAACCGATAGCGGGAGGAGCGAACAGGATGAACAGGGTCGGAAGAAGGCGATCGGGAATCGGTGCATGGAAAATCATGCGGTTCATCACGATAGTGAACAGCGCCATCCAGAAAATCAGCCCGACCGCGAAAAAGAACCATGAAACCTCCACGAAACCGTGCTTGACACCGGCAATCGGCACGATAATCGATCCTACGATGGGAATGAACCAGCCCGGAGTCATGTGCTCGATCTTGAAGTGCGTCTGGGAGAACCAGCTCGATATGATGAATATGGATGCGAAGAACTGCAGGATCGTACCGGATACCCAGAGATAATAGGATATCTGCGGTGTCCGTTCGAGGTACACAACACTCAGAACGAGAAGAATTTTCGCAATGAGTGGAAAGAAGTTGATTTTGATCGGATGATTCCACTCCCTGCCGACCATGTCGGGATGAGCTGCCGCCTTGAACAGGTAGATCACGCTGACGACGGCAAAAAGCCCGAGCGTGATGTAGAGGAGTACATCACTGACCGGAGCGAGCGGCTTGATAAGACCGCTGCCTGCTTTTTGCACGGCGAGCGTGAAACCTGCCATACCGAGCACAATGGCAAAAAACGTTATATGAAAATGCTTCAGCTTCATCGGCTGACCTCCATGTCCTGCTTCAGATGTCATGATCTGTTGATTGTAGTGTTTGAATTGAAAGGTTGGTTAGATATGCTCAATTTCCGGTTGTGGCGGTCACCACTTCAAAAACAGGTGGATCCTGGATATGTTTTTTCACCGCGCAGAGGTTGGCGGCGTTGACGACGGCATCCTTGTACTTTTCGGGAAAATCCGGAGGCACCTCGATGGTCAGCACGATTTTGCCGATGCCCCGACCGGTCTCTTTGGGAAAATGGGACTGCACGATCCTGATACCCTCGGTCGGGATTTCCCGGCTCTGGCAGAAGGAATAGACATAGATGCCCGCACAGGTTCCGATGGAAGCGAGAAACAGCATGAACGGCTCAGGTGCAGAACCCTCCCCTCCCGCATATTCCGACTGGTCGGTCTCGATGGTGAATCCCTTGAATTCGGCATTCACTTTCTTGCCGCCTTTGAAAGTGATGATCATATCCTGGCTCATGGTACTGAAAGTTAAAAACGTTGATTTTTCGACAGACTCCCGGAGTGCAGCATGGGGACTGCGGGTGCCCGGCTCACCCTCAATTATAAGCATATGCTCATATTTTAGCAAGGAAATAATAGAAAAAGTAGCCGGCATTCAGTATTCAGTATTTTGTATTCTGGCTACTGGCTACCGACTGCTGACTCCCCCGCCATCCATCCTGTGGAAAATGCCGCCTGCAGGTTGAACCCCCCGATCTCGCCGGCGTAATCGAGAATCTCACCGGCAAAGAAAAGGCCCGGCACGATGCGGGATTGCATGGTTTTCGGGTTCACCTCCTTCAGTGATACCCCGCCCGCCGATACCTCCCCCTCTTCGAGCGGCACGGCTTTGACGCTGCCGAGGGGAAACCTCTTCAGCGTATTCAGGAGCGCAATCCGGCTTCCGCGGAGAAGGCCACTCAAAAGCACATCTTCAGAAATTCCCGCATGGCTCATGATCAGGGGTATAAGCGACGCAGGAGGACCATCCGTGCTGTACTGCAGGAATTTGCGGACCATCCTTGCTCCGTTGCGCCTGGTCTCCGAAAGCAGCTTTTCCTGAAGCTCATCCTGGGTGAGGTCTGCAAACAGGTCCGCGAAAAGCCGACAGCTCCCCTCCGTTCTGAACAGTTCCGCGACATCCCTTGAAAGCGAAAGCACCGCAGGGCCGGAAAGCCCCCGGTGCGTAAAGAGCACATCTCCTTTTCGGCTGACCTGCTTTCCGCCGGCGGAAGCGATGAACTCAACCGAACGGAGAGAAACTCCTGCAAGCTCTGAGGGCGGCTTATCCGCAGTCAGAACGGGGGCGAGTGCCGGTGACGGCTTGATGGTGCTGTGGCCAAGGAGGCGCGCGAAGCGAAGCCCGTCTCCCCTGCTGCCGGTCGAGGGCCAGGAAACTCCTCCTGTAGCGAGAATAAGTGAAGCAGACCTGTATGTTCGATCTCCAGCCGTAACGGCAAACCGTTCCCCGGAGCGCTCGATACTATTGACCGTACAGGATGTTTCTACCGCAATGGCACGTTCGGCGATCATGCGATCGAACGCATGCACGACATCCGGAGCGGCAAGCCCGGCAACCGGAAACACCTTGCCATCCGGCCGCGCTTCACACCTCACCCCCTGTCGTTCGAGCAGTGCAAGCAGATCCCCGCTCCTGAAAACGTGGAGCGCATGGCGGAGAAAACGCTGTTCCCCCTTCTTCAAAAACCCCTTTGCAAGCAGTCCACCCGGTTCAGCATCGTGCGTAACGTTACATCGTCCGCCGCCCGATATCCTGATTTTTGCGCCCGTCCGGTCGTTACGCTCCAGAATGACGATTGAAAAATCCTTGTCCGGAATACGGCGCTGACGTGCACTCTCCCGTGCCGCAACAGCCGCAAGCATGCCGGCAGCCCCGCCACCGACGATCAGGATATCGATTATCCGCATGGGACTCCGGAAGGTTCGGTTACCGCCATCCACCGCCGAGGGAACGATAGAGTTCAGCCATGGCCGTCAGGTGCTGGCGGCGGATGTCGGCCAGGGCAAGTTCAGCCTGAAGAGAACCGCTCTGGACGGAAATAACCTCGATATAGGTTGCCATGCCGCTCCTGAAAAGCAGATTGGAGTTGGCAACAGCCTTTTGCAGGGTAACCACCCGCGCCGAAGCAGCACGCTCCTGCTCACGGAGCTTGTCGAGGCGCACCAGCGCGTCGGAAACCTCCCCGACGGCGTTCAGAAGCGACTGCTTGAAGGCGATTTCAGCCTGGTCGCTGCGGATGCGCGACTTTTCGTACCCCGACTTCAGCTCCCCACGCTGGAAAATCGGCTGCAGAATGGCTCCCTGAACCAGCCCGAAAAGCGATCCGGGCGTATTGAACCAGGTGCTGCTCCGGAAGGAGTTCAGACCGCCCTGGGCAGTGATGGTGAGAGACGGGTACATGGCAGCTTTTGCCGCTGCCATATCGGCATGCGCTTCCATGACAGCCATTTCAGCCTGGCGCACATCGGGCCGGTTCTGCAGCAACGCAGCAGGAATGCCCACGGGAAGGTTATCGGCAACCGGAATGGAGGCGAGGCTCCTTCCTCGCGCAACCGCTCCGGGATAACTGCCCATGAGAATACCGAGCGCATGCTCCTGCACGGCGATATTCTGCTCGATCTGCGGCACGGTCTGCATCACGGCCTGCAAGACGGCTTCCTGCTGCCCGACGGCAAGCATGGTCACCTGGCCGGCGTTGTACTGCAGCCGGATCATGCCAAGCGTGGTGTCGGCCAGCGCAAGGTTTTTCCGGGCGATATCGAGCTGGGCGTCGAGCATCCGGAGATTGTAGTAGCCCGATGCGACATCGGAAACAAGTTTTGTACGCACGGCTTTTGCCGCCTCCACGGTTTTCAGGTAACCGGCCAGAGCGCCCTTTTTCTTGCTGCGGATTCTGCTCCAGATGTCGATCTCCCAGGATGTACCGAGAGAGAGTGTATAATCCTCGGAATAGCTTTTTCCCGGAGCCTGCTGCAAGCTCGATGCACTGAGGCTGTTGTCGGAAGGCCGGTTGAGCGTTCCCGATGCGCCAAGCGACAGTGAGGGCAGAAAACCGAGCCTGGCCTGTTTCAGGCTCTCGTGGGCGTAGTCGATGTTTTTAAGGGCAATCTGCAGGTCGTGGTTGCGCACCATCGCCGTATCGATAAGGGAAACCAGCTCCGGATCACTGAAGAAACTGCGGTAGGGAATTTCCCCTGTCTCCTGCTGCCGTGCCGACGACTCTCCCGCCCCCCGGTAGGCTGGTGGCAGGTTCACCTCTGCACGCCTGTAGGGTGCCGTGGTGCTGCAGGCCGCAAGCGCCATGATGAAAAGCATGAAGACACCGGAAGTCCGCAAGGAGCTGAACCCCTTCTTTCCCGTTGGTTGCATATCGTTCTGTTGATTGTATCACCGTTAAAAATCGGGGACATCGCCCGAAACATCAAGCTTCGGAGCGTGCACGGTCTCGATCCGGTGCGCCGGACCGGAAATACGCTCCTGGAGAGCCTGAAAGATCACGAACAGCACCGGAATGATGAAAATGCCGAGCATCACACCGCTGAGCATGCCGCCAACCGCAGCCCAGCCGATGGAGTGGTTGCCGAGAGCCGACGGGCCGGATGCCCAGAGCAGAGGCAGAAGTCCAACCACGAAGGCGAACGAGGTCATGAGGATGGGACGAAGCCTCGCCCTTGATCCATCGAGCGCCGAGAGCACGAGATCCTTGCCCGCACTCCGGCGCTGGATGGAGTATTCGACGATCAGAATGGCGTTCTTGGCAAGAAGCCCGATGAGCATGACAATCGCCACCTGGACATAGATGTTGTTGTCGATTCCCGCCAGCCTGATGCCGAGAAACACACCGAGCAGCCCGGTCGGAATGGAAAGCATCACCGCAAAAGGCAGAATATAGCTTTCGTACTGCGCAGCCAGCAGGAAGTAGACAAATGCGAGGCAGAGCACGAAGATGGCCGCAGCCTTCCCGCCGGACCCGGTCTCCTCGCGGCTCATCCCTTTCCAGTCGTAACTGTATCCGGCGGGAAGCGTCTCTTCGGCAACCTCCCCGACGGCGGTGATCGCCTGGCCGGTACTGTAGCCGGGCTTGACATTGGCGGTAATGCCGATTGCGTTGAAAAGGTTGAAATGATCGACGGTTTCGGGACCGTACACCCTTTTCAGGGAGGCCACCGAGGTGAGCGGCACCATCGATCCCGATCGGTTCTTCACCGAAACACCGTTCAGGGAGGAGGGGTCGGCACGCTCTGCGGCTTCGGACTGCATGATCACCCGGTAGTACCTGCCGAAACGGTTGAAATCGGAGGCCTGCATCCCGCCGTACAGCCCCTGCATGACGGTCATGATATCGGATGTGCTCACACCGAGCTGCTCGGCCCGGTTTGCATCGACAACCAGTTCATATTGCGGAAAGCCGGTATTGAAGGGAGTAAAGGCAAAGGCGAACTCGGGACGCTGCATGAGCGCGCCGATAAAACCCCCGGAAACATCACCGAACTTCTGCAGGCTGCCGGCTGTCCTGTCCTGCAGCACGAACTCCACGCCGCTCACGTTGCCGAAACCCGGCACGGTAGGCAGGGTGAGCACGTAGAACGACGCGTCGGTGAGCATGGCGAGTTTCTGGTTCATCATGCCGGTAAGGGCCTGAATGTTCTTCACATCGCCACGCTCGGCAATCTCCCGGAGCTGAACGAACATGATTCCGGCAGAAGGAGAGTTCGCTCCGGATATGATGTTCACACCCGACACGGCGATCACCCGCTCGACGCTCTCCTCCCTGTGCAGCAGTGCATCGGCTTCTTTGAGCACCCTGTTGGTCCGTTCGAGCGAGGCTCCGGGAGGAAGCGTAACCGTTATCATGGCAAAGCCGTTGTCCTCGTCGGGAATGAAACCGGTCGGTGTGGTTCTGAACAGGATAAAGGTCACTGCCGTCACGGCGCCAAGCGCAGCCATGCTCAGCCACTTGTGGTCGATAAGAAATCGCAGGCTCCGGATGTACTTTTCGGTAAGTATCGTAAAGGCGGCATTGAAACCGCTGAAGAACCGCCTGCCGAAACCCCTGAACATCACGAGCTTCTGCCTGTCCCCATCGACGGGAGCGGCAAGAAAGAGTGCGCAGAGCGCCGGACTCAGCGTCAGTGCGTTCACCGCAGAAATCAGGATTGCCGTGGCCAGGGTAAAGGCGAACTGCCGGTAGAACACCCCGGTGGGACCTTCCATGAATCCTACCGGAAGGAACACTGAGGACATGACCAGGGTAATGGAGATGATGGCTCCGGTGATTTCGCTCATGGCCGACGCGGTGGCGGGCGTAGCCGCAAGACCCCGGTGCTCCATCTTGGCATGCACCGCCTCGACCACCACGATGGCGTCGTCCACCACGATCCCGATGGCGAGCACCAGCGCAAAGAGCGTCAGCAGGTTGATGGAAAAACCGAAGAGGTTCATGAAAAAGAAAGTACCGATAATGGCAACCGGCACGGCAATGGCAGGAATCAGCGTGGAACGGAAATCCTGGAGAAAAATGAACACCACAAGGAACACCAGCGCAAAGGCTTCGAGCAGGGTGTGAACCACCTGTTCGATCGACTCGTCGAGCGATTTCTTGGTACTGTAGGGCACCGCGTAACTGATCCCTTCGGGAAAGGATTCCGAGGCGTTGTCGAGCACTTTCTGCAGCTCGGTCTGGATGGCGTTGGCGTTGGATCCCGCTGCCTGGTAGATGGCCATGGTAACCGAAGGGCGACCGTCCACCTTCGAGTTGACCGTATAGTCGTATGAGCCGAGTTCGATACGGGCCACATCCCTGAGCCGGAGCTGCATGCCATCCTGGCCGGAACGGATGACGATGTTGCCGAAATCTTCGGCAGTACTGAATTTTCCACGGTACTTGATGATGAACTCCATGGCCTCCCGGCTCCCCTCTCCGAACTTGCCCGGCGCAGCCTCGATATTCTGCGACTGAATGGCTGCCGCCACCTCCGCAGGGGTCAGGTTGTAGGCTGCAAGCTGCTTCGGTTTCAGCCAGATGCGCATGGAGTAGTCCTTGTTGCCGAACACGGTGGCCTGACCGACGCCCGCTACCCTCTTGATATCCGGAATGAGATTGATTTTCGCATAGTTCTGCAGAAAGGTCTCGTCGTAGTTCGGGCTCCGGCTGATGAGACTGATCACCATGATCATGCTGTTCTGCTGCTTCACCGTGGTGATACCGCGCTCGATAACCGCCGAAGGAAGCTGGCTCTGTGCCTGTGAAACCCGGTTCTGCACATTCACGGCTGCCTGGTCGGCATCAGTTCCCAGCTTGAAGTAAACCGTAATGGAAAGCATGCCGTCGTTACCCGAGGTCGAGGTCATGTAGGTCATGTTCTCGACGCCGTTGATCGCCTCCTCGAGCGAAGGCGCAACCGAACGGGCTATGGTTTCGGCACTTGCGCCGGGGTACATGGCCGTGACCACCACGCTCGGAGGAGCAATATCGGGAAACTGCGTAACGGGCAGCCTCCCCATGCCAACAATGCCGAGAATAACCAGCACGATGGAAATGACGGTGGCAAGTACCGGACGTGTTATGAATTTTTCAAACATTGGATCTCCGGGAATTAAGCCGTCCTTGAATCAGTCCTGAAACCATCCGGGACACCTCCGTTTATTTCCGATTCGACTGACTGAAAACCGGCTTCACCGGCATACCGTCCTGCAGTCTTCCCAGACCGCTGGTCACAATCACATCGCCTGACTTCAGTTCGGCGCCGGCGATGTACCGGTCACCGCTTTTGCCCTTTACCGTGAAAGCCGTGCGGCGGGCGTTTCCCGATTTGTCGAGCCTGAAGACGAAAACCTTGTCCTGCATCTCCACGGTCGCCGCCTGCGGAACCAGCAGCGCCCCTGCATGGCGGCTTTCAATCCGAACCCTGCCGGTATTGCCCGTCCGGAGCAGTCCGTTCCCGTTGGGAAACACCGCCCTCACGGCAATCGCCGCCGTCGACTCGTCGAACTGCCCACCCACCATTTCCAGTTCCCCTTTTTCCGGATAGGGACTTCCGTCGGCAAGCAGCAGCGTCACCGGCGGAACATTCCGGATTTTCTCCTCGAGCGTCGAGCCGGGGTACTGGCGCCGGAACTGCATGAAATCCGCCTCGCTCATGCTGAAATAGCCGTACACCTCGCTCACATCCGAAAGCATGGTGAGCGGCTTGCTGCCGCTCCGCTCTACCAGGCTTCCCGTGCGGAACGGTATGGTGCCGATATATCCGCCGACCGGAGCACTGATCACCGTATAGCCGAGATTGATGCGGGCCGATTGTGCGGCAGCTTTTGCCTGCTCCACGTTGGCGTTTGCTGCCTGCAGCGACGCCTTTGCACTTTTGAGCTGAATATCGGAGACCACCTTGTTTCTGACCAGCGGAGCAAGCTTGTCGACCTCGAGCCTTGCGATGGATGCGGCGGCTTCTGCCGCATGCTGCGCGGCAGTCGCCTGGTTGAACTGTTCCCGGTAGAGGCGGCTGTCGATGCGGAAAAGCGGCTGACCTGCCTTGACCAGAGCACCTTCGTCAACATAAATTTTCTCCAGAATGCCATCGACCTGCGGGCGGATTTCAACATTCACCCTCCCTTCAAGCCTGGTTGGAAATTCCTGAACCACCAGGGCCGCTTCAGGCTTCAGCTTCAAGGCTGGCAGCGCAGCGGCCTGCGGCCCTTCGGCTCCCTGCCGGCCGCCACAGCCGGCAAACGCCAGCGGAAGCACAAAAAAAGCCGTAAAGACCGGCATTTGAAAAAAACGTCTGTAGATCGTCATCATCTCCTCATTCATTTTATGGCAAGAGTCCGCAACCGGTACTTGAAAGAGACACGATATGCTTGCGAAAATCTGCGGGCATATGCCCGGTCTGCGCCTTGAAAAACCTGCTGAAATAGGACTGGTCGCTGAAACCAAGGTCGAAGGATATCTCCTTGAAACTCTTTCTGCCGTATGCGATTTCCCGCTTGGCCTCCAGGATCAGGCGGGAATGCAGAATGCGGGTAAGCGTCACATCAAGCTTTTCATGCAGAATCTCATTGAGGCGCTTGGGCGTGATACCGAGGGAGGACGCGTAGAATTCGGCATGGCGCTCCTTGCGAAAATGCTTCTCGATCAGCTCGAACAGAAGACTCATGCGTTTTCCGTTCTTGTCGAACGAAAAATTCTCCTCCTGATGCAGCCGGGCAACGTGCAGCAGGAACGATTTGAGACAGGCCTGAAGAATACGAAAATCTTTCTTCCCCCGGCTTTCGAGAAACATCAGGCCGACAAGCTGCTGGAGCGCAGGCACGGTATCGTCGGGAATTCGTATGCCGCACTTGGTGAAAGGGTTGAAGAGAATGGTGAATTCCGGCTCCATGATGCCGCTGAAAAAATCGGTGGAAAACGCGATGTAGCAGCCAGAGGGTGACGGGCCGCTATAGGCGTGCACCTCACCCGGAGCCATCAGATACATGAGACCTCCCTCGACGGGATGCGGTTCGAAATCGATGTAATGCACACATTCGTTCGAGGATGTAGCCCAGAGGATTTCGAAAAAATCGTGCCGGTGATGTTCACGCACAATGTACGCGCCCAGTTCGTTGAATTCCGCAATTTCAAAAAAAGTGTTCTCGAGCCGGGTAAGCGGAATGTCATGTTTCGGGTTCATGCATCTTTCATCAATTGTTAACCGAATCTTGCACAATCCAGAAATAAACATAAAAGGAACTTACTGCAAATACGAGAGACGATCCTCCTTTTACATTGCATATTTTGAACATGCCGCCATCAAATACTACCGGAAAAAGCTCATCACACTGCAATAAAAAGACTGTCTGCCCTTGTTTTTCCTGTAGAGAAGCGATGCGCTGGGGATGCACGAAAGGCAAGGACTTTTCTTGATTTTTTTAACCTGAATGAAGCCGGGAACGGAGAACGAAGCGTTGTGACAAACAAGAGATCATGAACGGTTTGACGACTTTGCAGGCGCTGAAATGAGCGTGACGAACGGTGCCTGCTGCAGCCGGTATATTTACAGCTCACGAGTAGCGGTATATCGGCAGTTATCGACATCCCGGCATGCATACCGGGTTCAGGGCTGCTATCCCGAAGGGAGTGGTCTGCATTGTTCCAGATCGAGCAGACGCCGCTTCAGCGCGAGTCCGCCACGGTAGCCGGTCAGCTTTCCGTTGGCGCCGATGATGCGGTGGCAGGGAATGAAAAGCGGAATGGGGTTCCGGCGGTTCGCCATGCCCACGGCGCGGAAAGCGTTCGGGTTCCCTGCCGCTCTGGCGATGTCGCGATAGGAGGCTGTTTGGCCGAATGGCACGGCAGTGACCTGCCGCCACACCTCCTGCATGAAGGGTGTCCCATATGGGTTGACCGGCAGGTTGAACACCCTGAGTCCGCCATCGACGTAGGCATGCAACTGCCGGAATGCCTCACGAAGCAGGTCGGAAGTGCCGGGCTCCGCTCCCTCCGGCACAAGGTCATGCTCGAAGCAGAGGTTCGTGATCGCCCCCCCTGATTCTGCAATACCGATGCGGCCTATTGCCGACTGCTGAAAGGAAATGATCATGGTGCTGCTGCGTCTCAGAGGTTCCGATCCTTGTCCATCACCCGCCTGTAGTAGGAATTGCTGGTATAGAGGGCTGCTGCCGGATTGTGCGCGAGCACCCTGTCCTTGACGATGAGCGTCGTCACAAGCGCTTCGGAATGCTTGCAGAAAAGAGCGTCGTGACCCACGCAGAGCCCGATCACCACATTCAGCTCCGACTTCCATTCGTTAAGCATTTGAGCCTGCAGAATCGGATTGCAGAGCGCCTCGAAACTCTCCGGGCGGAGCTTCAGTTCCTCCCCGATGCCTATCTCCGTCTTGTCGACCGAGCCGATCTTGCAGAGCACCGCATATGGCTCGAACCCGTTATGTTTGAGTATCCCGGAAAACAGGCGGGTCTCTTCGACGAGGCCGACGCAGGTGGCAAGCCCTATTTTACAGGCGCCGATGCGTCGGGCAAAGGCAAGCACCTCCTCGACACGGGTCAGTTTGCCGTAATAAAGCCCCTCGACCTCGGCCGCTGCCCTTGCCGTCCGGGCGTCATCTTCATCACCGCAGTACCGGCTGATAACACCATCAAGGGCTTGTTCTTCAACCCCCTCCCCCGGACAGAAATCCGGAAACCTGCTCTCCTGCCGGTAGCAGTTCAGAAGCCTGCAATCCGAACAGCTCACATCGGGACGGTCAGCGGGCTTTTGCTCACTCTTCCGATTCATGGATTCGGTGTCTTTTTCAGTGCTCAAATAGAGAACAATACTATTTTGTCGGTAATATCCCCTGCTCGCAGATGAAAAACCGCAACAGGGTAGCTGCCGATCCTCGGAAGGTATCCATCTGCCGGAAAAAATTGCGAAACGCTTCTTTTCCGGAAGGAAACGGCTATCTTTTCTGCATCGGGATACCGTTTTTGAGGGCTGAAACCATCCAATCCCTCTTAACTCAAGCAAACCCTTCCATGCCGAAGTTCACCGAACACGATATACGCACGCTTGCCTATAAATTCTGGCAGGAGCGAGGCTGTCCCTTCGACAGCCTGTCGGAAGAGGACTGGATCAAGGCCGAACAGATACTCATGACGGAATCGTACCCGAATGTCGATCCATCGGTACCGTCGAAGGAGGAAGATGACGATACTCCGGCGCACTGAAACCATCCTCGGAGATTCCGTTCCGGCTTGTCTATCGACGCAAGGCCTTTACTCAACCGGCTGATTGCAGCACCGGATAGTCGGTATACCCCCTCGGCCCCGGCGTATAGAAGGTATCCATGTCGGGTACATTCAGCGGCGCTCCGCTCTTCCACCTCTCGACAAGGTCCGGATTGGCCAGGAACGGCCGTCCGACAGCCACCAGGTCGCACCTCCCCGATGCGAGATCACTTTCCGCACGCTCAGCATCGTACCCCCCCGAAAGGATGAGCGCACCCCTGAAAGTGGTGCGGAAGGTCTCCCTGATGCGCTCGGGCACAAGGGGCGCCCCCATCGATGAGTGATCCACAAGATGAATGTACGCTGGAGCCGAGACATCGAGCTCCCGGGCAAGCCAGGTGTAATCGCTCTCCATGTCGTCATACAGCGGCATATCGTTGAACACCCCGAAAGGCGAAAGCCGGATGCCCACCCGCTCCCTGCCGACAGCCCCGATCACCGCATCCACCACTTCGAGCACGAAACGTACACGATTTTCGATGGAACCTCCGTATCGGTCGGTGCGCAGGTTCGTATTCGGACGAATGAACTGTTCGAGCAGATAGCCGTTCGCGCCATGCAGTTCCACACCGTCGAACCCTGCCTGAACGGCATTGCGGGCAGCATCGGCATATTCGGTGATGGTAATCCGGATATCATCGCCGGTCATGGCCTCCGGTACGGGAAAAGGCTGCAGACCTGATGCATCCGTGTACATCGTGCCTGAGGCAGATACAGCTGAAGGCGCAATAACGCGGGCGCCTTCGGGCATATTCAGCGCATGGGATATCCGCCCGCAGTGCATGATCTGCAGGAACATCCTTGCGCCTTTTCTGGGCATTGCCTCCATAACGGTTTTCCAGCCCTCTATCTGGGCTTTGGAAAATATTCCCGGTATGCGCGGATAACCCAGGCCGTTGGGGGATGGTGAGGTGCCCTCGGTAATGATGAGACCGGCCGAAGCGCGTTGTGCGTAATAGTGGGCCATGAGCCCGTTGGGAACGTTACCGGGTGCGCGGCTCCGGGTCATCGGCGCCATGACCAGGCGGTTCAGCAGCGATATCGGGCCGAGACGGGTTGGTGAAAAAAGTATCGACATGGGTGACTCCTTCATGGAAAGTTCGGGCTCTTTACCCATGTAACGCTTTCCGGGGTCAGGTGGTTCAGAATTCAGCAAGGAACCGGTTGTTGCGGTACAGCATGCTCGCTTTCTGCTTGCAGCACAGCATCCCCGCAAGCAGGCTTTATTTTATGAAACAATATTTCCCGAGCTGCAACTTTTTATGATTTCTGCAATGTTTCAGGAATATGATTCACCTGATGATTCTGCTCCCCCCATCCATCCATCAATACCGGCAGTCAGGGCTTTTCTTGAAATGCAGTACCGGACGATCCGCATCAATCCATTAAAACGCGAAGGGAGAAGACCATGAAAAAGATTGTGCTGTTTGTTTTTTGCGCCGCGATGATGTTCATCGCCCTGAACACCGCCATTGCCGCGAATCCGTCGGTAACGGTCGGGCAGAAAGAGGGAATCGGCAGCTATCTTGCCGACGGCAGCGGTAAAACGCTCTACTGGTTTAAAAAAGATTCCCCGAACACAAGCGCCTGCACGGGCGCCTGTCTGGAAAAGTGGCCTGCATTTTTCAGCGGCGCAATGCTCACCGTTCCTCCATCCCTGAAGGCAACCGATTTCGGCACCATAGACCGGCCTGACGGAAAGAAACAGAGCACCTTCCGCGGCTATCCGCTCTACTATTACGCCATGGACCTGAAGGCTGGCGATACGAACGGCCATGAACTCAACGAGGTCTGGTTCGTTATCGACCCCGGCAAATTCCCGCCGGTGACCAAACAGAAGAGCGGATCGCCCACAGCGAAATAATTTCAGGGCCCCTCTGTAACGGGTGATGAGCGATCGATTTGCAGGCAGGATGGAATCGTTGCAGAGGGGGCCCTTTACAATCAACCGGAAGGAAGAACAGGACGTGCCGCACTACTTCTTCAGAAACAAACTGCATCTGTCGCTGCTCTCCTCGCTCGGAGCCGCGAGCTGGTCGGTGTATTTCGATATTCCGGTCAACCCATGGGCCGTTCTGACGGTCTTCTTTCTGACTTTCTCGATCTATCAGGACAACCGGCTGACCGACGAAGGCGAAGACGCCACGAACGACCCCGAAGGGCTGAAAAACGCCCTCCGGCACGAAGCATTTATCACCTACGCGACCTTCTACCTGCTCTCCCTGGTCTCGCTCGTCATAGCCTTTCAGTTCGGGCAGCCTGCGTTTCTGACGACGGCGCTCGTCATTCTCATCGGCTTTCTGTACAACCACAAATGCTTTCCGTCCGTCCTCTCCCGTCGCCTGAACGGAGCCCGGCGGCTGAAAGACATCTACATCGTCAAGAACCTCGCCCCTCCCATCGACTGGGCTACCGCACTCGTCTTTCTGCCCCTGTTTTTCGAAGGCGAGGCGCTGTCGCTGAAAGCCTGGATCTGCTGGGGATATGTGTTTATCTGCGCGTTTTTCGTGGAGGTGATGTGGGACATGCGTGACCACCGGGGCGACCTCCTCTCCGGCATCAAAACCATCGCCAACACGCTCTCCTTCGCGCAAACGAAGCGGTTTCTCATCGTCACGAGCCTGATCAGCGGACTGCTCCTGCTCTATTTCACCAACGCGGATAACCTTCCGTCATCCACCTATTTCCTGCTGGCGAACAATGTCGCCGTCATCGTCATCGCAAGCCTGTACCGGGAGAACAAAACGGCCTTCATGCGCAGGATCAGCGACTATACCATTCTTCTGGCCTCCGTGCTCTTTGTCTCCTTCGGGCTGATCGCTTTTTACTCGAACTGACCCGCGCCCTTTCACGAATGCCTCACCGCTTTGATAACAGGATACGGAGCTGCGCCAGCAATTCATCTGGTTCGAAACAGGGGTTTACGCAGCCATGCTGTTCATGGTTCAAGCTCATCCACGCGAATTGAGCGATGTCCTTCAAAAACGGTGAGAATTTCGATACGGTCGGAAGTTCGACGGTAGACAATCCGGTAATTGCCGACAAAAACCTCGCGGATTTCCGGATAAGCTATTTCCGGCACAACTCTTCCACTATCCGGATAGAGACCGATCAAATCACCTTTTTCAAGAAGTGTATCAATGAAATCCGATGCTCTTTTCGGGTTATCCTCGGCGATAAAGCGTTCTATTTCATCAAGTTTCTCGATAGCAACGCTTGTCCAGACCACCTTCATTGATTTGCGGATGCCCGTTTCTCTTTCATCTTTTTCCTTACCCCTTCCGTATCGTACACTTCCCCGGCTTCAGCCGCCAGAAGCCCAAGGCCGACTGATTCGGAAAATTGCCTCCGATACACCAGCGCATCATATTCAGCCGGAGAAAGCAGCACCCCTGCAGGCCGGCCGTTCTGGGTGATAATGAGCGGATGCCCCGTATCCTGAACCTTTTTCAGGCAGGCAGAGATTCCCGTCTTGAACTCGCCAAGAGGAATGATATCGCTTGAAATCCGTATGGCTTTCATAAAAAAGAGCATTATTAAGAACTGAATTCAGACCTTTTTTCAGCACTCAATATAACAACAATACTCGTCCCTCTGAAACAAAATCAAGCCGGATGTGAGTGGAGGGGGACGCAGTCAAGAATTCAAGGGAATTCAAGGGGACGCAGTGCAATAGCAGCAATTAACTATCGAAAAACAGATCTTCAGGCTCTGGCGAGCAACCGTTCACCTGGTTCTCACCATATAGCCAACCGCATTCGTCGTCACCCCCAACCGTCTTCCAGTCTCGGCCATCGATAAACCGTACTCATAGACAAACTTCAGTGCAAGCGTCTTTCTCATCGACGCCAACTCTCCGCTCCTGCTTCCGGATCGCAGAAATGCTTCCGTTATCGCCGCTTGACGACATTCCTGTTCAATAGCCTCGTTAATCAACCTCGAACGTTCGTCTGCTGATAACGGCAGCGCCATGCGATCTTCCGCTTCTTTCAGCACGTCCCGAACAAATGCGTCACCGCCGAGAATCCGCTCGTCGCTGAGCACTTTGGTGCCTTTTTTACGCATGGATTGTACCTGCTCCCAGCCGCCATGCGAACGAAGCAACCCGCCTCCGGAAAATTCCTTTTTACGATCGACACCCATTTCTTCTTCAAGAAACGCAAGATACGCTTCTCTTGCCGCACCTTCCCTGCTTCCGAAACAGTGCAGCACATATTCCCTCTCCAGCCAGTCACAGCGTACCTTTTTCATGATTACCGCATGCCCGCCCCATGGATACAAGGCCAGCTCTCGCAGTGAGGAAACAAGTCCAGCCCGCAATGGATTGAGGTGGATGTATGCCACCAGTTTGTCGAAGTATGCCTCTTCTTCGCAGATAACCGATTTGTACCGGTTCTGAAAAAGATGGCCGACCCGTTTATGGCGTCGGTTGAAATATTGCGCATATCCCGACAATAGCCTGCGCATGTAAAGAGACAATCCAATGGATCCGCTTTTGAGCAGGATATGCGCATGGTTCGTCATCAGGGCAAAGGCGTAGATGCTTGTCCCCGATGTTTTCGCCAACAATCCCATACGGCGAAGAAATTCCGTTCTGTCGCTATCGTCACGAACGATACTTCCCTGTTCGATGCCCCGCATCATCACATGATGCAGCGTCCCCGGTGCGTCAAGTCTCGCTCCACGTGGCATATGGCTTTATCGTCTTTACGTTTTCAACAATTTATACCATATACTCCGAATTTTTACCAGTAAAATACAATCTTCTATGCTATTGCACTGCGTCCCCTATTTTTCCCACTGCTCGTCTGCCAACAGCAATAAGTCAAGGAACAGTTTCTTATTATCGATAATTTTTTCTACTCTCATCCTAATTGGATTATTTACTTTCTTCTATTTTATTGTGTCAAGGTTGTAGGACGGTTTTCCAGCATGACGCACAACGTTTGGCGGTATGAAACGTAGCGGATTGCGTGGCTGCGAACCTATCCCCCGTTACTGACTTTGCCAGCGGGAACCGAGCTTGCAAATTGCACTGAAACCGCTATGTTTTATGACCGCGTGTTAGCCATTTGTTGCTTTTTTAATCCGTATTTTATTTCAAATTCATTTATCCAATCATCATGCTTTCCAGATTTTCTTATTGAATCAACAATTTCCTGAACAGTTATCAAAACAACTCTTTCTTTATATTTTTCAGGAACAAATTCAATTAATAATGGAATCAATCCACGAACCTTAGCTCCATGTTTATAATTAAATACTGGACTTCGTTCGTCAGACAGCAAAACAAAAAATCCATCTTTATCAATGCTTAACAATATTTCTCTAAAGAACTGATAATAATTCACTAATATACAAGTCTTTTCACTTGCAATTTTTTCAGTAAATCCATATTTCTCAATTAAGTCCCAATATTTCCGACCAATAAAATGCAAGAAACAATCTTGCAAATCATTTATCGGATTTTTTCCAGCACAATCACCTTTTGTAAATACAGAACAACCTCCAAATTCTGCTTCGACTAATTTGCTTTCAATAAATATTTTCGGAATTCCAACTTTGTCAAAAAGCACTAAATCAATTGATGTCGGCTGTCCTGTATCTTCATTAAAAACATTTCTGTCTTCATATTCAAATTGTGCTTTTGATATAGTTTCTTGAATTCCTTTAATCTTCAAAATGTCAAGTAATGGATGTAAATCTTTTCTTGTAATTAATGGTCCAATCAAATTGAAAACCATTGCTTGACTACTCAATCCATGATGAGCGTATTTATGTAATGGAAATGGTTTATTATTCTTTTCACTTTCATTTTTAAAATCCTCAATATAATCAGCAACCTCAGATAAAATAATGTTGTTTTTCCAATTATCTAAAGAGCCTAAACAATATGGCATTTTATAATGAACTTGAAATCCTTTTTCTGCGAACCAGTCAGAAGATGAATTTCTTAATTCTGTTTCAAATTCAGCATGTCTAGGAATCTTCCAGTCTTTTGCTTTTTGTCTACTATTCATAGTTCTTGTCTGGTTGTCGGTGGTTTTTTTTGCAATAATGGCTAACGTTTTGCGGCTTTGCGAAGGTGGCGATTTTCACCACTAAACTTCAATCGAAGCACTAAATTTTGATTAACCACTTTACTGTCATACGAAGCACTGCACCGCCACTTTTGCAAAACCGCTGTTACCAGCTGGCGTTCTGTCGTCTGTGTCTGTAAATCATTGTCTTTGTTGAGTTTAACTGTCATTTTTTGTGTCGTGTTGGTCTGTGCGTTTGCGTATTTTTTATTTTCAGAAGGGTGGGAAATTTTTTTTAATTCAATTTTTCTTTGGGTCGGCTTTGCAAGCTCTTTGACAAAGCTTTGCCTTGCGGGTGGGCTTGTGGGGCTTTGGCAATGTGCTTGCAAAATGCGTTGGCTCATACGATTTTATTTATTGGTTTCTCAATTCCTTTTAATAGTTCTTCCAACTGTCCGCCTTGACTTGCGTAACCAATGGTGATTTGGTCTGCAAGGGTTGTCATTAGTTGGTTTCGTGTCTGTGCGTTTTGGCTGCTTACTCTTTTTACCGATTTGTCAAACGGTGTGATGATTAACAGTCTGCCTTGTTCCAATGGTTTTTCAAATTCAGGTTCTAACTTTTCTTTTAATCCTCTTGCCAATGCTAAAATGATGGGCTGTTTGCCTTTAAGCAGATAATGCAATACATCTTTTTCTATTTGGCTGTGAAAACCACTGATAACACAATTGCCTTTTTCTCTTTGCTCTATTGCCCAGTCATAGCATTTTAATACCACCGAAGCAGGAACTTGTCGGCTGCATAAAAAAGCTGTTTTGGGTAGCTTTAAAAGGTCGGTATTGCCAAGGCTTTCTTTTATCATTCTTCGTCTTCTTCAGCTTCTTTTGTTAATCTATACTTATTGTCGTAAGAAACTATGTAATCAATCTGTTCTTCAGCTAGTCCATAGTGTTTAGCTAAAACTCTATCAATGTCTTCGATTATTGGTTTTGATAAAGTCGGTCTAAAAATAAGTTGCATTCTTTCACCAGTTGTTGCATACGACTGTATCTTTTTTTCAGCATTTTCAATCATATCAGCACTTAATTTCTGTCCAAGTTTTTCAAGTTCAGAAATGTATTTGCAATTGTCGTAGTCAAATGGAAAGCTATACATCATATAATCTTTACAGTTATACATATCAAAATGCAAAGTGTAATACCACCACCATATATCAGAACTTAGAACAGCAATCATCACATAAACATTGTATTTATTCTGAAAGTATTTACTCTTATTACTCTTGCTTTCAGAACCAAATGCTCTGTCGATGAAAACTTTGAAATATCTTCCTCCAGCTGTTCTATAAAAAAGTTCTTGTTTTGTTGCGTTCTTTGTTGGTTCTAAGTAATGACTTAATGTTTTTTTCTGTGAAAGTAGTTTTGCAAGTATTAAATTCTCTTTTTCATTTTTGAGTTTTGGAATGGAATATTCGAATAAGAACTTATCATTATCTACCTTATTTAAAGGAATATTTTGAAAAAGCTGCTCACGGCATTCAGGTTTCCATCTTAAATAAGGAGAAGCGTATATAACAGGACTTACTTGTTTTTCTACTTTTAATATTTCTGAAATTATAATTGTTAAGTTCATCGTAACACCTTCAAAAAGATAGGCAGGTCTTGTGGCAAAGTTGGAAAGCCAGTTTGTGCTGACATTTCTCTTTATTTCTTTAACCATCGTTTCCATACTTGGTGTTGAAACAGAGCTAATTTGGACAATCATTCCAATTCGAGAGCCACTTTTTAAAATCAGTTTTGCTCTCTCAAATACTAATGAATATAAATTCCTGCTAGGAAATGTCTTGAATAATTTTTCTTCAATTTTATACAGAAATTTAGTTGCAGAATATTCAACATAAGGTGGATTGCCAATAACTACATCAAAACCTCCTTTGTCGTGAATTATTTCAAAAAATTCTGCGAACCAATGAAAAGGCTGAAAGTTGTTTTTCCAAGAGTTAAGTTCTTTCTCCTTTTTTGCATCAACACCATAATTACGTGATAAAAAAGAATTTAATGCTTTGTTTAGTTCGCTAATTCTTTCAGTCAAATCATTCTTGGCATTTTTGAAAGAAGAATAACTCCAAACGCCAGTCTTTTTCGCTTTATCTTCAATAGTGTAGAAGTCCAATTGTATCTTCTTAAATTCTTTATAAGCCATTGATACTTGTTCCATTTTCTCCTTCAAAGTATCATCATCGTTTTCAAAATCTAAACTCCATTGCAAGCCTTTTTTATACTCTGTTTCTGTTGCAAAACCAATTAAGGTGTTTCCTGCACGGATATTAAAATCAATGTCGGGCAAAGGCTCTAAACCTAAATTTGGTTTGCGGTAATCGGCTTCTACTGTTGCTACGAGTTTAAGGAACAAACGAAGTTTGGCAATTTCTACCGCTTCTTTCATTATGTCCACACCATACAGGTTACGTAAGATGATGCTTTTGTAAATGAAATATTGCAGGTTGGGGTGTTCGGGGCTTTTTACCTGTGCCAGCGTTTCTTCAAAAAACTTGTATTTGCCTTTGGGTGCTTCGGCAACAAAGTTTTCCATCCGTTGCAGGCAGCTTTCATACAAAGGTTCTAAAATGTTCATTGCAGCAAACAAAAACGCACCAGAGCCACAAGTAGGGTCAATAATGGTAACGCTGTTGAGTGCTTTGTAAAAGTGTTTCAGCAGTTCGGGGTCATTGGTGTTTTCTACTACATCTTGTGCAAATTGGCGAATGTTCAGGTTGTAGGTAATAAAGTCGTTGATTTGCTGAATGTCGCCTTTGTCAATTTTGCTTTTTACTTCGGTGTATCGGTTTCTGCGGTCAACCACTTCACGCCAAATTTCGGTTGGCAAAGCGTAATTTATGGTAGCAGGTTTATTCCAATCGGTGCGTTTGCTTACATCCTTTATGCCTTGTTCAATTTCTTTTGGCAATGGTTCTTCCACACCTTTTTTCACTGCATCGTAAATGTATTGGTCGCCACTTTGCTTTACCATTTGCCACAATTCGGCATCTGTATTAAATGCTTTCGGGTAATGGCGTTTGGTTTCGTCAAACAAATAGGGCAGGATGCAATTTTTACTGATATAGTCGGTAATATCTTCTTTGGTGTAGTAAGCACCCATATTTGCCCTGTCGTTGATATACTTCCTGACTTCTGCCAACTTTGGCCTATTCATCTGTGCCGTAATAATAAATCATTTACTTTCAATTAGTTAGCATTTTCAGGCTCCTGGGTTTCCGCACTAATGGTATCTTTATCATATGCGTGGA
>Ga0194112_10002164_pt1 | contig 28394 bp, 23 predicted proteins | sample TA2MahC400mmetaG_FD_146191 | JGI IMG/M metagenome (GOLD analysis project Ga0194112, IMG submission 146191) | Freshwater microbial communities from Lake Tanganyika, Tanzania - TA2015016 Mahale Deep Cast 400m | ecosystem: Environmental > Aquatic > Freshwater > Lake | place: Tanzania: Lake... | reverse complement strand
CACCAAAAAGAAGGTGGGTAGGGTGGATAAACATACCGTTTGAGTTCTCCTTTTTTTGTTTGTTTTCCGAGAACTCAATTTATTATTTTCTTTAAACATACGTTCTTGTTTTTAAGCCGCCGCCCAAAACAGCAATGCAGCTTTGAAAAACTAACGAAAATAATTTTATAAAAACTTTTTTATTACAACCTACTTTAAAGAGCAACTAAGTTTTGTTAACCAACTTTTAATTTACTTCAAACGACCGAATCGAAGATGCGGTCGGCTTGAAGAACGGGTTATACCTATTTTTTATTGATAAAAGTAAACTAAATAATCAACCACGCCATTCACCAATTCCATCCCACAGCATTTCAAGCGTTCTTTGTCCGGGTATTCCTCCAAGTTTGTTGAAGATTCTTCTCATCTCTTCTATTCCTCCAACACTGTTCAGCTCTCTACCAATAACTTTTGCTTTAGGTTCTAAACCAGAAATTTTACTCTTATCATTCATTGTATAGGCAGTGCATAAATTTCTTAATGTTGCTAATATTTTAAAATCATAATCAATTTTTTTAGCAACGTTTTTGACTTCGCTTTCTTCTTCACTGTGAATAATTTTATTAATCATTTGGAAGAAACGATCTGATTTCTCTGGATGAATTGGGATTAATTTGATTATAGCATTAATACGTAATAAAGGGTATTGGCTAGTTTGTATTATTTCGTATAAAAAGTCTTCCCGCTGATGCTTATGAAGCCTTTCAATTGCAGCGACTCTTATTGATAAATCTTCTTTGTTATTTTTAACAACTTCATAGAACATATCTTGCCATTTTTCTATGAAAAGTTTGTCTAATGCATTTAAACGCACCGAGATATGATTTTTAACATTATTAAATAATTCGTAAAAAAAGTTTTGCCATTTACTTTTATCTAATTTGGAAAGTTTTGATATAGCTTCGTTAATAACAGATATTTCTAAATCTTCAGCGACAATTCTTGCTAGGTCATTTTGAGAAGTTAATTTACTTACTATCGTTTCCCTATTTTGTGAATCTTTTTCAATTTCGTATATCTTCATAAGAAGATTTTCATCTTTTATTGAGAATATTGCACTCCATCTTATTTTTCTATCTGGATTACTTGCTGCAATATCAAAGAGTATATGCTGATTTGTGAAATTATATAATGCTGTCTGTTTAATATTTATTTGTTTTTCCTCTTGAAATATATCATAAAGTGTATCTTGATCTTTCACTTTTTCAACTGCATAATTACGTATTATATCACTCGTAGAATTTTTAGCTACATAAGAAATAAATAAAGGATTATTAATTTTTTTTATAACATCCTTTTTATCTTGAAAGGAGGATAATTTCTCAAATACAGTTGTGAACACATCTATGTTATTTTCATTTAAAGCAATTTCCTTTAAAATAATCTGATCCTTTATATACCGGACTGCTTCCTTCCTAACTTCTGCGTCATTATCATATTTAGCTATTTTTACTAAGATCGGCTCATTTTTATTCCTCTCTTCCTTGTCAATTGTGTTCTCCGGATTTAGTAAGCCTATTGATTTAATACGGACTTTTGGATCGCTGTTTTTCCATTTTGGTTTAAAGATATTAGCTAACTTCATAATTATTGATTCCCATATCTATGTATAGTCAATTTACTTTATTTCTCACATTTCGTTCACCGAATAGGTATAACGGCATTGTTTTTAAGCCGCCGCCCAAAACAGCAAGACCGCTCAATTTAGCAACGCCAATAATTATTAAAAACTTATTTTATAGAACAAACTTTAACAGCAAACTTGTTTAGCTAAACTAACTTGAATAACCTAAACCAACCGCATCGAAGAGGCGGTCGGCTTGAAGAACGGGTTAGGCAAATAGTACAATGTATAAAATCCACTTTTTTCATAATGCTAAAATTTACTATAGTGCACATCTATTATTTGATCTTGATCTCTTGAATCATCACCGATAAATGTCTTTTCCTCTGCGATAAGCTTTATTACATATTTACCAATGGACTCTCTTTCGGCTTCAAGGCGATTTGATAGCTCCTCAAAACATTGAAAGAGCATAACAGTCCTTCTATACTTCTCGGTTTGTTCTAATTTTTCAGGATAAGAATTTGGCTGCTGGGTATAGCGATCAATATCATATTTAAAGTAATAATCTTTTGCATATATAGTCTTTAGATTTTGGAATGTATCTTGAGTTCCAAGCGTCGAAATAAGTATAAATAATTTCTTTAACTGTTCGTCAGAGAATTTGAATTGACTTTTCTGCGCAATATAATTATTAGCAAAGCTAATTAATCTAGATAGCTCCGATGAGCAAGACTTGGGATAGCATTTTAGTAGTAATTCTGCGCCAAATAATTCAGTTTCAATATCTTGATTGCTTAGTAAGTTAGTAATGCTAGAATAAAGTATTTTATCCTCGTCTTCAGAAAGGTGATATTTCAATTCTTTAAGAGCAAGTCCAGCGTACGCTTTTAATTTATCCTTCTCCGCATTAATTAACAATTGTTTTAATGGTTCAACAGCTTCGATAATATTATTTTTAATAATTGTATCAATAGAATAAAATACTATTTTCTTTGAAGGTATCTTGAGATTTGATAATAATAACTCAATTTTGTCTTGGCTTTGGATTTCAGAAGAATTCGAGTCGTTCATAATTATAAACCTTTTTGTTTTGCCTAACGACGTTGTGCATAAGCCGCAGCCCAGAACAAGACTGCCGAATGAAACTACATCTGCCGAAGATTTAGCAAACCGTGCTTATCTTTCTTTGCAAGCACGGTTTGCAAGTTAATTAATTTAGTATGAACACTTTGAACAAGTTTGCCGAAACGGAACGACTAACATTAAAATTATAAAACTGCCGAATGCGAAAACGCTGTCGGCTTGATGCACTGGTTAGGTTGCTCTTCATAAACTATCTACTTTTTTTATAAGAACTTTATCCACTCTTTTCCCATCCATATCAATAACTTCAAATTTATATATACCATAGGTCACTATATCACCTAATTCAGGTATTTTCCCAAGTCGCTTCATTAAAAAGCCACCAAGTGTTGTATAATCTTTTGCAGAAAATTCAATAAGTAGATGTTCGGATATTTTTTTTACTTCAATTGAACCATCAACCAAATATGATTTATCTTTCCTTTCAAATATTTCAGGCTCAGTTATATCAAATTTTTCCGGTATATCTCCGGCAATATTCTCAATTAAATCGTGCAATGTGATAAGTCCTTGTGTGCCACCATATTCATCTATTATTAAAGCAATATTTGTTTTATAAATGCGGAACTTTTCAAATAACTCAATTGAATAAATAGATGAAGGCACAAACAAAATATCATTTAGGGTTGTGCGTAAATCAAAGCTATGGTTAATATTATAGTTGAGCAAAAATTCTTTTGATTCCAGAATTCCAAGCGTGTGGTCAATATTGTTTTCACAAACCACATATTTTGAATAATGATGCGAAGAAATAAAATCTAATACTTCTTGATTTGTCATTGATATATCTATCCATTCAATTTCTGTTCTTGGAACCATTATTTCTAAAACTCGTTTATCATTAAAACTAAAAATTTTTTTTATCATTTCTGTTTCTTCATTTTCAAATGTGCCGTGCAACTTTCCGAATTCTAATAAAGATTTTAACTCATCTTCTGATACAGGTGGTTCTTCACTTTTTTTTATGCGAAAAAGAAATATTATAAACCTTGTTGATACACTCAGGAGCCAAACAAATGGGGCAAATGCTTTTGCAAGAAAAAACATAAGTGATGCCATTAATAAAGTAATTTTTTCTGGATTGTTAAGTGCTATACTTTTAGGAACAAGTTCACCTATAACTAAAGATAAGTAAGTAATTGTTGTAACAATGATTGCGAAGGAAATTTCAATAGAATAGGATTTTAAATATTCTATTTGACTTATATATGGTGTTAAGTCTTCAGCCATTGCATATCCGCCAAATGCTCCAGCAAGAATTCCCACTAATGTAATGCCAATCTGCACAGCCGAGAGAAATTTTTCAGGTTCACTTAGCAGGAACAATGCTTTCTTAGCAGACTCACTTCCTTTTTTTGCTTTTTCTTCCAATTTAAAACGTTTGGCTGAAACAAATGCAATTTCACTCATTGCTAAAAAACCATTAATCACAACTAGTATTAATATTATAATTATTTCATACATATAATTTTTCTGTGCAACCTAACGACGTTGCCGATAACCCGCCGCCCATAACAGCAATGCAGATTAAAACGACAAAGCCAATAATTTAGCAAACTACACTTATCTTTCTTCGCAAGTGCAGTTTGCAACAATGTTAATTAATAGAACTACTTTGAACAACAAACTTGTAACGGAACAACCAAGCCAAAAATATTAAAACTGCCGAATGCGAAAAGGCGGTCGGGTTGATTGGCTGGTTATATGCAAATTTAATTTGTTCCAAGAATAAAACTTAATCCAACGCCAAAAGTTGTAGTTCCTTCACTAATACCAACACGTGGAGATATTACAAAAATATTCTTGGGTGAAGTATTAAACGCTAATCCTAAACCAATTCCAAATACTGTTGTGTCATCTTTTTCAGATTCCTCATTACCAGCATTATCTTCCAATTTTACTTCGCCAGTAATATAAGAGAAGCCAATTGATGGTTGTATTCTAAAAGACTCTGAAGCTTTAAAGTATCCAAATAAAGAACCACCGATTGAAAAAAAACCTCCAGTCATATCGATATTAAAATCATCAAGAACATCGTTTGAATACATTTGCCAATCATAACCGGCACCAATAGCAAAAGACAAGGGGATTTCATCATTTTGCTTAAGCGCATAGAAAGTTAAACTTGGTGAAATAACTGTTGCATTTAAATCTGCACCCAATAATTTCTGGTCAAAGCTGAAACTCTCTACTCCTATACCAAAATCAAAAATTCCATTAACTGAATAACCAACACTTCCACCAATTCCAGTAACATCTTCATTAGTAGAGAAACCACCTCCTATTCCAAAACCACTTTGACCTCTTTCCAAATAAGCACCTTGACCATAGATAGAACAAGAAAATAAAAAAATTATAAAAACCGTACTAAAAGATTTCATTTTAACTCCTTTTGTTTTGCATATAACTATTAATTATCCTGCACAGCTTTATTATATCTAGAATGATATACTGCGTGCAGGTGCATGATATCATTCCAATTGTTTTGTTTTTCTTTCAAATTCACAATATTTAAAAATAGGTCGTGCATATCTATAATCCATTTCATTTCAGTCTAATGGACTCTTAACTCCAAGTCCTCGGTTTAAAACATGCGTATATATCATTGTCGTTTTTACCGACTTTGGACTGTAATAGTTTGCTCGCAGATTTATTCTAACTTCATTAAGTCCGTTAGCTAACGGATTTGGTTTTTGCCCGTATGATTGAATTAAGTTCATTCTTTAATTCTCCCAGAAGTATTTTAGTAATCATTCGAATGAATGTCAAGCTGTTTAGTTAAAAAGTTCATAAATTTTGAAAGTTCATAAAGTGGGAAAGTTCTCCTTCGCCGACTGGAATCTTTGTTTTTTGTTCTCTCGATACGTTTCGATAAACCTGTCTGCCGACAGGCTAGATCGGGACTACTCGAGAACCAATATAAATTTAGGGTTTCGCGTAATCCGTCAACTGACGGGTATATCGAGAAGTCGTAATTTGCAGCCGCTTATGAAGCGAACGAATGTGTTAAAAAGTTCTAAAGAAGTAATGGAAGATTATTAATCAGTTAAATCTCGGTCCTTTACTTCATCAACACCATTTTTTTCGTTTCAACATACGAGCCGGTACGGAGCTGATAGAAAAACACACCGCTCGTGAATGCAGAATTTGGAATGCGGAATGAGGAGTTGTGAATACCTGGTTCTAATACTTCGTCGACTAAAGTTGCAATTTCCTTACCGAGTATATCATGAACTTTTAATGTTACATGACTTAATCTTGGAATTTGAAATTTGATATTTGAATTGCCATTGAACGGATTCGGATAGTTTTGATAAAGATAAAATCCATTGATCAACGATGAGCTTCCGGTATCAAGTGTTAGGTCACGATTAATTTGTTTTAAGATGTAATTATTTGGGTCCATCACTACGTTTGTCGGCTGCTTCGAGAGCACAAAAGAAAAGCTTTGATCTATAACATCATTAATGACTCTGACTGTGGTGTCTCCGTTTGCGAACTGGATTTTAATTTCAAATGGCATTTTGTAGAGAGGATAATGAGTCTGCTTTTGTTTGAGAAAAATATTTAATGTATAACTTCCTGCGCCGTTATCCATCACATTCCAATTATATACATACTGCGGATGATTTGGCTGGTGGACCCACTGATTTATGAAATAAGAGAAATCCGATCCAATTGTCGCGGAAACAGAATTCTTAAAATCATTTGTCGTAGCAGTTGAGTAAAGATGATTGAGCTTGTAATCCATCAATGACTTGAAGAAGAGTGAATCGCCAAGAACAAAACGCATCATGTTTAGAACGAGTGCGCCTTTGTAATACGAAATTGAAGCATTGAAGATGTATGCAGGATTATAAATCGCATATCCCGGATTATTACTAAAGTAGTAATTCGCTTTTGCTGTCATGCTCGAGAGGTAAACCTCTTTCCCCTGAGTGAATTCTCTGTACAAGTCTTCAGAGAAAGTTGCGAATCCTTCGTTTAACCAAATATCTTTCCAGGTTTCGCATGTGACCAAATCGCCCCACCACATATGAGCGAGTTCGTGTGCAATTCCGCTTTGACTGTCGTTCGTGATCCAGCTTCGGTTTATTGTTGAAAGCGTTTGGTGTTCCATTCCGCCGAAAGAAAACGGGCGAACATAAGCATGACCATATTTAGCGAAAGGATACTTGCCGTAGTAAGTTTCAAAACATTGCATCATTGTTGGAAGGTTTCTTGCGACATAAAACGCTTGCGTTGAATCTGACTTCCAGAAGTAATGTTGAATCTCGATCAGCTCATTTGGCGGATAAATAGAATTTACAAATTGAGAAAAACTTGAATATTTAGAAGCAGTTACAACAAGCAAATATGTAGTAATTGGATTTCTCTCAAACCAGATAAATGTTGATGAATCTCCAATCGTTGTATTTGATTGGAGCAGTCCATTTGAACCTGCGGTAAAGCCATTCGGAACTTTAATTGTAACTCGTGCAGAATCTGCCTTATCGGAAGGGTCATCGTAACAAGGAAACCAATATCGCGCATCGGATGGCTCAGTCATTGTATATGCCAGATGCTCGAATGTTTGTGAGGATTGAGCATAGTAATAGAATCCTAGGTTATCAGTCCGTGTCCGTTTGAAGAAAATTTTTACTTCGAAAATTTCATCTTTGCTGTAAGTTCTGTTTAGGTTTACAGTCAATACATTTGAAACTAATCCGTAAGGAACGCTAGTTCCATTTTGAGTTACACTGTCAACTGCCAATCCGCAGTCGAGTTTCATTTGGTTGAGTGCAGCTGCTGTATCGACTTCTGCACGGATTAAAACATATCCGGTGTAGTTTCTGTTTTCATTTTTTAAAACTTGATACCAATCGAGATAAATATCATAAAATAAAACATCGTACTCGTGCGGCGTAAGAATTACTTTGTTCATTTTGTTAACAACATGCGGTTTCGAACAATGTAACTCGATAAATTCACTTTGTACCTGTGAGAGAAGAATTTGCGATGTAATTGTAACTGCCATTAAGGCAGAGAAGAATAATTTCATTATGTTCCTTATGACTAAATTTATTGTGGATCAATATAAAACAAATCATAAAAACTTTCAGGAGAAAAACTAACAAATAATTTGAGATTAATGATTTGGGATTTATGATTTATGATGGAGCAACTATCTGATTACACAAGAATAGTCAATGAAGTTATTATTAATTGAAGTCATGCAAATTCAAAAAATATTGAAAAAAATTGTCTCAGCGAATCGCTGCTTGGTTTTCTCGATACATCCCGACTCATTTCGCAGACAAATTTTAGTCGGGATACTCGAAAACCACTAAATTTTTAAAGGTTCTCGAGTAGTTCCGAATATTTAGCGGAAAACGACTAAGAATCGGGACGTATCGAGAGAACTCATTCGAAGCTCAAATGCAGGCAGTGCGTAACTTCAGTTAACAACTAACTAGCATGAGGTCAACAGGACAGAAATTATTCCTTGAGAATCTTTGTGACTTCGCGACTTAGTGGCAGAAAAAAGACTCGTGAAAAAATAATACTATAGCTATACGCTTGAGATTTGGATTATTAACTCGCACAATCTGTGGTTCCATCAATTGCTTTTCAGAATCAAATGAACTATTTTGAAGCGAATTATTAACAAATTTTTAGTTTGAATGACAGATAATCCACAAGAATCAAAGTCTGCTGGCCCACAGCAAAGTGACGGCAAGAAAAAAAGACGTTTTTATTACCGCTCACGTTACCGAAAAAAATATTCCGATTCAGTTAGCAAATCAAGTTTTATTAAAAAAATATCAATTGTAATTCCTTTTTTGAATGAAGAAGATAGTCTTCGTCCATTAACTATCGAAATCAAGAAGGTCATATCAGCAATTCGAAATGTTGAGTACGAAATAATTTTCATCGATGACGGAAGCAACGATAGATCAGTTGAAGTAATAAACAATCTCAAAAAAGATGATAAGAATTTAAAGCTGATCCAATTTCAAAAGAACTATGGAAAATCTGCTGCACTTTCGATTGGTTTCAAGCATGCAACCGGCGACGTGATCGTCACAATGGATGCCGACCTGCAGGATGACCCGCGTGAAATTCCAAATCTTATAAAAAAAATAGAGGAAGGTTTCGATTTAGTCTCCGGCTGGAAGAAAGTCAGATTCGATCCATTCATAAAAAGAACAACGTCAAGATTTTTCAACTTTGTAACTTCTAAAATGACTGGAATTAAAATTCACGACTTTAACTGCGGATTAAAAATGTACCGTAAAGAAGTCGTCGAACGAATTAAAGTTTATGGAGAGATGCACCGTTATCTTCCCGTGCTTGCCCATTGGAATGGATTCAAAGTCGGTGAAATCGTTGTTCAGCATCATCCTCGCAGATATGGAAAGACAAAATTTGGTGCGAGCAGATTTATTAAAGGTTTTCTCGATCTAATCACAATTTTATTTACCACACGTTATTTAAAACGTCCGCTTCATTTTTTCGGAACAATTGGAGTGCTTCTCTTCTTAGCAGGATTTCTGATTGATCTCTGGCTTGTATATGAATGGGCGTTTCAACAGACTTATCTCACAAATCGTCCGATGCTGTGGCTCGGTATTTTATTGATCTTGCTTGGAGTGCAGACAATAACAATTGGACTTGTCGGCGAGATGATTGCACACAATTCCCAAACTCACGAAGATTACACAATTAAGTCGATTAAACTTTAATCGAGTAGTCTCATATGGCGAAGAATCCCAAAAAGAAACATTTCACAAAAAATGTTAAAGAGAAAGATGCGTCTGGTATTTTCGATTTCCTGAACGCTCTTCTCGCAAACCAGCGATTTCCTTATATACTCTCCGGAATTTATTTTATTGTTATGCTGATTGTAAGTCTATCGTATCATACAATCGGGGATTACGGCGTCGAAACGGATTTCTATGAAGGTATGGTTTATGAAGCAAAAGAATTTCTGAAAGGAAATTTGATCATTGAAGGATACAAAGGTCCGCTTTATCCAATTTTTCTTGCACTGCTTGGATTTGTTTTCAAAGATTATTTTACGATTGGTGTTATAATCTGCGTAGTGTTTGCGAGTTTGTTTATTTTCTTTACTTACAAGACAATTGAAAAAATTTATTCCGCCCAGATCGCATTTGGTGCTGCACTGCTGATAATGTCTAATTCTGTGTTTATACAGTACTCATACTCTGCTGGTACTGATTTATTTTTCTGTGCACTTGCAATGATATCGATCTATTTTTTGGTGAAAGGAGAGCAGCTCAAACTCTCATATATATTTCTATCAGGATTCTTCGCTTCACTGGCATTCTTAACTAGAACCAATGGATTGTTTTTGCCAGCCGCGGCATTATTTTGCTTTGTGGGAATTAGATACACATCGAGGCATTGGAAAAAGATCTTTCAGCAATCTTTGATTTACATTGGCGGATTCCTAATCTTAAACATTCCTTGGTCAATCTATAAATACGTTCACAAAGGAGATTTTTTATACGATAGAAACTTTACGAACACAGCTTGGGAGTTATTCGGGCAGGGAAAAATGAGCTGGGATTATTTTCAGGCGGTCGAGTCGCCAAAGTTCAATTCAATGGCTGATGTTTTTCTCCGCGATCCGGTTCATTTTTTGAAAGAAATTTTTGTAATAAACTTTTATGAGAATTTTGTCGGTGACCTTGAGAAACTTCTATCAATTCCTTTTGCGGTTTTACTTGTAATTGGAGTGATTGCTTTATTCAAGAGGAAATATCTTAAAAATCAAGTTTTCTTTTTTATCAATATCTTGTTCTCATTTTTAATTCTGCTCCCAGCATTTTACAGTGAAAGATTTTCAATGTTTCTTATCAGCGGTTATGGATTGATTGTTCTTTTATTGCTGAATCGAGAGCAGTTGCTGAAGATCAATCTTGGCGGATTAAAATTATCGCTCATAATATTTTTAGTTGTCTTTGTTTGGTCAATGGTCGAAAGCATCACACACAATTCAAAGCAGATAGATTTCGGACCGCAAGAAGTTCTAGCAATTTCAGAAGCTGCACCTGACAGTATTAAGACAGAAACGAACTGGGTGATCGCACGCAAACCTCACATCGGGTATTATTTGGATATGTCGTACAGAAAAATTCCTTTTGTAAGTACATACGACAGCTTAATCACTTGGATGAGAGAAAAAGAAGCCGATTACTTTTTCGTCAGTTCATTTGAAGCACAGACTTTAATGTCGTACACAACAAATCAAAACGAGCAGCAGAAGTTTTATAATTTGTTGAATGCAGAAGCCCTAAAACCAGAGTTGATCCCGGTCACATATATGAATTATCCGCCTGCGGTTCTGTATAAATTAATTAGATGACATAATTTTTTGCGTAATGAATCCGAATCAAAGTTTTTCCAATGTCATTCTGAGCAGAACGAAGAATCTCAATAAGTCATTTAGAATCAGAGATATTCCGCTTTTCTTGTGGATAATTCTATCCATCGGATTTATCGCGCGAATTATTTTTTCAATCTCACTTGAGTATTCAATCGTTCATGGAATTTCATCTGATGACAGCTATTATTATTTCCGAATTGCTCAGAACATTGCGAATGGTTTTGGTTCAACCTTCGATCAATTAACACCGACCAATGGATACCAACCTTTGATAATGATCCCATTGATCTTAATTTACTCACTATTCGCTTACACTGAAATTTTATTGCCAGTAATCATTGGGCAAATTTTCCTCACAATCGTTAATCTCTTTGCGGCGATTTTAACATATAAATTGATGATGCGATTGAGTGATGGCTCGAAGCTTGCTTCAATTATGACTGTTACTTTTCTTTATCTTAATCCGGTTTTTATTGCAATTAATTTTAAAAGTCTTGAAACAAATCTCTATTGGTTTTTCCTTGTTTTGTTTCTTCTCTACTATTTTAAGAACAAAGAGATTGAATCATTTAAGATTGATTTTATTTCTGGAATTTTAATTTCACTCGCTGCACTTTCGCGGCTTGATGGTGCCTTTATTATCGCAGCGTTGGCTTTGTACATTTTTTTTAGAAAATCATCTTCGGTTTTGGTGAGGATTAAGAAAATATCTAATGTTGGATTGGGGTTCTCATCACTTTTCGTTCCGTACTTGATTTATAATCAAATTGTTTTTGGACATTTTGTACCGATAAGCGGCAGGGCAAAAGTTTTTCATAATCACAGAGCAGTGCTGGAACAAGTCGGAAGCTACTTCTCGTTCGATTTTATTTTGTACGAAATAAAAAGATTTTTCTTTCCGTTCAACTTCGATCTTTTCAAACATCGGGGATTTGGAACATTTGAACAAATTTTCGTGGTAGTGGGATTAGTTATTTTATTTTTGATCGTAATTTATCTTTTCAAATCGAAACTAATTCATCAAATACTCAGCCGTTTTAATGTACTCGGATTCTTCTTTCTATTCTTGTTGTTCCATTATTCATTTTACACACTCTACTTTTGGGAATATCGATTCTATTATTTCTTGCCTGAGATCATCACAGCGGCAATTTTCTTTGGTCTGCTCATTGATGAAATAAAAAACAGATGGAATAGAAATGAACCGAAAAACAGAATTGTCTGGAATAAGGTATCCCTCTCAGTCATGATTATTTTGCTCGCGGGTTATGTTTTTGCTGCGAGACAAATTTTCACAGCCCAGCATGAACAGACACTCGCATACAAATCAAGTTTGTGGATCAAAGAAAATATTCCTTTGGATAAAATTCTTGGCTCGGCGAATACAGGAATTCTTTCTTACTTCACGCAAATGCGTTTTGTGAATCTTGATGGAATGGTGAACAACGATGAACTTATAACCGCCATAAAAAACGGGGAAGAAAGTTATTTCGATTATTTGAAAAAGTATAAAATCGAATACTTCAGCGATTATTTTTTGGGTTCGATTCCTGAAAACAAATATAATTTCCCGAAAATCTTGAATGACAAATATTCCATTATTCATGTAGTTACTGATGAAAATCTGAAATATCAATTGCTGAATCACATGTTAATCATCAAATTGCAGTTATGAAGAAGAAAATTTGCATCGTTGGTCCAGCTTATCCTTACCGCGGAGGAAATGCTTTGTTTGTGGCTCATCTTTATTCCGCATTATCCGAAACGTACGACGTTCAAGTAATTAATTTTACAAAGCTTTATCCGAAGCTTTTCTTTCCGGGAACCCGGCAGGAAGATGTAAGTCAAGTAGGAATTAAAACTCATCCATCAGAAAGAATAATTGATTCGACAAATCCATTTACTTGGTTTAAAGCTGTGCGAAAGATTAAATCACTTAATCCGGATTTGATCGCATTCATCTGGTACAATCCATTTTTCGGAATGACGTTTAACGTTATCTCCGGCAGATTAAAAAAATATTTTCATGGTAAAGTATTGTTCATCGCTGAGAATATTATCTCGCACGAAGCACGGTTCATAGATTCATTTTTAACTAAAATTGCACTCCGCCACGCGGACAAGTTTTTGGTTCTTTCTGAGATAGTCGAGAAAGGAATTAAAGAACTTTATCCAGGCAAAAATGTTTTCCGTTCATCGCTTCCGATTTACGATTGTTACCAATTCGATAGCTTGATAACAAAAACAGATGCGAGAAAGAAAATTGAACTCCCAACAGATAAAAATGTGATTTTGTTCTTCGGGTATATTCGTGCATACAAAGGACTCATGTATTTGATAGAAGCAATGCCCAATGTTTTGAAGTTCGATCCTGATGCAATGCTATTAGTTGTAGGAGAATTTTACGAAGAGAAAGAAAAATACTTCGATGCTGTAAAAAGTCTTGGATTAGGAAGAAATGTGAAGTTTGTGGCGGAATTTGTTCCGAATGAGGATGTCGGTTTGTACTATACGGCTTCGGATCTGGTTGTGCTGCCGTACAAGTCAGCAACTCAAAGCGGAATTTTGAACATTGCGTATGGATTTAAGAGACCTGTTGTGGTAACGAACGTCGGTGGACTCCCAGAATTAGTCGAAGAAGGAAAAACAGGTTTTATTGTTGAGGCAAACAATCCAAACACAATTGCCGAAGGAATTGTAAAATATTTTTCTTCTAAGGATAAATCAAAATTCGAAAAAAATATTGAAGAGTTCGTCCAAAAGAGTGGATTCAAATCGATAGAAGCCGTATTCGAAAAAATATTTAATTCTCCATGAAACTTTGTGGTCTCTGTGATGAAATTCTTTTCCTTTCACAGAGATTTACTGAGAAGGCACGGAGATGCATTGAGCAGCAGAATAACTTCTACTATATTTTTCTATTGAGATACTTGCTTAGATAAATTCTCAATTTTTTAAAAAGTTGAGTTTACAACTAACTCATTTAAGCTGATACCTGTATAAACCTTTTTTTACACCGTCCATTACAACATACAAGAAGTTGTTTTTTGGGTCATATCCAAGTAGTGTTTTCTTATTAATATCTGAGCCAAGCTTGCTCCAAGTACTGCCTTTATCTTTTGAGATATAGACGTAACTGCTATCACTTCCTTTGTAGGTTGCAGTAACGAATAATTGATCCTCAAGATTTATAAGGATATCACTAAATGATGAGCGGTTAAAATCATCATTATTGATTTTTGTAAATGTTGCGAATGCGTCATTTGTAATGCCAAGAAATTCATTAACACTTTGTGAAATAATTCCAAAACCGAACAAAGAATATTTACTTAAGCAATGCTGTATAAAATTATTATCTGGGTAAGAGAAAAATTTCCATGAATTACCAATGTCGGTCGTTCTATATATACCTCTAGATGCATCGGAATATAAAATTGTTGGTGGAGTTAAATAATTTATTGAAATATCTAATGGAATTTCGCCTGGTCTTGATAATTTTTCGCTTAATTCATACCAATAACTACAATTTTCTTTGCTTTTTATTAGACTACCAGAAAAGAATGGAGCGCATTCTTCAGTACCTCCATAGATTACACCTCCTACATACGGATCAACAGTAAAAACTTTTATGTATTGTGTCGAACTTTGGGGTATGCCTGAATCTGCCGGCATCCATGAATAACCATAATCTGATGATTTAAAGAAATAAATTATCCATCTATTAAATTTTTCATTGAAAATACGAGCTAAGGCATTTCTATTTGAAAAATAAACCATATTTGAATTGACTTTATCCCACATAAGATAAGCAGCTGGATAATTGAACATTTCAATATTGGACCATGTTTTCCCATAATCATTTGTGACGTAAAGCATGTTTTCATCAGTTGAGGCAATTATTCTCCATGGTTCTATTTCGTTAATCGCAAAATTAGTTACCTTTTTATTTTCTAGACCAATTAAATCAAATTCACCAGTTTGAGGTTGAAACTTTGGAAGATTAGAATCTGTTTCAACAGGGGACTCTTTTTTGCAGCTAATAAACCCAATAAAGACAATTAAGAAAAGGATTATTTTTAACACTTCTTTCATTTTATATCTCCTTATAATTGATAAAAATGTACTCACTGTTTATTTAATAATTATGAATTTCTTTAACTAAGTAAAAGAATTTGAGTTTAGGACGATTTTAGTGTGCCTAATCATTTCAATTTTCCTTATATGAATCCTGTCGTATTCTCATCAATATTATCAATAGATGAGAGACAAGCCCAAACCTCCGCTTTTATTTGTGAAACTAAGGAGTGCGAAACTTTTCTTCTGTCTGGAACTGAACTCCAACAGAGGGTATATATATAATAATGTAAGTAAGTAAGTAAGTAAGTAAGTAAATATTCGCCCTAAAAATTTTTAAACGAGAAACATAAAATAGCAACCGACTATTTAGTTTATATGGGTTCATTTTCCCGTCTTGCTTCTGTGTGAATTTGCATAAAATCATTTATCTTGTCGAGTAAAAAATGCGATTATTCACGGTTTTAAAATTTACAGTTTTGCTGCAGTCATCATAAAAGAATCAGAACTGCGAACAAACTTTCAATTTCTCTGTACAGCTTTGTGGTTCTCTGTGTAACTCTGTGGTGAATTTTTTTTCACAGAGGAGGCACGGAGAAACACAGAGAGGGAAAAAATATTCTGAGTACCAATCAATAAACCTCATCTGGAAAATGATTAAAAGATTTGTTTACCCTCTCAATTTCTTACAGATAGCTCCTCGGATCCTGCCTGTTTCTTAACACTATTGTAAATAAATCAACTTCTTAGTCGTAGTAAATGAGCCAGCAGTAAGTTGATAAAAATATACTCCAGAACTCAAACCATATTTACTTGCATTGAACTCAATTTCGTATTCGCCGGGTTCCTTAGCCTCATTGACGAGCATTGCGATCTCTCTGCCAAGTAAATCATAAACTTTTAATTGTACATTGTACATTCTCCATTGTCCATTAACAATCGAGTATTTGATTATAGTTTTTGGATTGAATGGATTTGGATAGTTTTGAAATAGCTTGAAATCATACGGTTTAGTTAAATTACCGTCGTCAACTCCAATAGTTCCGTAATGGTCTTCTCTTCGAACGCCAAAGAGTGCTAACTTACCATCTGAACTATCTTCCCAAACAGTGTAGGTGATTAATTTGTAAAATCCATTTTGATATTCAACTACACCAACTGTTGGCTTCGAGTATGGATATTTTACATAAATCAAAGAATCTTTCAAATTACCGAGTGTACCGCCAACTACATAAACAAAATTTGAGTCGCCTCGTTTTAGTTTATAAGTATGACGAAATGAAATACTATTTGTATCATAAAGTTTGTTCGCTGATCCAATAGAAAAATGCATATTAACATCCGAAGTTTCGATAAAATCATCTTGGTTTATTCTCCTTGCCAGATAATTTTTTCCAAAATCATTCGGTTTTGTGAAGTAATAAACTTGCTTCTTTTCATTGATAATACTTTCGAAGGTCAAGTAGTATTGATAAAATTTTGGATTACTACAATACCCACTATCAAAAGTTGTTTTTTCCATACTCCATAAACTATCTCCAAAGGATTTAGATTTATGAACAATTTTAGGAGGTTTACCTAATTCGTCTCGTACTGCAAACATATAACCTGATATTTTCCCTTCTACTAAATAAACCGATCCAGTCGGACTATGATATTTTACACTGTCTGATGCTTGAAAAATTACATTTACAAGCTTATCGACGCCATTAAATAACAAGTGAAAGACAGTATTGTTTTTTTTATATGTTAAGTTGATTTCGTCATAGTTTTCGAACGAATGAGATATTTCACTTGCTTCTTCTTCGTTATCACTCGAGTTAACTAAATATTCCCGTGAATTCCAAAAAGTATCAAATCCTGAACTATAAGCAATATCCGCATTACCGGATTCATCTGACTCCCAAATAATATAAAAACCAGCCATTTGTAAAAACTTGCCACTCGTATTTTTGTTATTGAAATTATTATTTGTAATTTTTATTCGATTCATGAAACTGTCTCTATGAGTATCATAGTTTAGAATACAAATGTTTGACGTTGTATCATTTTTTTCTTCAAAGATCAAAATTGATCGGTCTGCTGTTATGCTTGCCGCTATCGAAGGACGAACACAATTAAGTGGAAGATTAGTTAATTTTTTTACAAGTATCGACTGGCTTTGTGCATTTAGTAAAGGTAGAATCAAAAAGATTAAAGTCATTTTTTTCATTTTCTGAACCTCCTTAATTACCTTAATAAAATCATTTTTTTTGCTTCGGTATATTTTCTTGAAGTAATTTGATAGAAGTAAATTCCACTTGGATTATTTGTTGCATCCCAAATGATTTCATAACTGCCTTTTTGTTTAACTTCATCCATCAAGGTAATTACTTCTCGACCTAATATATCAAATATTTTCAATTTAATTTTAGTAATTTCATTTACTGAGAAACTTATCTTAGTTTTACTATTAAAAGGATTGGGATGATTCTGTCCCAGATAATTTTCTATTAAATTATTTTCGCTAACTGATTTTTCAATCGGTAAACCCCTGACTCTTGTAGATACGGAATCAGATGGTACTGACTCTTTAGATTGATTATCATTTGCTGTGACTTTGTAATAAATGTTACGCTCATTGGGAATTGGCGGACCTGTAACACATCGTTCGGCTACATCTATGAAGAACGTATCTGTGGTTGTTGCGTAATACTGGAAGCCTGATTCACTCGAGTTTCTCTTGTATATTTTATAGTTCGTAATATCAGGCTCGGAATTCCTATACCATTTTAGAATTGGATTATTATCTACACTGCAAGATATTATTAAATTTTGTGGCTTTGATGGAGCGGCAAGTTCAGGATTCGAAGTATAGAAGTTTACATAAAAGATATTTAGAGTATCTTTAATTATTTCTATACAAATGTTATTTGTGTCAAGTATACTTTGTGAGTTTCTTCTAGTGATTGGATTGCTCCAAGGAGAAAAAACTCGATTTAAACCTATATTGAAAAAATCATGTTCATCTCCCAAATAGTCATTATGATTAGCTGTAATATTACAAGAAAAATATGAAGACTTTTTATCTCGCAAATTCATTTCATTTTCACCAAAGATTCCATTCATTGATATTTTATTAAATGGAAAATTATATATCCAACCTGAATCTGTAGTAGTTGTGCCATCCGGAAGTAAACAATCAAACCAAGTATGCCAAGTCTTTTCCCAATTCCATTTACCGTCGGCACACTCTATATGAGAAGGACCACCAGTTATTCGGGTAGATCTTGATATTAATAATCCGTTACCAGGATTTCTGAGTGGACCGTCATTATACTTCAACCAACTACTTAAGTAATAAGATATTGGTTTTCTATTTTCGATTAAGAAATGATCCTTGTAAAATGAATAACCTGGGGTAACGACAGGTACTTTTATTACTTTACCCGATGTAATTCCATCTGAGATTGGAACGTTTGATTGGTTTGAGATAATCGAATCTATAACAGCCCAACCCAATTTAATTCGTTCAAAAGCATGCATAGGGCCCGCAGTATTACCGTCCATTAAACTAAAATTACCAAATTTGTAATGTGTGGGTCCAAAGAGATAATGCCCAATTTCATGAACAAGAACAGGTAATCCACCATGTAAATCAGTTACACCATTTTGAAATGTACCTGATGTTAATACACTTGCGCTTATAGTAACATTATCAAGTGTTAATGTTGTTAGTCCGTTTCCAAATCTTTCTCTTGTTCCAGTAAGTCCAGAGATTCCCTGATAGCCACTAATTGCGTTGATGTCTTTTAATTTCCAATCCAATTCTAAGGTATTAGCAAAACGAAAACATATCATTATCATATCAACTACACCGTCAGGTTCATTTTTTATCCCATTACAATTGTAGTCATTCGGGTCCCAATTATCATAATCATCGAAGCATACCCATGGGTCTATATTTGTTAATATTTCTTCAACTAAGTATCCGAGATGACGACCATTATCAATCCAGTAGTGACTTTGCTCATGTTCAGGTATATAGAGTTCTGGGTAGACATCTCCAATTACATCAAACCTGCCACCGGACATATCTCGAAAATAACCGCTTATACTTGGATGAGGATAATTTAACCACAAAGCAGGGGCAATGATGCTGCTCGTCCATGAGGGAAGAGTATTTTGGGAAGAAGGCCAAAGGTCGGTAAAAGGAGATAAATCAAATGTGTCATCAGAAAATTTACAGAAGACAACTAATGCTCTTACAATACCATTTGGGCCAAATGCAGGAATTTTAACAGACTCTTTGAAATGTTCTTCGCCCAGTTCATAATCTAACTTATCAAAAAGTTGGGCATATGTAAGATTTGAACAAGTAAAGATAGAAAGTAATGTAACACTCAAAAACATTATTAAATGTAACTTGTCGATATTAAAAGAAAGCTTACTTTTTTTCATCTTTTACTCCTTTAGTTTCTAAATTGAAGTTTGATACTATCTTTGTGTGTCCAATCATCTCAATTTTCCTTATGTAAATCCTGTCGTATTCTCATCAATATTTTCGATAGATGAGCGACAAGCCCAAACCTCCGCTTTTATTTGTGAAACTAAGGAGTGCGAATAGGTTCTTCCGTCTGAGAACGAAGCCGCTCCAACAACGGGTGTATATATAATATAGTAAGTAAGTAAGTAAGTAAGTAAGTAAGTAAGTAAATATTCGCCCTAAAAATTTTTAAATGAGAATCAATAAATAGCAGCCGACTATTTAATTTATATGGGTTCATTTTCTCTTAATGTTACTGTGTGAATTTGTGCAATAAAAAGTCTTATGTCAAGTAAAAAATGTGTTTTTTCACGGTTTTTAAAATTTACAGTTTAGCTGGAGTCATCACAAAAAAAAGAAGCAGAACTGCGTACAAGCTTGTAATTACTCTGTGCAACTTTGTGGTCTCTGTGGTGAAATTATTTTCTTTCACAGTGAATCACAGAGAAGGCACGGAGGGGCACTGAGAGGAGTAGGTACTCCAATTTTATTTTTCTATTTGCCTAGTTCTATCCAACCATTTTTTCCCTAACTGCGTCAACCTCTTGGGTAATTTCGTTAAACGTTAAGGGAATTTTTTCAAGTGCGTTCTGCAATTTCTCGAATCTTTGCTTTAACGTAAGCTTATCGATAAACTTGGCTAATTCAATTCTTGGTGTATATTAAAACTTAGTTGAAAATTAAAAGGAGAGCCCCCAAATTAAATTATTAAAAAATAAAAAAAACAAACAAAAGGAGTCTCTCAGATGCAAAATAGTAAAATCAATAAGGAAAAGCTTGAAAGGTTTTTAAGTCAAACGAAGTGTGCTGGATACATCAGTATTTTGAAATGGAAAAACTGCAGACCAATATCCAATTAGGTATTATATAAATTGTAACTACACAATAACTTCCTCTGTGCAGCTTTGTGGTTCTCTGTGGTGAATTTTTTTTCTTTCACTGAGACTCACAGAGAAGGCACGGAGGAACACGGAGTAGGGGAATTGCCAACATCGTTTCTCCCTAAAGCTCAAACCACTTAATTAAATCAATAATCGGCTTTGAAATTCACTATTTGGCTACTCATTTCAGTTATTGAATCTTCTAAATCATTCCTGTAATTTTACAAGCCAAAACAAGAATTTTCAGAAAAGAAATTGGAATTATCCGAAAGAGAAAAAAATATTCTTAGGTGTGTGGTTCAGAATTTTGTTCTGACTGCCAATCCTGTAGGTTCACGAGTGATCAGCAAGAAATTCGAACTGGGACTAAGTCCCGCAACTATTCGAAATGTAATGTCTGACCTTGAATCAATGGGATTGATCTATCATCCGCACACTTCGGCCGGTCGCGTTCCGACGGACAAAGGATACAGATTCTATGTCGACCTTTTGATGGACACTCCGCATTTAACTGCACATGAGAGGAAATCAATTGATAAAGGAATTGCATTAGATTCTGAACCCGACGACGAAATCCTGAAAACTGCATCTAATATTTTAGGAAGAATTTCGTCGCAGCTTGCAATGGTTTCGTATCCAAGCATTAATAAATCAGTCCTTGAGAAGATTCAATTAGTAAAGCTTCCGCACAATGTACTTATGGTAATCCTTTCATTGAAAAGCGGAATTATCCGAACAATCAGCTTAGAATTTTCTATTGAGCTTGAATCTCGAAAACTTGAACAGGCTCAAAGTATAATCAATGAAAGAATTGCCGGCTTGACTCTCTTGGAGATCAAGAAGACTTTTGTAGAAAGATTCGAGGATCTGAAAAACGAAAAATCCGGTGTTGTGAGACTTTTCCTCAATTCGGTTGAAAAGATTTTTTCGGAAGAAAAGGAAACTGACAAAGTTCATATTTCCGGAATGGGAAACATTTTCAAATCACCGGAATTTAAGAGTGCTGAAAATATTCAAGGCATAATCGAGCTCATGGAAGACAAAGAGATAATTCTGCACATCTTGGATCGTGCTAAAGAAATGAGTGATGACGAGATTATGGTCTCAATTGGCGCCGAGAATGTTTATGATAAATTGAACGATTACAGTCTGATAACGGCTTCATATAAATCTGGCGATGCAGGTGGAGTTTTAGGAATGATCGGACCACGAAGAATGAACTATTCGAGGATGATAGCAATTGTTGGTTATATGTCCAAAATGTTAACAGAAGTTTTAAGTAAAAAATTACAAGACTAAATGAAATTCAAATCGAAAAAGATGGAGAAAAAATTGACCGTAGAAAAAAATGAACAATCAAATTCAAGCACAAAAGATGAACAATTGGCTGATGAACAAGTTAGTGATAAATTGAATGGAGATGAAAAGGAAGCAGCAGCCGAAAAACCTTCAGTTGAAACGGAAATCCAAAGACTGGAAGCTGAGAACAAAGAATTGAAAGACAAATTTCTCAGAAAGGTTGCTGAATTTGAAAATTACAAAAGAAGAATTGAGAACGAGCAAATAAACTTTTTCAAATATGCAAATGAAAATCTAATCAAAGATCTTTTAACCATTCTAGATGATTTTGAAAGATCTCTCAATTTCACAAATGGAGAGACGAATCAAAACAACGTGCTTGAAGGAATAAAATTAATCCGAGATAAATTTCAAAAAATTCTGTTGAATTACGGACTAAGACATATTGAAGCTTTGAACAAGCCATTCGATTTTCATCTGCACGAAGCTTTGCTTCAAGTTCCGAAAGAGGGAGTTCCTCCACATACCGTGATTGAAGAAGTTGAAAAAGGATACATGCTCAAAGATAAAGTCATTCGTCACACGAAAGTAATTGTTTCATCGGATGAAGAGCAAATCGATGAAAGCAAAAATGATTCAAGTGAAAACAGAAATGAGAAAGAAAAAGAATAAATGACTAAACGTGATTATTACGAGATACTTGGTGTTTCAAAAAATGCATCCGGTGATGAAATAAAAAAAGCGTACCGCAAGCTTGCGATGCAGTACCATCCTGATCGTAATCCAGGCAACAAAGATGCTGAAGAAAAATTTAAAGAAGCCGCGGAAGCTTACGAAGTGCTAAGCGATCCTGAAAAACGCCGAAGATTTGATCAATTCGGTCACGCGGGAATGAAGGGAACTGACTTCCGTGAATACACAGACATTAATGATATCTTCAATTCATTCAGGGATATATTTTCAGGTTCTGGATTCGGTGGTGGAATTTTTGACGACTTCTTTGGCGGCAGCACTTCAACTCGTTCCAGAAGAAGAGGCAGCACAGGTCAGCCCGGAAGCGATTTGCGGGTAAATTTAAAATTAACTTATGAAGAAATTGCTGCCGGCGTTTCTAAAAAAATCAAAATCAAGCGTCATAAAAAATGCGGCGAATGCAATGGAACAGGCGCAGATAAAGGAAGCTCACTTGAAACATGTTCTGCATGCAATGGATCGGGAGAAGTTCGGCAAGTTTCCCGCTCAGTGTTTGGACAATTTGTAAATATTGCGACTTGCAGCAATTGCAGCGGCGAAGGAAAAGTTGTCAAAACGCCATGTTTGACTTGCAAAGGTGACGGCAGATTAGCAGAAGAATCAACAATATCAGTGAATATTCCTGCAGGCGTCTCGAATGGAAATTATCTTACACTGAGAGGTGAGGGCAATGTCGGCAAGAGAAATGGGCCCGCTGGCGATATAGTTGTTGTCATAGAAGAGAAGTCGCATGAAGTTTTTACACGCAACGGAGATGATATTATTTATGAGTTGTACTTATCAATTCCGGAAGCAATACTTGGCGGCGAAGTCGAAGTGCCAACTTTAAATGGTCGTGCAAAAATTAAGATTGATGCAGGAATTAGTCCCGGAAAAATTCTGCGGATGAAAAATAAAGGATTTCCAAATTTGAACGGTTACAAAACCGGCGATCAATTAATCTATGTGAATGTCTTCATACCAGATAAACTCAGTCCAAAAGAAAAGGAAATGGTTAAATCGATGATGGTAAGCCCGAATTTCTCACCAAAAGAGAGAAGCAAAAAAACCAAATCGATTTTTGAACACATCAAAGATGTATGGAATTGAGATTAGTCGTTTAGACTTTGAGTTTTCGCGCCGTTGCGAATAAAATTATAAGTTTGCTTTAAGAAGATTTTATAGACACGAAGACACCAAGGCACGAAGTGGTGTAAAACATTCGCCAATAATTGAAATACTTGATAATTAATAAAATATAATCTGATATGTTTAGTTTAAAAGATCTTTCACCAAAAAACTATTTAACAAAGAACGAGATCAGAGTTCTTTCAGTGATTCTTGGATTGGGAGGTGTAGGAATTGGCGTAAATCTTTTTAACTCTTGGCAGGCTTCAAAAAACAATCAATTTGAAAAAACAAATATAGATAGTATATTTACTGAAATTTTTCGTGCAGATTCTGTTCAAAAAATAAATGTTTATTCATCCGATTCGCTGCGAAGCATGTACTTCAAGGTCGAACAAAAAAGCAAAAAGGATGAATTAAAACCAGGAAGCATAAACATCAATACTGCTTCAAAAAGTGATTTGACTAAATTACCCGGTATCGGCGAAAAGACTGCTGATAGAATTATTGAATATAGAACAAACGTAAAGAGATTTAAATCAAAGGATGACTTGATGAATGTGAAAGGTATCGGGCAAAAGAAATTTGAAGCTTTGAAAGAATTTATAACCTTAAAATAAAAGATCCTTGGAGGAAAGATGACCTCGCGGAAAGAACCGACATACATCCACGTAATTTTATTATTAGTTGCTGCAGGCTTAGTTTACTTATTAATTCGCGTTGCGATACTTGACCCGCAGGAAGTAATTGAGCAAGAAAAGTATTTCAGAGAAGAATCAAGACTTCGAATGACAAATATTAAAGAGGCAGAAGTTCTTTATCGAAACAAGTTCAGTAAGTTCACGGATAGTTTTGATTCGCTGTTTAATTTTATCAACACAGACACAATTATCAGTGCAAAAAAAGATTCAATATTTAAGAAGTTAAAATCCGGTACTTTTGTATTGGATTCTTTAATGTTCTCACCGAAGAGTAATTCACGCTACATTCTTCAAATAGACACAACTACAACGAGCGATACTGTGGTAAATCAAAGAGGGAAATTCCTGCGCGTTGATACAAAAACCACTATGGGCAACCGCTATTATCTTGAATGTCCGGATGGTTATGGTACTGTTGGAGATTTAAAGAACGATCTCAAGATCAATGTTCCATCCTGGGGACAATAAAATAAAAGTTTAATGGATGAAAAAATTTACTCAGTGGGATTTTCAATTTCAAAAGAAAATCTCTACTGGGTAATTTTGTGCGAAAAAGACGATGGACGAATCGAACTTAAAAACCTTGATAAATTTCAATTCAATTCTCCGCTCGACTATTCCGATCTCTTAAGCCAAGAAAACAGATTAAAAATTTATAACTCGATTCAAAAGCAGGCAGAGTCCGGAAAATTCGTCGGGCTCAAAGCTAATCTCTGTTTGGATTCCGCAATTTCGTTCATCACTAAAATTCCAATAGATGCAAATTTAAATACAGAGGAGATAGAGAATCAGCTCCATTGGGAATTTACAGTTCTGATTGGGGAAAAGAACATAAAAGATTATCATTTGTTCTATCATAAAGTAAAATCTCCACCGAATGATAGTGCAAATTCGCTAATAGTTTTGATTGTCAGAAAAAGATTTATCTCCTTCTTCAAAAACATCTTTGAGGATTTAAACATTAATATCAGTGTAACGGATGTTGATCACTTTTGTGCAGAAACATCCTGCAGATATAATTACGCGGATTTCAATAATCGTCATTCAATTCTTGTATCGGAAAAGAATTCATTGGTGGAAATTAGTGTGATCGACAAAGGGGAATTTTTTAATTACCGACACATAAAGAAAAGCAATGACGAAACACTCGTCGATATTTTTCAGAAACATTTTCTGGATTTAACAAAAAGTAGATCGCAGAATTCACCTCCGAAATTTTTTCTGAGTACAGAAAAGATTTCAAAGAAAGCGTTCACAGAACTTACATCTAGTTTCCCGGTAGATATTGAATTAATAAATCCCTTCAAGCAATTCATTATTAACAAGGAAGTGATCAACTCGCCCGCCTATGAAAACTTTCATTGCTTTGCACCATCGGTTGGAATTGCTCTAAGGCGGAGTTAGCATGAGGATTATCTCAGGTGAATTCAAAAGCCGAAGAATCAAGTCCGCAAAAATTGATGGACTTCGTCCTGCGACTGACCGATACCGTGAAACTCTATTTAACATTTTAAATAATCACTTTGATTTTGAAGGTATCAGCGTCTGCGATATTTATGCAGGAACAGGTGCTGTCGGTTTTGAATGCCTGAGCAGAGGTGCGGCTCATTGCACTTTCGTGGAAAAACAAACTCCGGTTGTTAATCTTTTAAAAGAAAATGCTGCTGATTTGAAGGTGCTGGATAAAATTCAAATCATCAACGATTCGGCAGATAGGTTTACAGATAGAACATCCGCTAAATTCGATCTAATTTTTGCTGATCCGCCATATTTCACTTTTGATATTTATAAGACATATGACAATATTATGCAAAGAAAACTCATCGTTGAAAACGGAATTTTGATCATTCAGAGAAGCAAAGAAACTTTGAAAGAAGACGAGGAGCATTTTTCGAAAAAAGTTTTTAAGTTGATTGGTGATGATGCTGTTTATCTTTTCAAATTTTAGAAAGTAAGTCAAATGGAAAAAATCGTAATTTATCCCGGTACATTCGATCCTATTACACTTGGACATCTTGATGTGATCCAACGTGCTGCGAGTTTATTCGATAGAATTATAGTTTCAGTTCTAGTGAATGCTTCTAAAGCTCCGCTTTTCACTAAAGAAGAACGAATGGAAATGATCAAAGAGGCAGTCGCAGATTATAAGCACGTCGAAGTGGATGAATTCGATGGATTGCTTGTTGAATATGCAAAGCGAAAAAATGCAGTCGCGATAATTCGCGGGCTTCGTGCAATAAGCGACTTTGAGTATGAGTTCCAAATGGCTTTGATGAACAGAAAGATATCCGATGGAATCACTACGGTTTTTCTTATGCCGCATGAGAAATATACTTATCTAAACTCTACAATTGTACGCGAACTCGCCCGGCTTCATGCAGATGTATCGGAATTTGTACCTAAATGCGTCATAAATAGATTGAACAATAAATTTAGTTAAATGGCTATGTTTTCTCCGTTCTAATAGTGGGATAGAGAAATCCATCGTTCAGGAAGATGTTTCCGCACTTCATTTTTTGACAATTCCGAAATATTTCTTTAACTTTGCAAGCTAAAATTTCAAAGATAAGTATGCCATTTGGAGAACTTTAAATATGAAACAGGAACGAATTACCAAATCAGCAAGAGAAATCGATATAGATAAGAAATGGTATGTCGTAGACGCTAAAGATCAGATCGTTGGACGATTTGCTTCGAACGTAGCCCGCATTTTAAGAGGCAAGCATAAACCAATTTTTACGCCTCATGTAGACAGCGGTGATTTTGTTATCGTGATTAATGCTGACAAAGTAAGATTTTCAGGAAAAAGAGAAACACAAAAAACATATTTCAGGCATTCGATGTATCCAGGCGGAGCGAAGACTGTATCATTCCGCGATTATATGCAGAAAAATCCCGAATACATTTTAGAGCATGCAATTAAAGGTATGATTCCCAAAAACCGGCTTGGAACCAGAATTTCCAAAAAGCTGAAAGTTTATGCAGGCGAATCGCATCCTCACGCAGCTCAAAAACCTGAAGTATTAAAATTTTAGTTTAGGAGAATTTAATGGCTGATAAAATAGCTGTTGGAAGAAGAAAGACATCTGTTGCACGAGTAACTATTAGACCCGGTTCTGGCAATGTGACTATCAATGATAAAACTATCGATGAATATCTTCCTACTGAAGTCGATAAAAGAATGGCTTTAGCACCGGTTGAAGCAGTTGAAGCTCAGGGAAAATATGATTTCTTAGTCGCCGCACATGGCGGTGGAATTGCCGGGCAGGTCGGAGCAATCAAACTCGGAATTGCACGTGCATTGCTATTGGTCGATGAAGAGTTTCGACCAAAGCTGCGTCAAGGTGGATTTCTTACACGAGATTCGAGAATGGTTGAACGTAAAAAATACGGCCGTCCGAAAGCTCGTAAGAGATTCCAATTCTCGAAGAGATAAGATTTTTATTAATAAGCATATTCGTGGATCTGATTGAGTGTGTCCCGATCGATCGGGATCTCAATCGGAGTTGAAGCGGATAGAAGAAAAACAAAAAAGGAGATATATGATCAATATTGGTTTAACCGAATTGTTAGCATCAGGTGCGCACTTTGGGCACCTAACCCGCCGATGGAATCCCAAAATGAAACCCTACATTTTTATGGAAAGAAACGGGATTCATATTATTGATTTAAACAAAACAAAAGAATATTTATTTAAAGCTGCTGATGAGCTTGAGAAAGTTGCAATGGAAGGGAAGAAGATCCTTTTCGTTGGAACTAAGAAACAAGCAAAAGATGTGATTAGAACTGAAGCGTTGCGTTCTGGAATGAATTGGGTAAGTGAAAGATGGCTCGGTGGAATGTTAACGAATTTCGTGACTATCCGAAAATCTATCAAACGTTTGCAGAATATCGAAAAGATGGAAAACGACGG
>Ga0194112_10002156_pt1 | contig 28477 bp, 30 predicted proteins | sample TA2MahC400mmetaG_FD_146191 | JGI IMG/M metagenome (GOLD analysis project Ga0194112, IMG submission 146191) | Freshwater microbial communities from Lake Tanganyika, Tanzania - TA2015016 Mahale Deep Cast 400m | ecosystem: Environmental > Aquatic > Freshwater > Lake | place: Tanzania: Lake... | reverse complement strand
TCAATACAGAACCGGTGCATCCGGTTTAACAAGGCGCATTCTTCGGGGCCTTATACACGGGCCGCTTTTCCTGGAATCCTCACCTCCTCGTATTACCTCGAATACGGTAGAGAGAAAATGCTCTCCAAAAGAAGGGTCCTCATCTCTGAAGTTTTGAAGAAGGCAGGGATTGTGACAGCGGGATTCCATTCCAACCCTTACGTCAGTGCCTATTTTGATTGGAACAGGGGATGGGATCTCTTTTATGACTCCATGGAAGATGAAGTAGATGACATGGTCCCATATATCAAGGCCAAGGAAATAAACAATAAGGTTGGGAAATGGTTATCTTCGCATATCGGATCGGAAAGGGAGTATAAACCATTTTTCCTCTGGTTACATTATATGGATATTCATGAGCCTTACATCCCTGAACAGGAATATATCGATTTGATCGATTCATCCATCCATCTGAGTAAGGACGAAATGTTCAAACTTTTTAAAGATGTCCTGTTGAAGCGGGATGTTTCGGATAGAGGGAAAGTAGAAATTTTAAGAAAGCTTTACTGTGCTCACGTCCGAGAGGTGGATGATGCGGTGAGGGAATTTTTTGAGATTCTGGAGAGATGGAATGTTTTAAAGAATTCCTGGGTCATTCTGACGACCGATCATGGAGATGAATTTGGGGAGCATGGTGGTCTTTCTCACGATGGGAAGATGTATTCGGAGCTCGTTCATGTGCCCTTAATCATCTATGAGCCTGGAAGGGAAAAGGCCGAAGTGTGCAACACTTTGGTGAGTACGATCGATATATCACCAACCATTCTCTACCTTTTCGGCCTTAAACCTGTAGAAACCTTTCAGGGACATTCCTTGCTCCCTCTTGATAATTATCCTGTTAAAGGTGTTTTCGGTGAAGCAGTTGATAAACATGGAAGCCAGGAGAAGGGTGAAGAGAAGGAGGTCCATTACTATAGGGAAAAAGATCTGAAGATTATCTATCATGAAAGGGGTGATTCTTGGGAACTGTATGATCTCAAGGCCGATCCATTGGAGTTGAAAAATATTGCCGAGACTTCACCCGAAGCGGAGAGAATGAAGGAAAAAGTGAGATCGAGGGTAAGGCGATATCAGAGGTAAAGAAGACAGATTTCCATCTTCTATTAGGTCATTCCCGCGCAATCGGGAATCAAGAAAAACTATGAAAAAAAGTAGATTTCTGCTTTCAACATAGAAGGAATGACAAATTCTCTTTTGAATTTAGATGGCTACGCTATGCTCTATGCCTGGGGTAGGCAGGTGCTCTGCGATTATTAGATAATGAAGGAGGAATAAGGATGACCATCGACAAAGAAATCAGTGAGAAGAGAAATAGGCAATGTGCAAAATTGGTTGAGATATCTAAGGGGATTGTGAGCCAAGCATTTGATAAATTTAAACATGAAGAATTAGGTGTCACATGGACAGGTGGGAAGGATAGTGGGTTAACCCTTTGGATTATTCAACAGGTCTGCCAAGAGAAGGGTGTTTCTATTCCTAAGACGATGATCATTGGTGAAGGGGATGAATTCCAGGAGATCGAAGAATTTGTTGAGAGAATCAAAAAGGAATGGAACGTTCCTCTTGAAGTTTGTCGAAATGATGATGTCCTTAAGGCAGCCAATTATACCTTGAGTACGCCAGTCAAGGTGAGGGATTTAAATGAGCGAAACCGTGCAGAACTCAAACGCATAGGGTTTGATGGGGAGGAATTTCCATTTGAGGCAGAATCTTATGTAGGCAACCATTTGATGAAGACAGTTGTATTTAATGAATTTCTTGAGCGAAACAAGATCAAGGGGATCTTTCAGGGGCTCCGTTGGGATGAGCATCCGGCTCGATTTGATGATGGGTATTTTGAGTATAAGGAAGGAGGTTATTTAGTTCCAGAGCATACCCGGATTCGTCCGATCCTCCATTTCACGGAAAAGGATCTATGGGATACCTATGCGGCTTTTCATATTCCTTATTGTATGCTTTATGAACGGGGTTATCGGTCTTTAGGGGCTAAGACAACGAGTCAGATCTCTATGGAAGGGGTTCCCGCTTGGAAGCAGGACTTGGAGAACACGGAGGAGCGGGCTGGAAGAAGACAGGATAAAGAAAAGGCCATGGAGAGGATGCGGAAGTTAGGGTATATGTGACCATTTTCCCGGCTGAATTGGTTAGTGGTTTCTACTGTTTAAGGTCCCTTATCAAAATCTCCCCATCCTTTAGAAAATTACTCAGAGAGGATGTGATTAATGTTAAGGAAAGTTGCTCGGGCTTTATTGTCTGCTGGTTACTTTATGCACGTCGGCATGCAAGCCCAAGCCAAATGGGAATTAGAAATCAGTAGTATTATCTTTCTACACAAGAAGAAGGTCTTGTTGGTGGCCTTACTTCCTGTCTTACTAAGTGTCGGTCTAAATTTATCCTTCGCAGAAGACATCCCATCCAAAATCCCAATCCTGGGTGGGTCAAAGGCCTATATACCAGCTTATATAACACCCACGATGTTCTATGGATCAATTCTTATAGGTCTATTAGCTGGTCTGATCACTGGTGTTATTGGAGCTGGCGGTGGATATATCTTAACCCCTGCACTGATGAGCTTCGGTGTCAAAGGGATTATGGCGGTAGGGACAGACCAATTCCACCTCTTCGCCAAGGCGATCATGGGTACAACCATTCACAAGAAATTAGGAAATGTTAACTTTCTACTCGCCGTCTGGTTTGTTGTGGGTTCATTTTTTGGTGTCACCTTGGGCGGAATGATCAATCGCACCGCCTACCAGATTAATCCTGCCCTCAGTGATGCCTTGATCAGCAGTGTGTATGTTATTGTACTGGGTATCCTTAGCTTTTACTCCTTGGCTGACTGGTTACGATTGCGTAAGAGAGAGGTTTCGGTTACGTCGACTAAGGAGGCTACTACTGGTTTTGCCAAAGAGTTGCAAGGGATTCCTTGGAAGCCCCGTGTGCGGTTTGACGAAGATATCGCCATGGGTGGCCGGAGCATCTCTGTCTATCCTGTCATTCTCTGCGGGTTCATCGTCGGACTGGTGGCGGCCATTATGGGTGTTGGTGGCGGTTTTCTCACTTTTCCGATGTTCGTTTATGGTTTAGGTGTTTCCACCTTCACGACTGTGGGTACGGACATCTTGCAGATTATCTTTACGACCTTTTACTCTTCGATCTTTCAGTATGCCATCTATGGGTTCGTTTTTTATACGGTGGCAATGGGCATGCTTTTAGGCTCGCTAGTGGGCGTTCAGATTGGTGCCATCGTTACCAAGATGGTAACGGGTTCGGCGATCAGAGCTTTTTACGCCCTGACCATTTTAGCTGGGTTTTCAAATCGTGTTTGTGCACTCCTCAGAAAACTCGCTGAAACGGGTTATGTCTCGCTACCAAGAGAAATCACTGTGCCAATTGAGATGGCGGGTACAGTTGTATTTTTTTTGCTATTAGGAATCTTTGGTGTATGGATTCTGTTCGTCTTCTTTAAGAACCTTAGCGCAATCCGCAGTTATCAAATCTAACCTGCACGGTTTTGTTGATAATGATAGTGAGAAATAAGAAGAAATTTTCAATCGGCTTGATAGGGTTCATCATTTTTTTTATCCCCCTCTCCTTTTGGATCTTTCCGGTGGTAAACCATAGGCCAGGACTTGAATGGGCTGATGACCTATTCAATCAACTCGCCAAGAACTCAGCTTATTACATACCCTTGGTATTAAAAAAGGCCGAAAAATTCAGAGGAGTAAATGTAGACTTAAGTATCGATCCAAGATGGCCGGGCGCAGATAAGTTGGTCGCAAAGATTGTGAATGCCAATGGAATTTCAGCAAGCATTATTGGCGACGGAAGAGTAAGAATTAGAGGCAACCTTGAGATGTTAAGCCTTGCCGCCTCGACGGATGCTGATCTTCTCTTTAAGGGTAAAGAGGAAGTGCTTCGGAAGAAGTATGGACTGAGTGGAAAGGAGGTCATCTATTACTGGTGGACAGCGTTCGATGACCTTATCAGGCGATACGCCCAATTGAATAGGCCTTCTGAGGCCGATTTCACAAAGTTTATGACGACCAGAATCCTCGAGCCTTCTTATAACTTTGCAGGGATAAAGCCGAAAAGTATTTCTGAAAATATTGGCATCGTTCTGTTCTTGTTAGTGTTTTATATTTTCTACACGGTTTGGTATGGACTCTCCATTATGTATCTTTTCGAAGGATTTGGCATTGAAGCGACGAAAGCAGTAGAAAAAAAGGAGATTTAGACATCTCTAAAACATATCAAGTTAGGAAAGGATTTGACATATGACAAAGCTATTGCCGCCTCATGGGGGAAAGCTCAAATCATTGCTGCTAAAAGGCGAAGCCTTAAAGGACGCTTTAGAGAAGAGTAGATCCCTTTCCCAGATTAGGATGACAACCAGAGAGAGAGATGATCTGATCATGATGGGGATTGGAGCCTTCAGCCCTCTCGAGGGCTTCATGGGAAAGGCGGACTGGAAAAGTGTTTGTGATGATATGAAGATTACCAATGGGATCTTCTGGCCTATTCCCATCACGCTTTCAGTTCAAAAAGAGATTGCAAAAGATCTGAAGGAAGGACAGGAAATAGTACTGTCTGATGGTGAAAATGACAAACTAATGGGAAGTGTGGTTATTGAGGAAAAATATACCATTGACAAGGTTTACGAATGCAAGGAGGTCTTCAAGACCGATGATGTTAAACATCCTGGAGTGGCCAAGGTAATGGAACAAGGAGAGGTAAATCTTGCAGGTCCAGTAAAGGTATTTAGTGAGGGCGAATACCCGGAAAGATTCAAAGGTCTCTATGCCACCCCGGAGGAAACAAGAAAACTCTTTGAGGAAAAAGGTTGGAGAACCATCGCAGCATTACAGCTCAGAAACCCAATGCATCGATCCCATGAATATCTTGCCAAGATTGCCTTAGAAGTCTCTGATGGACTTTTCATCCATCAACTGATTGGAAAACTGAAGGAGGGCGATATTCCAGCTGAAATAAGAATCAAATGTGTTGATGTATTAGTAGAAAATTATTTCCCAAAAGATCGTGTTATCCAAAAGGGTTACCCTTTAGAGATGCGTTATGCCGGTCCACGGGAGGCATTACTCCATGCCATATTCCGTCAGAATTATGGCGCAAGTCACCTGATTGTTGGTCGGGATCACGCTGGGGTTGGAAATTACTATGGCCCCTTTGAGGCTCAGGAGATCTTCGATCAAATCCCCTCGAATGCTCTCTTGATAAGACCCCTGAAGATTGACTGGACCTTTTACTGTTACAAATGCAAAGGAATGGCCTCCTATAAGACCTGTCCGCACCCTGAGGAGGACCATCTATTATTGAGTGGGACACTATTGAGGAAGAAACTCGCCGAGGGGGATGCGATACCCGAGGAATTCAGTCGGCCCGAAGTCCTCCAGATTCTGACTGATTATTACCGACTTCTCTAAGTGAATATGGAAGATATCGTCCTACCTGTTGTCCCATTGATCGGACTCATCGGTGGGTTCCTTTCAGGGCTTCTCGGCCTGGGTGGAGGGGTAATCATGCTCCCTCTTCTCACCTTTGTCGCCGGGATTTCTCTAAAACTGGCCACGGGAACAAGTTTGGTCCATGTTATGATCGCTGCTGCAACAGGAACATTGTCCCACTTTCGCGCTGGTATGGTTGATTTCAAAGCAGGTTTAATCTTGGGGATTGCTGGAATTGCAGGAGGGTTTTTGGGTTCATTTCTCTCCGTTCCAATGTCAACACGTTTTCTCAACCTCATTTTTCTTTTTTTAGTTGTCTCGGCTATATTTTTCCTCTTCATCCCATTGAAGTCCAATGATGAAACATACAGAAAAGGCACTTTTAATAAAATTGAGGGTATCCTAATCGGTCTGGGATGCGGCTTGTTGGTGGGATTACTGGGTGTAGGAGGAGGATTCATCCTCATTCCGCTGATGATCTATGTTCTAAGGATCCCCCTCCGTGTAACCATTGGGACCTCTCTCATGATCATTTTGATTTCATCGCTGGGAACCTTTGGAGCAAAATATGGGGTTGGACATATTGATATGACCATTACTTTTCTTGTTGTTTCGGGTTCCATAGTGGGTGCCTTACTTGGTGCTTATGTCAGTCGAAAAACCCACATTAAATTTCTACGCCTGATTCTTATTTCCCTTTTGTCTCTCATTTTTATCGCCATAGGTTATAAAATCTTCTTCTGACCTATTACTTCTTCCTCAACATCGGCTCAGAATAATAGGCGGTGACCATCTCGTTGCTGTGATCGGTGTCGGTCTGAATTCCGATAACCAATACCCCAGGAAATTCAATTCCAAAGGCTGTTTTAAAATCTTTTTGGATGTTCCTTGCTTCATAGACCCACTGTCCAACTTTCCCTTCCCCGCTCTCCAAGACAAAAATCTTACAGTTCTTTTCACCGGGATGATCAAAAATATGACCTTTGGGCAGACGGGTTGCCCAGATGTATTCGATTTTTAAACCTGTGGGCTCTGCACTCCCGAAGAGTCTGAAACCGCCTCCGCTTCCGAAGAAGACCATCACCCGGGCTGCTGAATCAAACCGGTCTTTCTTTGTCTCAATGGCAGAGCGGACCACATTCGAGACCTTCCATCTCCAGGAGAGGATGGGAAAATTCTTCTCTTTTTCTCCAATCTTTTTTAAGAGGGAAGATCGACTGCCAACACTCTCAGCCTTGATGATCCCCTTTCCGGCCTTTGAATATTGTGTAGGAGGAACACCAAAATATTTTACGACCCTCCATCCCTTGACCGGTGAAGGCTCCTCTTCTGGCTTCTCCTGAGGAGTGGGACCGAACGGAAGCTGGAGAAGAATGAGAATGATGGAAATCAATAAAATCTTCATCTTTTGTATTCTATTATACACGATATTTTAATACTACAGCGACTTTTTTCTGTCATTCCCGTGAAGACGGGAATCCAGAATGTCTATGGGCTTCAGAAACCCAACTGGATACCCGCTTTCGCGGGTATGACGGAGGGGCGGTAGTAATTTTTTATTAATACAGTGCCGTTTTTTCTAAAAGTGTCGCTGTCGTATTAATAAATCTAAAAATTTTGACGTTAATAGCATAGAGGAATATGCCAGAAGAGGGAGAACATATGAAATCGATAGCTCAGAAGGGATTGATAAAGACGTCGTGTTTAATGTGTAGTTTAGGTTGCGGAATGGATGTCTATCTCGAGGATGGACGAATTACCAAAGTAGAAGGCATGAAGGAACATCCCCTCAATAGAGGAATTCTATGCCCAAAGGGGGAGGCTGCATTAGAATATGTCTATTCCCCTGATCGCCTAAAATACCCCTTGATAAAGAAAAATGGTAATTGGCAGCGAATTTCCTGGGAAGAGGCTTTGGATACTATAGCTGACAAATTGACAACGATAAAAGAAACAGAGGGCGCCAGGTCATTTGCTACTGCCATCGGTATGTCGGTCCTGCTTTCCGGCTCAATCACTCCAGCGCTCATTCGGAGGTTCTGTTATATTTATGGCTCTCCTAACTGTTTCTCTGTCGAGAGCATGTGTTATCGTTGCCGGATTATCAGCTATATGCTGACCTTTGGCAGATTCCGGGTGGCTGATCCAAGGAATTCGAAATGCATATTCCTTTGGGCAAGTAATCCCATGAATTCTTTTCCGACATTGGTTGAAGATATCCATCAGGCGAGAAAGAAAGGAGCTAAATTCATCGTTATTGATCCGAGGCGAACCCCCTTAGCAAAAGAAGCTGACATTCATGTACAACCTCGACCGGGAAGTGATAGTGCCCTCCTTTTAGGTTTAATGAACGTGATTATCTCTGAAGGGCTTTACGATAAGGATTTCGTGAATCAGTGGACATTTGGGTTTGATCAATTAGCTGAGCATGTCAAATCGTATTCCCCAGCGGAAGTTGAAAAATTAACATGGGTATCAGCAGATACGATTCGAGAGATAGCCCGTCTTTATGCCACTGTTAAGCCTGCTTGCATTGTCCAAGGGACAAACGCCTTAGATCAGCACTCCTATGGCCTACAAAATAGCCGCGCCGTTGCTATTTTACAAGCCATTACAGGGAATGTGGATGTAGCCGGGGGATTCATAAGGGCGCCAAGGCTTCGAGAAAATATTATAGAAATGCCTGTAAGGCCGGAGGAAAAGGCGATTGGACAAGATAGATATCCTATCTTCTTCGGAATTCTTAAACGAGAGTTTGGAGAAGGACAGACGATGCTTTTGCCAGAGACGCTCTTAAGTGGAAAACCCTATCCGATTAAGGGAATGATTATAGCTGGATCAAATCCTTTGCTGACCTGGCCAAATTCCAAGAAAGTTGAGCAGGCGCTTAAAAAATTGGACTTCTTAGTGGTCATGGATCAGTTTATGTCGCAGACGGCAAACCTCGCCGATATCGTTCTTCCAGCGGCCACTTTCTTAGAAAAAACTGAGCTTTGTGATTACTACAGCCTTTGGGGACTACCCTGGGTGATGTTGCGGAAAAAGGTGATCAGTTATGGAGAGTGTCTATCCGATCTCGAATTTTGGCTTAAGTTAGGCAAGAAGATGGGATATGAGGAGTATTTTCCTTGGAGAAACGTGGAGCAGGTAATTGATTATGTTTTAGAACCATCGGGATTAACCGTCAAAAAGCTTTCCGAAGAGAAGCCAAGCGGGTTCATGTCCGACCCTATTCAGTACGGAGTAACCGATTTCCCTACTCCTTCAAAAAAGATAGAATTATATTCAGAGGTTCTGGCGAAACAGGGCCAAAGCCCGCTGCCGATCTTTCATGAACCCCCGGAAAGCCCTTTGGGTAGCCCAGAATTGTTTAAAGAATATCCCCTTATCCTGACCACTGGTGCAAGACAATTGGAATTCATTCACACTCAGTTACGCCATATCCCCAGTTTGAAAAAGAGGCTTTCAGAACCTTTTGCTGAGATCAATCCCAAGACAGCAAGAGAATATGATTTAAGTGATAGTGAAATGGCAATGGTGGAGACAAAGAGAGGTCGTATTGAAATCAAGGTGAAGGTAACCGAAGACATCCTTCCCGGTGTCATTTCTATTCCTCATGGGTGGGCCCAAGCAAATGTTAACCTTCTTACGGATGAGACACCTGCTGATCCGGTCATCGGGTATCCATCCCTCAAGGCTTTACTCTGTCGGATTGAAAAGAAGTCATGAAAGAGGATGTAGGAGCAAGGGTTATTTATAGAAATCCCTTCCTCCGCCCACCCTTTTGAAAACTGTGTCGCAATGTCATTCTGAGGCAATAGCCGAAGAATCTCTATGATCGATTTAGTTTAAATAATTAGATTCTTCACTTCGTTCAGAATGACAAAACACCTAAATTCTCCCATTACGACACAGTCTCTTTGAAAGGGAGGGGACAAATTTCCTCTATTGGTCCTTCGGGAAAACTCTCTAATTCTCTTGGCAGCTTTTTCTAAAATATCTGTAGTTTAGCAAAAATTTATAACCTAGTGAAATAAAAGAAAAAAATTTCATAAGCCTTTTTGTCACCCTGAACTTGTTTCAGGGTCTCATAAGTAGTTGATTTATAAGGTTTTTAGATGCCGAAACAAGTTCGGCATGACAATTTAGAACATAAAATTTGCTAAACTACAGAATCCTTAGTATCTTTCTCCTGCCTCCCGTGAGTTTCTTGTAATGGGGACGCTTGGGTTGCATTTGAAGCAAACCTCTGCCTGTTTTTCTCGACTTGGACCGGTGATGGGTTTATACTGTGGGAAATCTCAGGGTAAGAGGCGATACGGAAGAAGGGTAGGAATAAGGAATTTTGCTGCGGAATGTAGGATTCGGAATGCGGAATTAAAATCCATGCCTACGCCTGCCGGCAGGCAGGGTAGGCAGGCGAAGTTCCTGTTTGCTGGTAGATAGGCTGAAATTTTTGAAGCCCATGAGTTTGAAAAGACCTGAAGATTATACGATTGAAATTGGTCCGATGGGCCCGATTGGTGAAGGAGAGGCATTGCTCTTAAGGATCAATAGGAATTGTCCCTGGAATCAGTGTTTGTTTTGTCCAGTTTATAAAGGGAAGAGATTTTCTGTTCGAAGTGCTGCCGAAATTAAGAAAGATATCGATGTCATACGAAGGGTATCGGATCTTCTGGAGACCGTCTCATGGGAAGTAGGCCTCGCTGGAGAGATAGGGAAAGAGGCAATAGAGAGGCTCATCAGAACTCACCCAGAGGTCTATGGAGAATATCCTGTAAATGTCACCAAGGAACAATGGCTTGCGGTTCAAAGCCTGAGTCACATTGCCAGGTGGTTGATGTATGGCGCCCAAAGGGTGTTTCTGCAGGATGCCAATGCCCTTTTCATGAAATCAGTTGATCTGATTGAAGTATTAAAATATCTGAAACATTCCTTCCCAACCATCGATACCATCACCTCCTATGCCAGGTCAAAGACATGCGGTCAAAGGTCTGAAGAAGAGTTAAAGGAATTGAAAGATGCCGGGCTCTCTTGGTGTTTCGTTGGAATTGAGTCGGGCGATGACCAAGTCCTCAGTTTTATGAAAAAAGGGGTGGAAAAGAAAGAACATATTTTAGGGGGTCAAAAAATAATGGGTTCAGGAATAAATATGGCTGCCTTTGTCATGCCTGGCCTCGCTGGGAAAAATAGTGAACTATCTAAAAAACATATTGGGGAGACGATAGAGGTTCTCAACGAAATCAAACCCACTGAGATAAGAATAAGAAGCTTAGCCATTCTTGAGGCCGCACCCCTTTATCAAAAATGGGAATCTGGTGAATTTAATTCACCCAGTGAAGATCAGATGGTTGAGGAGTTGAAGATGCTCATCGAGGGAATTCACTTTGATTGCACCCTCGAAACGCTTCAAATGACTAATTTATTCACCATGAAGGGACCATTTTTAGAAAGAAAGGAGACACTGCTTAAATGGATTTCGGGCTACGAGGCTTTATCCAAAGAAGATCGGGCAAAGTTTATTTTAGATCGATATCTTTATAATGGATACCTTGCCTGTGTCAAATCATGGGGGATGTATGATGCTCGGTTAAAATCGACGATTGAGGAGGCACAGACGAGCCTCGAGAAACATTCTCCTGATGCATTGGAAAAGGCGGAAAGAGCCATATTCGAAATTAAATCGAAGGGAATTCCATAATTGTCCATATTGTGGAAATAATAAAAAAGATGTAATATTAGGTAAACAAAATATTTCACATGGAGGTGTCCTATGCAATCATTATTCTTGGCAGTTAATATCCTAACTATGGTTTTAGTTGTCGTTGCAACCGCTCAAGAAAAGTTTGAAACGGATATTATCAAGACCACTGCAGGTGACCTGAAGATTACATTCATTGGTCATGGCACTTTGATGTTTACATTCGGAGGAAAAATAATTCATATAGATCCTTACAGCACACTGGCAGATTATACAAAGCTACCGAAAGCTGACATCATTTTTCTAACTCATGAACACATCGACCACCTTGACCTAAAGGCACTGAACCCTATTCGAACTGAAAAAACCTTAATGGTATTGACTGAAACCTGTGCAAAGCAGGTTGAAGGCGGTATTGTCATGCACAACGGGGATGTCAAATCTATTGGAGGTTTAAAGATAGAGGCAGTGCCTGCATATAATATCGTTCATAAGCGCGACACTGGACAACCCTTTCACCCGAAAGGCATTGGAAATGGTTACATCATTACCTTCGGCAACAAAAAGGTTTATGTAGCAGGGGATACAGAAAACATTCCTGAAATGAAAGAACTAAAAGGAATTGATATCGCATTTCTACCAATGAACCTTCCTTATACAATGACACCGGAGATGGTCGCCGATGCTGCAAAAACCTTGAAACCGAAAATCCTCTACCCATACCATTATGGAGATACCGATACATCCAAACTTTTAAATTTACTGAAAGATACAAAAGAGATAGAGGTTCGCATCCGCATGATGAAGTAAACCTTGTTAGAAAAGATAGGGCATGTTGGGGTTTTCTAATGGGGTAAATTTTGAGAAGGCTATTATCTAATTGAATAATTTTTTTATTTTTATTATCCCTATAGCATAAATTTATTATTTTAAAAAAAGACAAAAATTTCAATAACTTATAAAACAATTTTTATCCCACCTAATAAAATTTGTATATTCAAAATATTCAATTTGGCCATCTAAACCCTCCCATAAAATTTAACATTTTTTAATAAGTTAATAATTTCAAATAATTAAATTATGAATCATTTCTTGGCATATGAAATGCAGTTATTTATATCGAAAACAACAGAAAGGAGGAATTAAAAATGGAAAAGGCAATAAAAGGATTGAAAGTTGGATTGATGGTTGGGTTGATCAGCATGATGGCTTCACCGGCTTTTGCAAGGTCGATCAGTCTGAAAGAAGCTGGTACGGCTCTTTGGATTTTCATTATTATTGGAGCCATCATCGTTCTTCTTCAATTGATTCCGGCAGCAATTCTCTTCTTCAGCTTCATCGGAACTACTACCACCATGGCCTTAAGGAAAGAGAAGAAGGTTGAAGAAGAAGTTGTTCTTCCTGGTGCTGAGCCAGCAGTGGTTAAGAAGTAGAAAGAATAAAAAAATTAAGGGGTGAAGAACATGTCTGATAATATGAAGAAAATTCTGATTATCCTAAGCTCGGCCTTAATTCTCTCGATCGCTCTGGGTTCTTTGGGGATCGCTTTTGCAGGGGGGATCAGAGGAGTAGGACTTTTGGGAGTATGGTTTTTCCTCACCTTTGGGATTATCGTTGTTTTGGCTCAGTTGATCCCAGCGGCGATCCTCCTCTCCTCTCTCGTTGGAACAGTTTTCTCTTCTACTCGAAAGGCTGAAATACCTATCCGGGTAACATAGGATTGATCAAGAAGGGGGGGCCATGAAATCGAAAAAGATCCTCATTGCTTATCAGGATGACCTCTGGGTGAGATCGCTCGCTACCTTTTTTCATGGAAAGGGATATAGGATTGAGTTGGCCAGGGTTCTGAGCGAGATGATCCGGAAATTGCGAGAGGGGAAAATCCATGTTGTCCTCCTCGATGATGAGATCGAAGGGTTAAAAGCCTTTGATGTGGTGCCGTTTATGAAGAAGATCGATCCGGGGGTTCAGGTCATTATGATTTCCTCGGAAGAATCCCTTGGCTCAGCGAGACGCCTAAGAGGAGCAGGAATTTTTTATCAGGCGATGAAACCGGTTGATCTTGAAGAGATTAGGTCAGCAGTGGAATGTGCCTTTGAGAAGATTGAAAGGGAAAATTTGAAAGAAGGTTTCTTCCCCTTATTTATTCCAAAACTGGCCCCGGTCTAAAATTATCCTCTTTTATTCTTGCCAAACTCCTTCATCATACCTAAAGCCACCATATTACTAATAAAGACCCCAGTAAAACGATGAGAGGAATCAGATGAGAAAGAGGTATCTTTGGAAGTTGAATGGGTAGGTCGTCACGAAAGCCTCTTGCTGCGAGTGCAAAGGTGACCTCTTCTGCCTGGGAAAAGGAACGGCGAAGAAGAGGCAGGGCAAGGAATTTAACTTTTCGAAAAGGATTCTTATTCAGATCACCCAGTCGTGCCCTGTGAGCCAGACGAACCTCTTCAGCCTGGTCCAGGGTGCGTGAAAAGAATTGGAGTGTGAGAGAAACCATCAGTCCAATACGGCGTCCAGGGAGGAAAGGAAAGGGTTTAAAAATCCAGATCAAGGCATCGCGAAGCTCCCTGGGGCGGGTCACAGCGGTAAAGAGAAGGGCATAACCGAGGATGAGGCCCAGGCGCCAGCAGGTAAGAGCACCCAGATGGATTCCGTCCTTGCTTATGGGAAGCCATGGAAGGAGAGTGAAACGAGGACCTGAAGTGAAGAAGGCCTGAAAAAGAAAGAGTCCAAGAAGGAAGATCGCCCACATTTTGAAATCACGAAAAAAATGTCTGAAGTTTAGTCCTGAAAGGATAAAAAGACCCAAGAGAATAAAGGAGTCGAAGATGAGGAATGGAATATTCATATGGAAGAAGGTGGCAGTGATCATCAAGAGTCCAAAAAATTTACACCGTGGGTCCCATCGGTGAATAGGAGAATTTTTAGGAATATAATGAAGAATTATTCGAGCCATGAAATCCTCTCCATTCCGAAAAGCGCATAGCAGGGAGGTCGAACCCCAAAATGAGAGAGTTCCTTGACAAGCTCTTCAGGTGGGCCAGAGCGCTTGATCTCTCCTTCGTAGAGGACGGCGATTCGATCGATGTGCGCGATTACCTTTTCAACATCGTGAGTGGTCACCACCATCGTATGTCCGTTACGATGAAGGTAGGCCATATGTCTTAGGACTTCTCGAACGCCCGGATAATCCAGATAGGAAAAGGGTTCATCGAAAAGGATCACCCGGGGTTGCATAGCAAGTACTCCAGCAATGGCAAGGCGTCTTTTCTCACCTCCTGAAAGAGAGTAACAAGGTTTTTCTGAAAGATATTTAAGCCCCATCATCCGGAGGGCCCAATCCACCCGTCCCGCGATTTCTTCCCGAGAAAGCCCTAAATTTTCAGGACCAAAGGCAATGTCTTCCTTTACTGTCTCTCCTACAATCTGGCTATCTGGGTCTTGAAAAACCATACCCACGATACGTCGGATTTCACGAGAGGCTTCTAAGATATCCAGACCATTTACATGAATTGATCCAGAAGTGGGTTTCAAAAGACCACTGATGAGGCGGATGAGAGTGGTTTTTCCGCTTCCATTGGGACCACAGATGAGGAGGAATTCTCCTTCAGAAATGTCGAGGTCTATTCCCTTTAAAGCATGGGTCCCATCAGGATAACGATGGTGAAGATTTCTGATTTCGATCATATTAAATACTTAGCGAATAAAACGAATTATAGCGAATTAATCGAATATCTTCTATGGAATTTCATTGTATTCATCAAATTCGATGTCATTCGGGTCATTCGTTTATTTAAGAGGATTGCAGTTGGCGTTGCAAAATGGGTCTAACAGCTCGTGCCAGAATCAGAGCCACAGAAGCCTTAACCGCATCGCCGATGAGAAAAGGAAACATGCCCACCATCAATGTCTTTGGCCAAGACATTTGCGTGATCATTTTAAGCCAAGGGACACCAAGGCTATAGATAGCAAGCGACCCAACGATAACAGCGAGAATTTTCCCAATCCAAAGGTGGCGGAGGCGTTCAGAAATAAGACCTGTTATCCAGGCTGAAAGGACGAAGCCAAAAAGGTATCCCCCTGTGGGACCTAAAAAATGGGCCAGCCCTCCTTTGCCTCCTGCAAAAACAGGGATGCCGATCGCTCCAACAAGAAGATAAAGACTCATGCTGGCCATTCCCCAGCGGCTTCCCAGAAGAAGGCCAGCGAGAAGGACAAAGAGGGTTGAGAGGACCATCGGCACAGGTCCAATGGGAACGTGAATATAAGCCCCGACAGCCGTTAGCGCTGCCATAAGGGAAGCGAGGACCATCCATCTCAATTTTTCAATAGGCATCAGGGACTCCTTTTTAAATTATCTTCAAAATGCTAATCCTCAAAATTCGCAATCCGCCTTCCGAAATCCACACTTGGAAGGATTGTCAACCTTATTTTTAATAGAAGTTAACAAATTATATTGAGTCTGTCAATGGGGAATTAAAGATCTTGATTTAATATTAGGATAGATTTAAAGGCTATCCCTGCTGGTCATCAATAGGTCGGTGGTGCGGTGGGTCTTAGCCTACTCTCCATCGAAGGTGTGGTGTTCCATCTTTCGATACCACGAGACAGGGTCAATAAAGTACTCTTCAGTATCCTTGAGAGAGAGATAGTGCTCATTCTCCATTCTTGATATGAGATCAAAGAACTGCTTCTCTTTGGGATCTGTAACCGTATCCCTCAGTTCAGCATAGTACTCTGCTCCTTTTGCCTCGAAATCGAGAGCGATTCGGACAGCCTCCAGGTCATCTGAATCGCCTTTCCCGGATTCGTCAACCTTCTTAACAAAATCTACAAGGATGTCTTTTACAATGGTATCTTTTACCCTGAGAGGGACAGTTTCTGGCCATCTTTCCTTTCTTTCCCATTTTTGATGAAGTTGCTTCAGCCGTTCGTAATGTTCCAGCTCATCATCGCCGATCTGCTGAAACATCTTTTTACCAAGAGGATTTTTTGTCCTTTTAGCATGTTTCAGATAGAATTCCTGCTCTCTCATCTCATTGTTGAGTGCTACCTCCAGAGCATTCAACCGTTCTTTTTCGTTCATGAGCTTTCCTCCCTTTTGGGTATCCTTTCGGTTCACCTTACCTTCTCCCTTGAGGGGAGAGGGTAAGGGTGGAGTTTCATTTCAATTTCAGAAATTTAATTTTCCCTGAACAAATTTTGGGGATTTATTTTCCGGTTCTGGGGTTGGTTCAGACAATACTATTTGCTTTTTTCTTTCTTCGACTGGTTTTGCCCGGCAGGCTCCCAGACTTTCAAGATAGGGGCCAACTGACTTTCGTGAAAAGCCGGGAATTCCCAGATGGTGGAGGTCTTTGTTAGATTCATGATCTGTCGTAAGGATAGGAATTTGCGCTGCCAGTACTCGTTTGGCCATGGCGAGTGTTTTCGTCCCTTTTTCTGCAAAAGGGACAAAGACTACATCGGAAAGGTTACAGGCAATCCAATTTCGGTTGATAATATTGGCTCGCTTCATCCTGGCCTCCTCTGGAGGAGAGACTGAGAGCATCAATAGCTTTCCTTCTTTTGCTCGCCGAAAATATTCTTCCCGCTCTGGGAACTCATGAAGGGGTGGATAAAACCTTGTTAGCAGGAATGAGTCAAACGTCTCTTGCTTCAACCCTTTTGCCGTAAAGAGCGTTACAGTTAAATAATTCCTGAAAAGGCCCAAGCGAAAAATCTCTGATTCCATAACAGAGTGCCATCCGCCAATGAAATTAAGATCATATTCACGAATCGTAAACAGTAACTGATTTGTAGTCCAAAGTGCCAAACCTGGAATCGAATCGGCAGAAATCACTCCCATCGTAAAACGATTCAAAAAATCAAGCGGCCCCCAGTAGTAAATCTGTTCAGGAGCCGTTTTTCCAAGACGCTCAAGCAATCGTTTAGGATAATTTTGATCTGAAGAGGTTAGGATTTTATATTCCATAGCTTTTTAAAATTGGCTAAATATCAATTAGAATTACCTTAACCGGAACTGCTGGGAAATGTCTTTTGAGACGTACGATATCATAAACAAGCTGTTCTCCATATGAGACGCCTGTCGACATCTGTTTATGCATAGGGTGACAAGGTACAATTTCAACACCGACATCTGCTTTATTCTCATTAAAAAAGTACTGAAATTTTGCCATATCATAAAACATGAAGGCATATTTACCAAATTGTGCCTCCACAAGAACACGCTTTTTTACAAAATCAATTTGTTTAAAGGCTCCCTTAATTTCTTTTTCATAATTTGGAATTGAAATTGTATAAGTATCTTTTATTTCTTTATACCCAAGTCCTGTAAATCCTTTTTTAAATTTTTTGTTAAGTTCTTTAGGGGAATATAATAATCTTCCCGGCATTGTTTTCTCTTTGCTCACCTTCGTCTTTTCCAACAAAATAATCCCGGAAATGACTTTATCAATCTCTCTTTCAATATCCGGATATCGGACTTTTAATATTTCACTCCCACCCAGATGGGAGTATTCATAAACTTTTTTCATTTTTTTCTCCTTTTGGGAGTTGTCTCATACTTCTCTTCACTTTCAAGTAAGGTTAACTGAAAAGGTTTTTTTGATATTGAATAATTTTTTTGCCCTCCTCCTGGTAATTTGGGATCGTATATCGGTCTATCCATAGGTCTGGTATCTAATTGTCCACGTGATGCGAGCAATATCCTTTGTTTCCCAACTTTAATGTAATCGGGTATGATTTCAGCTCCGACAGCTCTGCGTTCGTGCATGATAGCCGCAACAGCAGTGGTTCCTACACCCATGAATGGGTCAAGCACCCAATCATCTTTGTCTGTCATTGATAAGATTAACCTTTCTATTAGTTCAACTGGAAATTGACAAGGATGGATCGTTTTTTCTGGGTGATTACTTTTTACATTTGGAATTTCCCATAAATCACCTGGGCTTTTTCCAAGGGGATTGCAAGAGAATTGTCCCTTTTTAGGTCCTTTAAAGTATTTTTTTTCAGGATACTTCTGTGGAATCCTAACTGGATCCAAATTGAATTTATATTTATCTGTTTTTGTAAACCAATTGATTGTTTCATATCTCCCGGAGAACCTTCTGGAACAATGTAAACCATGTTCGAAGTGCCAGATAATCCGATTTCTCATTTTAAGCCCAAGACTTTTAAAAATTGGGTATAAGACCGTGTCAAGTGGAATGATTTGCCCGTTATCTACATAATTACCAACCTGCCAACAAATATGTCCATGTTCATTTAGAACTCGATAGCATTCCTTTATGATTGATTGTTGTTGTTCTAGATAAATATCGAGCTTTACTTTTTTTTCATAAGCCTTTCCAATATTATATGGAGGAGAAGTTATTACGAGCTGGATAGTATTATCTGGGATCTCTGTCAAAAGATTTCGACAGTCACCTTCAAAAAAGACGATGGTTTCATTCCTATTAAAGTGATTTGCAATAGTTACCTCTTTCATAGTTTTATGTTTTATCGCAGTCTTTATTTATTTTACTTGATTTTTAATAAAAACCAAATCTTTTTTCTGACATATCAGATGATCTTAAAATCCCTAATGTCTTTTTTAAGGATTGGGGCAACACGCATCTTGAGATCTTCCTCAGTGCGAGTTTCCAAAGCGACCGAACGAATCTCATCCGCAATTCGCTCTGTATCGATCTGCCAGTACTCTTTCTTTGCTGTCATCCTAAAATCCCTCCCAACCTCCCTTTGCCAAAGGGAGGAGTGGATATTCCCCCCTTTTTCTAAAGGGGGAAGGAAGGATTTGTGAATTATTTTCTATTTATATAAAAACAGTTTAGCGATTATGAAAGGTTGCGTCAATGTGAAGTTTTTTAGGATGGCCTATTCCCTTACCCTTCGAAGTTCCATCACCACAGGATTGAATGGGTCGGGACAGGCGACCGTCGCTTTATCCTTATCCTCCGCCCATGGAAATTCTCCGCCATGTCGGAGAACACGCCAAGAGGGAAAGATTGCATTAAATGCAGAAGGGCAGATAGCTCGTGGATCTCCTGAGTATCCCAGGATAAAGTCCTGACTCAGATCGAATTCTTGGCCCTCATGATGCTTAGCAGCACAGGTCCCTTTGACGGAAACAATCTTTAAAACAACCTTCTCTGGATTTGCCATGGATGAACCCTCCTTTCAATTTATCCCCGCTTCTTTTAGATTAGCTACGATAACGAGGATATAGTTTTCCGGGTGAAGATATTTTTTTGCAACCCGAAGGATATCTTCTTTCGTAACGGAGCTGATGAGGGATGGATATTTTTCTGGATAATCAAGACCCAACCCGTAATACTCCACCTGAGTAAGGAAATTGGCCAGTTTTCCCTGTGTATTGAGCCGTATGGGAAAACTTCCAATGAGATATCTCTTTGCTCCTTCCAACTCTTTCTCTAAAACTTCTTCTTTTCGAATCCGTTCCATCTGCTGAAGCGAAAGGGTGATCGCTTCCCGAGCAGAGGCGTTCTTCGTCTGAAGGACGATCTGGAAAGAGCCCGGATATTTTCTGGCATCAAAAAAGCTAGTCACAGCATAGGCGAGTCCTCTCTTGTTTCGAATCTCCTCTACAAGCCTTGAGGAAAAGCCTCCACCTCCCAGAATGTAATTCATAACGGTGAGGGCATAGTAGTCAGGGTTGTCCCGACTTACTCCGGCATGGCCGATGATAATATTGGCCTGAGTGATCGTCCGGTCGATCTTCACTGTCTTCGGCTCCCTTGCAAATGTTGGGACTAATGGCACCTTTGAAACCTCACCCATCGGCCATTTTGAAAGACGGGGGAGGAGTTTTTCCTTTACCTCATCAGAAGTCATATCTCCCACAATCGTTAGGATAGCATTTTGGGGATGATAATAGGATCGGTAAAATCGAACGATCGTCCCTCGTGTGAGTCTGGGAAGTGATTCCTTTGTCCCTTCGACAGGGTGGCCATAAGGGCTTGTGAGAAAGAGGGAACTCTGAAAAGCCTTTTCTGCAACCTCCTCTGGTTGATCTTCAGCAGATTGATTGGCAGCCAGTGTCTTCTCTATCTCTCTTTTAATTTCGTCCTCTGGAAAGGTAGGCTGGGTAAGCACTTCCATGAAGAGGTCGAATCCTTTGTCCAGATCCTTCTTCAAGACCTTGAGGTTGAGTGTGGCGTAGTCCCTACTCGAAGAAGAATTGAGAGAAGCACCCATAAAATCGAGGTCTTCATTGATTGCGGTAACAGTGTACTTGGAAGTGCCAAGCATAAGCCCTCTGGCATTCAGGTATGACAGACCTTCCTGTCCCGGAGGATCTCTTCTTGAGCCTGAATCAATGAGGAGTTGAAATGTAATAAAAGGAAGGGAATGCTCCTCACTGAAAAGAAGGATAAGCCCATTAGGAAGAACCATCCTCTGAACAGGAGGAAGGGCATGGAGGCCGCCATCTGGGAGGCCTATGCATAATATGAAGAATACAAGGGCGAGAAGGTTTAATTGCAGATTGCGGATTGCGGAATGCGGAATAAGAAATTTAAAAATTAAAAACATAAATTTTTACCTTTCTTCAATCTAAAATCCCCCTCACTCCCTCCCTCTCCCCTGCCTTCGCCGAAGCGGCTACGCGCAGGCAGGCCGCTGGGGAGAGGGCTTCGTCGTGAGCTCAGCCGAACGGGAAGGGTAAGGGGTCTTCTCATCTGACCATCCGCTCTTTGATTGAAGGCATAGAAGGTGACTCCTTTTCCTCCTTCGGTGGCAGAGTTATGAGAATTCCCACGGTCCGATTATCCGGGATGAGATATTTTTTTGCAACCCTCTGTATATCCTCTGCAGTGACTTTCCGTACGGAGGGGATGTAATCATCAATCGCTTTCCAATTGAGGGCAATCTCATGACGGGCTAAGAGCATGGCCTGGTTGAAGATAGAGTCTTGCCCAAATACAAATGAGGCTTCGAGTTGATTTTTTACCTTTTCCAGCTCTCGCTCTCCAACCGGCTCTTTCTTGAGTTGCTCTATTTCCTGATCTAAGGCCTTCTCCACCTCAGTTATATCTTTGCCCGGAAGTAGTTCTGCAGAGAGGTAAAAGAGGCTTGGGTCATAGGAGAGAAGGGAATGGTCTGCATCGGCACTAAGCACAAGCCTTTTCTCACGCACAAGGCTCTGATAAAGCCTGGAGCTTTTTCCACCGGATAGGATCGTGGCAATGACTTCCAGCACATAACTATCTGCTTCACGAATGTTCGGGACATGATACCCCATCACCAGAAATGGGAGTTGAGCTTCTTTTTTAACATAGATTCTTCGTTCCCCAAGCTGTGGGGGATCTTTATCTCTATCTTGGATCGGAGCCACTCCTTTCGGGTATGAACCGAAGGCCTTCTCAATTTTGGGAAGGAGTTCCTCTTTCTTGAAATCTCCCACGACAACGAGAAATGCATTTACTGGATTATAGTAAGTTTGATAATAGGTTTTTAAATCATCGAGTGTTAAACGCACGAGATTTTCCATCCAACCGATGATGGGCCAGCGATATGGATGAATCTGAAAAGCCGTTGCCATCATTTGCTCGATCAGTACGGCCTGAGGGTTATCCTCAGTCCGTAGCCTCCGTTCCTCCATAACTACCATACGTTCTGTCCGGAAGTCCTCTTCACGGAGAAGGAGGTTCTGCATCCGGTCTGATTCCAAGTCTATGGCCACCTGGATCCGATCTGAACTGAGATTCTCAAAGTAAGCTGTGTAATCGTAAGAGGTGAAGGCATTGTCATTTCCTCCATTCTCCTGAATGATCCTGGAGAACTCTCCTGGGCCGATCTTCTCTGTCCCCTTAAACATCATATGTTCAAGCATGTGGGAGAGGCCAGTCTTTCCCCATGCTTCATTCCTGGATCCCACGCGGTACCAGACCTGGAATGTGACAAAGGGCGCCCTGTGGTTTTCAAGGAGTATTACCTTTAGACCGTTCGATAAGACCGTTTCGAAAACCTGTTCCTTCAGCCCTGCCTCTGAAAACGGTATCAAAGCAAAACAGAAGATCAGAAGGAATAAAGCCATTTTCGATATCTGTCTTATCATACGATTCAATTGCGGCATCCTTTCTCATCCCCTACCACCCGCATAACCTATTCCACCCCATAAAACAATAGTAAATAATGAAGAGATTGCATCTGAGATAAGAAACTTTATTACAGAGATTCTCATCACCCCAGTTCATAAAAACAAGGCAAAATACCCCGCCTGTAATGGCGGGGATGAAAGCCCTCGTGCCAAAGGCACGAAAAATATGAGTAGACAATAGACCAATCTGTCATTCTGAACTTGTTTCAGAATCTCTGAATTTGAGACCCTGAAACGAGTTCAGGGTGACATTTAGGTATTGATAACTTTTATTTTTACAAAATGCTAAAGTATTTTTATGGGCGAAACAGAACATAATTAGCAGTAATATGAAGTTGGCTTTTCTAATTATATGGTGGTGTGGTCAATTCTGTTAGTTTCTGAATTTCTATTGGTTCTTCAAAAATGATTCCCTTCTTTACATATATCGGACGGACCATTCTCCTCAATGATGGAAGTTTTGTTGCAAATATGACTGAACCTAAAATGCATGAGATTCCGCCTATCATTATTGTATTGGGTGCCCCTATGATACTTGCCAAACTGCCTGCTAATAGACTGCCGAAGGGTACCATCCCCATAAATGCCATTGTATAAAAGCTCATCACTCTTCCACGTTTATCATCGTCTACAATAGTCTGCAAGACAATATTGCTTGATGCCATTTGCACCATCATTCCGAAACCGGTCAGTATCATCAGTGAGAAAGATAGCCAAAAGAGACGTGATAGAGAAAACGAAATGAGTCCAATCCCGAAGAGACTCGAAGTGATTACAATGACCCTTCCCAATCCCAGGACGCTTTTTCGTGAAGCAAGATAAATAGCACCTGCCAAGGCACCACAACCTGAAGCTCCAATAAGAAAGCCAAATGTATGAGCGCCACCGTTAAGAATATCTCTTGCAAAAACAGGCATGAGCACCATATATGGCATTCCCATTAAACTGACCAGCCCAAGAAGCAATAAAACAGACCGGATGGGTGAAAAACCGAAAGCATAAGCGAATCCTTCTTTTAGACCCTGCCAAACCGGTGTACCTTGGGTTTCCCTTTTCTCAGATCTAATTTTCATACCTAATAAGGATATGATAACAGCAAAAAAGCTTAATCCATTGAGAAGAAAACAGATTCCTTCGCCCACTGTAGCGATCAGCATTCCTGCGATGGAAGGTCCAACTAAACGGGCGCCATTCACCATAGAGGAATTTAAAGCAATGGCATTCCCTAAATCCTCTGATCTATCGACCATATCTACGACAAACGACTGACGGGCTGGTGTGTCTAAGGCATTAATAAGACCAAGGAACAAGCTTAAGGAGATGATATGCCAGATAGCGATCGTGTCTGTAAGAACAAGAAGTGCTAAGATGAAAGCTTGTAACATAGATAGGATTTGAGTGACAATTAGGATGCGATGGCGGCTCCATTTGTCAGCCAACACTCCAGCGAAAGAGGCTAAAAGAAAAGTGGGAATTCGGCTGGTAAATCCAACTACACCTAATAAGATGGCTGATTGGGTCAAACGATAGACAAGCCAGTTCACAGCAATTTGTTGAATCCAAGTACCAATCAGAGAGATGCTCTGGCCCCCGAAAAAAAGACGGTAATTTCGATGGGAGAGTGCACGAAAGATCAGTCTCAGACCTTTCGGATCAGCAAAATGAAGTTTATCAGATTCCATTCCTCTTTTTTCTATCTTTTCTTAAACACAATGTCAAAGTCTTTCCTTATTTGGCAAATATCATCTTCAAAGAAATCAGTAGCAGTGCCACTCCAAAGACCCTTTCTAAAGCGAGATCAGACAATTTCGTTGCAAACTTAGCACCCAGTAGACCGCCGAAGAAGAAACCGATACAGATCAAGGCGGCTATATGCAAGTCTACATAACCTTGTTTGTAATATGTCCATGCAGCAAGAATTCCTATTGGGGGAACCAGTAAAGCTAATGTTGTGCCTTGGGCGAGATGTTGAGAAAGTCCAAATAAAAAGACTAAGGCAGGCACAATAATTGTCCCTCCCCCAATCCCGATCAGTCCGCTAAAGATTCCAGCCACCAATCCCAAAAGCAAAAAAAGTAAAATATTTACCATTGTTGAGCCTCCCTTTTGGAGAATGCAGATATTGTCAAATTTTTTTACCTAAACATTTATTGAAGCTCCCATAAATAATGGAAGGAAAATCAGCTTCACAATTCCCATGATTTTCCATTACTTTTACGAAATTTAATAATGGTCCATGAGCTTGGCTCATGGTCAGATAGGTCCTGTGTTCATAATTATTGACAGTAGGTAGGTTAATCAAAAAGCCGAAGATATAAAAATACTTCACTTCCTGGTTCTTGCATTTTTTAACAGATTTTAATGTGTTTAGACAGGGTCAATCTTTAATCTTTTTTAAATTTCTCGTCCAGGCGACCAAGGCTTCAAGCAATTCCTTTATTTTCTCACTTGTTTTTTGGTCGGTCAACTTGCCATTTTGATCGATTTTTTCTTGGGCAAACGGAACCAAGACCTCCGGGTGGTTTAATGGATACATATTTAAAAAAACCAAGCTTTGTCTGATATGATATTGGGCTCTTGCCGTCCCAAGCATTCCTATAGATGCCCCCATGATCGCAACCGGTTTCCCATCGAAGGGATTATCCCCATAAGGTCGGGAGGCATTATCTATGGCATTTTTCAATACCCCTGGTATCGAATAGTTATATTCAGGAGTGGCTATCAAAATGGCATCGGCCGCCCTGATTTTTGCTTTGAACTCTTTTACTTTTTCTGGCGGTTGGTTTTCCAGATCTTGATTAAAGGGCGGAATCCCCTCAAGGTCAAAGATCTCCAGCTTCACATCCGCTGGAACTATTTCTTGGGCAGCCCTCAAGAGGGATTTATTGTAAGAGCCCTTGCGCAGACTACCCGCAAAACCGAGAATTGAAATTTTTTGAGACATGTTTTCCTCTTCCTTTCTACTAAAATTTCTCCTACCTACACTCCTCTTCCGAGACATTCTCTCCTATCTTAGGGGTTACTTCCTCCGAGTGCTTGCAATTGTCGCTTATCCAGCCCTTGACCGTAGTCGATTCTCCAAAATCACCTGATCAATAATCTCTCCGCAAAAGATGCATCTCCACCCCCAAAAATATTCCGAAGGACCATAGAATTTTTCGTAGACCATATTACTGCTGCATCGATAACACTTCATGTGAACCTCCAGATGTCATTCTCAAGAAGCTATACCCCAGTAATCGTAAATACCACCAATTCATTTTTAATGTTCTTTATCTCTCTTATTTTCTTTACAATTTTTTCAATTTCTTCTTTTTCTTCAGAAGAATTAACCATGCCATAAAGCCTTACCGAATCTGGTTCTTCCACTGTGAAAAAAAGATTGGAACTCGTAATGCCAGCTTCGAGTAAGGCAGATTCGACTTTGCGATAAAGGGAGAGCTTTCCGAGCTCTTTAACAGCATCAATGCCACATGATTTGATTTCCTCGGATTTCGCCGCAACCACAATAAGATTCACTGCAGAATCGACACCTAATATATCTGTATTTAAAACTAAATCGTAAAGCTGGGGATCAAGCCATTCTCGGTCAAAAGCATAGCTAATGAAACCCCGTTTGTCATGATCAGAGGTAAGAATAATTTTTTCAGCAACCTCTCTCCCTACCTTATTTCCTTCCATCACCCTCTTGATCCGCTTCTCCATCCCACCAATCACAAGAACATGAAGAGCACACCCAAAGGAGTTCAACAAAAGCTGGCTCCCTTTTCCGAAGAATACAGCATTGCCTTTCTTAGCCACCTCGTAAATCACAGACTGAAACCGATCCAGATAGATCTTCGGCTTGTCACTGAAAAATTTCTCAAGTAGAGGTGGACTCTTTAATACCACTTTTTGAACATCGGAAAGCAAACCCATCTCCTCTGCAGCCTTAAAAAGTTCATCTTTGCCGTAAAATGGATAACCAATTTTTTGGGCTACCTCCCTTGCAATCTTCTCACCCTCTGTTCCAATCATTTCAGAAATGGTTATGAAATACATAAATCATCACACCCCTTTCATATTTAATATAATCATCTATCAATGAGCTTTCCAGCCATCCCAAAGGTCATAATTCCAGTATATCGAACTTTGGCAAATCTTTTGCTTTATAGCCGAATGGAGCTTCCTGCTATATACTGGGCAAGAAGCCCCGTTCAGAAAAAAATTAGTCTTAAACCTCTTCGAGCATCGTCGTAAAGAGATCGTGATGCTCTTCTTCGTCTTCGAGAATCTCTTTGAACATAAAAGCAGTCGTCACATCCCCTTCCTTTTGAGCCAGTTCGATAATCTGTTTATACATCACGATGGCTTCCTCTTCTGCCTTGGTGTCCAGTTCCAGAAACTCCTTCAGGCTTTCTCCAACCTTAATGGGCGAAGGTTTTGTGGTTGGAGTCCCTTCGAGATACCAGAGCCTCTCAGCAATAGACTCTGCATGCTTCATCTCCGTGATAGCCGTCTTCTTGAATTGATCCTGAACAGCGATTCCCTTGACTCCGATTACCTGAACATGCTGCCACATGTATTGGATGCTCACCTGAATCTCTCTGGCGATGGCATCGTTTAACATCCCTTTCAACTTCTCACTCACTTTTGTTGCTGGTTTCAATGAAACTGCCATTTGCTGTCACCTCCTTTCCTTTTAGAATTTACAGCAGTTTTTTCTCTACCGCTTTCCAGTCGATATTCTTGAAAAAAGCTTCAATGTAATCTGCCCTCTTCAATCCATAATCGATCATAAAGGCATGCTCAAAAACATCCAAAATTAAAATAGGTATGCAACCAGCAGGATGTCCGACATCGTGTTCATTGATCCAAAAGTTAATAAGCCTTTCTGTGAGTCTATCCTGGTATAGAACGGCCCAACCAATCCCTCGCATCGTTCCTATTGCTTTAAACTCCTTTTCCCAGGCTTCATAACTCCCGAAATCTTCAGAGATCTTCTTGAACAACTTACCTGTTTTGTCTAATCCTCCTTTACCGCCCAGATTTTCAAAGTAATACTCATGAAGCCTCATCCCATTGAATTCCCATCCAAACCTCCTCTTCGATTCAGAAAATTCAGGGATGCCAACTTTCCCCTCTTTGAGCATCTGTGAAAGGGTATCCAACAGTTTATTGGTATTGGTGACATAACCCTGGTAGAGTGTGAAGTGGTTTTTTAGAAGGGTGTCACTGAATCCCTCCATTCCTAAAAGTTTGTTGTAATCTTTAGCTGTATAAGCCATCTTTTCCTCCTTTCTCGCCTGGGCGAAAGAAATTTCTGGTTTGCCTGATAAAAAAGATGATATCGTTATCTCCTTTTTTATGTAAAACGGTGAAAAAAGTAAATTGGGTAAATCCTGTATTTTAAAAAGAAAAATGCTGTATTTTCCCTTGATTTCCCCTTAACCCTCTATCAATTTTAACTTTTTGAACCGCTATTATTTATAAGCCGATCTGATAGAATGGAATCGACCAATTTCAAAATATTCTCTTTGGATGCCGAACCCTTTGAAAGGAAATAATTGGCCTTGTATTGGTATGCAGCCTCTCGATATTCCGGGATATTATAAGCTGTAAGAATGATGATGATGATATTCGGATGTTTAGTTTTTATTTTTTGGGTTAGTTCGAGGCCGCTTTGCCCGGGCAATTTGATGTCCATAAAGACAAGCTCAGGGAGAAGGGTTTCGATTTTTTGTAAAGCCTCCTCTCCATCTGCAGCCTCAAAGATGTCAAGCGATGGAAATCGATCATGTAAAGCTTCTTTTAATAATTTCCGATAAAAAGAACTATCCTCTACGATTAATGTCTTAAACATGTCGATTTTGCCTCCTCATTACGTTGAAAATAAATTTTTCACACCCACCCCACCCTCCCCCCTCGGAGGAGACTGTGTCGTAATTAGGGTGAGGGTAAAAATTTAGCATGAAGCATAAAATTATCTACGAGAGACCATATCGATATGATACAATAAAGTCGTACGAAAGGAGAGTGGTTATGGCATATCGATATGGCAATCGCTATCAACTCGGATTATTTCCACAAAGCATCGAAGACTATGTTGCTAAGGATGATCCTGTTAGAGCCTATGATGCCTTTGTGGAAGCTTTGGATTTTAGTGCC
>Ga0194112_10002154_pt1 | contig 28483 bp, 24 predicted proteins | sample TA2MahC400mmetaG_FD_146191 | JGI IMG/M metagenome (GOLD analysis project Ga0194112, IMG submission 146191) | Freshwater microbial communities from Lake Tanganyika, Tanzania - TA2015016 Mahale Deep Cast 400m | ecosystem: Environmental > Aquatic > Freshwater > Lake | place: Tanzania: Lake... | reverse complement strand
ATTGGAGACCACATTGCCCAACCCCTTCTTTCCATGGTGTTTACACTTTTCGTTGGGGCAGGCGATGTCCAGATATTTTGGCTTTGGACCACGTTTTTTCTTCGCTCTCTTGGCCATCCTCTTCTCCTTTCCGAATAGAGGATAGCATAAATAAGAATAATTATCAATATATTAAAGGGTCACGACCAAAATCTATATTTTTCGTCAAAATCAAAAATAACTGGGAAATGCCTCAAATTTTTCTTTCTTATCTCCCATGGGAACCCACCGTATCTCTTTTTCCCATGCTTCTTGTCCTTATCACATAGTCTTATATGGATAAGATGCTCGTCAATGTGACATTCGACGTCTTCCTCCTTTAAGGTTACAATCCTCTCCGCAGCAATATTAAATTTTTTTTCAAAGAGGCTCGATTTATAGGAGTTATGTACATCCACGTTTACCAACGCCCCATAAAAATCGATTGAATCATTAACAATCTGCGCCTCTTTTTTGGTTTCGAATGTCTTTTTGGAATTGGGTTTCGCCTTCATTCCTAATTTTTTTGGCCCCTTTTTGGATAACAGGATATGAAATTCATCGACCCCTTTGACTTTCCCGCATATTTTACAGACTTCCTTATTATCCTTCATTTTCTTGTATCCATCCCAATGCTTGCACTGGAGGCCCAAAAATTCCCATGCTAACCCAAGCTGCTGATAGATATTGAAAAAAACCCGAAACTCTTTTTTACGCGTCTTTTTACTGTCAAGAAAGTTGTTTGTCACGAAATCCATGCTTTTAAAGAGAGCGCTCAGTTGTTTCTTGAGTTCTTTCTTAATTTGTTCGTTATTCATTTTGGTCTATCTCTTTCTCTTAGATGCCTGGATCTAACAAAAAACGCCCATAGGCCAAAAGGGGTGTGGTAGCATTTGTACAATAATCTTTAAGCCTGTGTTATATGCTGTTGATCATTTAGTTATCCTTGCCAAATAAAAATTTCTCCATAGGGAACCTTCCAAAGCACAATCTCTTTATCTGGATATTTTTCTTTGGCTTTTGTGTAGACAACCCCTGGATCTTCATCTGCACATACAACTTCTTTTCCTAAAATAGAGATGTACTTATCTTCGTACTTACTTAAGTCTGCTTTTGTAAACCAGTTAAAGGTCTCATCCATCATCTAATCACCTCTACCTTAAAATTTATTGTACCAAACTTTTACCTTTAGCGACCAATTTGAGTTAACGTGTCAGCACAAAGGAAGCTCATAGAGTTTTTTGGTAAAACTTTTGTCTGTTGTTAGGCGTCATTGCGAGATGCATATCTCTTAGCCCTGTCCCGCAAAGGCTTTGGGTTTGCTAAAAAATCGAGGTGATCAATATCTACCTTTCCCGCTTCCTGCTGAATAAATTCGTTAATTTCTTTAACGGTTTCAGCACTGCGTTCAGGATTGCCGCCTGCTTGATCAATAGTGATCGTATGAAATGTAAAAAATGGTGAATAGACCATAAAGTATGCCTCAAGCGCAGCTACAATTAATAGATATGCATGTTCCCGGCTAATGTTTTCTTCTGGATAATCAGCGGTCCCAGTATTGGTCTTTACCTCAGTGTACAAGCACGAATTTCTGAGGCTCCCCCATTCTCCAGCTCTGGCCAACAGCACAACCCCTTCGATTCGGTCAATTAGGGTTTCCGGATGTTTACCATGCCTTTTTCTTGCAGCATCATTTAGTATAAGTGGAGTGAAAGTTCCAACTAATGCCTTCCTTCCGTGAGCACCTTTACCTTGAAGAGCGTCGTGAAACTCCTTTTTGTTAAAACATTTCGAAAAGTCCAAACCAAGAACCTTTTCCTTACCTGCAGATATAGCTTGAAGACATAGACCTTTTCCAATTTCCTCAAGAGCGGTAATTGCCAAAAAACAGGATTGGGGCCATTTTTTATGGCTATACAGTAGCTTTGCCGCATCTATATGTGAACGCGCTGTGTCAAAAGATTTATACTCACCAATTCTGAGCGATTCTTTCTCGGCTCCTAATAGAGTCATATTAACCCTCCCTAACAGTGAAGCCTAACGTTTGCCCAAACACCGATATTTTGAATACTCCACTAAAAATGACCAATTGACTCATGGCACGCGAATTGGAATGAACACAATAATCCATCATAAAAGAATGAGTGCCAATTTCTGTAATTGTTGTACACAATAACACTTTTTTTATAGTTCTTTTTCAATCAGGCTCGCCTTTTCTGGAAATTTATCTTTCAAGAAAGATTTGATTCTGTTTGTCCTGATGAGTTCTACAAACTTCTCAGTTGAGATATTTCCGAGTCTTACGGTGCACTGGGCATTTGCAGTTTGATATGTCACATCGAGCTTCTTTGCAATCTTATGGAAAGCATCCGTGTGCTTGACACCGCTCCTTATTAGACGAATAACAGGGAAAAGATAATCCATAAACTGTTCATGACCTTTTCTACCGAGTAGTCTCCCTCCGCTAGGCGGCTTGGGTTCAGGTGGTTCTATTGGAAACCCCTGCTTTGGCTGTGGAATAAAAAAGAGATGTTCCTTTTTGAACTCTTCGATTTTTTGATCAGCCTCTCTTTTAAAATCTGAGACCTGTCCTTTTTGGGAGTCTATTTGTGATTGCAGGGTCTTGATTTGGTCTTCCAAGCTTCTTACGGAAGCCTCTAATGTTGAAATTTTCTCCTGATAATAACCCTCAACTGACTGGAGATGTTTCGTGATATTGCTGATTTCTCTCTCCCTGTTCTCTATATGCTCGACGATGCTGCCATCTTCAAGAAATTTTTTCTCTAGGACAGCTTGGATTCTTTCAACCGCAGGGTCACCGGATAGATTGTGTCTTGTTATTGAGTAAATGAGTGTTTCAGTAAAATCAGGTTTCCTCCAGAACGGAGAGTAGAACCTTATTTCTTCTCCATTAGAGATTATCGCTAAGATAGGTCTTTTCTCGTCGCAGTATCGTTTTAGTTGCGGTATGTAATCGTCCAGATTCTTACCATAGCTCTTTGCTTCGATAAGGATGCAGTAGTCAGAAACCTTATCGATTAAAATGTCAATCCGATTGCCCTTTGCTGAATGCTCAAAATCCAATCTTTTATTATAGCCAAATGATTCAAGAAAGGGGATTATGAAGTTATATTTAACGCTATTCTCGTTATCCCCTATTTCATCGGCGGACAATTCCGATAACCTTTGAAGTTCCCGTTTTTGATCTTGATTCATAAGCTTCGATTTTTAAAAAATATTATTGTGTATAATGTTTAGGCTTTGTGCCGTGTCAGCCGTCATTTTCATCATAGATCTCAATATAAACGGGCGGCATTAAGAGACCACAAGTATTTATCCAAATAATAGGAGCCCCACAAACTCTGTAATCATAAGCCGTTTTCTCAGATACTTCTATCTCAAGTTTAACCCGTTAGGGCTTGCAGAACCTCTTGGGCAATTCCGATTAGTTCAAGATTCTTGCTCTCGGACGGGGTTTTACCCTTGCAAGTCTCGTGCACAAATATGTTCGCTGACTTTCTGATTTGGTCGATCTTGTACCAAATCTTCTTTGGATACAGGCCTCTCTCGAGGGCTAGATCGTTCAACTTCGACAGCTCACCAGTGTCTACATGTAGTCGATCCTTTAGAATCGACTCAACTATACATCTGGTTAACGCGACTGAGGCTGTGTGATACCCATAAAGATATGATTGGTAAGCCTCCTGACAAAGTAATGTCGTGCTCGAAGGCGGCCGTCCCTTAGCAAACACGTCTCTTACTTTGAAAGCTCGGCGCACTATCTCGTTTAATTTATCGACAAACTGGTATCCATAAAAGTCCTCATAAGCAAATGTAATGGCGATATCGCCTATGTTTCTAAGGAGTTCAACAGCCAGACGGTGTACAGCATCATCAGGAATAATCAAACCCTCTTTGCTTTCCAGAAATAGCTTAAGGGAACGCGCAAAAATCCCAGCTTCTGCTTGCTTAACTTCGTCTTCCGATTGAGACTTTCCACTCAAGTAAGCCGCAATGACTTCTTCCCCCACTTCTACATCACGCTTATACCTCGCACAGTCGTCTATTGTTTTACGAAGAATATCGGCCAAGTTCAAAGATACCGTAATTGTTTCCATACATCAACCTCTCTTGCTTTTTCTCACCAATACAGATAAACCCTAAGTTAAATCTCAAAGCCAATGGCATTTAACTCTTTCACATTAGCACTGGTTAGAATATACTACCGCTAACCGTAGTCCAAAATCCCCTCTTCCAATTCTACCTAAAAATCACTACCTTTTTGTTTCGAAATTTAAATTATCTCCCCCCTTTTAAACCATAGATAGGTGAAATTCAAAATGTATATTACCTAAATTGAGCGATTCTGTGCTTAAAGTAAGCCCGGTTTGTCATTCCCGCGAAGGCGGGAATCCAGACTTGTCCCTGCGAAAGCAGGGAACCATTAAGAACTGGATTCCTGTTTCCACAGGAAACCCTGGATTCCTGTTTTCACAGGAATGACATAACATTATTTCACCTATTAGATGATATTTTTGATGCAGGTAACCGTTTGTTTTCAATGTATTGCATGGTTTTTATATAAAAATCGCTCAATTTGGGTATTACTAAAAAATTTACCACAACTGTAGAATTTTTCAATTGTTTTTTGAATGGGAAAGGCTTTAGTTCGGAGTTCAGAGTTAGGAGTTCGGAGTAAAAGACTAAATACTCCAAACTAACTTTTGGAATTTTGTGTTGAATTAGGTTCGGGTTTTAATTTTTTCTGGACCCCAGAGGAATAGACGATGATGGCCGCCTCCCCATCGACTGGGCACTTGTTTTCGCAGATGCCGCAGCCTGTACACTTCTCCTCTTTAACGATAGGCCGCTTCTTATCATCACCCACGATCGCATGATAGGAGCACTGTTCATTACAGACAAGGCAGATCTTCTCGGTATCCCAGGCAATGCATCGGGTCTTGTCGATATGAGCTACGCCTATCTGGGTGAGGCGTTTCTCTTCGATAGGAAGAGGCCGGATGGCTTCGGTGGGACAGATGCGCCCACAAAAATTGCAGAATTCTTCACAGTATCCGATGCGGGGAATGAGCCTGGGTGTATAAAGACCTGCCAGGCCTGCTTCTAACAGGGTCGATTGAAGGGCATTATTGGGACAAACTTTCAGACACTCGCCACAGCCTGAGCAAACACTGACAAATTCTTCTTCCGGTAGAGCACCAGGAGGACGAATGAGCCGATTATTCCTCAACCCGCTCTCGGTCTGGAGGGGATTGGTCTTGATCATCAATGCGGAGAAGAAACCGAAGGCAAGGGATCCAAGAACATATCTTCTCGAGAGGTTCACTCCATCTACTGTTTTCCAACTTGGTAAACGAAAGTTGAAAGAGACGGCATGAGGAGGGCATTCGAGGCATTTAAAACAGGCGATGCAATCCTGTTGTCGATAGCCCCGAGGGTCTCTTTCAGGGATCGCTCCTACTGGACATTCCTTCACACACTTCTGACACTGAGTACAATCATCCGTTACAACCCTTTTAAAAATTCGGAGACGCGAAAAGATCGAAAATAGCGCCCCCAGAGGACAGAGGTAACGGCACCAGAACCTCTTCCTGATAATTCCGAAAACAAGGATAATGATGAAGAAGACGAAAATAAAGAGATTGACTTTAAACAGGGGTAAAGGAATGGCCGATACGATAAATGGGTTCCTGGGAAGGAAGCTATGGATCAAGGGCAGGAGGTGGTTATAGATGAAGATGGCAGGAGGGAAAAAGGAGATGATCAGCGTCCGGGTGATCAGGCTGATGGGGTCGAGGATATACATCACCTGCCAGGCCATGAGACCGGTGATCATGGAAAAGATAAAGACCCCGTAGCGAAGCCTCATGAGCGGTTGATCGCTCAGTCCCCTAACCCATTTCTTTTCTCGGAAGAGAATTCGGTCGAAGAAATCGATCGTGGCGCCCATGGGGCAGAACCAACTACAGAAAAAATTACCAAAGACTAAAACAAAGAGGAGCACTCCGAAAGCAGGGAGCATCCTCAGGATGACCTCTTTCTTCGTCAGAATCGTGATGATCCCGATGAAGGGATCGAGTCGAAGATAGAGATCGACAGGTATCTTCAGTTCAAGGGGGAAGGCGGTTCTGATGATCAGATAGAGAAGAAAAAGGAAGGAAAGGGCTTGAACCGTCCTTCTCAAGTACGGGATTGCCCGGTTCATGTTGCACTGACCTTTTTTACCCGAACTTTTGAGAGATCAATCTCGCCCAACCCTAACTCGTAACCATTTTTGACAAACTTGATCTCTGAAGGCTTAAAGGGCTTCCCAGTCTTGGGATGTTTAAAGAGAGTGGCACCATAGACGTCCACCGCTACAATATCCGTCGAGGCAATCACCTCACCAGGATCTTCGGTCTTCCCAGGCCCTTTTGGACCATTTGTCGTGAGAATACGGATGGCGTCCATAACAACGAGATCAGGTTTCCGGAGCGTGTTGATATCTGCTATACATTGATGGAGGTCGATCTTATGTAACTGTTCCATATCCCATACGATCCCGATCAGGTTCTTCATTCCAAGGGTGAGTTCCGTGGCATAATGATGTTTAGGGATTGGGAAATTAATGAAGACATCCGATTCGAGCACATCGCGGAGCACCTCAGCTGTTTTGAGTTTCTTTGCTCTGGGAATTTCTACCTTTTTATACACATTTCTGCCGTGGCCAGAGAAAACATCCGCCCCTGCCTTCTGGCCAGCCTCTTTCAATCCAGAACGTGAGAAGGTGAATTGGTAATTATCGCAGGTATGGTCCCAAACCGCGACTCGCTTTGCCCCTGCTTCATAACACATCTTAATCAATGCCGAAAAGAGATCCGGATTGTTTGTACAAGCTTCCTCCGGCTTCCTGGCCCATGCAATGTTCGCTTTGATCATAACCCTCTGCCCCTTCTTCACAAATCGGCCCATACCTCCCAAAGGTGCCATGGCTGCCTGGAGAAGTTGAGAGGGAGATCCATTTTTCGCAATGATCAGGTCAGCCTCTTCAGCGGCATGGGCAAGCGATCCATAAAACGGAAGTCTATCAGGCATAAAAGGGAGGGCTGTCGCAATTGCTGCCCCTTTAATAAATTGTCTCCTTGTGAGTCTTTTACCCGGAGATTTATCCATGAAATGATTTCCTCCTCTTTGTCGATTGCGGATTTCAGAGTGTAGAGTGCGGAATTTAAACTCCGAAATCCCTGCCTGCGGCAGGCAGGCGCATTCCGAATTCCGCAATTTCATTATGGTGTCAGTATCAGCCTTGAGGCTCCCTTATCTGTGCCAAACCAGACACTATTTTTATCCTCTGCGGCACAAAAAACAGTATTGCTTAGAATTCCATCGGCTGTCGTCAGTGACTCCCATTGACCCGTTTGGAAATCATAAATACTCACTCCATTATCTCTGCAGATGAAAGCCCTCTCTTTAGTCGTAGCAATAGAATGAATCCCACCACTCTTCAATGGATCGGTGGGCTCGATCTTCTTCCAACGATCTGAAATTGAATCATACTCAAAGAGCGTGCCTCCAATGCCCCCTGCCCATATCTTCTGGCCCACCTTGGCTAAGGATTTCATCTCAGTTTCCACCAAACCCTCTTTCTGAGAATAATTCTTCCAGATCCTTTTGGCCTTGCTAAGTCGGCTGATACCTCCGTTGGTTCCCATCCATACCAAATCAGATTGGACCAGGATCGTATTAACAAAATTTCCAGAAAGGCCATCTTGCGTAGAATAGAAACTTCTCCATCCCTCCGTCTTCTTATCCAAAAGGGAAAGTCCCTTTTCAGATCCAACCCAGACCCAATCCCCATCCACAGCCATTGAGACGATCTTCTTGGCACGGCCATTATTTGTATTAAAAGGTTTCCATTGGGGACTCTTCTGAGAGTGATAGTAGGAGATCCCTCCCCCTCCATAGCCATAGAAATATGTCCCAAACCAAATACGATCGATATCAGGAACGATTACAGATACATGATTATATGAAAGGAGGTTCTTCCATTTGATGCTGTCTCCATCATCAAATTTCTCTATAGGCTCACCCTTTGTCGTATAGGCTCTATAAACCTTATTCGCCCTGTCGTAAAGGGTTGCTCCGCCTCCATACGTTCCAAACCAAATCTCATCACCCTGGACGGAGATGGAATAAACCATCTCACTTGATAGCCCATCTTTCTGTGTCATCTGCTGGAAGGAAAAAGGTCTCTTCAAAGGAGCGGCATTAGAATAGGATAAAAAGCAAAAGGTGATAGCAATGAAAAGGAATAAGGATAACACTCTTAAGCGTTCGACATTCTGCCTCATCATCTTTCCTCATTAAAAAGATTTTTCAAATTATGTCGAATTGGGGCAAAATTTTCAACATCAGGATTATTTTCAAAATGACCCTCTTACCCCTTTCAAATTTTATACAACAATCTATAGTCAGGAGCAATAAATTTAAAAAGCCCTGAAAAACTAATAAACGCTCTCTCTATTCGGGCCTTTTCCAGAAATTTTAAAAACTAACCTTGACAATCAAAATTTTAATGATTATTTTTTTAAAAATTTTTATTTGATTAGTCTTTTACTTCCTTTCCCATGTATAAAGATCATAACTATTTAATTTTAAAAAATTTTTGCTTTTGAGAAGAAAATATGTTAAAAAAATCTTTGTTTCTAACTTAATGTAATCTATTCCATTTTTATATATTGTCATTCCTGCCTAAGGCAGGGAAAGAAAGGAGATGTGAAAGATGAAGATCAGACCGTTGCAAGACAGAGTAATCGTCAAGAGATTGGAGGAGGAAGAGAAGACAAAAGGTGGGATTATCATTCCCGACTCTGCAAAGGAGAAACCACAAGAAGGAAAAGTGATTGCGATTGGTAAGGGGAAGCTTACAGAAGATGGAAAGGTTATTCCCCTCGATGTGAAGGTAGGAGACAGAATCCTATTCGGGAAATATTCAGGCACAGAGGTTAAGATTGAAGGTGAGGAACATCTCATCATGAGAGAAGAAGACATTTTAGGGATCATTGAAGGGAAATGATATCTTATCTAAATTAAAAATAAAGAAATGGAGGTAGGTCACAATGGCAAAAGAACTGAAGTTCGACCAGGAGGCCCGTAATGCAATATTACGGGGGATCAACGTCTTAGCGGATGCGGTCAAAGTGACTTTGGGCCCAAAGGGTAGGAATGTGATTTTAGAGAAATCCTTTGGATCCCCGACCGTGACGAAAGACGGCGTGACAGTAGCGAAAGAGATTGAATTGGAGGACAAATTTGAGAACATGGGCGCTCAGATGGTGAAGGAGGTGGCCAGCAAGACCTCCGACACCGCTGGAGACGGGACAACCACGGCCACTGTTTTAGCTCAGGCGATCTATCGAGAGGGATCGAAGGTCGTGGCAGCAGGTGCTAATCCGATGGATGTGAAACGGGGGATTGACTTCGCTGTTGAGGAAGTAGTGAAAGAACTGAAGAAATTGAGCAAACCAACGAAGGATCAGAAGGAGATCTCCCAGATCGGTACGATTTCAGCAAATAATGATGAAACCATCGGGAACATCATCGCCGAAGCGATGAATAAGGTAGGCAAAGAGGGCGTCATCACTGTCGAGGAGGCAAAAGGGATGGAAACCACTTTGGATGTGGTAGAGGGAATGCAATTCGACCGTGGATATCTCTCTCCCTATTTTGTTACAGACCCCGAAAAGATGGAAGCGGTCCTCGAAGATCCCTACATCCTCCTCAATGAGAAGAAGATTTCCAACATGAAGGATATGCTTCCTATCCTGGAGCAGATTGCCAAGGTGGGAAAACCCTTTCTAGTGATTGCTGAGGATGTTGAAGGAGAAGCCCTGGCCACCCTCGTCGTTAACAAACTTCGTGGAACACTCAAATGCTGTTCGGTGAAGGCCCCTGGCTTCGGAGACCGGAGAAAGGCTATGCTGGAAGACATTGCTATCCTGACCGGTGGGAAGGTTGTCTCAGAAGACCTGGGCATTAAATTAGAAAACCTCAAACTGACCGATTTGGGCCAAGCTAAACGAATCACTATAGATAAAGATAATACAACCATTGTTGATGGGGCTGGTGATAAAGATGATATTGAAGCCAGAGTGAAACAGATTCGTGTTCAGATCGAAGAGACCACCTCTGATTATGATCGAGAGAAACTCCAAGAGCGGCTGGCAAAGATCATCGGCGGTGTGGCAGTGATCAATGTGGGGGCGGCCACTGAGACTGAAATGAAGGAGAAGAAGGCCCGTGTAGAAGATGCCCTCAATGCAACACGAGCTGCTGTAGAGGAAGGGATTGTCCCGGGCGGGGGGGTGGCATATCTCCGCTGTCTCTCTGCATTGGAAAAATTAAAAGTAGAGGGGGACAAGAAGATCGGAGTGGATATTGTGAAGAGGGCCTTAGAAGAACCCATCCGTCAAATTGCCAACAATGCTGGCCAGGAAGGTTCTGTTGTAACGGAGAAAGTGAAAAACGAAAAGGGAGCATTTGGTTTCGATGCGGCAAAGGATGAGTACACAGATATGATCAAGGCAGGGATCATCGATCCTACTAAAGTGGTCAGGCTCGCCCTTCAGAATGCTTCTTCAGTCGCCTCATTGATGATCACGACAGAGGCCTTGGTGGCTGAAAAACCAGAAAAGAAACCCCCTTATCCACCGATGCCCCCTGGTGGTGGAATGGGTGGTGGAATGGGTGATATGTATTAAGCTCGATAGATATTTAAAATATGAAAAAAGGCTTGGGAGGTTGTCATCTTTTTCTCCCAAGCTTTTTTTATTATACTCGCCTATAGCTCGCTCGGAATAATAGAGAAGGCAGAACATTTTCACCGGCTTTTCTGTAAAACTTTTTAAAATTTTGGGTGTCAATAAAAAGTGTATATACTGGAAGAATGTTCTTTACAATATTGCGCATTAGATCAAAATTGTTATAAATATTTGATTTTATTTTAAAAATTAAATTTTCACTTGCATTTAAAAGGAAAGAGGTTTAATATTTTATTTTAAATGGAAAGGAAGCAATTGCTAATAGATTTTCGACACCTAGAAACTTTTTGTAGAGTTGCTAATTTAAAAAGCTTTTCCAAAGCGGCGGATGACCTTTTCCTCACTCAACCAACCGTCAGTGGACATATCCTCTCCTTAGAACATTCTTTATCGCTTCGACTCTTTGATCGGGTCCGCAGGGAGGTCCGCCTAACCAAAGCAGGGGAGGTTTTTTTTAAATATGCCTCAAAAATTCTAACATCCCGCAGGGATTTGTTAAATGCCATGAGTGAATTTTCTAAGGGGATTAAAGGGGAGCTCTCTTTGGGTGCCAGTACCATTCCCGGAGAATACCTTCTGCCTAAACTGATGGGTGATTTTAAGAAAGGAGATCCTCATTTTACCATCTCTCTAAAGATTGGCGATACAAAGGAGATTATTCAATATGTATTGCAGGGTAGCGTTGAATTTGGGCTTACCGGTGCTAAATTGAACCATACCTCCCTCCATTATGAAAAATTCGAAGAGGATGAGATCATCGTCATCAGCCATCCAGAACATTCATTGACGAAGAAGAAGAAAATTGGAATTGAAGACCTGATGAGAGAACCTTGGATCATTCGGGAGGAGGGCTCTGGAACTCAGATGGCAGTGGAAAAGGCTTTGAGGAAGAAGGGCAAAAGTTTGAAACAATTTAATGTGGTGATGGAGATGGGAAGTACTTCCTCCGTAAAGGAGGGGGTGAAAGCAAGATTAGGTCTTGCCTTCATCTCAAAAAGAGCAGCGGAAGAAGAATTGAAACAAGGTCTTCTCTCCCGAATCGATGTGGAAGGAATTGACCCCATTTCAAGACAAATCTATATCGTCTTTCAACAAGGAAGGACCTTCTCCCCAATTGGAACTGAGTTTCTTCGATTCCTCAGAAAGAATAGAGATGGGATGAATTGAGATGAAACTTCTGAGACGACGTGAAAAAGGCTGCCTTTTAGCAACGCTATGGATTTCCCTGACGATTCATATCGGTTTGGTTGCCTTCCTCAGCCTTAACCCCTGGCCCACTATCATCAAGGCAACACCCACTGCTTACACGGTCACTCTTATGCCGATTTCACTTAAAGAACCCGAGATCCAAAAACCCACCTCCATTCCAGTGCCTAAGGAAGAACCTCTCAAACCCCCCGAAAAAATAAAACCCATAGAGAAACCCAAAAAAGATGACATTGTTGAAAAGGTAAAGAAACCCATTGATCAGGAGGCCCTGAAACACCTTCAAGATGCTCTCGATGAGATCCGTAAAAAGATTGCTCTCGATGAGATTCAGAAAAGAGTGGCAAGGCGTGAGAGAGTTGAAGACCGACCGATCTCTCCTTCTCCAGCTCCTTCTTCTGCTCCTTCTTCGGCTCCATCTCCTACTACTCCGTTGATCTCTCCATCGGCCTTGGAGTCAAAATTAAACGAATACTACAGCATGCTATGGGCTAAAATTAAAGAGGCATGGACGATTCCTGAAAATCTTCTTAAAGAAAGGGTTGACTTAGAGGCCATTGTTGTCATAATAATAGAAAGGGATGGAAAAATCAAAAAATCGTGGTTTGAAAAAAAGTCTGGTAATGCCCTTTATGACCAGATGGCTATGCGAGCGATCAAGAAGGCAGAGCCCTTGCCTCCCATTCCAAAAGAATTGAGCGGAAATACTCTTGAAATTGGAATCCGTTTTTTCCCGGATTAAATGATGTTAAAACATTTCTTCATCACCCTCTTACTATTTCCATTTTTTCTTCCCATTGTAGAGGCAAGAGTCTACCTCGATATCAATACCCCCACATTTATCCAGATCCCTATTGTCCTACCCAAATGGAAAACCGTGGGTAACATACCTCCCTCTCTCTTAGCCAAGGAGGGAGAATTGACGAGGTATAAAGAAAAGGTTTATGAAATTCTTGTTAACGACCTCAAACTCTCCGGGTTTTTCAGGGTGATCGATTATCAAAATTTCCCTCCCCAGCTTCAGCAAAGAGAGGGGATTCCCCATACACTCTTCCTGGAGGAATGGATGCCTGCAGGTGGAGAAATCCTTTTGGCAGGAGAAACCTCTTTTGAGCCAAAGGGGTTAAATCTCAATTTAAAATTCCATCTGTTCGACTTAGTGGAAAAGAAACATCTCGTGGGAAAACAGTATGAAGGCCACCTCCAAAATCTCCGAAATATGGTCCATCGGATGACTGATGAAGTCATTCTGCAACTAACGGGAGAGAAGGGCGTCCACAATACGAAAATCGCCTATGCGGTCCAGCAGGGAGAAGGGAAAGAGATCTTCATTGCCGATTTCGATGGCGCCAATATCAAACAGATCACTCAAAATCAATCTATTAACATTTCACCTGTCTGGTCTCCGGACGGGAAAAAAATTGCTTTTACCTCCTATCTCAAACGAAATCCTGACCTCTACCTGATTGATATGGATGGGAAAAATCTCCGTCGATTTTCTTCCTATCCGGGATTGAACGTCTCGCCCTCTTGGTCACCTGATGGAAAACGGATTGCCCTCATGATGGGAATGGAAGGTAAGTCGGATATCTATCTCATCGATGCCAATGGCGGTAATCCAAGAAAACTTACAACAAAGGAACACGGGCACCAGGATCACGGCAATGAGGCTTCGCCCACGTGGTCTCCGGATGGAAAGCAGATCGCCTTTGTCTCAGACCGCTCGGGTTCTCCTCAAATCTATATCATGACATGGGAAGGATCCAATGTCCGTCGATTAACCTATGAAGGAAGTTACAACACAAATCCTTCCTGGTCTCCGAAAGGTGACCGGATCGTTTATTGCGGAAGGGTAGGAGGCCGCTTCAATATCCTTACGGTCGCCCCAGATGGAACAGGACTTCAAAAGTTGACTTCCAATTCCGGAGATAATGAAAGTCCTTGTTGGTCACCGGATGGACGTTACATTGCTTTCAGTTCAAACCGGACAGGAGGATCAAAGATTTACATTATGAATGCCAACGGATTCAATCAAAGACCGCTAACTTCATCGAAAGGAGGTGAGTCAAGTCCATCCTGGTCTATACGATTTGAATAGACAGGGGTATCTAAATCATCACACACATCAAGGGAGGTTTGCCATGGTTAGAAAAGATCAAAGTATTATAGTGCTTATCCTCATCCTTTGTATTGGACTCATCCTAATGGGTTGTCCAAAGAAGACAGTGGTTAAAGAAGAACCATCGGTTAAGAAAGAAGATCTGTCGAAACTCGAAGCAGAAAGGGCTGCAAGGGAAAGAGCTGAAAGAGAAGCAAGAGAAAGAGAATTGGCGAAAGCCAGGGAGGAAGCGAAAGCCAGGGAGGAGGCTAAGGCCAGAGAAGAGGCAGCCCGGAAAGAGTTTGAAAAAAGTCTTGTGGCCAAAAAAACCCCTGGCATTGAAGGAGAGGTTCTCGAAAGCAAACTACTCAAGGACATTCACTTCGACTTTGATAAATATGACATTCGTTCTGGGGATGCAGAAATTTTAAAAGAGAATGCGACTTGGCTGAAGAAGTTCCCAAATTCGAAGATTCAGATCGAAGGACATTGTGATGAAAGGGGAACTAATGAATATAACCTTGCCCTTGGAGAGAGACGAGCCAACAGTACGAAAAAGTATCTTATCTCCATCGGCATTGCTGAAGATCGAATCTCCACCATCAGTTATGGAGAGGAAAAGCCTCTCGACCCTAGCCATAATGAAGAAGCCTGGGCAAAAAACCGAAGGGCCCACTTTGTCATCTTATCCAAATAGGGGAGAGAGGATCTCCAAGGGGCTTGTTCCTCTTTGGAGATGGTTCATCCTCGGAGGGTAAAATGCAAAAGACGAAATGGGAGAAAGGGTGGATCATCCTCTGGGTCGTGGTATGCCTTTATGGGTGTGCCACGACCGAGGACGTTCGAATCTTAGATGACGAATCGCGAAGACTCCACTCACAGGTGAATACACTTCAGAAAGAGACAGAATCAATTAAAAAGGACCTTTCAACATTTAAAAAGGATGCCTCAACATTTAAAAAGGACCTTTCAACATTTCAGAAAGTTGTCGAGAGGGATATCTCAACCCTTCAAACTGATCTTAATGGTGAGATGAAGAAACTTCAGGCCGACCTTCTCCTCCGACTCGACAACCTTCAATCCGAAATTCGGATCCTTTCCACAAATGTTGAGGAATACAAAGAATTTCTTAAAAAACCCTCAAGGGAAATCGACCGAATGAAAGAGGACGTCGAAGTACGACTAAGAATCTTGGAGGAGAAAGAGAAAGTCTCCGAGGATAAAAACAGATCCCATGAGGAAAGGACGAAAGGTTTAGAAGAACGGATAAAAGGTTTTGAGGGACAGATGAAAGGCTTGGAAGAGCGACTTAAGGGGTTGGATCAAAAGATTGCTTCGAAACCGTTGGAGGTGGAAAAACCGACCCCAGCAAAAGAACCTCTCCCTGAAGCAAAAGGGATATCTGCAGGGCCAGGAGATTTCTATAAGGGGGCCTACGAGACTTTTCAGAGGGGAGACTTTGAAGGGGCCCGTCGAAAATTCGAGGCCTTTCTCAAACAGTACCCGAATACTGAACTCTCTGATAATGCACAGTTTTGGATTGGAGAGACTTATTATCTGAAAAAAGATTATGAAAAAGCCATTTTGGAATATGAGAAGGCCATCGTTAAATATCCAGAGGGGGATAAGATTCCAGCGGCCCTACTAAAACAAGCCCTTGCCTTCTTAGAACTCGGTGACAAGACAAATGGTAGAAACTTGCTCAAACGTGTGGTCGAACGATATCCCCATTCGGATCAAGCGGAAATAGCTAAGAAGAAATTGGAAAGCATAAAATAAATTCTCGAACGTGGAAGGTGGGAAGTGGAGGGTGGTTATTACTGATGCCCCACTATTTTACCCCAACTGTCAAGTTGTTTCAGAACCTACGTCCCGTTTTATACCGTTTTACCAACCTAAACAAAAGAAAAGGCCCACCTTGCGAACTGCGAGGATGGACCTTTTCCTCTCACATTTATTTGTTGCAACAGAGATTACGCAGGACTTCCTGCTGAAACCTCTCCCGAAACTGCCCTCTCTTTCGTATATCCTTCCACCCAAAGCTCTAATTGTTTATATTTGGGAAGGCCTGTTCCAGCTGGAATCAAACGCCCCATGATAACATTTTCCTTCAACCCTTTTAAATAGTCCACCTTCCCTGCCACAGCCGCCTGAGTAAGCACCTTTGTGGTCTCTTGGAAAGAAGCGGCAGAGATAAAACTATCTGTGATGAGGGAGGCCTTCGTGATACCCAAAAAGAGAGGTTCTGCCACCGCAGGTTTTCCACCTTGCCTCAAGACCCTTTCATTTTCCTCTTCAAAAACATATTTTTCTACTTGATCGTCGACTAAAAAGTGGGTATCTCCAACCTCTTTGATTTTAACTCTCTTGAGCATCTGGCGAACGATCACTTCAATATGTTTGTCGTTAATCTTCACGCCCTGAAGTTTATAAACTTCCTGGATTTCATCCACTAAATATCGGGCCAATGCCTTATCTCCCAATACCCTTAAAATATCATGGGGATTGGAAGGACCATCCATCAATGGTTCGCCGGCTTTGACAAAATCACCTTCATGCACGCTGACATGCTTCCCCCTGGGGATGATATACTCTTTGGGCTCACCCACATCTGGTCGGATGACCACCTTTCTCTTTCCCTTGAGGTCCTTTCCAAATTCCACCATGCCATCGATGTCGCTGATCAATGCATACTCTTTGGGTTTTCTCGCCTCAAAAAGTTCTGCCACTCGGGGCAGACCGCCAGTGATATCTTTCGTCTTCGTCGTCTCCCTTGGGATCTTCACAATCACATCTCCGGCCTGCACCATATCTCCTTCAGAAATGGAGATGTGGGCTCCAACTGGAAGGAGATATCGAGCCTGGGATGCGGAACCGGGAAGGTCCATGGTCCTGCCTTTTTCATCCTTAATAGAGATTCGCGGTCGAAGTTCGGGGTCTTTTGACTCGGTGATCACCTTTCTTGAGAGACCTGTAAACTCATCCACCTGTTCCTGCATCGTCACCCCTTCGATGATATCTCCAAATTTAACCCGGCCTGAGACTTCGGTTAAAACGGGAATGGAGTAAGGATCCCATTCTGCCAGCATTTCTCCCTCTTTTACTTTCTGCCCATCTTTCACTCTTAATGTAGCTCCGTAGATTACAGAATAACGCCGCCTTTCTCTTCCATTCTCGTCCAGAATAGCTATCTCACCATTTCGGTTCATAACAATCAAATTCCCTTCACGGTTCTTGACCGTCTTGAGGTTGATGAATTTCACCTTTCCGTCGATCCGACATTCTAACGTCGTCTGTTCTGCGCGCCGACTGGCTGTTCCACCAATGTGGAATGTCCTCATAGTCAATTGTGTTCCTGGTTCACCGATCGATTGGGCAGCGATGATCCCAATCGCCTCTCCGACATTGACGAGCCTTCCACGGGCCAAGTCCCTTCCATAACAGAGAGCGCATACACCCCGCTTCGATTTACAGGTGAGTACCGATCGAATTCTAACCTTCTCGATCCCAGCATCCTCAATACGTTCTGCCAAGGTCTCATCAATCTCCTCATTTCCTTTGACGATCACCTCATCAGTGAAGGGGTCCCGGATGTCTTCTAAAGATACCCGGCCCAGAATTCGTTCTTTCATCGATTCGATGATCTCTCCCCCTTCTACGAGAGAGGCGACATCGATCCCATCCATGGTTCCGCAATCGTGTTCGGTGATCACCACATCTTGAGCCACATCGACTAATCTTCGTGTGAGATATCCAGCATTGGCTGTCTTCAATGCGGTGTCGGCCAATCCTTTGCGAGCACCATGGGTAGAGATGAAGTATTGAAGAACGGTGAGCCCTTCTCTAAAGTTCGCTGTGATGGGAGTCTCAATGATCTCCCCAGAAGGTTTGGCCATCAGACCCCGCATCCCAGCCAACTGTCGGACCTGTTGGGCACTTCCTCGAGCTCCGGAGTCAGCCATCATGTAAATTGGGTTAAAACTCTCAATGGTTCTCCTCTCACCCGTAGGGCCCTCCACATCCTCACCTCCCAATTCCTTCAACATTACATCGGCGATATTCTCAGTCACCTGAGCCCAAATATCGATGACCTTATTATACCGTTCACCATCTGTGATCAATCCCTCTGTATACTGTTCTTGAACCCTTTCGATCTCCTCCTGTGCTTCTGAGAGGAGGGCTTCTTTATTGGAAGGAATCAACATATCATCAATGGAGATAGAAAGTCCAGCCAAGGTCGCATACCTATAACCTAAATCCTTCAATCGATCGGAAAGGATAACGGTTTTCTTATCTCCGCAAAAACGGTAGCAGTAGTCGATGAGACTGGCCAGTTCGCTTTTCTTCATCACCTTATTGATCAACGAAAAGGGGATCTCTTCAGGAAGGACCTCTTTTAGAAGAATCCGACCTACGGTAGTCTCCACTAATTTCCCTTCGATCCGCACCTTAATCCTGGCATGAAGGTCGACTTCATTGGCATCATATGCAATGCGAACTTCTCCAGGGTTTGAAAATACCTTTCCCTCACCCTTGACATAGGGCCGGTCCCTGGTCATACAATAAATTCCGAGGACGATATCTTGTGTAGGGACGATGATGGGCTTCCCATTGGCAGGGGAAAGGATGTTATTGGTGGACATCATCAGGATCCTCGCCTCAGCCTGAGCCTCTACGGAGAGTGGGATATGGACTGCCATCTGATCCCCGTCAAAATCGGCATTGAAGGCTGAACAGACCAAGGGGTGAAGCTGAATCGCTTTTCCCTCTATGAGAACGGGTTCAAAGGCTTGAATGCCCAAGCGATGAAGCGTAGGAGCACGATTGAGGAGCACAGAATGTTCGCGGATTACCTCATCCAATACATCCCATACTTCAGGTTTTTCCTTCTCTATCATCTTCTTTGCACTCTTGATGGTAGTGGCTAACCCTTTTGCTTCCAAACGGTGATAGATGAAGGGTTTGAAAAGTTCGAGCGCCATCTTTTTTGGGAGTCCGCATTGATGTAATTTGAGCTCGGGACCGATGACGATCACGGAGCGCCCGGAATAGTCCACCCGTTTCCCCAAAAGATTCTGTCGGAAACGGCCTTGTTTTCCCCTGAGCATATCACTTAAGGATTTAAGTGGTTTCTTATTCGCCCCTAAAATCGTCTTCCCTCTCTTCCCATTATCAAACAAGGCATCCACAGCTTCCTGAAGCATTCTTTTTTCATTCCGGATTATGATCTCCGGCGCATTGAGTTCGAGCAGCCTTTTAAGGCGGTTATTCCGATTGATCACTCTCCGGTAAAGATCATTGAGATCGGAGGTCGCAAACCGACCTCCATCCAAAGGGACAAGGGGACGAAGATCGGGTGGGATGACAGGGATCACCTCTAAGATCATCCACTCCGGTTTATTCCCCGACTCCAAAAAGGATTCAATAATTTTTAGTCGTTTTGCCAGACGTCTTTTTTTGGCCTCTGAAGTCGTTTCTTTCATCTCTGTCCGGAGCTTCTTCGAAAGCTCTTTTACATCGGTGTTTCTCAACAGCTCCCGAATTGCATCCGCTCCTTGGGACACAACCACATCCTCTCCATATTTTTCCTTGGCCTCCCGATATCGTTCCTCAGAAAGAATTTCGCCTTTCTTAAAAGGGGTCTTCTTCCCATTGAGCACAAGATAGGCCTCGAAATAGAGGATTCGTTCCAGCTCTCTCAACGTCATATCCGCAAGGATACCGATCTTGCTGGGGATGCTTTTGAGAAACCAGATATGGGCCACAGGTGTGGCCAACCGGATATGGCCCATTCGCTCCCTGCGCACCTTCGACTGGATGACCTCTACTCCACACTTCTCGCAAACAATTCCTCGATGCTTCATTCGTTTGTATTTCCCACAATTGCATTCATAATCTTTGGTTGGGCCAAAAATCTTGGCACAGAAAAGCCCGTCCTTCTCGGGTTTGAAGGTCCGGTAATTGATGGTCTCCGGTTTCTTCACCTCTCCATGAGACCATGACTCGATCTTTTCTGTAGAGGCGATAGAGATGCGGATGGCATTATAATTGATCGGGCTCTTCCCTTTCTCGAAAAATGATAGATAATCTTCCAAGGTTTACCTCCTTATCCCAAACGATGGACGATAAACAATGAACGGTAAACAGCTTATTCTTCACAGTTCATCGTTCATCGTCTATAGTTCATTGCTGCGTTAGATTTCTTCCCTTTTTTCTTCAATCAATTCTGTATCCAAACAAAGACTTTGCAACTCTTTGACTAAAACATTGAAGGACTCTGGAAGCCCGGGTTCTAAGGTATGCTCCCCTTTTACAATCGCCTCATAGACCCGAGTCCTTCCTGCCACATCGTCAGACTTCACTGTTAAGAATTCCTGAAGCGTGTGGGCTGCACCATAGGCCTCTAAGGCCCACACTTCCATCTCTCCTAACCGTTGACCGCCGAACTGGGCTTTGCCTCCCAATGGTTGCTGGGTGACTAACGAATAGGGTCCGATGGACCGGGCATGAATCTTATCATCCACCAGATGATGTAATTTGAGAAGGTACATATATCCTACGGTTACCTTCTGGTGGAAAGGTTCTCCCGTTCTTCCATCGTAGAGGACGGTCTGTCCGCTGACCGGAAGCCCGGCTTTTCCCAAATGATCTTTAATCTCCTCTTCCGAAGCCCCATCGAAAACAGGTATGGAGACGTAGATCCCTTGACCTAATTTCCGAGCCAATTCCACAACTTCTTCATCAGTGGCCTGGTCTAAATATTCGTTCATTTCCTTTGAAGAATAGATCTCTTTAATTCTTCTACGAAGCAGTCTTGGATTGAAATTTCTCTGCAAATACTCCGCGATCTTCCAACCCAAGCCTTTGGCTGCCCATCCCAGGTGGGTCTCTAAAATTTGACCTACGTTCATCCGGGAAGGAACGCCCAAGGGGTTGAGGATTATATCAACGGGTGTCCCATCCTCCAAATAAGGCATATCCTCTTCAGGAAGGACCCGAGAGATGATACCTTTGTTCCCATGACGTCCAGACATCTTATCGCCAACGGAAAGTTTACGTTTCATGGCGATATAGACCTTGACGGTTTTGATCACACCCGGAGCCAGTTCGTCTCCCTTCTTCAGCTTAGCCAATTTTTCCCCGAAGACTCCTTTCACGACATTGATCTGAAGTTCTGCATGATCGAGAAACTTACGTACTTCAGGAATGACCATCTTCCCCTCTAATACGTCGATCTCCCTCAGCCGATCAAAGGGTATGACAAAGAGATGTTCTTCCCTAATCTTTTCTTTCGCCTCCAGATAGACACGGTTCTTTTTCTCATCAGCGATCCGATGGGCTGCCCGTTTACCTATCAAATACTTCCCGATCTTTCTTCTCGTACTGTTCTGGATAATTCGAATCTCATCTGCCTGGTTCTTGAGTAGCCTCGCCTTCTCCTGGTCTTCGATCGCTTTCATCCTCTCATCCTTCTCCTGACCTTTCCGGGAGAATACCTTTGCATCGATCACGGTCCCTTCGATCCCATGAGGAACTCGGAGTGAGGTGTCTCGAACATCCCCTGCCTTCTCTCCAAAGATCGCCCGGAGGAGTTTCTCTTCCGGAGAGAGCTGGGTCTCGCCTTTAGGGGTTACCTTTCCAACAAGAATGTCTCCGGGCTTTACCTCCGCTCCGATACGGATGATCCCACTCTCATCCAAATCCTTTAATGCCTCCTCCCCGGCATTCGGGATGTCACAGGTTATCTCCTCTTTCCCTAACTTCGTATCCCGAGCCACACACTCTAATTCCTCGATATGAATAGAGGTATAGGTATCTTCTTTCAATAACTTCTCACTGATGAGAATTGAGTCTTCAAAGTTATACCCACCCCAGGGCATAAAGGCAACGAGGATATTCCTTCCCAATGCCAACTCTCCCATATCCGTCGCAGGTCCATCTGCAATCACTTCCCCTTTCTTAACTCGCTCTCCAATGCGGACAATAGGCCTTTGATTGATACAGGTATTTTGGTTGGACCTTTTGTATTTGATCAAGGTATAGATATCAACTCCGGGATCGTCTTCTTTCTGGCCATCCTCATCGGCACGGATAACGATCCGTGAGGCATCGATATCTTCGACGACCCCATCCCTCTTGGCCACCACCGCCACTCCAGAATCCCTTGCCACAATTGCTTCCATTCCAGTGCCGATTATCGGCGCATCCGTTTTCAAAAGGGGAACAGCCTGTCTTTGCATATTCGATCCCATAAGGGCTCGATTGGCATCATCGTTTTCTAAAAATGGAACTAGGGAGGTGGCCACACTCACTAATTGTTTGGGGGAAACGTCCATATACCGAATCTCTTCAGGCTTTACCATCACAAACTCGCCTCCCCTGCGGGCAGAGATAAGTTGTGCTATAAACCTCCCTTCCCGATCCAGAGGAGCATTAGCCTGGGCAATGGCTGGCTTCTGTCCATCGATCTCCTCCTCTTCATCCAGGGCAAAGAGGTATCGGATGTTGTTGGTCACTTTTCCATTCACCACTTCCCGATAAGGGGTCTCAATGAATCCATAATCATTCACACGGGCATAAGTGCTGAGCGAGGTGATCAGACCGATATTAGGACCTTCCGGAGTTTCAATGGGACAGATCCGACCGTAATGGGTGGGGTGAACATCCCTTACCTCAAAACCAGCCCTCTCTCGGGTAAGCCCCCCTGGCCCTAATGCGGAGAGCCGGCGCTTATGGGTGATCTCAGAGAGAGGATTGGTCTGATCCATAAACTGGGAAAGTTGACTGGAACCGAAAAACTCTTTAATCACAGCAGAGAGAGGTTTGGAGTTGATGAGGTCGTGGGGCATTAAGGTCTCAATGTCTTGTAGGCTCATCCGTTCCTTGATCGCTCTTTCGATCCTCACGAGCCCAATGTGATATTGATTCTCCAGTAACTCCCCAACGGTCCTCACCCTTCGGTTTCCGAGGTGGTCGATATCGTCAACCGCACCTTGACCATCCTTCAATTTGATCAAATATTTTACGACCTCCAGGACATCCCTTCTCCTCAGGGTCGTCTTCTCATCTTCTAAAATCTTTCGAACCTTTCCTTTGACATCATCGGTAATCGTCCCATCCTTCAAAGAGGGCATCAACCCGATGGGGTGAAGGATCTTTGCCACCCGCTGGATCTCATCGGCCATCTCCGGGGTGGCAATCGTTTCGTCAAAATCGAGCCATCCCTCTAAGATCCGATCAACCATCTCTCTCCCCCCTACATAGGTGGCTCCGGCCTCCAGTGCCTCCTTTCTCCACTTCTCCGTGAAGACCAAAACCCTGGGGGGATTCCCCTTTAAACCTATCTTGTGGTTCAACTTCATCCTTCCCACTTTGGAGAGGTCGTAGCGCTCTGCATTGAAAAAGAGGTTGCAGAAGAGGCTGCTCGCGGTCTCGATGGTAGGGGGATCTCCGGGACGAAGTCTTTTGTAAATATCGATCATGGCCCTTTCGGATTCCTTCTCTCGGATGGATTTCCCGGGTTCTTGAATAGGTAATTTTTCCCTCTCCTCCTGGTTCAACTCGATCTTATCCATCACCAATGTATCTCGCAATGAGGAGCTGACGTTGATGTTATCGATGAAGAGGATCTCAAATTCCTCGATCTTTTTCCTTTTCAATTCGTTAAGAAGTTTCTCCGTTACCTCCTCAGTGGATTCAGCGATCACCTCACCGGTCTCAGTGTCCACCACATCCTTCGCCAGAAATCGACCGATCAGATCCTGTGGCTCGATTGGGATGGTATGGATCTTAGTCAATTCCAGTCTTTTGAAAGAGTCTTCTGTGATCCGACGATGTTTTTTCAGAATCACCTTATGGGTCTCTGGATCCAAAATATCAGCAGTCGCCTTCTGTCCCACCAACACCTCTTTCGATATCTCCTTCAGGAATTTTCCCTTCCGAAGTAGGACCTTCTCCTTTCGATAGAAATAATCCAAAAGCTCTTGCCCAGTATATTTCAGAGCCCGGAGAAGCACAGTCACTGGAATCTTACGGCGGCGGTCAATCCGAACATATAGGAGATCTTTTTGATCAAATTCGAAATCGATCCAAGACCCTCTATAGGGAATGATGCGGGCGTAGTATAAAACCTTTCCTCCTGTATGGGGTTTAATTTGATCCTGATCAAAAAAGACCCCGGGAGATCGATGGAGTTGGCTGACGATTACCCTTTCGGTCCCGTTGATGATGAAGGTCCCGTTCTCCGTCATCAAAGGGATCTCACCAAAATAGACCTCTTGTTCCTTCACCGCCTTAATGCTTTTAGCCTTGGTCTCTTCGTTTACATCCCAAACGACTAACCGCACTGTCACTTTGATGGGGGCGGCATAAGTCATCCCCCTGAGCAGACATTCTTCAACATCATATTTGGGTTCGGTGAGACGGTAATTGACAAATTCGAGGGAGGCGGTTTCATAAAAATCCTTGATTGGGAAGACTGTTTTAAAGACCCCTTGAAGTCCAATGGGTTCACGGTTTTCAGGATCCACATCGGCTTGTAGAAATTTCTCATAAGACCTCTTCTGAACTTCAATCAGATTGGAGATCTCCAAGACTTCCTTGATTTTAGAGAAATTTTTACGATATCTTTGATAGATAGGCACGATTCTGGCCATAATAACTCCTCTCATTTAAATAAAAAGTCCCCTCCCAATCGGACTGTGATTCACGATTCGTTCTGTCCTTCCGGGAAGAGACGACAATGTCCCTCAACACCTTTACCTTTCTACCATACCTTTCTACCATGCCTGCGCCTGCCTATCGGCAGACGGGGTAGGCAGGCGACAGGTAGAAATATTTCACTACTTCACTTCGACTGTTCCACCAGCCTCTTCAATCTTCTTTTTCATCGTTGCCGCTTCTTCTTTCGAAACCCCTTCTTTAACAGGCTTGGGGACACCTTCGACAAGGTCTTTGGCCTCTTTCAAACCCAATCCGGTCAGCTCTCTTACGACCTTAATCACTTGAATTTTCTTATCACCAAAACCTGTTAGGATGACATCAAATTCCGTCTTCTCTTCTACTGGAGCGGCCTCAGCTCCAACACCCACCCCTGGGATTGGCATCGCGGCAATAGCCGCTGGGGTAGTGGCTTTGATTCCTAATTTCTCTTCAAGGGCTTTCACTAAGTCGCGTGCCTCCAATAAGGTAAGACCGCTGATCTCTTCCGCAATTTTTTGGATATCTGCCATTGGGAAAATCCTCCTGTCTCTATAATTAGAAAGTGGAATACCTTCTACTTTCCACCCTCAACACTCAAATATCATGTATCAGAAGTGGCCTGCCCAGCCAATTGTTCCACCCGCGCTTGGATCACACCAACGATCTGCTGAAGGAGGTTGAGAAAGCCTGTTCCTATTTGTGCTCCCACTATTTGTATCCCTCCCAATATTTGAGCAAAGATAACATCACGGGAGGGCAACGTAGCCAATGCCTTTATTTCCTCAGGTGGTGCGATTTTCCCTTGAATCAGACCAACTTTGATCTCAAGGGAAGGCTGTGTTTTAATAAAATCGGATAAAATCTTTGCAAGAATAACTGGATCTTCGTAGGAGATGGCAATTGCTGTGGGACCTTCAAAATAATTGTTTAACTTTTCTAAATCCGTCCCCTTAGAGGCCAATTTCATCAAAGTATTTTTGACTACATGATAAGAAATCCTCTCTTCCCTAAAACGCCGTCTCAAGACATTCATCTGTTCGACATTGAGACCTCGGTAATTGGTCAGGACAACGGCCTGAACACCATTTACCCTTTTGGAAAAATCAAATACGATTTTTTTCTTTTCATTCCGATTCAATGATTTTTACCTCCTCAATGAGGCAAGTGTGTTCTTTTAATATTTCACTATATTCCGTATATAGAGCGGATCGATCTTGATCCCCGGGCCCATCGTCGTAGACAAGGCGATGCTCCTTAAATAAATCCCTTTGCTGGTGGGTGGTTTTGCACGAATAATTACCTCTAACAGGGTTTTAATATTTTCTACTAATCGATCAAACCCAAAAGAGACCTTTCCGATGGGAATATGAACCACCCCTGCCTTCTCTACTTTAAACTCCACCTTGCCTGCTTTGATCTCCTTGATGGTCCTCTCCAAATCAAAGGTCACTGTTCCCACCTTGGGATTGGGCATCAATCCTCGAGGACCTAAAATCTTCCCGAGCTTACTGACCAACCCCATCATGTCAGGGGTGGCGATAGCCTTGTCGAACTCTAGCCACCCCTTTGAAATTTTCTCAACGAGGTCTTCCCCTCCTACGATATCCGCCCCTCCATCCGATGCCTCTTTCTCTTTCGGCCCTTTGGCGAAGACCAATACCCTGACCTTCTTGCCTGTCCCATGGGGAAGAACTACCGTTCCCCGCACCATCTGGTCTGCTTTTTTGGGGTCCACACCGAGACGGACGGCAACATCAACTCCTTCATCAAATTTGGCGTAGGCCGTATCAAGAAGAAGTTTAACCCCTTCTTCCAGATTATACTTCTTATTTCGATCAACCTTATTTCTTGCCTCTAAATATTTTTTTCCTCTTTTTGCCATGATCCTTTCTCATATAATCTCTAGTCCTATGCTTCGAGCCGTACCCTCGATGGTTCGGACCGCACCCTCCATGTCCACTGAATTGAGGTCTTTAAACTTGATCTGGGCAATCTCTCGGATTTGATCTTTGGTCACCTTGCCCACTTTATTTCGATTAGGTTCTCCTGAACCCTTTACAATCTTGGCAGCCTTCTTTAAAAGGACCGAAGCTGGCGGTGTTTTGGTGACGAAGCTGAAGGACCGATCTGAATAGACGGTGATCATAACGGGAATAATCATCCCTTCCTGCCCCTGAGTGCGGGTATTGAAGGCTTTGCAGAACTCCATGATGTTCACTCCGTGTTGTCCAAGAGCTGGCCCGACCGGAGGGGAAGGGTTGGCTTGTCCAGCCTGAATTTGAAGTTTAACCATCGCTGCCACTTTCTTTGCCATCGTTCACTCCTCAAATTACGATCATCAATTCTTTTCAACTTGGATGAAATCCAATTCAACTGGAGTTGACCTCCCGAAGATGGAGACCAAAACCTTCAATTTCCTTTTTTCGGGTTTGACCTCCTCTATTGCTCCAATAAAATTGAAAAATGGACCATCGATCACTCGTATGCTGTCTCCGATATTGAAAGAAACCTTTGGTCTTGCCTTCGAAACACCCTCCTTCATCTGAGCGAGGATCTCTTCCACCTCCTTCTCTGAGAGAGGAACGGGCTTTGTACTATCTCCTGCGAAACCGGTGATCTTCGGTGTATCCTTCACAATATGCCATGTCTCTTCATTCAATTCCATCTGAACCAATAGATATCCTGGAAAGATCTTCCGCTGAGAAGTTTTTCTCTTCCCCTTCACCAATTCCACTATCGTCTCCGTAGGGACTAAAATGGAAGAAAAAAATTTCTCCTTTCCGAGATTTTTGATCCTTTCTTCTAAATTCTGTTTCGCCCTGTTTTCAAAACCCGAATAAGTGTGGACGACATACCATTGTTGTGTCATGAATCTTACCGTTTGATGAAAGAAGAAAGCACTTCCCCAGCTTAACTGATGGCCCTTTTTAATAACTCCTTAATAATATTTGACAAGCCCGAATCAACAATCCCTAAAAAGAGCGCGATGATGAATACAGCCACCAAAACGACAGCAGTACCGGAAAGGGTATCCTTCCTTGAAGGCCAGGTAACCTTTTTTAGTTCGGTTTTAACTTCCCTTAAAAATTGTTTGGCAACCTCAAATTTTTTCCGGATTTTAAATGTCATCCTCTACGCTCTTCCTGAAACAAGATTGGCAGGCCAGGAGGGATTTGAACCCCCATCACCCGGATTTGGAGTCCGGTGCTCTATCCGTTAGAGCTACTGGCCTGTATCTTTTATCTGGAAGGCAGAGAGTTGTAAGTGGAATGTGGATAAAAATTATAAAACTACTTTCTACTCTCCACCTTCTACTTTCCATGATTACTTCGTCTCTTTATGAACAGTATGTTTCCGACAGAAGCGGCAATATTTTCTAATCTCTATCTTATCCGGAGTGTTCCGTTTATTCTTTGTAGTGGAATAGTTTCTACGCTTACACTCTGTACAGGCCAATGTTAAAATATTCCTCATCAGAAACTCCTAACCGAAAGCATGCTCCCTCAAACTTATTCCAAGACATCACTGATGACGCCTGCGCCCACGGTTCGACCCCCTTCCCGAATGGCAAACCGCAACTCCTTCTCCATCGCAATCGGCGTAATCAACTCCACCAAGAGCTGAACATTGTCCCCAGGCA